>LXNI01002187.1_pt1 | contig 14214 bp, 11 predicted proteins | sample 809091 | NCBI WGS metagenome assembly LXNI01 (sample SAMN04870527, study PRJNA318959) | sponge metagenome | biome: 01000161; feature: marine sponge reef; material: water | host: Sarcotragus foetidus | place: Greece: Milos, Mediterranean Sea | collected 2013-05-29 | depth 5-7 m | reverse complement strand
CCCCACGACCCCACGGCCGCCTCGAATCGAAAGGCCCGTTGCGTCGGTCACGCAGGCCCCCTCACACCTGCGAACCCATGAAACCCGGCCCCTCCTCCTGGACGTTCTGAGAGCCTCGCCGCGGAGCCAGCTGGAAGGGAAGCCTGAGGCCCGCGTCGCCCAACCCTGAACACATCCCTCGCCAAACTGAACACATCTGGCACGAAACTGAACACATCCGGCTAAAAGCTGAACACATTGGCCCAACAGAGTGAACACATTCGACGGCGCCGCGAACTTCTCCAGCGCTGTCACTCTGAGGTCCCCCATGAGTCTGCCCTGAGCCCGTCGAAGAGCCTGCCCTGAGCCTGCCGAATGGGGAATCTCGACTTCCGCTCGTGCCGTTTCCCTGACCCGGGTCCGTCTCCGACCACTCCGTCCTACCCAGCTCACACCTGTTGCGCCGAGGTTCCCCGAGGAGTCGTAGCGCGTCGCCGTAAGCCCACTGCCAGTCAGTAATCAAGGAGTGTACAATAGGGGTGTCGCCGCCCTCATCCTCGTGGAAACCTCTCGTGCCCGCGCCGTTCCCTTGTCCGCCGCTCCGGACGCCCCGTCCCTGGCTGGGATTGGTCCATGTCCTGCGTGCCGTCCTCCTGAGCCTCGGTCCCCTCATCCTGACCCTCGCCGCCCGCCGCCCGGCTGTCCTCCTGGCCGCGGCCAATCCTGTGAGCCACTTCGCCCCGGTGCGCTACCGGCCTGCCGTCCCGTCGCCCCCTGCCCTCGCTCACCCCCTGCCTGAGCGGCACCCGCCACCCCCGCGGCTTGGCGCCTGCCCTGTCCTGTGCCCTGGACGCCGTATCTCCAAGACCGCGTCAATCACCCCCAAAAAATCGCCTAAACCACTCACACGCCAGCCCGTACCCCTAAGGGGTACGGGCTGGCGTGTGAGTGGTCCCCCTTTAATCCCCCAACCGCCAGGCGCCCGTCCGGGGCCTGTAGCTCCACCGGACGAACGTCGCTCAGCCGCGCGTATCAGCGCCCCGCAGCGCCGCCGCCTCGATGTCCTCGCCGCCCGTCGAGAGCCCCAGCGTATAGAGGTTGTAGTACAACCCCGCTTTCGCCAGCAGTTGCGCGTGTGTGCCGCGTTCGACGATGCGTCCCTGGTCCAGCACCAGAACCTCGGTGGCGTTGCGCACCGTCGAGAGCCGGTGCGCGATCACGAAGCTGGTCCGCCCCCGCACCATCGTTTCCATTGCGTCCTGGATCACGCCTTCCGTCTGCGTATCCACCGAACTCGTCGCTTCGTCCAGCACCAGCACCCGCGGGTCCGTCAGCAACGCCCGCGCAAACGACACCAACTGCCGCTGCCCCGTCGACAGCCCGCCGCCACGCTCCTCGATCGGCGTGTCGTACCCGAACGGCAGGCTCTCCACGAACTCGTGCAGGCGCACCGCCTTGGCCACCTCGATCACTTCGGCCCGCGTGGCGTCTGCCCGCCCGTAGGCGATGTTGTCGTGAATGCTCCCGCTGAAAAGGAAGGGCTCCTGCAACACCAGCCCAATCTGCCGCCGCAGCGAAGTCTGGCTGACCGACCGCACGTCCTGCCCGTCAATCCGCACCGACCCGCCCGTCGCGTCATAGAAGCGCAGCAACAGGTTGATAATCGTGGTCTTGCCGGCTCCCGTGGCCCCAACCAGCGCAATCCGGTCGCCCGGATTCGCCACGATGTTGGCCTCGTGCAGCACCGGCCGGCCCGCCTCGTAGGCAAAGCTCACCCGGTCGAATTGAACCTCGCCCTGGACCCGCGGCAACTCCCGGGCGTCGGGCTCGTCGTGCATGGTTTCCTCGGTGTCCAGGATCTCGAACACCCGCTCGGCCGACGTCATCGCCGCCTGGATCGCGCCCCAGCGCGTGGCCAATTCCTGCACCGGACCAAAGAACCGCTCGATATACAGCACGAAGGCGGTCACCACGCCCAGCGTCACTGTGTCCGACCCGTCCAGCACAAACGAGCCGCCCAACCACAGCACCAGTCCGGTCGAAATGGCCGTGAACAATTCCACCGCCGGCTCGGCCGACGAAGTAACCGTCATCGCCCGCATCTGCGACTGCGCCTGGGCATGGTTTACCTCGTCGAAGCGCCGCGCGTTCACGTCCTCGCGGGTGAAGGCCTGGATCACGCGCATTCCGAGAATCGATTCGGCAAGCACCCCGTTCAGGGTGGACGTCCGCGTCCGCATCACCCGGTACGCCGCCTGCGCTACCCGCGCAAACACAATGCCGCTGAGCAGCATGAACGGCGACACCGCCACCGCAATCAGCGTCAGTTCCCAGCTCAGCAGCGCCATCGCAACCAGGATCCCGATCAGGATCGCCATATCCGCCACCATCCCGATCGCCCCCTCGGTGACCGCCTCCCCGATCTGCTCCACGTCCGATGCCATCCGGCCGATCAGCCGCCCGGTGATCTGCCGGTCGTAAAACCCCAGCGGCAGGGACTGGTACTTGCGAAACATCTCCATCCGCATGGCCTGCAACATGCGTTGGCCCAGGCTGGCGTTGATCACCAGTTGCACCGCGGTGGCGCCGGACTGAGCCAGCGTGACGCCCAGGAAGACCAGCGCGGCCATCGTCAGCACCCCGGCATCGCCCGCCCGAATACCGCTATCGATCGCCAGTCCGATCAGGGCGGGTTGGGCCATCGTGGTCCCGGCTACCGTCAGCACCGCGACGCTGGCGGTCAGCAGCCGTCGCCGGTCGCGTGCCAGGTACCCCAGCAAGCGCAGCAATACCTGCCGGTTGAAGCCTTCGAATCCCGTCTCTTCCTGGACAAACGTCCCGCGCGCCTGGGATGTCCCCATCCCCATCCCCGACCCCATGCCCATCCTCATGCGTCGGCCGCCGCCGCCAGGTCCGCGCGCGCCTCCTCCGCCTGACGTACCTGGAGGTCAAAAAGGTCGCGGTAGAACCCGGGCCTCGAGATCAATTCGGCATGCGTCCCCCGGTCGGCGACGCCGCCCTGGTCCACAACCAGGATTTCATCCGCGTGCTCAACCGAACTGATGCGCTGCGAGACGATGAACGTCGTCCGTCCACCCGCCCGCCGGCGCAGCGCGTCCTGGATCCGCCGCTCGGTCTCCGTATCCACGCTGCTTGTCGCGTCGTCCAGGATCAGGATCGCCGACTCGCGCAGCAGCGCCCGCGCAATCGTCAGCCGCTGGCGCTGCCCACCCGACAGCCCCACGCCGCGCTCACCGATAACCGTCTCAAAACCTTCCGGCATCTCCAGGATGAAGTCATACGCCTGCGCATCCTTGGCGGCAGCGACTACCTGGTCCAGGTCGGCGTCCGGACTGCCGTACGCGATGTTGTTGCGAACCGTGTCGGAGAACAGGAACGGATCCTGCGGCACGATCGATACCGCCGAGCGCAGGCTTCCCAGGTCGAAGCTCCGCACGTCCTGGCCATCCACCCGCACCGCGCCGCCCGCCGCGTCGTAGTAGCGCGGGATCAGGTTCAGCAGGCTCGACTTCCCCGAACCGGTCGGCCCTACGACGCCGATCACATCGCCCGTCCCGACTGCCGCGCTCACCCCGGACACAACCGTCCGCCGGTTGAAGGCGATGTCCGCACCGTCGTAGTCCACCCGCCCCTTGACGCTCGACTGCGCGGCGGCCCCCGGTGGACTCTCAATCCCCACCGGCTCGTCCAACAAACCGAACACTCGGTCGGCCGAAACCGCCGTACGCGCCACCTGCTGCACGATGAAGCCAAGTCGCCGCGACGGCTGGATAAGCCGCGTGAAGTAGTAATAAAACGCCAGCAGCACGCCCACCGAGATTGCGCCGTCAATGGCCAGAAGTCCGCCCGCCCAGATCACGACCAGCGATCCGATTCCGGTGAGCAGCAACATCAGCGGCATGGCCCGCGCGCGCAGCCGGATCGGCGCCAGCGCTCGCTCTCGCATCGCCTCGGACTCGGCCCCGAACGCGTCGATCTCGCGCTCTTCCGTCGCGAACGCCTTGACTACCCGAATGCCATTCAGGTTCTCCGTCAACACCCGAGTCAACTGCGCCTGCTGACTGCGGTAGGCCAGCCACATCGGCCGCACCAGCCGCCCATACACCGTGGCCACAACCACCATCAGCGCCAGTACCGCCAGCGCCATCAGCGTCAATTGCGCACTGGCGATCACCATTCCCGTCACGATCACCACGTAGATGCCCACCGTCCGCACGGCTTCCATGGCCCCGTAGCCGGTGAACCCCTGTACGGTCCGCGTATCGCTGATCGCCAGCGTGATCACGTCCCCGCTGTCCACCCGGTCGTAGTAGGCATACGGCAGCCGCTGCAGCTTGTCGTAGACCTCGTTCCGCAGCTGGCGGCTGATTCCCGCCTGGTACCAGCGCTGACAGAACCGCGCCCCGAAAAGCGCGGCTCCGCGCAGCGCGATCAGCGCCGCCGCGAGCAGCGCGAGCCCCAGCAGGCGCGACCGGTCGCCGGCGACGATTCCCTCGTCAATCACTCTGGCCAGCACCTGCGGCACTGCCAGGTCCATCGCTGCCGACACCAGCCACGTCAGAAGGCTCAGCAGCGCCAGTGGCCAGTACGCGCGGATATAGCCGAGGGTTCGCCAAATGGACTTTATGGCTGGGCCTCGTCCGTGGACGCCTCAGCCGTCACCGTCGCCGGACTAGCGGCCTTCGGCCCCGGCGCTTCCGGCGCATTCTGCGGAGGAGATTCAGGCATGTCGCTCGCAGCTGCCGCCAGTGCCATCCGCGTCCTTCGTCGCTGTATCACGAGGAATTCCCGGAGAAATCCGCGCAGCGTCGTCCAAAGCAGCGCGCCGATCGGAATCCCAAATAGCACCCCCCAGAATCCTGCCGCGATGCCGCCCAGGATCACACTGGACAGGACCACGATTGGATTCACGCCAATCGCCGTCCCCATGATGCGTGGCTTCACCACGTTTTCGATCGCCAGGGACACCAGCGCCAGGGCAACCCCCACCCAGATCGCCAGGTCGATTCGCACGGTGAACGCCATGATCGTCGGAATCGCGATGCCCACGATCATCCCGAAGAAGGGGATGAACATCAGGATGCCGGTACCGACCGCCACCAACAGGCCGAACTCCAGCCCCGCGATCAGATACGCCACAACCACCGCGATTCCCCAGATCACCGACGCCAGGAACTGGCCGCCCAGCCACGCCCCGAACGTGTGCTCGCTGGCTCGCACCCCACGGTGCAGGCGCGCCGCCCAGTCCGGCGGCAGCGCGTCCGCCAGCCGCTCCACGCCTCGATCCCAGCCCAGGACCAGGTAGAACGAAATGATCAATGTCACGATCGTGGCAGCCACGCCGCCCGCGATCGTCCCCGTTGTCGTGATGACGCCGCTGGCCAGCCCTTGTCCCATCGATGCCAGGTTGTGGCTGACATCCTCCGTGACCGTACCCACGATGTCGTCCGGCGCGCCCAGCCCGGTAAGCCAGGTTTGCAAGTTAGTCAGACCCTCCGGAATCCCCCGGGCCTGCGCGGTCAGGGTCTCCGCCGCGCGCCCGACTTCCGTAAAGAACGGCGGCAGCACGAAGAACAGGCTCACGCCCGCGATTCCCAGCACCACCAGGTACACGAGGGCCGACGCGACCGGACGAGGAATCCGCAGCCGCTGCAGCAACCGCACCGGTCCCAGCGTCACCACCGTCACAATCCAGGCCACCAGCAGCATCACCACGAAGACGCCGGCCTGGCTCAGCACGCCCCACAGGAATTGCAGCAGCCAGGCGGCAGCCACGGCGATGCCGAGATAGATCAGGATGAGAAGTGGGCGCTGCGTCTCGACGGGCGAGGCACCTTCTTGGACCGCTCGCAACCGCCGATTCTATCCGCACGGCAACCCGACGCCACCTGCCTAGAATTGGCTGATGCGGCACACCTCTCGACCCGTAACAGCGCAGACCAAATGACCCGCGAAGCCGTCCGTTCCACCATTGAGGGCAAGCTGGCCGAACTACCCGATGCCCCCGGTGTGTACCTCATGCGCGCCAGGGACGACCGGGTGCTCTACGTCGGCAAGGCCCGCTCGTTGCGCAGCCGCGTCCGCAGCTACTTCCGCCGCGGCGACCACTCCTACAAGACCCGCTCACTGGTCGCCCGCATCGTCGATTTCAACGTCATCGTCACCGACTCCGAGGTCGAAGCGCTGGTCCTCGAAAACAACCTCATCAAGGAACACCGCCCCCGATTCAACGTCACCTACCGCGACGACAAGCAGTACCTCTACCTCAAGGTCACCGTGCAGGAGACGTACCCCCGCGTCGCCACCACGCGCATCATTGCCAGGGACGGATCGCTCTACTTTGGCCCCTATACCAGCGCGAAGTCCCTGCGCCAAACACTGAAGCTCCTCAACCGCCTCTTCCCCTACCGCACCTGCAACATCAGCATGGCCAAACCGATCCCGCGTCCCTGCCTCAAGTACGACATCGGCCTCTGTAACGCCCCTTGCACTCGCTACGTCACTGTTGACCAGTACCGCGAGGTCGTCGACGGCGCCGTGCGCTTCCTGCGCGGGGAGTATGAGCAGGTCAAGGAACAACTCACCGATCAGATGTGGGCCGCTGCCGGCACCCAGGACTACGAGGAGGCCGCCAGATTCCGCGACCGCATCTCGGCGATGGAAAAGGTGGTTACCGAGCAGAAGGTCTCAGACCCCGACGCCCGCGAGCGCCAGGTCGACGTCATCGCCGCCGCCCGCCAGGACCGCGACGCCATGGCCACCGTCTTCCGTATCCGAGGCGGCAAGCTCATCGGTCACCATCACTACGACCTCACCGTCACCGGCGAGGAGACCGAGGCCGAGATGTTGGACGACTTCGTCCGCGAGTACTACGACCGCGCCGCCGAAATCCCCCAACTCGTGCTCGTCCCCCAGGACCTCACCGACGTCGAGGTGCTTGAGTCCTGGCTGAAGTCGCTCCGCGGCGCCAACGTCACCGTCCGTCGCCCCCAGCGCGGCCCCAAGCGGCGCCTGGTCCAGATGGCCGTCCGCAACGCCGCCGAGACCCTGCACCTCGAGCGCACCACCTGGCTCAACAGCGAACGCAAGCGCCGCCAGGCGCTCCTGGAAATCGGCGTCGCCCTCGACCTGCCGCGTCTACCGCGGCGCATCGAGTGCTACGACATCTCCCACATCCAGGGTTCCCTCGCCGTTGGCTCCCTGGTTGTCTTCGAGGACGGCGTCGCCAAGAACGGCAAGTACCGCCGCTTCAAAGTGCGCAGCGGCGCGGGCAACGACGACTTTGAATCGCTGCGTGAAGTCCTCCGACGCCGCCTCCGCCGTTACGCCGAAGAAACAGACGTTGCGGCTGCCGCCGGTCAGGACCCCCGTGCCTTAGCCAGCGTGCCGCTGGCCGGATTCAATCCGGACGATCAGTTGCCGGAAGTTTCAGAACCCACCGTGGGCTCCAGCAAGGAGTGGGGCGTCACGCCCGACCTCATGCTGATCGACGGCGGCAAGGGCCAGCTAAGCGCCGCGCTCGGGGTCTTCAAGGAAATCGGCCTTGACCGCGCGCACATTCCACTTGCCGCCATCGCGAAGCGACGCGAGGAGCTGTACCTCCCCAATCAATCTGGACCTGTCCTGATGCCCCTCGATGGCCCCGGACTTCATCTGATGCAACAGATTCGCGACGAAGCGCACCGCTTCGCCGTCAGCTTCCATATCAAGCTCCGCACCGCCCGCGGCCGCCGCTCGATTCTCGACGAGATCCCCGGCATCGGCCCCAAGCGCAAGCGCAACCTGCTCCGTACCTTCGGATCCCTCAAACGCATCCGCGCGGCGACCCTGGAAGACCTCACCGCCGTTGACGGCATGACTGCCGCCAGCGCCAAGGCCCTCAAGGAAGCGCTGTAGGCCCGGCTGCCAGGCCGCGGTGTTCTGAGTGCTACGCAGGTTGGGGTCGCTGCTCCCACAACGGCAGGATCGACAGCAAGTCCAGGTACCCGACCGGACGGTTCTCGGAGTCAACCACCGGCAGACCGGCCTGGCCTGAGCGGTGCAGCGCAATGAACGCGTCGTGCAGCGTGTCCGTTAGCGAGACCGATTCGGCCTCAAGCATGATTTCGCCGGCGTTTGGGTGAACCATGTGGTCCCCGTATTGCAGTGCGCTCTCGAAGGACGTCACGTCCGCCATTGCCGCACCCGGATACACGTCGGCAAAGAGCGCGCCGTAAAAGACCCGCATCGGAATGATGCCGGTCAGCCCACCGTCGTCGTCCGTCACGGCCACCGTGCGCACTTGCGGCCGGACCTCGACCGTACGCACCAGCTCCGCGAACTTCGCGTCGGCCCGAACCACGCTGTAGGCATCAATCAATCCACGCGCCCGTAGGTCGCTGACTCGCGACTCCACGGAGTCCAGCGGTCGCTGTTCGTCAGGCCCCATGGGCGCCTCCCGTTTCACGCGCCTAGGCAAACGCCAGGTAGCGCAACCATACCCAGATGGTTCCGATGATCAGCGAGATAATTGTCACCGGAATGCCGTACTTCATGAACTCGACAAACCGGATGTGATGACCCTCGCGCTCGGAAATGCCTGCCAATATCACGTTGGCCGACGCTCCAATGATCGTTGCGTTGCCCCCGAAGTCCGCGCCAATCGCCAGTGACCACCAGAGGATGTTGTCAGGATTCAACCCCTCCTCCGTTAGTCGCTGCACCACCGGCAGCATCGTCGCGGTGTAGGGAATGTTGTCCACCACCGCCGACAGGATCGCGCTCAACCACATGATCAGGAAGGCCGTGGCACCCACATTGCCCTGCGTCAGGTCAATGGTGAAGTCGGCCACGGCGTCCAGCACGCCGAGCTCTACCAGTCCACCCACCATCATGAACAGGCCCACGAAGAACAGCACGCTGGCCCATTCGACCTCGTTGTACACCTTGTGCACGTCAGGCCGCGTAATGATCATCAACAGCGCGGCGCCCGCGACCGCCACCGTCGCCGGTTCCCAGCCCATCGCGCCGTGGATCAGGAATCCAAAAACCGTCAGCCCAAGTACACCCAGCCCGATGTACATGCCGCGTCGGTCCGTGATGGCGTCGGCGGGATCCAGCGTCGCCAGCGCGGCCGCGCGTTGAGGATCCGCCACCACCTGCGACCTGAACATCCAGCGCATCACGAACAGCAACACCACCAGCGAAATCGCGGAAACCGGCGCCATATGCGCCGCGAACACCGCAAAGTCCAGCTTCCCAGCGCTGGCAATCAGGATGTTGGGAGGATCCCCGATAAGCGTGGCGGCGCCGCCCACGTTCGACGCCAGGATCTCCGCGATAAAAAACGGCACGGGATTCAGACCCAGGCGAGACGCCACGAATATGGTGATCGGCGCGATCAGAATGACCGTGGTCACGTTGTCCAGAAACGCCGACAGCACCGCCGTGATCAGCGACAGCGCCAGCATCAGCCGCACGCCCTCGCCGCCGGTCCAGCGCGCCGCCAGGATGGCCAGCGCCTGAAATGCCCCGGTGTGCCGCACGATTCCTGCCAGCACCATCATCCCCACCAGCAGCAGGATCACGTTCAAGTCGATGTGCTCGAACGCGTGGTGCTGATCCAGGATCCCGATCAGGATCATCAACGCGCCGCCGCCCAGCGCCACCGCCGACTTTGGCACCTTGTCGCTTGCAATTAGCGCATAGGCCACAACGAATATGACGATGCCGGCCACCACCAGGCCGGTCCCAACCGCTTCGTTCTCGCTCATAGGATCACTTCTAGGAGGCCCGTAGGCGCCGGTTGCCGGACACGCGCTACGGCGGCATCACGGATTCGCGACGGCCCGCCGTGCCGATATGTTACGGCACAGCCCAAAATTTGCGGCCTTGCGACGGTCGGGAATCGAGGTCTCAGCCGGCTGCATCGACCGCCTGCACTGCCGCCGCTGCGACTGCCCGCAGCGACCCCAGCGCCGTCTTCAGATCTCGCGTGAACTGCACAATCGACCGAAGTTCCAATGGCCAACGCGCCAGTCCCAGGATGTCGGGCCACAGACGCCCTCCCTGGGCCGCCGCCAGCGCCGCCACACAGTGCGGAATGTCGCACCCCAGCGGATCCAGCACCACGCGCAAGCCCACCGCCGGTATCCCGGCCCGCTGGGCACCCGACAGCAACGCCTGCGTTTCCATGTCGACCCCAATGAACCCTGAATCGCCTAGCCGAGTCTTTGCCTCGGTCCGAGCCAGCCTGTCCACTGCCGCCAGCGGGCCTATGCGCGCCGGCGTCCCGGCTGCCTGCAAGGTTTCGGCCAAAGCATCGACCATGCGTGGGTTCGCGGGCGTTGGGTGAGCAAACATCGGCCCGGCGCCGCTGGCCACCAGCAAGTCGCCCGGCGCCTGGCTGGCCCGGGTTCCTCCCGCCACCCCAACGATCAAGAGCTTGTCGATCAGGCGAGCGTCCAGCACGCGCGCCAGCGTGGCGGCTGAGCGGCTGGCCCCTTGCCCGGTCACAATTCCAACGGCCTCGACCTGGTCGAAGCGATAGTGGCGCGCGCCGCCGACTTCCGGCACAGACAGGCCCGCGACGGCCTCGCCGACAACCGCCTTCAGTTCGGATCTGGTTGGCGCGAGTACGCCCAGCACCTCCTCCGCGTTCTCTGCCGCCTGCATCGCGCCCGATCAGCCCGCCACGAAGAATCGGTGCCGTGCCGGCTGGGCAACCACGTGTTGGTAGTCCTCCACTTCCCCCACGGGCTCGCCGTCAACCAGGTACGGCGTCGGCCCCCGAAGCACGAACTCGGCCGCGTCGAATCGGTTGAACACCGTGTGCGCCAGCCGTAGCCAGCACATCGGATCCGCTTCGGACGACTCGAGGTCGGCCCAGAGCATCGGCCCCGTGTCCATCTGAAACAGAACGCGTTCCGGGTGGTAGTTGAAGGTCTTCACGGGATACTCCAGCACCGCCCGTCGCGTGCGCGCCTCGTTCTCAATCTCTGTCTGAATGACTACCTGGTCCAGCGATTCCGCCGCGGCCACCAGCGCCTTGTTGTCGGTTGCGGGACGCGGATTCGACAGCGGCGTCAGGGCGTAGCCCAGGTCGAGATACCGGTCGTCAATCGGCACCGCTTGGGGCCTCGGATCCGGATCGGCCAGGTCGCGACTGAATCGCAGCGCCCGGTCTTTGTTCTGCGCCCACGCCAGCCGGTACTCGCCCCCCGGCTGCTGGATGCAGGAATCGTCGCGATACATCCATTCCGTGCGGCACGGTGCGATCAGGTAAAACTCCTCATCCGTTCCGCTGGCCGAGTCAGTGAGACGTGCCCGCGCGTCCAGCAGGATGCGCACGCTGTTCCCATAGGGCATATGTCCCGGCGTGCGGACATCCGACCTCGTCGGGGCGGTAGTCCAGCGCAGATACGAACGGCTGTAGTCGAGCGGGTGCATGGCGACTCCGGAGCCTGGAAGCAGCTTCCTATTGTGCGCGCCTCAAGCGCCCGAAGTCTTGAATGGCCCTATGCCGTCGGTAGCTCCCTAAACCCTCAACGCGGCGCGCCGTGCGACGACCCTAGCCCGGCTCTTTCGGCATGGCCTGGAGCGTCGCTCCCACGTCGACGCTGCACGAGCCTCGGCTATACGCTCCGTCAAAGTGCTCACACTGCCAGCCGGCCTGTGCGGTTCCGGCCAGGTTGCACGCCTCCATCAGCCCGGGCGACCCAGTGCGTGGCATTGTCACCGGCATCCCCACGAATTGTCCGCCGAAATAGTCGCAAGAGGCCTTGAGCTCAGTCGCGTTCGGAACTCGCGAGCGGTATCGATTCGCCTCATTCGAGTGCTCCGCATTTTCGATCTGAAACCGAATGCCCACCACGATCAGCGCTACCAAACCGACCACGACCAGGACGCTGAAGATGCGCATGCCATTTCGAATAATGAAAGGTTCTCGTTCAATCATTCAGGAGCGCTCCGAACGCGTCTGCGGCGGGGGGTGTTTCGGCCCACCATAGGCCATTGCCGCCCGTTGCTTCCAATCAATTGTCCGCGACCGGTCACGGTGCGCGCTCCGGACCGCGATCCAGGAATTCCCTGTAGAACTGCTCGATTCGACCTGCGTCAAACTCGTCAAACGGTTCCTGCCAGTTCCAGGCAATCAGCATGAACCGCGAACCGAAGTCGCCCGCGTACGGCGTGGCCAGCAGCTTCACTTCGCCGAAGGCGCCGTCCGGCAGCGACGCATAGACCTGGTTGATCTCGGCTCGGACCTGTTCGCAGTCTTCCGTACAGGTGTATAGCAGCACGATCGCCCCGTGCTCCAGGTTGTGCACCCAGTACCCGGGGTTCACGGGCTCGTCAAACACGCCGTAACGCGACCAGACGGGGTAGTGATCGCCCGAAGCCGGCGGGTCCGCTTCGTGCTCGACGACACTCCCCTCAGGCACGTGTTGCCGGCCTTCGTTCTCAATTCTGTTGCGTTGCGGCGCGTCGGTGTCCGGCCCGCGTCCCAGGGCAATCACCAGCACGGCCAGCGCCGCGACCACGCCAGTGCCAAGCACCGCCAACCCGGCCAGCCGCAAGCGCCGCATCAGGCGCGCGGATCGCTGGCGTTCCGCGCGCGCGGCACGGCGGCGCGCGCGACGGGCCTCGGCGGCGGAGGGTTGCGAAGTAGGCATGGGCTCGTGACTCAATTCTGCCAAAGCCGCCGCGCCGCTCGCCGAATGCGCCAGAATAGGCCGTCGCTTTTCTCGGTACCTGTCATGGCCTCCACCTCCGTCGGACTTATCGGCCTTGCGGTCATGGGCCGCAATCTCGCCCTCAACATCGAGCGCAACGGCTTTCCCATCACGGTCTACAACCGTACTGGCGAGCGCACCGACGAGTTTCTTGCCGGCGACGCCGCTGGCACGTCCGTCCGCGGCGCGCACTCGCTTGAGGCATTCGTTGCGGCCCTCGATCGTCCGCGCCGCATCATCCTCATGGTGCAGGCCGGCCGCGGCGTGGACGCCGTCCTGGACCAGTTGCTCCCGCTGCTGGCGCCCGGTGATGTGGTCATGGATGGGGGCAACTCGCACTTCCACGACACCGCTCGACGCTTCGAGCGCGTCCAGGCCACCGAGGTCATGTTCCTCGGTACCGGCATCAGCGGCGGCGAATCCGGCGCCCTGCTCGGCCCCTCCATCATGCCCGGCGGCCCCCCGGCCGCCTACGAAGCCATGCGCCCAATCTTGGAACGCATCGCCGCCGCCACCGACGACGGCCCATGCACCGCCTACTGCGGCGCCTCCAGCGCCGGGCACTACGTCAAGATGGTCCACAACGGCATCGAATACGGCGACATGCAACTGATCGCCGAGGCCTACGCCGTCCTCAATGCCGCCGGACTCACCCCGCCTGAGTTGGCCGATGTCTTCAGCGATTGGAACGAGGGCGAGCTCGAGTCGTTCCTCATCCAGATCACCGCCGACGTCTTTCGCGTTCGCGACGCCAACTCCGACGGCTACCTGGTGGACCACATCCTCGACGCTGCCGGCCAGAAGGGCACTGGACGCTGGATGTCGCAGGACGCCCTGGAATTGGGTGTCCCCATCCCCACCATCGACGCCGCCGTCTGGTCCCGCAACATCTCGGCTCGCAAGGACGAGCGAGTCGGCGCCGCCGGCGACCGCACGGTGCCGACCCTGCAGCGCTCGGCGGATCTTGTCGAGCAGGTTCGCCAGGCCCTCTACGCTGCCAAGATCTGCTCATACGCCCAGGGAATGGCGTTGCTGCGCACCGCCTCGCAGGAGCGCGACTACGGCATTGAGCTGTCGGAGATGGCCCGCATTTGGAAGGCCGGCTGCATCATCCGCGCGCGACTGCTTGGCCTGATCCAGGGCGCCTTCCGTAACGACGCGGACCTGCCAAACTTGATGGTGGAGCCGTCGTTTGCCGGCCAGCTGGCCGGCGCGCAAGCCGCCTGGCGAACCGTGGTCGGCGCGGCCAAAGCCGCCGGGATTCCCTGCCCGGCCCTCAGCGCCTCGCTCGACTACTACGACGCCTATCACTCGGCCCGTCTGCCGGCCAATCTCATCCAGGCCCAGCGCGACTACTTCGGCGCCCACACCTACCAGCGAACCGACCGCGAAGGCATATTCCATACCCGCTGGGAGTCCGGCGCGCAACGTGGAAGCGCGACCAGCGAGCCGGTGGCCTGAACGAAGGCGGGACTATCGCCGTTGCGCGATATGCCGCCGCAAC
>LXNI01002186.1_pt1 | contig 14217 bp, 13 predicted proteins | sample 809091 | NCBI WGS metagenome assembly LXNI01 (sample SAMN04870527, study PRJNA318959) | sponge metagenome | biome: 01000161; feature: marine sponge reef; material: water | host: Sarcotragus foetidus | place: Greece: Milos, Mediterranean Sea | collected 2013-05-29 | depth 5-7 m | reverse complement strand
CCCCTGCAGTTCCCCCGCAGTTCCCCTGCAGTTCCCCCGCAGTCCCCCCGCAGTTCCGCGACAGACTTTCAAGGTCAGAATCTTGGAAATCTGAAGAATTCTATGGTACGCTTTCCCCATGAACGCACGCGTCCTCGCACAGCTCACCCTCGTCCACGTAGGGGTCTCCATCACCGTCGTCCCGATCACCAGTACGCTCAATCGCGTCATGATCGCCGACCTCAAGATGCCCGTGATGCTGGTTGCCGTCCTGGTCGCACTGCCCTACCTGCTTTCCCCGCTCCAGATCTTCTTGGGCAACTGGTCCGATCGCCATCCCGCCGCCGACTACCACCGTACACCCTGGATTCTCCTCGGCGGCCTTCTCGCCGCGACCGGCAGTTACTTCACCGTCCACGTCGCCTACCTGCTCGATCACAACTTCGTGCTGGGTCTCTGGGCCGCGGCTCTCGTCTTCTGCCTCTGGGGCGTCGGTATCAATGCCGCCTCGGTCAGCTATCTCTCCCTGGTCACCGACCTTGCCGATGAAGACGGGCGCAGTCGCGCCGTCAGCATCATGTGGACGGCGATGATCCTGTCTACCATTATTACCAGCCTGGGTCTCTCCCGCATGTTGACAACGCCCTCGCCGCTTTCGGGCGGTGGCGCCACTGCCGACCTTTCGAAAGAGACGCTCATTACCGCCTTCGGCGTGATCTGGTTCGTATCCGTCATCTTGGTCCTTGTGGGCAGCTACCGCATCGAACCGCGGGCATCAGCGCGAGCTGCTCAACCTACCCACAGCGCCGATGATCCCATGCAGGCGTTGCGCCTGCTGGCGTTAAACCCCGAGGCCCGCCGCTTTTTTGTCTATCTGATGGTGGTACTGATCAGCATCCACGCGCAGGATGTGTTGCTGGAACCGTTCGGCGCCGAAGCATTGGGCATGTCCGTCGCCGTCACCTCTCGCCTCACATCGATCTGGGGCGCCGGCATCTTGATCACACTCTTGGCCGGGATCATTTTCGTCAAGCGCTGGGGCAAAAAAACCGGCGCCAACCTGGGCGCGTTTGTTACCGCCATCGCCTTCGCCTCAATTATCGCCACCGGTCTCCTCGGCCAATCGAACCTGTTTTTCGGCGCCGTCTTCCTTCTGGGCCTGGGCGGCGGCCTTATGACCGTCAGCAATCTCAGTTTCATGCTCGACATGACCGTGCCCCAGGCCGCCGGCCTCTACATTGGCGCCTGGAGCGTCGCAAATTTCGCCGGTCAGGCCATCGGCAATATAATCAGCGGCGTCCTGTGGGACCTCTTCTTCTGGCTCACGGGCAATCCGCTGATGGGGTACGCAGCCGTCTTCACGCTCGAAATCGCCGGCCTCCTGCTGGCCGTCTGGCTCTTCCGTTCTATCAGTGTCGCAAAATTCCGACGTCAAGCCGAAGTGCGCCTGCCCACCGTTCTCTCACTTGCCACCGAGTAACGCTCTGCTTTTCCTGATTCCAAAACGTGTTTCGAAGCGCTTCTAGCCAGCAAAAGCGTGTTGAACCTACTCCACCAGCGGGCTCCGGCTGTGCAAAGTGCGGTTCGTCTATGCTATACTGGTACCTGGAATTGGACACACAGGCCAATTCTGACCGCTGCCGACTCCAGTTCTTTCTACTTCTGGCAACGGCCAAGGTGCCGCAAGACTATCTCCCAGCCCTTGAGGACCGTAGCATGGTCAAAGTACTACTGAGTTACGATATGCGGGAAGGGCACGAAGAAGACTGCCAGCGCTACGTCGTGCAAACCCTCGCGCCCGGGCTGGCGCAACTGGGTCTGCGCATCACCGACGCTTGGTACACGCTCTGGGGAGAGGCCCCCCAAATCCTCGGCGGCGGCGTCCTCGAGGATAGGGAAGACGCCTCCCGTATCTTGCACTCAAATGAGTGGCAGGAATTGATCGCCGGCTTGGAACCGTTCGTCGAGAACTTCAAAGTTCGAGTCGTTGACGCCAACGGCCGCTTCCAATTCTGAGCAACCTGCCGTCAACCCGCTTCGCTCTATCTATGCCTCTTGCCCACAACGCGCAAAGCTCCCCCGATACAATTCGTCCTGACACGGGTTCTCAACCATCCACAACACTGCCCCACAGCGCCAGGCCGGTTGACCGCAAACCCTTGGCGCTGATCGTCTTTCTCGAAAACGTCGGCCATATCAGCGGCGTCAATCTGCCCCGCTGGGCAATGGCCGCCATCGACTGGGTTACCGAAGAGTACGCCAAGCTGCTGCTGCGGCTCCTCGGCGCACACCGCCGCTACGACCGTGTCATCATTCTCGAGGATGACGCCGCCACCGCCGCAAACTTGACCGCCGCCCTCATCGCAGCCAGCGCCACCCATACAGTCGATCAGCTTCTGCTCGTCCACGGCCAGGAACGCTGCCTCGTCGGTTACCGAGGGCAGGAATATGTCGACGCCGCAGACTTCGACGCCTTGCTGGCCCGTTACATCAAGGATAGCTCGCTTCTCGACCTGCGCGTGGTCTACGGGCTCAACTGCTACGGCGCCAGCCTGGCCTCCACCTGGCTGGCCCTGGGCGCCCAAGCGGTCAACGGCGCCCAGGCCGTCAACTGGCTGCCGGAACCGAGCCTCAGCCTCTTTCTGCGCAAATGGCTCAACGGCGCCCCCTTCAGCCAGGCCGTCGGCTACAGCGCCCGCCGCGCCCGTGCAACTGGCAGACTCCTGTGGCGCGACCGCGCCGACGGCAGTGAACATCCCAACATCGCCGGCAGCCGCCAGATCGTCTACGGCCAGCGCGATGTGACAATCGCCTCGGCCACCGACAAAGGCCGAACTGTTCAACCTGAACCTGCACAAATATCACAACCGCAGAAAGTCTCCGCTCCCCGTCCGGCGGCGGCCCAATAGCCCACAGCAAACACGAGGAACCGTCATGCCCCTTCCCAGTCGAACGGAAGCTATCCAACTACTACATGAATGGGTCGAAACCGAGGGCCTGCGCCGCCATATGTTGGCCGTGGAGGCCGCCATGCGCCTCTATGCCCGTCACTACGGCGAGGATGAAGATCTCTGGGGACTGACCGGCCTGCTCCACGATCTGGACTACGACCGTTTTCCCGATATGGATGACAAGGAGAACGGCCATCCCCGCACCGCGCTGCGCCACTTCCGCCAGCACGACTATCCCACCGAATTCATCCACGCCGTCGAGGCCCACGCTACCTTCCTCGGCGTCCCCCGCGAGTCCAGGCTCGACAAAGCCCTGCTGGCCTGTGACGAGCTCACCGGCCTGATCCTGGCCTGCGCCTACGTGCGCCCCGATCGGGACCTGCGCAGCGTCAGGCTCAAATCGGTCAAGAAAAAGTGGAAGGACAAGCGCTTCACCGCCGCCATCGACCGTGCCGAGAACCTCCACTTCATCGAGGAGCTGGGCGAACCCTTCGACGAGCACGTGCAGCGCGTCCTGGACGCCATGAAAGAAGTCGCCGCGCAACTGGGCGTCTCAGGCGAACAAGGCTGACTCCACCTGCAGGCCACAGCTGCCCTGCCGTCAACATCACGACCCGCCCGCAGCCAGCGCCTCCAATACGCGTTCCGGCGTCATCGGCAAAGTGCGGATCCGCCTGCCGGTGGCCGCCGCAAACGCATTGCCAACCGCCGCGCCCACCGGCCCGATCGGCGGCTCGCCCATCCCGAACGGCGTCTCTCCCCCCGTGTCCACAAGAACCGACCGCACGTCGGGCGCCTCTCGCATCGTCAGCAGCGGATAAGTCTCAAAATTGTTCAGAGCCAGGCGTCCGTCCTTCACATACGCCTGCTCGATCAACGTCGAGCCCACACCCCACATCACGTTCCCTTCTATCTGCGCCTTCGTCCCGTCCGGATTGACCACCAAGCCGCAATCCACCGCGCAAGCCACGTCATGGACCGTGATCTCGCCCGACGTTTCGTCCACCGATATCTCCGCCACCTGCGCAACCATCGTGTTGGAAATGAAGCAGGCGACGCCCCGCGCCCGCCCCGCCGGCGCAGGTGTCCCCCAGCCGCTCAGCTCGGCCACCGCCTCCAGCACCGCCCTCATCCGCCTGCCTGAACTACTGTCCGGCAGATGATCGAGACGGAACTGCAATGGGTCCGCGCCCGCCGCCGCGGCCAGCTCATCCACAAAACTCTCCACCGCAAATGTGTTCGCAAAGAGCCCCAACCCGCGCCACCAGCCGGTCCAAACCGGCAGCTTCTTCCGCCATGCCGTCACCGTGCGGTTGGGCACATCATATTCAATGCGCGACCCTATCGTCGCCCCAAAGTCCGCCCCCATGACAAGTGCCAGGAAATTCGGCATGAAACTGAAAGCGACCTCGCTGCTCCCCTGCCTGTGTTCGATCGCGGCCATCCGCCCGGCACTGTCCAGCGCGCCGCTGAGTATGTTCTTCGTCGGTGGCCGCAGATACCCGTGCCGCAGCGCCTCCACCCGGTCCCATCCCACATGCACCGGCGCGCCAACCGCCTTGGACAGCAGCGCCGCCTCTATCGCCACGCCCGTATCCAGCTTGCTGCCAAAACCGCCGCCAAGATACGTTGGCACCACCCGAACCGTTTCGGCCTCCACGCCCAGCGCCTCTGCAATCAACCCCTTGGCCCGTTCCTGGGACTGCGTCGACACCCACACGTCCACCTGACCGTCCTGCACATCCGCCAGCGCAGCCGGCGCTTCCAAAGGCGCCTGCACCGCAAATGGCGACCGGTAAGTGGCCGAGATAGTGGTACTCCTTCCCAGGACGCCCGCGGCATTGCCCTCCCGCTGAATTGTGACACCCCCCGCGCCTTCCGGCTCGATCAGCGCCTCAATCTCCTCCTGTTGCCACAGATACCCTTCATCCCACTCCGTCTCCATCGCCTCCACCGCCGCCCAAGCCGCGCTGCGTGAATTCGCCACCACCCCGGCAAATCCCTCTTCCACGTCGATCACAAACTGCTCGACCCCGGGCATCCCCTCGGCCTCCCCCGCTGACGCGCCGCGCAAAGTGGCCTCCAGCGTGGGCGGCCGCGCCACCGCCCCGTACAACATGTTGGGCAGGCGCATGTCGTAGCCGTACATCGCCCGCCCCGTCACCTTATCGGGAATATCGACGCGCGCAACCGACTGACCGATCACCGTAAACGCATCAACCGCCTTCAGCGGCAACTCCTCTTCTCTGGGGAGTTCCCAATCCGTAATCGCCGCAGCCAACCCGTGGAAGTCAACGCGCTGTTCCTTATCCTCGGCCAACGCAAAACCGCGCCCCTCAACCCGCAGCGCGCTCTCCGGCTGCTTCAAGACCGCCGCCGCCTCCTTCTGCAACAGACTGCGCATGCCCGCCGCCGCACGGCGCAGCGGCCCATAGCTGGTTGCCACCGAAAAGCTGCCGCCGGTACCGAAACCGTCCGACAGCTCCGACGACGTATCTGCCTGCACCACAACCAGATCGTCCCAGCTGATGCCCAGCTCCTCTACCGCAATCTGTGCAATCGAAGTGTGTACCCCCTGCCCCATCTCCACCTTGACCATAGCAAGACGGACGCGGCTGTCCGGCAACACCTCCAGCCACAGCGGCGGGTCCTCAGGCAGCTGCATGAAACTGCTCCCGGCGTGTTCACTTTCTGCCAGCGTCTCCGCCATAAACAAGTGAAGTGCCGGCCTGCCGAAATACGCGCCCACCGCCAAACTCGCCCCCGCCGCACCCAGCCCAATCAGAAATCCCCGCCGCGAGAGCCGCCAGCGCCGCTTCGGCCTAGCGCCATGCTCAGCTTGATATTCTCCACCGTCTCCACCGTCGCCACTGTTCTCGGCCGTCGATTCGACTGGACCCACATCCGGGTCGTTCAGATTCCGTTCCTGTGTCATGTCGCGACCTCCTCCACACCCGCCAACGCAGCTGCAGCCTGCTGCACTGCCAGCCGGATACGCACATAGCAACCGCATCGGCAGTAGTTCCCGCTCATCGCCCGCGCCGTATCCTCCACCGATGGCTGCGGATTCTGCGCCAGAAACGACGCCGCCTGCATGATCTGTCCGCTCATACACCAACCGCATTGCGGCACCTGGTGATCGATGAATGCCTGCTGAACCGGATGCAACGCAATCACATCCTCGCCCTCCGTCTCCGCCAGCCCCTCAATCGTGCCGATGTCGGCCCCTGCAACCGCCGCCAGCGGCATCAAACATGATCGAACCGCCGCCCCGTTGATATGAACCGTGCAAGCCCCGCAAATCCCCACGCCGCAGCCAAACTTCGTGCCCGTCAGCCCCAACCTGTCCCGCAGCGCCCACAGCAACCGCTCGTCATCCGGCGCATCCAGCGTATAGCTTGTTCCGTTTACCTTCAGTTCCATAGATACACCCTCCTCATCTCCTCCACTCTACAGCTTCAACGCCCGTCCCGGCTTCGAGTCGAGCGTGCCGCCCAGATCCACAAGCGCCGCCCCGACCGCCTCTAGACAGCCCTCAAGGTCCGACGCAATCTGGCTCTCCGGAATCCGCAGAATCGTCCACCGATCCCCCGGCTCAGGCGCCTCCCGCACGTCGTTGCCCTCTTCAAGCCGTATGCCCAGATGTCCGTTGCGCACCCGCAGGGCGATGTCCACCGGCCAGCCGCCTGCCAGCCGGTTGGGCAGCGGCCTCAGCCGGCTGGCCCGCAGCGCGCTCCACAGCGCCTGAAACGGTTCTCCCTCCAGCTTCAGGTCCTTCACATCCTGCGCGCCCAGCAGACGCTCCAACGTCGTGTGCATAAACGTCAAACGTCGAAACGTAGTCGCCGCAACCGGCTGCGCCAAACGCATCAGCGGGCCGACTTCAATGCGAAAATAGAACTCCTCCGCCCGCGCATGGTCCGCCTCTTCCGGCAGCATGTCCGCCCGCGACAGCAACTGATAGCGTCGGATCGCTGCATAGTAGCTGATCGTGCGGGCCTCCCCGTCGTTCTTGAATGCGCCGGTCTGGTAAAAGGCCAGATAATCGGCCCCAATCCGCCGCGGCGCCCGCCGCTGCGGAATGCGGTACCAACCCTCCGATGCCGCCCGCCGCAAATCGGCCTCGTTGTTGACGACCGCCACCAGAACCGTCCGCCTGAGACTGTATGGGTCTGTATATTCCTGGGCCATTCCCCCGCCTTTTCTCCTCAAAGCACATGCCGCGACAGATGCGGCGCAAACTTTCCTATCTGCTCCCGCAGCCGCAACAGTGCTACATCCTTCCCCTTGGCCTCCAGCATCACATCAAAAGATCGCACCCCAGCCGAGACCGCCGCCTGGAGTACGTCGATGAATTCAAATGGATGTAGAAAGTCACTATGCTGGTGTGGCAGCGGCATCTGGATGCGGGCCTCGCCGTCCCGATAGAGCGTACGCACCGCTGTCCGCGGGCTGCTGAAATGAATCTTCGGGCATACGTTCTCCGGCCACGTCGCCAGCGCAACCTTCAGCGCGTCCAACATCGGAACTGCTTCCGGATTGTGGCAGCGGTGATGGAGCGTATCCAATACCACCGGAATTCCCGTCCGCCGGTGCGCCCACACAACATCCTGCAGACTGAACTGCCGGTCTCCGTTCTCCAGCACCAATCGCTGGCGCACGGCATGAGGCAACAGATTGGCCGCGCGCACAAACCTCTCCAGCGCCGCCGTGCCCTCGCCCCCGCCTCCTACATGAATCACTACCACGCTCGAGGCGTCCAGCCCCATCCCGTCCAGCAATGAAGCCGCCGCCGCCAGCTCCTCACCCGAACGCGCCACCAATGCCGGATCCGTGTGACTCAGCTGCACGAAAAAGCCCGGATGCAGCGTCAATCGCACCCGCTGCTGCCGCGCCAAATCGCCGATAGCTGCCAGTTCCGTCGAACAGTCATCAAGTTGATTGTGGAATGCCGGCAGGTCCGGGTGGGTAAGGTAAGGAGCGAGCTGGCCTGACATACGATAGAACTGAATCTCTCGCCGTTCCAGGTAGAGAAATATGTCCCGCAAATAGGCCAGACTGACGCTCAGGTGAGGACTGTTCTGCCAGCGTCGGCTGTCGTGCGAGCGCAAACCCGGAGCCCCCAAAACCTTTACCGGAAACCCCAATCGGACGCGCGTCCCGTTCGGCATGGGTTGCCTGGGCATATTATCTGTTCTTGGAGAACGTGAAGCTGCGAGGAGAAGCGAAGGTTATTGTCTGCACCTGGTCCATCTTCAGTCAGCTCACGGGACGATCACGTGCTGAGCGCACTGTGCAATTCCCATGGCCATCACAATCCTGTTCCGTCGGCCCGAAAACAGACTATCATAGCAACTGCCCGCCCTCCAACTTCCCATGAGATGTACGAATGCAAGTCAAATTCGGTGTCGAGACATTTCACCCAACCTGTCCCTTGGAGCGCAAAAGTCTCCACCGCAGTCTACCAGCCCAACCAGAGACACGCTCGAGACCTTCTTCCTCCGTGGCCCAGGTATTTCCAGCGTGGTTGACGTCTGCACCGGTTGTTATGTACCCTATTACTGCAAGCGACTCTAATGTCTTGCGGAGAATGCAGACAGCACTACGGCCCCCGGCCTTACCGAAGCGCCGCCTTCTTCTAGGCCGTCCACCCGCCTTCGCTGAAGGATTCGATACCCCCGTCTCAGAGTTGAAAGAAGCTCGAAAACTACGCCTCCTGTGCAGGCGTCCGCTCCGGAACTGCCTCGCACACCATCTGTCTCTCCAAGAACTCACGTCATAACCAGATCACCCACCAGCAGTGATCAAGGAGCCACAGATATGTACAGTTCACGCATCTTGGCCATTGCCGCGGCCTTAGTCATCTTAATGCTCGCGGCGCCAGCGCGTGCGTCGGCGCAGGAACTGTCGCCAACAACCCGGACCGAACCCGCCGCAACCTCGCCGCCCGCAGAAACCGGCTGACAGGCCCAATCCCTCCCGAACTGGGCAACCTCACTAACCTGGAACGGCTGGACCTCACCGGAAACCAGCTCAGTGGGCCAGTCCCGCCCCAACTCGGAAACCTCGCCGCCTTGCGGACCCTCTTCCTCGATGAGAATCGACTGACCGGGACCATTCCCCCGGAGTTGGGCAACCTTGCACTCCTGCAAGGGTTCAGCATCAGCGCAAACCAGTTGAGCGGCTGCATCCCCGTAAGTCTGAGCCGCGTACTCCATAACGACTTCGACTACGTCAATCTACCCTTCTGCGTCGAATAGTCAATGCAAACACAAGGAGCGAGAAGCGTTCACCTTCTCGCTCCTCGCTCCCTTTTTCTCTCCTCGATGTTGGCGGCTGTCAACCCTCTATTGGCTCACAACGAGCCTACAGTTTTCCTATCCGGGGAAACTCGCATCCGCACTGCGGCCGGTGCCTCTCGCAATCGTCGCCAGCCAAAGCCAACGCCACATTTCCCGCCAGCGATACTACCACTGGTAAACGGGCGGGGACGCCACCATCAGGTAGGCGCAATAATCATCGAGCAAACGCGCCAGACGTTCCCTTCCCGCAAAGCGGGCAGACCTGGCATCCCCTTCCCTGAACAGGCCCGCTGACAAACGACGCCCGACGATCAACATAAGAGCCAATAGCGCTAGGCCCAAGCCCGCCACCGGCAAATATTGCAAGCCCATCTCCACCCGCCGCACCACTTCCGCCGTCTGGAAACCGATCACCGCCAGCGCCGTCACCCACAGCAACTCACCAAGTAGGACGATTGGAAACCAGCGCCGGAAAGGCACTCGCGCCACACCCGCGGCGACAAGCGCCGGAATCACAAGCACTGATGAGAACTTGGCGACAGTAAGCAGCATCGGTCCGCGCTCCTGGATGCCCGTCAGCATCTGTTCCAAATGACAGCGCCGCAGCCCCAGCCAGCGGCCATAGCGCAGAATATGTTCCTCTCCAAACCTGTAGCCAAGCAAGTACCAGAGGCTGTCAGCGACCAGGCCGCCAACGACCGCACACACCATAACCAGCGGCAGCCGCATATATCCTGCCGAAGACGCCACCGCCGCCAACAACGTCACAATCCGCCCTTCAATGATCACCAGCGCGGTAAATATCGGATAGATCCACGCGCCCCACTCCTGCAGGCCCTCACCGCGCAACAACTCTGAAACCGTGTCAAGTATCTCGTAAATCGGGGTCATAAAATGTCTCTATCGTAATAGGGCGGCAGACTGAAATCGAAAAACTGGCGGGCCGCTAACTGCCGGCAGTGACCTCCTCCACCCACCAGGTCAAAACGTCCAACCGCCTCGCAAAATGGAGCAGAGGCGCCGTATCCGGCAGGAACACCCTGTGTGCCTGCGCAACCCAATTACGCTCGAACTCGGCCTCCGCCCGCTGTAACGGCCACGGCCCATGATGTACCTCGGCGCGATAGATGCGCCCGGCTCCGTCTGCACTGTACAGACAGTACCGTTCGATAAGCCACTGCTCCAACGAACTGTCCGCCGCCCGGTAGACCGGGCCTGTCGGCCGGTAAACAGCTCTGAAGTCTGCCTCCGGCGCACCGCCGTGTGCGCGCCTGCTGTCGAAGAAAATGCCGTCATCCTCGCTCCTGCACACCATCCGCGCCCGAAAATAGGGCAGATGAAAGAATCTGCGCGCCATCGCAACTGCCAGCGGACTGCCCGCGTCCAGGCTGAAAAAGAAAACGCCCGGCCTCTCCGCCTCTGCACTACTCCCCTTTACGTAAGTACGAACATTAAGTTCCGGGAAAGACGACAGCCCCGGCGCCGCCGGCAATAATCGCGGCCGCACGCCCCGCATGCGAAAAGGAACCACCGTCACCCACGCCTCGCCCGCATACGTATCCAACGTCAGTCCCGGCGGCAACAGTTCCGCCATCTGCGCCGCCGCTACCGGCCAGTGCGCAAACAGCAGATCCTGCCACGACTGAAAGATCAACCACGGGCGATCAAGTAGCGGCCAGGGGCGGTGGTCCTGCCGGGCAAGAATTTCAGCGGCGCTGGTCTGGCCGTGCGGCCACAGCCCGGCAGGTGGCGTGGATTTCATCTGGTGTCTCGTCACTCTCCATAAATCCAGAGAGTGATCAGATCATCGATAGGCGTCTCGCTATGCCGCTTGAAAACGCCCAAAAGGTCCTCGGCATAGGCGATGTCGTAGCGAAAAGTCTGCGCATAGTCCAGCAGCGCCGCGAAAAATGCCGCATCGCCAATGCGCTCACGCACCGCGTGCAAAAACAGAGGCCCTTTACTATAAACAATGTTGATGTAATTGCTCTGATCAAACTCGACCACCGCGCCCGCGACCGGCCTGTCTATCCCCAGATTCCGCGCCGCATTATAGCGATAGCGGAACACATTCTCCAGCATCGCCGTCTGCATCTGTGGCCAGTCCACCGCCTCATAGTAGAGATAGACCGCATAGTTGGCCAGCGACTCGTCCAACCAGGGCTCTTCCGGCTGGTCGTTGCCAATCAGATTGAAAAACCACTGGTGTGCCACCTCATGCGGCGTCGCGATGTTAAAGACCCCGCCCGCCCCCGTATAAAAGTTGGCAGCCAGTGCAAGCAACCCGGCATACTCCATCCCAAACGCCGTCGTCGGCAGCGGCACCACATCCAACTCGCGGTACGGATACTGCCCGAACAGCCCGTTAAAGACCCGCAGGCTGCCGGTTGTATAGTTCATCGCCGCCTGCGCAAAGTCCAATCCCCCGACGGGGTAATAGGCGTTGACCTGTATCCCGTCCACCTCCTCGCTGATCGCCTGCCAGCCGCCCGTTACCGCCGCATAAAAGGAGCGTACCGGCCCGGCCGCAATCCGCCACGTCGTCGTACCGTCATCATGCCGTTCCTGCGCCAGGGTCGAGCCGCTCGCCACCACCGAAAGCGCCTCAGGCGCCGTCAGCTCCACCTGATAATAACCGGCGTCCGCAAACACCGAGTCACCGAAGCTCGCCGCCGCGTCCAGGTCCCATCCCCTGTGATCGTACACCGCCAGTGTGGGATAAAAGCCCGCCAGATCATAGACGCCTCCCACAAACCCGTAGAGCCCCGCCCCTGCTGTCCCTGCCGCCACCTGCGTCGGCAGCGTAGCCCGGAACCACAGCGTGACATCCGTCGTTGCCCCCGCCGCCAGCCCATCGACAAGCGGGACGCGCACCGCAGAACCGTCCGCAAGATGTTCAGCGCTCACCTCTTGCCCATCAACCAGCGCCCGCCAAACCGCCGCCGTGCCCTCGTACGCCGGCAAATTCGGATACAGCCAGAAATAGAGTTCGTCGAGACTGGTCTCCTCCTGGTTGGTGACGCGTATCCGCTGCACACCCTCCAGGCTCGGGACCTCCCCCGGCACCAGGCGGACTTGAATGAAATAATGCGGCGCGCTAGGCAGCCTGGTTGCATCCTCCGCGAATGCCTCCAGCAGCGTCTGACGATAGACTGAATAGTCGGTCAAATCAATGTCCGGCGTGGGAAAAGCAGGCTCTACCGGCACAGGTGAGGGGACCAGGGTGGGCGTCGGCGGTGGGGCAGTTGGTTCAGGTGTACTCGTCGCGGGCGCAATCGTCGCCAACGGAGTCGGCGTAAAAGTGTTGACACCCCGCTCCGCAGTCGTCGCAGTCGACCCTCCGGCACAGGCTGCTAACACAGCCGCCCATGTAAATATAATCGCAAATAGAAGGGCGAAACGGAAATGCTGTCGACTCACAATCCGGCCCTTCCCCAATCCGCACATTAATCCCCTTTTCAATGGGCAGACTTTCCATGCGCACGCCTTGCCGGGCCCGGCATTCCCGTCCCGCCTGCCCCCAATTGACTCCACGTCTCTGGCTCGCTGCTGTCCTCCTCTTCCCGCCGAATCCTCAGCAGCGTCACCACAATTTGGAAACGAGCAATCCTGACGGCGCGAAAAGCTCAGCCACAACATCCCCCCGGTTGAGCACTGTCAACCCCGTGCTCGCTCCCATCTGCTCGCAACCAGGTCTGGGCTCGGCAGCCAACGAGACCCCGGCAGTGCGCACGGCTCCACCCAATCTTCTACAATGGCGGACCTGTATCTGGAGATTCCCGCTGCAGGTTCGCAAACAGCCGCTTGGCCTCCACACTCAGAGGCACCGGCAGCTCGACCATCACCTCCACCAGCAAGTCTCCCCGGTTCTCGCTATCTCTCAAATCCGGCATGCCCTGGCCTTTCAGCCGGAACACCTTGCCGTTCTGCGTGTCTGCCGGAACTGTTAACGCCACCGCGCCTTGCAGGGTCGGAACCCGTACCTCGCCCCCAAGCAGCGCCACAAATAAGTCCACGGGAACTCTCGTCCGCAAATCGTTCCCGTCCATCTCAAAATCCTTGTGACGTTGGACCTCCACCGTCATGATCAAGTCGCCGGCCCGCACCTTCGATCCCGTCTTCACACCCGGCGGAATCGTCACCTCGAACCTGGTCTCACCCTGTTGCACCGTCCGCTTTGTCCCGCAAAACGCCTCCTCCAGCGCTACCTCTACCGGAACCGTCTGCTTGCTGTTCGGGCGGCCGAAGCTGGGCTGATAAGCCGCCCGCTGTCCCCTGCGCGGCTGGGTCTGTCCCCCGCCAAATAGCTGCTGAAAGAAATCAGAAAAAGAACTGCCGCCGCCGCCCATACCCCCAAACATCTGCTCAAACTCTTCAGGGCTGACCTTGCGGCCCTGCTGACGATCCGCGCCGCCCGCATTGTACCACTGGGACCAATCAAAGCTCTGGCCGCTCTGCTCATACTGCTTCCACTGCGCGCCAAACTTGTCATACGTCCGCCGCTTCGTGTCGTCCGACAGAACCGCATAAGCCTCATTGATCTCTTTGAACTTCTGCTCGGCAGCCGCATCGCCTCCGTTGACATCGGGATGATATTCGCGGGCCAGCTTGCGATACGCCTTCTTGATATCAGAGGCGCTCGCCTTGCGGCGCAAGCCTAAAACTGAGTAGTAGTCCTTATAATCCACTGATCCGTTCTCCGCTGAAAATGGCCTTCGCCGCGCCTCCTGCCCATACAGCAGCGCAACAAACACTGTCACACAATCGTATGGAAATCGTAACCACGCACTCGCAACGTATCCGCAAACCTGAACGAGGCCGGCCAACGTCTCCTCGTTCCCCTTTTTCCTGTCTTTTTATGGGCGGTCGGGCCTTCGGCCCTCCCTTGTGCAGGGGCTGCGCCCCCGCAACGCCCCCCTACAAAAACATGCCTCACCGACCGTGTTTACACTTCCCCAGCATCGTGTCTGGCGAACGGAGTCTAC
>LXNI01002185.1_pt1 | contig 14220 bp, 8 predicted proteins | sample 809091 | NCBI WGS metagenome assembly LXNI01 (sample SAMN04870527, study PRJNA318959) | sponge metagenome | biome: 01000161; feature: marine sponge reef; material: water | host: Sarcotragus foetidus | place: Greece: Milos, Mediterranean Sea | collected 2013-05-29 | depth 5-7 m | reverse complement strand
GTGGCGATCGGATAGGGGCCGCTGTTGACGACCCGTCCATGAAGACGCCCCACGGACTCGTCGAGTTCGACCTCGGCGGCATATCCCTTGTACTCCATCATGGGCTGACTCCTATCGATTCCAAGAAAGCGGCGATCTCTCGCACCGTCGCTCTCCCGGTTTCCATTTCTGGGTGGGGCGATGAACTACCATCCTGTCAGATCCCCTCTTCAACTGTACACGTGAACCCGAGCGCTGAGAGACCTCAACGCCTGCCGCCGCGGGCATCGTAACGATGTCCGTCCACCGAATGCCTGCTGGCGTCATTGCCGATCCGAATCCACTGGCGCTTCCAGTCTTAGGGGCGAGCCATGTAGCCCCTTTTCGTTCGTATCGTCGCCCGTCTTAGCCCTTCGACCTCAATCCGGATGTCCCGCCATTCCCTAGCGGCGGCGGGCCTCGGCCGGAACGCGAGCAGGTAGGCATGACGCAGGGACCGAGAGATCTCGGCGAACAATTCCCGGACCTTCTTGCTTCCCCGAACCTCGAACGCACGACCGCCCGTCGATTCGCACAGCTCGTCCAGTGCCCGGAGCAAGGGCTTGCTGTCGAGAGCTTGCCCTTGCGCGGCGCTATAGATCGGTACCCCGACTTCGCCCGCGGAACGGATGGCGGACTGAGCGGTAAGGACGCTGGCGTTGTCGTCTCCGTCCGTGAAGACCAGCAGGGCCTTCTTACCCTGGACCTCAGACAAGTCTTGGACGACCCGGTAGACCGAGTCGAACAGCGCTGTTGCGCCGGCCGACCTCGTCTGGAGGACTGCACGCTTCGCCGCGCTGCGGTCAACGGTGAACGGCTGCAGGTATTCAAGCTGAGTGCTGAAGGCGTAAACGGAGACTTGGTCCTGTGGCCTCAATTCGTCAATGAATTCCAAGATCGCTCGCTTGAGCGTGGGCAGTTCATGCTTCATGCTGGCCGTGGTATCGAGCAGGAGGGCGCATGAGAATCCGGACTTGTCCGCCTCGAAGCCGACAATCTCCTGCAGAATGCCCTCGTCGTAGACCCGGAACCTGTCCTTTGTCAGTCCCTGCACGTAGTGCCGACGCCCCTGGGCCACAGTGGCATGCGCCTCCACGAGTTGCGCCACTGCCGTGAAGACGAATTCGGAAGGATTGACGTCGTTGGCACGCCCGGCTTGGCCCAGGACGATTGTTGGGAAGGCAAGTATCGCCAGAACGCAGGGCCCGGGGCCGATCCGTCTCGATGTGTCCGTCATTGAGCAGTTACTTCTTGCAGGGCCGCTTGGCTTTCGGCTTCGAAGGTCCGGAGCGCGGACCGCCAGTCCCAAAGATCGACCATGTCGACGGCGGACAGCACGTGCTTGGCCGATTCCTCCGCTGCGGCGGCCAACCAGGCCACTCCCAATCCCATCCAATCAGCGGCCACCGCAAGGTACAGGTGCAGTTCAGCCGACCGTTCCGCAATCCGCTTGTCGGAGTTATACCGTTCGAACTCCTCGTAGGGAGCGTCACGCCAGAGCCTCGGGCGGGAGTCGTTGAATGCCTCCGTGCGTAGCGATCCAAGGGCATGAATTCGGCTGGGGCTCGTGGCCGGATTGGGCAGCGAAGCGATTGTGGTGGCGACGGGTGACTCCAAGCTGGCGGCGAGGCCGGATGCCAGACAAGCTTCGCCGATCCAGTGCAGGTCGGTCAGGGACAGGAAATCCCAGACGCTATCCCAGTGCCGGTCGTCGAGCGACTGGAAGAGGCGCTGCGAGCGACCGACCGACAGCACCCCCGCCACCGCTTCGGCGAGTGCCGAACGGAGCGGGTCGGCGTATGCCGCCGCAACCACCCACTCGCGGCCAAGCAGGACTGTCATCACGAACCTGCGGACATCGGTCTCGCGCAACGTCTGCCAGCGGACAGACCGCAACGATGCCAGCTGCGCCTGGCCGAGGGCAGCCGATTGGCCGTCTAGAGAGCGTAGCGCAAAGCGAGAGATGTGGCCAGCCGTGTTGGCAAAGTCTCCGAAGCCCCCGGCCGCGAACGAGCCGGTTGCCTCCCCTACGCCCTTCAGGGCCGACCGGCTGAAGAACGTGGTGAGGAACGACCTGCCGATGGGGAAGAACTCGTGCTTGCGCAGGAACAACGGATCCTCGGCGACCGGAAGATCGTCAGGCCTGAGGTAGTACGCATAGACCACGCCCGTAAGCGCTGCCGCCACCTGTGGTAGGAGAGCCGCCCTGAGGTTTCGAGTGTGCCTTTCCAGTTCTTGCACGCGAACCTTGCGTCTCGCGGCGGATCTCTCGATGCGTCGCTTCGCTTGGAGTACCTGCAGCGAGCCGAAGCTTGACACTAACCGCTTCCGCTCCTCCTTCAGGCCCGTCTCCTTGCCTACTGCCACCACGGGGATTTCGCGCACCGCCGCGTCGATGGCGGCTACCGGCACCGTCAAGTCGCCTTGGCCGGCGGCTAGAGCCCGGCTTGCATCCCGGATCGTAAGCAGCGTCGAGAGGCGGGGGATGCTCTGCAACTCGAGCACTCGGTCAAAAGCGTCCTTGCTGGAATCGCTCCAGTCGACGCCGAGAAGTCGTGCCATGGCGTGGTCCGCATCGGCGGACGCGGACGCCGTCCCGGGATCTTTGAGCAGGGAATCGACGATTCCGAGCGCCGCATCGGTCGCGTCACCCGGAGTCTTGGCCGCAGCCAGCCCGCGCGAAAGCGAGCCGAACAGTTCGGCCGCCCGTTCCTCGCTGACCGAATCTCCGATTTGCGCGAGGCACAGGATCTCCGTCAACGAGTGGAACAGTGCCAGCAGATGATTGCGGCGAATCTCGTCGATGCCCTTCAGGCTGTCCGCGAATGCCTCGAGCCTCCTGATGTGCTCCGCCTCCAGTCCGGTCAGCGTCGCGAAGTACGGGAAGAGCGGTTCGAACGGGCCGAAGGCCTGCGCAAAGTGCAAGGCCGTGCGGGGGGCCATAGGCTTGCTCCTGTGCTGATCGATCCGGGAGACAGCAAGGAACTTATCCACCTGCGACCGCACTATCTGGGACGCTTCGAACTTGGTCTTGGCCACCCGGGCGAGGATCTCGTCCTCGAGTTCCGGTGCGACCTTCTTCGTTGCCCTTCGGGTTAGCCTGTCCGCATCGGCCCTACCTTTCAAGACCATCCAAACTTCCGGCCCGCCCGGAAATGCGACGGTCGCGTCCTCAGTGAGGGGCAACTGCCGCAGGAGTTCCGCGAAAGGACTGTCGCGTACCCGCGCCCTCTTCGTGCCCTGGAATTCGGGGGCCGATCGATACAGTTCGTAGAAGCGACGGAGACGCGAGCCCGTTCGGGTGAAGAACCTCTGCCTAGGCACGTCGAGTTGCCCGAGCGACGAGAAATAGCCGAGCAACTGTCCCTGGTCCTTCTGCACGAGCCTGGAGAGGAATCCGCCGGGGTCCGATGGCCTCGCTCCGGCCAAGTTCGTCCAATGGGTCGCGGCCACAGGCCCACCGGGGACGACGACAGATCCATCCTTGATCGTGAGGGATGAGCCATGCATCAGAAGGTCGGCCGAAAAGCGAGCCGTCATCCGTTTCAGTCCGAAGCTACTCACTAGGTGCCGGGCAGCGGCCGGATGCATCTGTGTCAGCCCCACGTAGGTTGCGCCGATGGCCGGATTCCGTGCGACGGCCTGGGCGAAGCCTCCGGAAAGTGCTTCTCCGTAGTAGAGCGCCGAGCGCCAGGCCTCTTCGCCAAGCGTGACATGGGCCTTGTCCATCTTGATGTGGATCACGAACTCGCGCCCTTCGGCCAGAGCCTCTTCGATGCCGACGCCGTCAACTCCCAGCGCTGACGCGATCTCCTGGCGCTCGGCCCCCGACTCGCTCTCGATCGGCCGCAGCGAATAACCCTTTCTGGCCCCGCCCACGATGCGCCAGCCTAAGACTTGGAGCACGGTGCGCGCCTTGCGCAGCGCCCGCCTGTCCTTGGCCGAGATCGTGACCGAGAAGTCGCCATCACCGGCGGAGTCCCGCATCGCCCGGAGATTACGGACCGACTCGAAGTACCTGTCTAGGCTCTTAGAAAATGGTTCGAAAGTGTCCTCCCGATGATTTCCCATTGCCACAACGCGCCGGCAATACTCGTTGAAGAACGAGGCGGGCTCGGTTGTATCGGCCGAGCCCGCGAGCGATGCGAGGGCTCGCATACCCCCGGGGACCTCGACGGCATTCTCCTGTCGCCTCGGGTTCGGATCGAGGAGTTCCAGGTGCTCGAAGGACAGCCCGGCGGCCTCCGCCTGTTGGGCGAACCAGCGAGCCTGAGCTAGGTCGTTATGGCGGAGTGAGACTAGGAATCCGCGATCCAAGATTGCCTCCAACTCCGCTGGGTCGGCCGTGCCGGTGATGCCTCGTGCAAGCTCACGGTACGCTGTCGGTGCGTTGCGCCCGAACAGATCCTCAGTTCGGGCCCGTCGCTCGAGGAGCTTCAGGTCGCCCGGCACACTCTCCACGGCGACCCGCAAGGCCTCTCGGAGTTCATAAAAGCGGTTTGACTTTTCCAGCGCAGCGGTGAGGGAGTCGTGGAGGCTTGCGGAGCCCGGGAAGCGTTCGAGAGCCCGGCCGGCCGTGTCGATAGCATCCTCGTGGCGTCCCTGCTCGATCTGGATCCGGGCCATCGCCGCTGGGGCAGGCTCATAGTCGGGAGCGAATTCTGCGGCACGGCTCCAGAAGTCCAAGGCCTGTCCTGGAAGGAGCAGTTCTTCCCACAGGTCCGCGAAGACCCCGAGCAGCTCGGGATCCCTAGGAGGGGACTCGGCCGCGATTTCCATGTGCTTGCCCGCTTCGGCCGCCCGATTCGCTTCCAACAGCAGTCGGACCAGTTCGGCTCGCCGTTTCAACGGAGCAGATGGCAGTTCAAGGCCCCTGCTGAGCGCACTGATTACGAGCGCGGGGCGATGCGCTCGTCGAGCAGTATCTGCCGTGTGAAACCAGAGCGCCTGATTCGACGGATTCTTGGCGAGGCACTCCTCGAAGAGGTCCAACGCTTCCGGGTACCGCTCCTGCCGAACGAGCACGCGTCCGAGAGCCTCGCTGACTTGCAGGCTGCCCGGGGCGAGTGCTATCACGCGCCTGAACGCACGCTCCGCCTCATCCCAGCGCTCGGACCGCACCAGCACCTGGCCCAGTCGGGAGAGAATTGCTTGGTCGAGGGGCCGGATCTCGGAGAGCTTGCGCAAGTCTTCGGCGAGACCCGACCATTCGCTTTCGCGCTCGCGGAGTGCGACACTTGCGATCAGCAGGTCCATGTCCGCGGGGTTGACCTTGCGAAGCGCCTCGATCCGGGCCCGCAGGACCCCGGCCGAGCCGCTGGCGGCGGCGCTGACGGATCGGGAAACATCTTCCACGACCTTCCGGAACCTGCCGAGTTCGTCCGGCCGAGGCAGACGCCAGGATGTGGCGGCGGCCGCCGACGGAGCGAGCCATCGGCTTCCGGAGTCTTCATCCACGATTTCGGCAGCGTAGAGGTGAAAACCGTCGCTCGGGCGGGGGACCGACCAGCGGAGTTCCACGAAGCTGTCGTAGTCGAGGTACTCGATGTATTCCTTGACGGACCCGACGACGGCACCACCGGTGATACGGGAGGTCCAGTCGGCAGCTGACGGCACGGAATCGTCCAAGGGCAGGAAGCTGAACCGGAGCCGGTGGGTTCGCAGGGGATTGCTCAGATATGCCGTGCCAGCGGTGCCGAGCGACGGCGGCAGGTGTGGCAGGCGGCCCAACACTAGGACGTCGTTCCACTCATGACCCACGACTGGCGCAATCCTGCCGATCTGCTCGTAAGGGTCTCGCTGCTCGCGCTGGTCCCGGCCTTGCGAGGGCGCCTGGGTGATTGAGGCCGAAGCGCCTGGAGTTGCTTGGGGCTCGGAACTGTCCGCCGGGATTGGAGTCGGGTCGGGTGGACGTGAGGTCCGAATGGCCTCCCGCAAGTGGCTTGCGTTACGAAAGGGGCCGTGCAGGCTTGAGTGTGCACCAGAAGCCGTGGCCACCTTGAGGCGCCTTTTCCCGAGTCCTCGCCAGAGCGCTACCAACTCGGATTCCGCACGTGTCCAGTCGCCCTCGGTCAGCGTGTCCACCAATAAGACCGCCCAAGCCGGGCCGTCGGACGAGGGGACTGGTGTCGCCGCGATCGAACGGCTACCCGCAAAGGTCGAGACGCGGAATATGCGGGCAGCTCGTGCTGGCTCAAGAGTCGCTTCAGAATCGGTGGGAGATGTATCTGGCGTGACGAGCGCAGGGTCAGGCTTGACGGGCAGCAGAACCGGCTGGCCTGAGAGACCCGGCATGATGCCGAAGACAGTCAGGAGCCCAGCTGCAAAGCACGAGGCCAGCGCACGTGATTGGGCTCCCCGAATCGTTTGGAATCTGGAGAATGCCGATCCTACAGCTTGGGCTCTCGGTGTGAATCGCGGCATATTACTGGAGAACGTCGAGTGCCGAGGCGGGCTATCCAACGCCGTTCGTGGTGTTGCCACCTTATGGTGTTTGGAGTTCTTGATCAAGCTCGCATGCCTGACCTATGTTCCGAACAGCCTAGCAAATACGAGCAAACTGGGGCCGTTCGAGTCACAGGAAGGTATATCAGGCCGTAGAGGCCCGATCATAGCCGGGTCCGAGTTCATTCGTAGGACAGCCGCGAAGCGGTGGTGGACTGTCATGGAGGTGCGCTCTGACAAGTTCATCGCCCCGGTCCCACTTGCGTGCAGGGCGTATGCCCGTGATGGCGTGACTGCCAAAGGCAGACACCGTCATATTGAGGAGTTGGCCTAGAAGGCTCGCTACAACCACCAGTCTTTCACCGGACTCTAGGCGGCAAAGCAGTCGAGCGGCGCCGTCCGGCTCCCGGAGGCTAGGATCACGAGTCGCACTGATTCACTGCAGGACCGACACCTAGGAAGGGCCCCTCTGCGTGCCTTCCAGGAATGCCAGCAAGTCGGCCAGCTCCTGCGTACTCAGCTCCGCATCGAGACCCGAAGGCATTACCGATACTCTCCCGGGACGCACCTCTTCAATCTGCGAGCGCTCAATCCGTTCGCGTTCCTCGGCGCCCGTCGCCAGTACGATCCAGTCCTCGGTCTCCTCCACTGTGACGCCGCTGTGAGTGTCGAATTGCGTTTGGACGATCACCGGTTCGTAGCTGGTGACGAACGACGCGCTGGGGTAGAGCACCGCCTCGAGCAGGTCGCGCCGCTCGCGAATCTGGCCGATCGTGGTCAAGCCAGGCCCGACCTTGCCACCTTGGAAGCCAATTGCATGGCACGAGATGCAGGCTGTCTTCTCAGCATTGAACACCGCCTGACCGCGACGCACGTCGCCCTCGGGAAGCGACGCCAGCAGGGACTCGAGCCGCTCGGTTTGTTCGGCCCGATCGGCGTCCAGCGAATTGGCAAAGGCCTTTGCTCGCTCTGCCAGAGATTCCGGGAACGCCGCAAAGAGCGTTTCTACGCTTCCGGGCTGCAACCCCGGACTTCCACGGCTCTGCTCGAGTGATGCGACCAGAGCCTCTCCAAGCTCGGCGCTCCCTCCGGACGCAAACGCGTCAAGAACCCGCGGGAGCTCCGCCGGTCCCGTCTCCTCGAGCGCCCTGGCCAACTCGAGACGCTGTGCGTCGTCGAGCGCAACACCAGCGAGCGCACGAGCGGCGGCCGCGCGCGTGTCCGCGTCCCGGTCGGCGGCAAGGCTGTCCACCAAGAACGCGAAGGCGGACGAAGGCGTAGCTTCCGCGTCTGACAGCGCGGTTTCGAGCGCCTCGACCCGCGTGCGGGGCCCCAGGCCTTTGTTCTCGGAAACAGCTAGCAGCGATCTGCGCAGCTGATCGCTCGGCCGCTTGAGCGTATTGGCCGCCCGCACGGCGGCCTCGGCGGTCTCGCCGGTCGCGTCATGCAGGATGCGAGTCAGCGCACTGTCCCATTCCTTCGGTCGCTCTTTGAGCAGCGCTCTGGACATGACTTTCAGCGCGATACGCCGGGAAGCCGGGGAGCCCGACTCGGCAGCGCGCGCCACAACGGAGCGGATTTCCGGTGACTCGGCAAATCGGACAAGTTGGTCCTCAACCGCTTCCTCGCCCGCCCGCAGTCGCGCCTCAAATGGCCTCGCCAGCTCCGCGCCCCACTCCAGTCGTCGCCCCGCGATCCAAGAAGCCGTCTCGCGCAGCAGCTCGTCATTGGACGTGAGCAGCGGTACGACCGTGCGCGGTTCCAATGCACTCGGCCGCATCTGATCGAGCGCCAGCAGCGCTGCCCGTCGCGTACGCGCGGATGCCGAACGCAGTCCCGTGCGGGTCGCTTCGGGATCAGCAATCTCGATCAGCGCGAACGTCAGCGAGTGAGCAAGGACCTGATCCTCGGCATCCGCCGCAGCCGCCAGCAACTCGCCTACCGCCTCGCTTTCGTGGATCCTCCCCAGCGCCTCGGCCGCAACGCGGGCCAGGGGCTTCGACTGCTCCAGCAAACCCAGTAGCGCCGGCGTCGCCTCCGCATCCCGCCAAACCGATGCGCCATGCGCGGCTGCATGACGCACCGACTCGTCTTCGTCGGCAAGCGCCTGGCGCACCGCCGCGCGCGCTTCGGGCGCGTCGATCTGCGTGAGCGCCCAAACCGCATTCCTCTTCGCCGTGGCCGAACCGTCGACAGTTGCCAGCACCGGTACAGCCGACTCGCCCATTCCCCCGAGTTCCCGCAGGGCGCGGTCGCGCACGAAGGGCCGCGGGTCGTCTAGCCTGTCGACTAGCTCTGAGGCCGCAACGTCCCAAGCAAGCTTGACCCCGCGGGGGTCTTCATCCGCCGTCATCCCCTTGCGGCGTATCCGATAGATGGCTCCGGGAACGTCGGCCTTGGCGAGTTGCGACGTCGGACAGCAGAGCTTGTACCAGCCCCCGGTATCGACTACCAAGAGGCTCCCGTCGGCGTCCTCCATCACGTCCGTCGGGTGAAAGTCCGCATCCGAGGAAACCAGCAGGTCCGAGTCCTCGCTCTCGAACGTCGCGCCGCTCGGCGACAGCCGATGGCGCAGCACCCTGTGCGTGTTGAACGTCGTCGAGACTAGGTTCGTCCCCTCGAACCCAAGCGCTTCGGACTCGATCGCAGCCAACCCTACCGGCGCCGCCGGCCCAAGGTGCGAGATCGGATCGAGATACCCGCCCGTCATTGGATGGGCTTCGGCTGCGCGGTGCACCCTGCCATACACGCCGCCATAGATCGCGTGGATGACGCCGTCGCGGCGCCCCAACTCCGGAAACTGCAAGAACGTCGACGTCAACATGCGCTCGCCCGTCGGCAGAAAGGCGACCTCCACCGGGTTGTTCATTCCGCCGGTCAGCACTGCCTCGATCGGCCCGCCCTCGGGCCGCCGCCTGAAGACGTGCGCCGCTTTGGTGACCAGCGTCGAGCCGTCGGTGATCTCGTGCGTCTGCTCGGCGAAGGAGCCCTTGGTCCAGTAGATCCAGCCGTCCAGGCCCTCGTAGGGACCGTGCAGATCGTTCGCACAGTTGGTCAGCGTCTTGGCGTCGTACCAAACCTCGCGATGCTCGGCGACGCCGTCGTCGTCGGCGTCCACCAACTTCCAGATCACAGGCGGCGCGGTGACATAGACCGCTTCCTTGGTCCACAGCACACCCTCAGGAAACATCAGCTTGTCGGCGAAGACTGTCCGCGAATCGTAAACGCCGTCCCCGTCTCGATCCTCGAGCCGCAGAATGCTGTGGGGCTTCTCGGCGAGCTGCTCCTCCACAGGAGCGTTGGAACCCGAAGACTCGGCTACGTAGAGCCGACCCGCGTCATCCATGTCGACAATCATGGGCCGCTCCACCAGCGGCGGCGCGGCTGCAACGACGACCTCGTAGCCCTCGGGGACGCTGAGGTGTGCGAGTCCTGGCGGATCCGGCGCGGAGCAGCCGCACCATGCGATCGCGACGGCCGCCAAGAAGTACCGCATAGAGGCATTGTGCGGCCGATCGAGCACGCTCGGCGTGTCGTGACTTGGATAATTCAACATTTGCCCCGATCTCCCCAGAATCAACTAAGGCGCCTGCTTTTTCCGGCCTCTACGGTTGCGGGTCGGCATCACATGCGAACCGATCGGCGCCTTGAGCACTAGCTGCTTGCGCTGCGGTCGGAAGCAAACCTTCTCGCTACAGGCTTGGAAGACAACCTCGATGGGTAGCTCGATCTCGGTGGGCTTGTCTCGCAGGGACCAGTCGAGGACCTCCGACCCTAGGATTACCGGGATGGCGACGTCGGTCACGCCTTCGTAGACGTTGAGCGTGACGCCGAGCGCGGGAAACTCGCGTGCCGTCGTCCGCGGATACTTCGGTTCGCCGATCCGCACGCCCTGCGTCTGTGCCACGGTTGCCGTCGAGGCGATGAAACCTTCAGGCAGTGGGGCGCCATACATGTGGTAGCCGTCTGCAACTTCGAAGCGCACGTAGACCGTGCTCTCGGACTCGAACCTGAGCGCCTCGTCGGCTAGGAACGCCGAGACCTTGACGTGTTCGTCGCTGAGCTCGGCCATCGGCGTCTCGTGCTTCGAAAGGATGCGGCCGATCGCCGAGTTGCGAATGGTGCCAGCGGAGGTGCGCGTGGCGAAGTTTCGATGGAAGAACTTCTCGGTCACCCGGCCACCGGCGTCAGTGACGTAGACACCAGGGAACGGCAGTCCATAGAAGCCGCGATTCGTGCCCCGGTGAATCACGTCACTGTCGGGATCGATGGTGGTGTTGAGGATGCCGAAGCGCTTGATGACTTCGGAATCGTAGTCGGAGAGAAGGTCAAAGGCGATGTCGTGCCTGTCGGCGAATTGCTTGAGATGCTGCTGAGCGTCGTAGCTGACGCCGTAGACCTTGATGTTCTCGGCGGTGAAAATGTCGAGGGCTTGTTGCAGCTCAACTAGCTGCGTGCGGCAGTACGGTCACCACACAGCCGATCGGAAAAAGACGACGACCGACTTCGAATCGCCTCGGTCGGCATGGTAGTCGACCCCCTCGCCGTTGTGGTTCGGCAGAGTGAAGTCGGGCAACCGTTCGCCGACGTCGGGCCCGGTTGGGAAGTCGTGAGTCGCCGGGTAGCGGCGCCCCGGGTGGTCCACGGGCACCGGACCGGTGATGCCGAGGTCGTCAACGCGCGAGCCTTCGGGTAGGGCCTCGTGGGCAGCGCGTACTGTGGCCTTCTTCTCCTCTTCGTTGGCCTCCGCCGGCAGCGCGAGAAAGAACAGGAACAGCAGCAGGATGAGGGGGGCGGCTTTTTCGGTGGTCGTCACATCGCGCTGGATAGCTTGTTGGGCCCTGGCGCTCGGGATCATGGTCAGTTGGGCTCATTGCATAGCGCCAATGGGTTCATGATGCGTGGGGATCGCTTTGCGCATCTTGGTCTTGATAGCCGCGTATTCAGGATCATTCGCGAGGTTGTGCCATTCCCACTTGTCGACTTGGTGGTCGTACAGTTCTTCCGAGCCATCCTCGTATATGATATATCGATACCGTTCGGAGCGAACGCCGTAGTTCTTGAAGCCAAAGGTAGTTAAAGAGACTTTGTCCCAGGCGGCGTCAGGGTCTTTCATCAAGACAGAGAGGTCGTTCCCTTCCAGCTGTCCTTCAGGCGGATCGATTGCAGTCAGTGAGGCCAAGGTCGGATAAATATCCAGCAGGTTCGCCGGCTTGGCCGTCGTCGAGCCAGGCGTGGTCACGCCCGGCGCCACCCATATCATATTGACCCGCGTGGCCCTTTCCCAGAGGGAGTATTTTGCCCAACGTTCTTTTTCACCCAGCTGAAAGCCATGGTCGCTCCACAACACAATAATCGTATTGTCGGCGTACTGTGACTTCTCGAGCGCCCCGACCATTTGACCAATCAGCTCATCGGTCATGGCACTGGACGCCAGGTAAGCCTGAATGGCGTGCTTCCACTGACCCGCAGCCCTGATTGCCTTGGCCCACGCAATATGTCGCTGCTTTGAACTCGCCGCAGGCACATCTTCCAAGTCATCTTCCAGGTAGCCTTCCGGGATCTCTATCTCATCCAGAGGGAATCGATCGAAATATTCCTGAAGTGCGTAGTTGGGCAGATGTGGTTGGAAGATGCCGGCGCCTACAAAAAAGGGTTCTTTCAGCTCACCTCCCAGCAGTGTCTCTGCCGCCCATTTCGCAGTTTTCCCATCGTTGATATCCTCCAGGGTGACATCGGGAGCATAGGGGCCCCAGTCGGCGTATCTTGCGACTCCCTTCGTCATCCCATTGAGAGGTCTCGGAGATGCGAATCTGTCTATAAACGGGAATAGGTCCTGCGTCTTACTCGGGTAATAGTCATCAAAGCCCCGACCCTGTACTTCATTCCTAAAATGAGCGCCGTGAAACAACTTGCCGGAGCCGGCTACATAGTAGCCATTCTGTTGCAACAACTCAGTTAAGAGCACCGAGCGATTCAGGATGGGGTTCTTTGTGAACGAATTTTGATTCACGTAATTACCCGACGTCGAAGGGCGCATCCCAGTCATAAGGGCAGACCTTGAAGGGCCGCAAGCTGGAGCCGCGCAGTGCGCATTGGTGAACACCATGCCCTTGGAAGCCAGTTCGTCCATGTGCGGCGTCCGGGCCTGAGGGTTGCCCTCAAGGGCCCCCGTCCAGTCATTCAAATCATCGATCGCGATGAAGAGGACATTGGGTCGGTCGGTCTGTCCCTGAACCGCGTCGGGAGACGAGAGCAGAGCGAGGACCAGCGCGGCTAAGGCGACCATCGCCGCCCCCTGTAATAGTTCACTGCAAGTTTCCCCACGATCGTTTCCTTCCCTATGCTGTGAATCGCTTGAACAAGTTTTCCGTCATGCGCTGCACGCGCGAATCCACACCTTGCGGCTGAGCGGCCTTGTGGGCGGGAAGCACGTGGCCTGGGGGCGATGACAAACCTTGCGCCCACCAGATGGTCCCGGCGTTGAAGACGACGTTGCCTTTGGGGCCGTCGTAGATCGTTGCTTCATGAGGCGTTCCGGGCGCTCTGCCGGATTTCGTCTCACCATGAGTCAGGACTTCCATGCCGGGCAGGTCGAGGAGAGGATAGCCATGCCACTCCCAGCCCACGAGGCCTTTGATTGCGTCGCCTTCCTTCATGCCCGTGCCTTCACACAGCCAGTGATCGGGCTTGGTGCAAACCCAGTCGCCGCCGCCGACGCCGCCGGTCCGTCCACCCATGAGCAGCGCCCCGTCCGGTCCCGGTTGGTTGTTGAACTCAAAGCCTCGTCGCTTGTAGAACATCTGGGCGAGTTTCTCGCCAAGAAAATGGCTTTCCCGTCGAATCACCCGACAGGACTGGCCCTCCGCGGAGGGCAGTAAGGGCACAACGCCCCACACCGAATTGCCGCTTAGGAACGCGAGATTGACCCCGGCGTCGCGGGCCGCGCTGACGTTGTCGTACATCTCGCGCGTCCAATACTCGTCATGCCCCACTGAGATGAAGCCCTTTGCGCGCTGTAGTCCCGGCCTATCCGTATGCGTGTCGACGTTTGATATGTACGACACGTCGTAGCCATGCTGCTCGATCCAATAGGAAAGAGGGAATTCCCAAAGAAGAAATTCGCTCGAACCCACCGAAGAGGGTCTGTCGATCAGGTGATCCTGGCAGTACTGCGCGTAGGGACGGTCAAAGCTCACCCACCCGGTGTCGCTGGGATCGGTGCTCCACTTTTTCCTGTTCTTGTATCCGGTGTAGCCATTCTTGTCGTTGTGATAAAGAGAGAACTCGTTATTCGGCCAGCTGTTGTAGGCGGCCCAAGTCATGTCGCTGCATTGGAAGAGCAGGTCGCAGGCACGGTCGTCTCGCACGACGAAGATGACGTAGCTCTGTAGGCCCTCATTCTTAGCGGTGAGCTTGCCGAGGTAGACGCCGCTCAACCAGTCGTCTGGAATCTCAAATTCCACTGACGGCTCCCACTTGCATTCGCGCAGGCGGTCGGCGCCGATCGACGGATCGGGTTGAGTCTTGCCCTGCAACGAACGGAACCGCTTCATGCTCCGCCCGCCGTCTCCCCCGTAGTAACCGGTCCGGAAAATTTCCAAATCGAATTCCGACACGGGGTTCGTGCTCACAATCACTTTCAATGTGTCGCCGGCGCGAACGCTCGTCTCGGAGCAGTAGCCCTCGATCGCGGGAGAACGCCACAAAGAGTCCGGCTCGAGGTGGGTGATGTTTGTTTTGGTGAGCATCCAGTCC
>LXNI01002184.1_pt1 | contig 14226 bp, 12 predicted proteins | sample 809091 | NCBI WGS metagenome assembly LXNI01 (sample SAMN04870527, study PRJNA318959) | sponge metagenome | biome: 01000161; feature: marine sponge reef; material: water | host: Sarcotragus foetidus | place: Greece: Milos, Mediterranean Sea | collected 2013-05-29 | depth 5-7 m | reverse complement strand
ATTGACATGAGAGTCGGAATCGGGCTGCCGATCACCACCAAGGGCACCAGCGGCGAGCTGCTGCTGGCCTGGGCCCGCCGGGCCGAGGAAGCGGGGTTCGACGCTCTGACCTCCATCGACCGGATCGTGTACCCCGGCTTCGAGTCGATGACCGCCATGGCTGCCGCTGCGGCCGTCACCAGCCGAATCGGCCTGCGCACCAACGTGCTGCTGGCGCCGGCCCGCAGCGCGCCGATGGTGGCCAAGCAGGCCGCCGCGGTCGACCAGATCAGCGGGGGCCGCTTCATGCTGGGCATCGGCGTGGGCCGCCGCAGCGACGACTACGAGGCCACCGGCCGCAGCTTCGGAACCCGGGGCCGCCGCCTCGACGCCGACCTGGAGGCCATGCACGCCGAATGGCGGGGCCAGCCCGCAGGCGGCCGGGACCGGCCGTCGACCCTGCCGCCCGTCCGTGACGGCGCGGTGCCAGTCTTCTTCGGCGGCAGCCTGGAGGCGGCCATTTCCCGCATCGTGCGCTGCGGCGTGGGCTGGAGCGTGTCGTCGAGAGGTCCCGACGAGACCCATGCCAGCGCCGAACGGGTGCGGGCCGCGTGGAGGGAGGCGGGACGCGAGGGATCGCCGGTCATCATGGTGATGCACTACTTCGCGCTGGGCGAGGACTCCAACGTCGACTACCTGCTGGAGTACTACGGCTACCAGGGCGAACGGGCCCGCATGTTCGCCGAGGGCGCCTACCGGCGGGCCGCCGACGTGACCTCCGCATTGCGGGACTTCGCGGCCGTCGGTGTGGACGAGTACGTTTTCGTGCCCACCATGGCCGACCTGACCCAGGTGGACCGCCTGGCGGAGGCCGTGGATGCCGCCGGTGTCTGACTCGCAGACAACCCGGCCGGCTGCCCCAGCGGACCGGCAGGCCGATCTGATCGTCGAGGGCGCGTACGTCGTGACCCTCGACCCCGCCCGACCCGTGATCGTGGACGGGTCGGTGGCGGTGGTGGGCGAGGCCATTGCCGCGGTGGGCTCCGCTTCAGATGTCGCGGCGGCCTACCCGCGGGCCGCGCAGCGCATCGACGCCTCCGGGTGCCTGCTCATGCCGGGGCTGATCGACACCCACACGCACCTGTTCCAGGTTCTGGGCCGGGGACTGGGCGACGGGCTGGAGCTGATGTCGTGGCTGCGGGACTTCATGTTCCCCATGACCCTGCACATGACCTCCTCCGATGCCGCCGCCGCGGTGCGGCTCAGCGCGCTGATGGCGGTTCTCGCCGGGACCACCGCCGTCGTCGACAACCACTACGCCCCCACCGACACCGCCACCACGCTGGCCGTGGTCGAGGCGGTGGAGAGCGCCGGGCTCCGGGGGGCGATCGCCCGCGGGATCTTCGGCAGCCGCGTCGAGGGCAGCGACCGCATGGGAGTCCCCGACGAGCTTCACGCCTACACCGCCGCCGAGGAGCTCGAGATCACCGTCGAGTGCATCCAGGAGCGTCCGGCCGGCTCCCGGGTCGAGGTCTGGCCCATGCCCGAGAACGTCGTCTACGTCGACCGGGACCTGATCGCGGCCTGCGCCCATCTCGCCGCCGAGCACGACTTGCGCTGGCAGGCGCACTGCAGCGAGGCCCAGGAGGAGGTCGTGATCTTCAGCGACATCCACGGCGAGCGCCCGGTCGAGTGGCTGAGCCGGGCCGGCCTGCTCGGGCCGAGGGCCACCCTGGCCCACGCCATCTGGCTCGACGACGGCGAGGTGGCCGCCATGGGCGCCGCCGGTGCATGCGGGCTGCATCTCCCGGTGTGCAACCAGGTGGTCTCGTCGGGGGTGATGAGGCTGCGGGAGCTCGTCGACGCCGGGGCCACGGTGGGGTTGGGCACCGACGGTCTGGCTGTGAGCGGTCAGAGCATGTTCGAGGCCATGAAGTCGGCCTATGCCCTCCACCGCCTCAGCCGCATGGACCCGACCTGGCCCCCGTCGGAGGCGCTGCTGGAGTTGGTGTGCAGGCACGGTGCCCGCGTCCTGGGCAAGCCGGCCGGCGTCCTCACCGACGGGGCCCTGGCCGACATGGTGGTCGTCGACACCCAGACGCCGCGCTTCGTGCCCGGGCACCGGCCGGCGGCGACGCTCACGCTGCTGGGACACGGCTGCGACGTCCGTGACGTGATCGTCGGCGGCGAGGTGGTGGTGCGCCGCGGCCAGTCCACCCTCCTGGATCACGCCGAGGTGATGGCCACCGCCGCGGAGGCCGCCGAGCGGCTGGCCGGCGCGGCCGGCCTGCAGCGTCTGCGGGCCGCCTGGATCACCAGATAGATCAGCAGATAGGCGCAGCGACGTCCATCGGGTCGTAATGGGGCCGAGAATGCGGTTGAATGGAGGCATGAGGCTCCCGGTGTGGGCCCGTGTCGCACCGCTGGTGCTGATCTCGGCGGCAGTCCTGCTCGCGGCGTGCGGCCGTTCGGGGTACCAGTACGTCGAGAACGCTGAGGACACCGTCTTCCTGAAGATCCCCGAGGACTGGAGCGTCGTGTCCGAGGGGACGATCAACTTCGCCCTCACGCCCGACGACGACATCCAGCCGATCCCCGGCGAGTTCGTCCTGCCCTGGCGGGCCGAGTTCGATGCTGCCCCCGGCAGCCTCCGGGGCTCGTCCGACTACGTGCGGGGGTCCGTCGAGATCCAGCCCGTCGATCGGCGCATCCAGGAGAAGCTGCCGCTCACGTTCTTCTTCCCGGAGGTGAACGGTGAGCAGGAAGGGGTGCAGCAACTGCTGCACCACCTCGTGACCGTCGGCGACGTGTCGGGTCACCGCTTCATCTGGAAGGAGGTCACCGCGGACGGCCGCGAGCTGATGGGCGACCGGCTGGTCCTCACCGACAGCATCAACAGCGTGGTCTACAGCGTCGACCTCGGGTGCAGCGTCGGCTGCTACCGGGCCAACGCCACGTCGATCGAAGAGGTCATGAGCACTTTCACGGTGGAGGGCTGACGGTGCGGCTGTGGCCCAGAGGCTCTCGATCGTCGAAGGGGTCGGCCGAGCAGGGGCTGACTCTCGGCTCGACGACGTCGCGTCCCCGCGACGCCGACCGCAGGACCCGGCGGAAGCTCGATCCCTGGGACCGCTCGAAGTACCTGATCCTGGGCTCGATCCTGTTCGCCTTCTTCTGGTGGCAGAAGCTGAACGGCAACCCCATCAAGTCGGTGGCCGACGGTTTCTGGGAGACCGTCGAGAAGCAGTCCTGGGTCTGGGTGCTGCTCGGGCTCGAGGTGCTGCGCCAGTTGCACTTCGTGGTGGCCGAGCACTGGTCGGGCTACTACCGGTTCTGGAAGTTCAAGGTCTTCGCGCCGGTCGAGCGCCGCCAGTCCCGCATGGACCCGTGGGTGCGGTTCCGGATCGGACGGGTGCTCCGGATCCTGTTCTGGCTGCTGCTGTTCGGGGTGATCATCGGCCAGTTCACCGATCAGAACCCGGTGGCGGCCCTCATCGGCCTGCCCGGCCTGTTCCACTCCTGGCTTCCGTGGGCCGGCCGGCTGATCATCTACCCGCTGCTGCTGATCAGCCAGTTCGTCCTGTTGTTCTGGTTCCTGTCCCGGGGCGGCGTCGAGACCTACTTCCCCGACGACATCGACACCCGCTTCGAGGACGTGTGGGGCCAGGACCCGGTGAAGGAACGGGTGCGGGAGAACCTGATCTTCCTGGAGAACCCCGAGGCCATCGAGGAGGTGGGGGGCTACGCCCCCGGCGGCATCCTGCTGTACGGCCCGCCCGGCACGGGCAAGACCCTGCTGGCCGAGGCCGCCGCGGGCGAGACCGGCAAGCCCTTCGTGTTCGTCGACCCGGGCGCCTTCATAAACATGTTCATGGGAGTGGGCATCCTCAAGGTGAAGAGCCTGTTCCGCAAGCTCCGCAAGCTGGCCCTGCGCTACGGGGGCGTGGTGGTCTTCTTCGACGAGGCCGACGCGCTCGGCAACCGGGGCGCGTCGGTGGGCGGCGACGGCGGCTTCGGCTCGGAGCGGTTCGCGGCGTTCCTGCGCGACGCCACGGAGGCCGGCTCGTCGTACCCGTACCTGTCACCCGGCGCTCGGCGGGCGCTTCAGGAGGCCGCGCTGGGCGGGTTCGACCGTGCCGGCGCCCTGGGCGCCTACGGGGGCGACGACAACTGGGCCGGCCCCCGGCGGGAGTCGATCATGATGATGGGCGGCGGCGGTGGCGGGATGGGCACCCTTCAGGCTCTGCTGGCCGAGCTGTCGGGCCTCAAGAAGCCCCGCGGATTCTTCAACCGGATCATTCGCAAGATGCTCGGGATGCGGCCCAAGCCGCCCCCGAAGTACCGGATCCTGGTGATGATGGCCTCCAACCTGCCCGAGGCCCTCGATCCGGCCATGCTGCGGCCCGGCCGAATCGATCGCATCTACAAGGTCGGCTACCCCACCATGGAGGGCCGCAAGCGCACCTACGAGGGCTACCTCGACAAGGTCGAGCACGTGCTCACCGACGACGACATCGACAAGCTGGCCACCATCACCCCCTACGCGACGGGGGCAACCATCAAGGACATGGTCAACGAGGCCCTGATCACCGCCATCCGCGACGGCCGCAGGGTCATCACCTGGGCCGACATGATCAAGGCCAAGCAGCTCAAGGAGCACGGCCTGGCCGACGACTTCGACTACGTCGAGCATGAGCGTCACGCTCTGGCCATCCACGAGGCCTGCCACGCGGTGGCGTTGCACCGGGTGAGCCGGCACCGCATGATCGACATGGCCACCATCGAGCGTCGGGGCAACGTGGGCGGCTTCGTGTCGCACATCCCGCCCGAGGACCGGTTCACCCACTGGCGCTCCGAGTACGAGTCCGACCTGGAGGTGTCGTTGGCTTCGCTGGCCGGTGAGCGGATGCTGTTCGGCGACGACAACTCCTCGGGGGTCGGCGGCGACCTGCGCAACGCCACCCAGCTGGCCACCATGATGGCGGGCTACTGGGGCATGGGCGACACCCTGGCCAGCCACGCGGTGCAGCGCCAGTTCGGCATCGGCGGCGGGCAGCGCAAGGGCGACGACGACGACCCCGAGCGCGAGCTGCTGCGTTCCGGGCTCGGCGACCAGATCGAGCAGCGCCTGGCCGACCGGTACGACGCCGCCATGGCCCTGCTGGAGGCCAACCGGGTCGAGGTGCTGGCCGTGGCCCACGCGCTGGAGACCCACAAGACCATCACCGGCGAGGACGTGAGCGCCATCGTCGACCGGCAGGTCGGGCCCTTCCTGGACGGTCGGGGGTACTACACGCCCGAGGCGATCAAGGCTCTCGAGGACTATCACGCGGCGGTGCTGGAACTGCGCCGCCTAGGCGGGACGCGGCTTCCACCGCTGCCCAAGATTGCGGGCATCACCGGCCGCCTCGTCGAGGCTGTCGCCGTCCCCGTCGGGGCCGGCGCCGCGGCCAGCGCCGAGTCCTCCAACTCCAACGGCTCCTCAGACCAAGACGACTGACCCGTCGGCCTAGAGGCCGAGCGAGTAGGCGAGCGACACCGGTACATACGGGCGAGGCCGTGGCCCGAGCGGCCCGTGAGCGCAGCGAACAAGAGCGGGAAACATCCCGCCCCCGACGCAGCGGGCTTGCACCTACCCGCGCACGCTCTAGCATCCCGGCGCGGGCTACCGTGGCCGGAGATGTTGTCGGCCCAGGAGTCCGTCCAGGTGGCGGCCGCTCCGAGAGATGTGCTTGAGCTGGTCTGCGACCTGCGGGCCTACATGGTGTTCGACACCAAGATCGTGAGGGTCTACGAGAACCCGCCGATCGACGCCGACGGGAACGGGTTCGTGGTCTTCCGGGGTTCGATCCGCGGCATTCCCAGCCCCAGGCAGCGCCAGTCGGTCAAGCTCGATCGGTGGTGGTCGGTCACCTTCGAGAGTGCCGGCCCCTGGTGGGCGGATCGCCTCGTGTGGATGCGGGGAGGGCTCACCGCGCAGCCGTTCAGCGGCGGGTCGCTCGTCACCCACAGCTACCGGTTCCGGTTCAAGGGTCCGTTCGGGCCGCTGATCGAGCGCTACGCCCGCGACTGGCTCGACCGGGACCTTCACGATGAGCTTCAACGGGTCAGGAACCACTTCGACCGCCGGGCCGCGGGTCTCCCGCCGCTTGATGTGCCGCCCAGACGGTCGGCCCGCACAGCCGAGCACCGGACGCGGGCCTGGAAGGACTTCCGGTCCGAACCCGGGATAGGGGCCTAGTCGGCGCGGTCTTGATCAGGGGGTGGCGCGGATTAGGCGTCGGCGGCTGGCGTCGATGGCTACCGCGGCCATCAGGGCGCAGGCCGCCATGGTCAGGAATCCCGCCGCGTAGGAGACGTGCTCCACCAGCAGACCGAAAGCGAACGGGCCGGCCACCCCGCCGACGTTGAGTCCGCCGAAGGTCATGCCGGAGGCCGCGCCGGGGGAGTCCCGGTAGGCCCGGATCACGGAATGCAGCATCAGGCCGCTCCAGCCCCATCCGACCCCGAGGGCAAAGATCGCCCCTAGGGGCACCAGCACCGTCGAGCCGGTGGCCGCGGCCACGTATCCCGCGGTGCTGGCGCCGAGCAGCAGGGAGACGATCCGCAGATGGCCGGACTCGAAGCGGTCGGCCAGGTATCCCGCCGCGATCCTGGTTGCGACCGGCGCGCTGCTCGCCACCGCCAGCAGGTTCCCGGCCGTGCCCTCCCGCAGGCCGGCGTCGATCGCGGCCGACACGAAGAACGCGGCCATGGACGTGGTCGCAGCCGAGCCGAGCCCCGCGGCCAGCCCGATCAGCTTCAACGGCCCGTAGTCGATCTCGCTCAGGCCCCGGGCCGCGCCCGCCGTCTTGACATCGGGACCGGACCGGGTTCCGTATGCCGGCGCCAACACGAATCCCAAGAACGGCATGGCGATGGCGATCCCGAAGGCCCAACGCCATCCCAGTGTGAGCCCGACTGCCGGGACGGCCAGGCCGGCCAGCACCACCGCCAACGGCGCTGCGGCCGCCAGCACCCCGAAGCCGGCGCCGTGACGGCGGGCCGGGACGCCCTGGGCCACCATGGTCGAGCATCCGGGGCCGGCGATGGCCAGCCCGATGGCGCCGATCGCCAGCGCGCCCAGCAGCACCCAGTACGAGCTCACGACGGTGGCCAGCACCAGCAGTGCCACGGCGCAGAGGATGTTCGCGGTCCGCAACGACCGCTGCGGCCCGAGCCGGTCGGCCAGGGTTCCGGCGTGCGGCGACGTCACCGCGGCCAGCAGGAAGAAGAAGGCCACCGCTGAGCCCAGGCCGGCCGCGCCGAAGCTCAGGTCGTCGCCCATGAGGGGCGCCAGCGCGCCCACCGCGAAGGCGGGAAAGAGGGCCGCCGTCTGCGACGAGACCGACGACGCGAGTGAGAGGGTCGGCCGTGCGCCGGTGTCTCGCAACTGCCGACCGGCCGTCTCAGGGGTTGGCGCCGGCGCGGATGAGGCGTCGGCGGCCGGCGTCGGCGGCCAGGGCGGCCAGCAGGGCGCAGGCCGCGATCGTCAGGAAGCCCGCGGTGTAGGAGACCCGGTCGGCCAGCAGGCCGAACGCGAACGGTCCGACCACCCCGCCCACGTTGAGCCCTCCCGAGGTCATGCCGGTGGCCGCGCCGGGGGAGTCCCGGTAGGCCCGGATCACCGAATGGACCATCAGGCCGCTCCAGGCCCATCCGACCCCCAGCGCGAACATCGCCCCCGCGGGGACGAGCACCTTCGAGCCGGTGGCCGCGGCCAGATAGCCGAGAGTGCTGGTGCCCAGCAGCAGTGACACGATCCGCAGGTGGCCCGACTCGAAGCGGTCGGCCAGGTATCCCGCCGCGATCCGGGTGGCGATGGGCAGCCCGCTGGCCACCGCCAGCAGGCCTCCGGCGAGGCCCTCGGCCAGGCCGGCGTCCGTGGCGGCCGACACGAAGAACGCAGCCATGGTGGTGGCCGCGGCCGAGCCCAGCGCGGCGGCCAGCCCGATCAGGTTCAGCGGCCCGTAGTCGATCTTGCTCAGGCCCCGGGCCGCGCCCTCGGTCCTGACCGCGTGCCCCGGCCGGGCCCGGTACGGAGGGGCCATCAGCAGGCCGGTCAGCGGCACGACGACCGCGAAGCCGAAGGCCCAGCGCCACCCCAGCGTGCTGCCGAGGGCGGGCACTGCCAGACCGGCCAGGAACACCGACAGCGGGACCGCGGCGGCCTGGATCCCGAAGAACAGGCCGTGCCGCCGGATGTCGGTGCCCCGGGCCACCATCGTCTTGGTGCCGGGTCCGGCGATGGTGAGCCCGATGGCGCCGATTCCCAGCGCGGCGAGCAGCACCCAGTAGGACTGCACTACGAGCGCGGCCACCAGCAGCGCCGAGCAGCTGCAGAGGTTGGCCACCCGTAGGGACCGCTGCGGGCCGAACCGGTCGGTGAGCGTTCCGGCGTGGGGGGAGGTCACCGCGGCCAGCAGGAAGAAGAAGGCCACCGCCGAGCCCAGGCCGGCCTCGGAGAACCCCAGATCGTCGCCCATCGGGAGGGCTAGAGCGCCCACCGCGAACGCCGGGAACATCGCCGCGGTCTGCGATGACACCGAGGAGACGAGCGAGGCGACCGGCCGGGTCGGTTCGCCGCCGGACGTCCCGGTCATCGCAGCGCTCGTGGGCGCGGGTTGCCGGGTCTGCCCCAGCCTCGCGCCGACCCGCTCACTGAGACGGGCCGGAGCCGAAGTTGTCCCGCAGCACGGTCCCGGCCTCGGCGATGGCGCCCAGGTCGGTGGCGTCGTGCACGTTGAAGATCAGCCCGTCGAGGCCGGCGTCGAGCAACGCGGCCACCTGCTCGCACACGCTGTCGCGGTCGCCCTCCAGCGCGTACCCCCGGTACTTCTCCATGCTCATGTTGCGTGTCTCGCGCAGCTCCGCGCCGAGACGGGCGGCGTCGGCGGCGGTGTCGGCCATGACCAACGCGCCCAGGCGGGTCTTGGAAATCTCGGCCGGGTCGCGGCCGGCCTTCTCGCAGTGAGCCTCGAGCACGTCGAGCTTGTGGCGCACCCCGGCCGGGTCGCCGAAGATGTTGCAGGCGTCGGCGTGGCGGGCCGCGATCTGCAGGGTTCGACGCTCGCCGCCGCCGCCCACCAGGATGGGCGGCCCACCCACCGCGAGGGGTCGGGGCCGGTTCAGGGCTCCGGCCACCCGGTGGTGGGTTCCCGACATGTTGGCCGGACCGCCGTCGAACATGGCCCGGCAGATCCGTACCGTCTCCTCCAGCCGGTTCATGCGCTCGCCCACCGGGGGGAAGTCGTAGCCGTAGGCGGTGTGCTCGGCCTCGAACCAGGCTGCGCCGATGCCGAGCACGGCCCGCCCGCCCGACACGATGTCGAGTGTGGTGACGGTCTTGGCCAGCAGGGCGGGGTTGCGGTAGGTGACGCCGGTGACCAGCGCGCCCAGCCTGGCGGTCCGGGTCCACGGGGCCAGGGCCGCCAGCAGGGTGTAGGACTCCAGCATCGGCTCGTGGTCCGAGCCCATCGCCGGTATCTGGTGGAAGTGGTCCATCACCCACAGCGAGTCGAAGCCGCTGTTCTCGGCGGTGGCCGCGGCGGCGCACACTGCGTTGAACAGGTCGGCGTCGTCGATGCCTAGGTACGTGAAACTGGGGATGTTGAAGCCGAACCGAGTAAGCGTCATGATTCCTGTATACAGCAATCCGATCGCCTGAGGACCAACAGGGGAAGGTAGGAGCCCATGAACACCCCAGCCGCCAGCGAGCATCCGACCTTGGACGAGCAGTCGCTCACGGAGTGGGTGGACCGCTTCTCCGGCCACGTGGCCAACCTCCGCTACGACGACGCCGCGGCCATGATGGACCCCGAGGTCAACAGCTTCAGCACCTGGCAGGACGTGGTGGTGGGGGTGGAGCACTTCGTCAACGCCCAGTGGCGCAACGTCTGGCCCACCATGACCGACTTCGTCCTGCTCACCGACAAGATGCGGTCCCGGGTCTCGCCGGACCGTCTCATGGCCGCGGTGATGGTCACCTGGACCTCGACCGGCTACTCGTCCGACGGCGAGCCATTCGACCGGCCCGGCCGCTGCTCGTTCGTGCTGGCCCGGGACTCCCTCGACGGCCCGTGGCGGGGCGTCCAGGGCCATTTCTCGCTGATGAGGGGCGTCCCCCAGCAGTCCTTCGGCCGTCGTTAGTGCTCAGCCGAGGGCGGCTTGGAGGCCGGCGGCGTACTTCTTGCGCGATGCCTTCACCATCAGCGGCACGAACGGCCGCATGACGATCCACGGCCCCGACGGGGTCATCTCCAGGTCCATGGTGATGCGGGTGCCGCCGCCGCCGGTGTCGCTGAGCCGGTACGTGCCCGCCACCGGCCACGACGTGTCCTCTGCGCAGACCCAGGTGATCGATGAGTCCTCCTGCACGGCGGTGATGCGGAACTCGACCTCCTGGCCGCGATTGGTCTGGCGGTAGACGGCTCCGACGGTGCCGGCGGTGCCGGAGGTCAACTCGCAGGTGGCGACGTCGGGGCGCCACTCGGCCTGGTTGGCGGCGTCGGCCATGTAGGCGAACGTCCGCTCCCGGTCGGCGGCCACGTCGATCTCAACGGTGCAGATGCTCATGCGGTGCGACCCTACGGGCTCTCGGAGCGCTGGTGGGCGAGGGCGGCTATCACCACGTCCTGGAGCGCCACCCCCTGGGACTCGAACAGCACGATGCCGCTTCCCGGCTGCGGCGGCGTGACCGTGCCCGCGACGACGTCGGCCAGGTCGGCCAGGTCGTCCCAGTCGAAGATCCCGTCGGCCGCGGCGTGGACCAGGTCGCCGGCCTCGGTGCGGGCCCCCTCGGCGCTGTCGCTCACCACGAAGCAGGCCCGCTCCACGGTGGCGCCGTCGACCTCGCGGCGGTCGGCCTTGGTGGAGCCCACCGCGCACACCAGTGCCGCCGGGTCCAGCCGGGCGCCGTCGAAGATCGGGGTGTAGCTGGAGGTCACGGTGGCCACCACCGCCGCGCCGTTGACAGCCTCGTCGGCGTCGGCGACGGCCCGGGCCGGGATGCGGTGGTCGCGGCCCCATCGGGCCACCTCCTCGGCCTTGTGGGGGCTGCGTCCCCACACCCGCAGATCCTGCAGCGGCAGCTCCTGGGCCAGCACCTCCACGTGCGGCCTGGCCTGGTGGCCGGTGCCGAGCACCGCCGCGGCGGCCGCTCCGGGGGGCGCCAGGTGGCGCACGGCCAGCCCGCTGGCCGCCGCGGTGCGGATGGCGGTGAGTCCCAGCCCGTCGAAGGTGGCCACCAGGCCCGCGTCGGGGCTGAACAGTCCCACCAGGAAGGCGAACCCGTCGGGGTGGGTGAGGTACAGCTTGCCTCCCACCACCCGGTGCCGGGGCCAAGACGCGGCCATGGCGCTGCCCATCAAGCCGCCGGCCGCGGCCCGCACCCTCAGGGTGGTGGCCGCCTCGCCCGCGCCCAGATCGCGCCATGCCTGTTCCAGCCAGTCGGTGACGGTGGCCAGATCGCACAGCTCGGCGATCTGCTCCTCGGTGTAATGCGGCACAGCGCTCATTGGCGGTCCTCGATGTAGTGGCGGGCCGTGTTCATGTCCACTCCTCGGGGGTCCAGCTCACAGCAGCTCTTTCAGGCGGGGCAGGGCTCGGGCGTTGACCGCGGCCGCGAACGTCTCGGTGCTGGTCGGATCGGCGCCCGCCGGTGCCAGATCGTAGGTGAGCGGTCCGGCCTCGAGCGCCTCGGAGAGCGCTCCCGTGACCACCGGCCCCAGCTCGGCGGTCTCGGTGAACCATTCCAGCAGCGCGGCCAGCGCCAGATAGGCCCCCGACGGGTTGACCCGGCCCAGACCGGCGTGACGGGGCGCCGAGCCGTGCACCGGCTCGAACAGGCCCACGCAGCGGCCCTGTGCCGGCGGGCCCGGATTGACGCTGGCCGAGCCGCACAGCGCGATCGAGCCGGCCCGCCCCGCGGCCAGGTCGCTGAGCATGTCGCCGAAGATGCCCTCGGTCAGCACGACCGTGTCGGCCACCACATCGTCGTGGGCCAGTTCGAAGGCCATGCGGTCCACGTAGGTGTGGCGCAGCGGCACGCCGCGGGCCTCGGCCACCCGGGTGGTGATCGAGCGCCACAACCGGCTCGTGGCCAGCAGGTTGGCCTTGTCGGCCGACACGATGCTCGAGGCTTGGCCCTGCTCGACCAGGTCGCAGGCCATCTCGGCCAGCTCCGTGATCTGGGCGGGGGTGAGGATCACCTCGTCGCAGGCAGCCTCGGACCCGTCGCTCTCGGTGCGGGTGGCCGCCGCGCCGTAGGCCCCTCCCAGCAGGTTGCGCAGCACGATCAACGGCCGGGCCGCCGCACCGTCACGGTTCGCGCCTGAATCGACCCGGACGATGTTGCGGATGCTGACCCGCAGGTCGTAGCGCTGACGAAGGCCGATGATGGAGTGCTCGGGGCGGTAGTCGTCCAGCGACACGCCGGGATGCTCCCCGGCCGCGCCGAAGAACATGGCGTCGCAGTCGTCGCAGGCGGCCAGGGTGGGCTCGGGCAGGCCGGTGCCGAGCTCACCGAAGGCCGAGGCCCCTACCGGCCACGGTCCGGTCAGCTCGATGCGGCCCGCGGCCGCGATGGCTTCCAGCAGCTCCGTCGGCCCGGCCACCACCTCGGCCCCGACACCGTCGCCGGGCAGCACCGCGATGCGCCGTGGGGCCCGGCTCATGCCAGCATCGCCTCGGCGCTGATGCGGGCGACCTTCTCTAGCCCGGTGTCGCCCAGGATCGGGTCGAGCCTCTCGACCCAGGCCCGGATCCCCGCCGCGATGGGCGGGTAGTCCCGGTGCCCCAGGTCGCTGCCGAACACCAGCAGCTCGTGCGGGTAGGCGGCCACCAGATCCTCGGTCCGGGGGCCGGCCTCGCTGGCCAGGATGTCGGCCAGCACCCCGATCTCCAGGTGCGCGTCCAGAGCCCGGAACTGCTCGAGGTGATCGTCGCGCCATTCCAGGAAGGCCATGCCCGGATGGTTGACCATCAGCCGCTGCACACCCCGGCCGCGGGCCGCGTCCAGAGCGACGACGGCCTCGTCCATGGTGAGGTGACCCGATGCCATCACCATGTCGTTGCGGGCGATCTCGTCGAACACTTCCAGCCACTCGGTCCGCACCTTGCCGTCGTCGACCACCGGCGCCTCGCGGAACGAGATGCCCCGGTGCGGGCTCAGCTCGGGGTTGCCGCTGGCCGCGATATGGGCCGGCGACGAGATCGTCGGGAGCCACACCACCCTGGCCCCGAGGGCGGCGGCCACCGCCACCGCGTCGGGGTTGGCTCCCCCGACGGGCGAGTTGAGCACCACGCCGCCGATGGTGTCGTCACCGAGCAGCGCGGCCCGCTCGGCCGAGGATCCCTCGTGGGCCTTGAGCACGAACTTGGACACTCCTGCGGCCTTGGCCTCGACGAGTGTGTCGGGGTCGTGGCTGTGACGCGGCGCCAGGCTCGGCGCGGAGTGCACGTGGAAGTCCACGATCCCGTCGAGCACGGTCACGATCTTGCCTCCGCACGCGCTCCCAGGTCGGCTTGTTCCAGGACGGCCACGCCTCCGAGCAGCCTGCGGCGCACCTTGCCGACCCCGGAGTCGCGGGGGATGTCGCCCACCCGGGCCACCGTGCTTGGGCGCATGAAGGACGGCAGGTCGGCGCTGGTGGCGAGGATCGCGTCGGTCGGGATCGACTCACCTGTCATGTAGAGCACGATCTCATCGTCGACCAGGTCGCTGTCGCGGCGCCACACGGCCACATCGTCGATGCCGTCCACCGACGCGAACCGCTGCTCCACATAGCCGATGGGCACGAATTCGCCCTTCACTCTGATGGACTCGCTGCGCCGCTCGATGAACACCAGGTTCCCGGCGCCGTCGGTGCGGCCCAGGTCCCCGGTGGCGAACCAGCCGTCCTGGTCGAATGGCCGCACCAGCCCGTCGGCCCGCCGGTAGCCGGAGAACAGCACGCCGGAACGGTCGGCCCGCACATGGATCTCCCCGCCGTCGTCGACCCGCCACTGCACTTCATGGCGGGCCCGGCCGCCGTAGCGGGACATGCCCTCGGCCAGCTCCGGCCTCTCCCCCCGGCGCCACGCCCAGATGTGGCACAGCCCGCCCGCCTCGGTGGAGCCGTAGGCCGAGAAGCCCAGCGGCACCCCGAAGGTCTCCAGGAAGTCGGGGTCGGCGAAGAACATCCGGCTCACCCGGTGGCCGGCTGCGTC
>LXNI01002183.1_pt1 | contig 14230 bp, 11 predicted proteins | sample 809091 | NCBI WGS metagenome assembly LXNI01 (sample SAMN04870527, study PRJNA318959) | sponge metagenome | biome: 01000161; feature: marine sponge reef; material: water | host: Sarcotragus foetidus | place: Greece: Milos, Mediterranean Sea | collected 2013-05-29 | depth 5-7 m | reverse complement strand
GGGAAGCGCACCTCGACGCGCTTGGTCTTGGGATTGTTGCTGTAGACCGGAATGCGGATGGCGGCCGAGCGGTTGCGGTTGGAGTAGGCGAGGTTCACCGGCGCTTCGTAACCCGGCACCAGGCGACGGTAACTGTTGGTGATCGGATTGGTGAAGGCCAGCAGCGAGGCCGCGTGCTTCAGGATGCCGCCCATGTACCACATCGCGTCCTGGCTGAGATTGGCGTACTTGTCGCCGAAGAACAGCGGCTGACCGTCCTTCCACAGGCTCTGGTGTACGTGCATGCCGGAGCCGTTCTCCTCAAAGAGCGGCTTGGGCATGAAGGTCGCGATCAGACCATGTTGTTGCGCCACGTTCTTGACCACGTACTTGTAGAGACTCACCGCGTCGCACATTTGCAACAGGGGCTGGTAACGCAGGTCGATTTCCGCCTGGGCGCCGCCACCGACCTCGTGGTGGTGCACTTCGACGTCAATGCCCAGTGCCAGCATCATGGCGACCATGTCGGCGCGCACGTCCTGGGTCTTGTCCAGCGGCGGCAGGGGGAAGTAGCCCTGCTTGATGGGGTTCAGATAACTCATGCGCGGGTCCGGGTCGTCCGTGTTCCAGAAACCCTCGTGCGAGTCAACCTCATAGTAGCTGCTGTGTTGATCGATCTTGTAGCGCACGTTGCTGAACATGAAGAATTCGAGTTCCGGCCCGAAGTAGGCTGTGTCCGCGAGGTCCAGGTTCTCCAGGTAGGCCTCGGCGCGGTGAGCCACGCCGCGTGGGTCCCGCCCGTAGGGCTCTTCCTGGACGGGGTCGTACACGTCGCAGATGAAAGCCAGGGTCTTGCGGTCGAAAAACGGGTCCAGGTAGGCCGTGCTCAGGTCGGCCCGCAGGATCAGGTCGGACTGGTCAATGCTCTGAAAACCGCGCACGGAGGAACCGTCAAAGCCAAAGCCCTCCGCAAACAGGGCGGCATCCGCGCCACCAATGGGCATACTGAAATGCTGCGTCATTCCCCGAATGTCGGTAAAGCGGATGTCCAGCGACTCCACCTCGTTGGCGCTGGCCCAGGCCAGCAGCGCGTCGGCCGACTCCCGGGCTTCGGCGGGCACCGTATAATCCATCATGCTCTGCTCCTCTTTGGCAAATTTGCCCAGACTTTACGGGACGGCACCATTATAGACAAGGGTCAGGCAGCGTTTAGCGAAAATGTTGACAAAATGCGCCAGCCGTCACTGTTAACTTTGGCCAGGAACCATGTTTTGGATGCCAGGGCTTGCAAAACGAAAATCGTGGTAGACTTCAGCCGCGGTCCGGACATTGATCGGCCAAACCCCTGCGCGTCACGCCACCCGGTCAGGGCCGAAAAGCGGGCCTGGTGAAAGAAACGGGAGGAAATATGCGTCGTCTAATTTTTTTGGCCATTGTCCTGGCCCTGCTTTTGCCGGTCGCAGCCGTGACCGCGCAAACCACCCACACGGTCCAGCGCGGCCAGACCCTGTACTCCATCGGCCTTCGCTACGGCGTAACGGTGGCGGACATTCTCGCGGCCAATCCCTGGCTGGGCAGCGGCAACATTCTCCACGCCGGCAACCAGCTGATCATTCCGGTGCCCGGTCAACCGGCCGCACCCGCCGGACAGCCCGGCCAGCCGGCGCCGGCGACCACGGAAGTTCGTCATACGGTCGCCCCTGGCGAATACCTTAGCCAGATTGGCGTCCGCTACGGCGTCTCCTACATCGACATCATCAATCGCAACAACATCGCCAACCCCGACGTCCTGCACGTGGGCACGGTGCTCATCATCCCGGGTGTGACCGTCGCCCCGACTGAAGCGCCGACAGCCGCACCCGAAGGCCAGCCGCAACCCGCCGCCGAATTGCGACATACTGTCGCCAGGGGCGAATACCTTGGCCTTATCGCCGAACGTTACGGCGTGCTGGTGGCCGATATCCTCCGCCGCAACAACATCGCCAACCCCGACCTCGTTTACCCGGGTACGGTGCTGATCATCCCGGGCGTGGCCGCCGCTCCTGAAACCGGCGAAGCGCCAACCTCACCGCCACCGGTGAACGTGCCGGCGATCGGCGGCGGCTTTGCCCTGGGCGGCCAGGCGCTCAGCTTCGCCTGGCCACACCACATGCACGCAGCGCGCATGACCTGGGTCAAGCGCCAGGTGCGCTACCACGCGGGCGACAATGCGGCCAACGTGCGCGGCGTCATCGATCAGGCGCATGGCGCCGGATTCCGCGTCCTGCTCAGCGTCGTCGGCGAGCCCGGCCAGATGGCGGGCAACCCCTCCGGCTACATTCAGGAATTTGCCAGTTTCCTCGGCGGCGTGGCGTCGCTGGGGCCGGACGCCATCGAGGTCTGGAACGAGCAGAACATCGACCGCGAATGGCCCAGCGGTCAGATTGGACCCCAGGCCTATACCTCCATGCTCAGCCAGGCCTGGAACGCCATCAAGGGCGCCAATGCCAACGTGATGGTCATCAGCGGCGCGCCGGCGCCGACCGGCTTCTTCGGCGGTTGCAGCGGCGGCGGTTGTGACGACCTGCCCTTCATCCAGGGCATGGCCGCGGCCGGCGCCGCCAACTACATGGACTGCGTTGGCGTGCACTACAACGAGGGCATCCTCGGGCCGGACGCCCGCAGCGGCGACCCGCGCGGCAGCAGCGGTCATTACACCCGTTACTATTCGCGCATGTTCGAGACCTACGCCTCGGTCTTCCCCGGCAAGCCGCTCTGCTTCACCGAGATCGGCTACCTGACATCCGAAGGTTACGGCCCGCTGCCCGCCAGTTTCGCCTGGGCCGCCAACGTCTCCGTCGCCAACCAGGCCGCCTGGCTCGGACGCGCGGTCACGCTGGCGCGCAACAGCGGCCGCGTACGACTCTTCATCGTCTGGAACGTCGATGCCACGCGTTACGACTCAGATCCCCAGGCCGGTTTCGCCATCGTGCGCCCTGGCGGGGACTGCCCCGCCTGCGGCCACCTGGCGGCAGCCATGGCCTGAGTCCCTTCACCCGGGTAGAAGACCTGGGTGAAATCGACTGCAGGGCGCTCCCAGGCGGGGCGCCCTGTTTTTTTCAGACTGTGAGTGCCGCAGCGGATCGGCCCAGGGTGGCCAGTAGCAGCGCCAGAAAGGCCAGGGACAGCAGAATCAGGCCCACGGCGCGCCAGCTGCGCGCCCCGCGAATCATGCCGATGACGATGTGACCCGCGGCGAAGACCAGCACCAGGGTGCAGAGGTAAAGTCGGTGGTCCGTCGCGGGCGCGGTCGCCGCCGTGTCCATTGCCTCAGGTCCCGGGCCTCACGGCTGGTGGAAAACTCACCTGGCCCGCCCTATGCACCCGGCGCCGGTGTGGGAGTCGGCGTGGGCAGCAGGACCTGCGCCTGCTGCACCACAAAGCCAAGGCGTTCGCTGAAAATAGTCAGGCTGGTGAGGATGGCAGCCCCGTAGATCGCGCCGAGCGTGATGACAATCACGCCCTGCCCCAGCACGGCCAGCAACTGGACGTGGCGCCGGCGCCGGCCCGCTCCTTCCGGCACGCGCCGCGCCTGATATTGAAAGTACACCAGCGTGCAGATGACGCCGGCCGGCAGCAGGATACTGTCGAGATTGCCTGCCACGACTCCTTCGCCGGTGTCAAATAGCAGCGGGATCAGCGTGCCGTTGATGGCGCCATCCAGCGCCACCGCCGTGCCCACCCCGATGAGCAGGGCCAGCGCCAGGCGACTCAGCCCGTCCCCCCGCGTTGACCAGGAGCGGGCCAGCAACAGCAGGCCGATCAGCAGGGGCGCAGCGCCCAGGGTCAGTTGGTCCAGCGTGGCGTTGGGAACGAGCAGGGTATCGTGAAGCCAGGGGACCAGGATGCCATCCCAGATGACGATGGCGCTGTAACCGGCGGCCACGCCGGCGAAGACGAACACCGCCAGACGATAAAGCAGGTTGTCGCCCAGCAAATAACTGAAAACCATCAGGGTGAGGAGAAAGGACGTCCACAGGCCGATCTGTTCCACGCTCGCCATCTCAGTCCCTTCTGCCCCGGCGCAAGGCGGCGCTGCCCATGTTGCCCAGCGCCCCCAGCGCAATGATCACGATGCTGAGCGCCACACCGATGTGGATGGAGGATTCCCGTTCTGCCGCCTGCAGAATCGTCCCCGGCCGGCTGGCAGGAGCCGCATCGGCAGGCGCTTGCGCCGCCGTGCCGCCGGGGGGCTCAACAGCCACGCTTGCGGGCGTCGCCTGTGGCGTCGCCGTGGGCTGTGGCGCTGCCTGCTGCGGCACATCCTCAATATCAACCGGGCCCAGATCGAGGCTGGCGGCCGGCAGCCAGCCCCGCAGACCGTCATTGGTCTGCACAAAGAGCCAGGTGCTGGCGACGTTGCGCAGGAGTACCAGCACGTTGTCGCCAGGGTTGACAATGCCAAGCACCGCTCCGGCCGTATCCGCCCTGTCGCGCAGGGAGAGTTCACTGGCTCCCGTCACCACCGTGCCCAGGAAGATGGCGGGCGTCGCCGTGGCGACCGCCGGGGCCTGCTGGCTGTTGGCCGCAGCGTTTGCCAGCGCCTGGCTGCCAGCCGTCGGCGTCGCCGTCTCGGCGGCGCTCCAGTCCCCCGCGCCGGCCCGGTTGACGGCCCGCACCTGGAATTCCCAGACGTCGTCATTGGTGAGCACGGTCGCCGTGAAACTGGTCACGTCAGCAGCGGTATCCGCCGTACGCCAGTCGTCCGTGCCCCTGCGCCAGCGCAGACGGTAGCCGGTAAGCGCAGAGCCGCCATCGTCGTCCGGCGCGCTCCAGCTGGCCTCCACGCTGGCGTCTCCGGCGGTCAACGAGAGCGCCTGCGCTTGCGACGGCACGCTGCGCGGCACATCAGTGATCTGTTCGCTCCATGGGCCGTCGCCCTCGGCGTTGCGGGCCCGCAACTGAATGTCGTAGGCCGTGCCGTTGTCCAGCCCGGTCAGAACGTGGTTTGTGTCGCTGCCGGTGAGCGGCACTTCCACCCAGTCCAGATAGGGCGTGGAGAGGTGACGAATGGTGTAAGCGGTGATCGGGGAACCGCCATTGGAATGCGGTCGGTCCCAGTTCAGCTCGATACTGGCGTCGAGGCTCAGGGCCCGCAAATTCCGGGGCGCCGAGGGCGGCCCGACGGTCACCTCCAGCTCCTGCAGCAGCAATGAGTCGTAGGTCAAGGCGTCGCGAAAGCCGCTGATGGTGCCGCTCAGGGCCACCCGCAGCCAGGGTCGGGCCAGCGGCGCGGCGGCCTGGCCAGTCGCGCCCAGCATCTCACTGCCCGCCAGTGGCGCGATCTGCTCCGCCCACTGGCGCAGGTCTTCCGGCCGCTCGGCAATGACGAGGATCTGCGCGAAATCGCCCGGCTGGCGGATGTTAAGCCCGGTCGCCGTACCGCGCAGGTCCGTGGCCAGCTGCTTCTGCAAATTCATGCTCAATGAACGCAGACCCGCCAGGTCGCCCGCCAGAAAACGGGTCACAAACCAGTCCGCATTGGCAGCCAGGGCGTTGTCACGTTCCAGGCGTGTGGCCAAAGCCGACCCTGCCTGGCCCAGGTTCGTCAACAGCTGTTCCGTGCGCAGCAGGGTTACCGGATAGCGACTGACGACAACCGGCACCGCCCGGCGCAGCAGGATGTGACGCAGCAACACAGTGGCGACCGTGTCCAGCTCGCCGGCGGCTGTCGCTCCGTATTCCATACCAACCAGCACCAGATCGCCGGGAGACAGCGCGTCCAGCGTCTCGTAGAGCGTCTCCTGCGGGCTGTCCGCGTTGAATGTTGTCGGAGCGCTTTCCCCAAAGCGGGTTTGCACGCTCGAAAAGGGCAGCAGCATCCCGCTGACCAGCACCAGCGACAAAAAGAAGCGGTCTCCGCCCACGCGCAGGCGCCGCCGCCGTCGCCGCCGGGGGGCGCTGCTGGCTTCAGCCCCGGGGACAGGCACAAAAACATTGGGTACCGCCGTGGGATCGCGTCGCGCCAGTTGGTCACTGCGCGCGCGCAGGCGCCGCAGGCGCCGCGACAGGCGATTAAGCGGACGATCCCGCAACTGGCCCAGCAGGGCCAGCAGCGGCGACGTGGCCGAGGGATCCCCGGCCCAGGCCGGCGGTGGACCTCCGCCTGGCGGCCAGGGATCGTCGCCGGCACCCTGGCCGTACACATCACTCATCGCACCCGCTCCTGAGGCTGCGGTCCTGACCGATGAGGACCCGCGCGCCGACGACGATGGTGGCCAGCGCGATCCCCAGCAGGATGCCGCGCGCGCCGGCATTCACGGGCACGGCCAGCAGCCAGTCGCGCAGGGGGACCAGGGGCGCCAGTTCGGGCAGCGGCAAGGCGGCCCCCAGCACCAGCAGCACGGTCAACACAAAGAGCGAGCCCCAGCCGTTGACGCGCAGGGCCATAACACGCCAGGCGCCGTACACCAGGCCGAAGAGCAGCAGGCCGGCCAGCGAGGATTCGACCGTGACCTGCACCTGTTCCAGCAACAACACGCGCCATTCCGCGCCTGTCGTGAGCAGGTTTTCGCGTTCCAGGTAGGTCAGGCCGATGACTGTCGCTGCGCTGAGAAAGAGAACGAAGCTGTAGCCGCAGCCGGTCTCGCGCCGGCCGCTGCGTCGCAAATGCACCAGCAGCAGGTTCAAAATGCCGATGATGATGGAGACCGCCACGCTGATCGAGAAGACTTGCAGCAGCGTCGCGCTCCACTCGCGAATCAGGGGCTCCCAGGTGGCGAGCGCGCCCGCCAGCAGCACCGGCTGCCGTTCCAGCAGCAAACCGGCCAGCGTCACCAGCGCGGTTGTCAGTGCCAGCAACACCGCGAGCATGGTGAAGAAACTGCGCATCATGCCGGGGCGGCTCCCCCGCTGTTGTGGGCCAGGAAAGCCAGGATCAGCAAGGCCGCGATCAGCAACCAGCGCAGGGTATCCTGCATCACGACCGCCGCCTGGTTGGCGGGCGTGGGGTGCAGCCAGGCGCCGGCAAAATAAAGTTCTTCCCCGATCAGGGGTTCGTCAGCGCTGGCCCAGGCGACGGCCTGGCCGTCCAGCTGGTCGCTGGCGGCCAGCAGGGGTTGGCCGCGCCGCGCCGCCGCATGGCTGACCAGGGCCAGTTCCGGCCCGAAGCCGCCAACCAACAGATTGGCGCCGACGTACTCGCTCGACATCAACGCACTGGCCGCACCGGCCCAGGCCAGCGAACGCGGCCCGTCCGGGAACCAGCGCAGGGTGCCGGCCTGCATGCTGCCGGCGAAGCCGCGCGCCCGCTGGGCGCGGCGCAGCACCTCGTAGCCAAGGGGGATCATGGTGCTGTCGCTGGTCGTCAGGATGACCGGCCCCTGCGCCAGGCGCGCCGCCTGATAAAGCGCTTCCGCACTCGCCAGCGCCAGCAGGCTGTCACTGCCCTGCAGCCCGGCGCCGCCGCTGGAAAGATGCACCGGTTGCCCTTGCGCGGCAGCTTGCTCCAGCATGCGTGGCAGGGCGCGCCAGGCGGGCATGACCCGCAAAGTGCGCGCGCTGCGGCGTCCGACGGCGAAGGACGACAGGCCCAGGCCCAGCGCCACCAGCAAGGGAAAAACGATGCTGGCGTTTTCCTGCAAAAAAATCAGAAAGGGGTCAGTGGAGGCCATCAGCGCCCGCTTTCCAGCATCTCACGCAGGCGTTCGATGCCATCCGGCTCCTGCAACAGCCTGGCCAATTGTCCGGTCAACTCCGCGCCGCCGAACAGGCCACTAAAGGGCTGGGCGACCCACAGGAGTTGCGCGGCCGGCGCACCCAGCGGTTCCATCACATCCAGCAACAACAGCGTGGGGCCATCCAGACCGCGCGCCTGCAACTCGCGTATCCAGTCCTGCCCGGTCATGCGCGCCAGTATAGCACAGCGGCACCTGCCACAACATCAGACGCCGTCTCGCATTCGACAGCGCCCGGCAGCATAATGACCGGCATCGACCATCCACCTCGGCAGGCCATGGCCCGCAATCTGCTCTTCGTCAACAGTTACAGCAACCTGGGGGGCGGCGAGACCACGCTGCTGTCGATCGCGCAGAATCTCGACCCCGCGCGCTGGCGACCCCACTTGCTGCTGCAGCGACCGGGTCAGTTCAGCAATGCGTGGGAGGAGCGCGGCTGGCCCGTGCATTTCGCCCGCTGGCGCGGCGCCAGCGTCTTCTTCCTGCCGGCGCTGTGGGGAAAATTGCCCGGTTCGCGCCGCATGGAGCGCGTCCTGCGCAGCGCCGACTTCGCCGCCGCCCATGGCGAATACCACTGCCTGCCGCTGTTGCTGCCGGCGGCCGAACGCGCAGGCGTTCCGGTGACCTGGCTCTGCAGTGGCTGGCGCTTTCGCCCGCGCCCCTGGCAGCGCGGCTTCTTTCGCCGCCCGGACGCCACCTTCGCCGAAACACGTATGGTGCGCGACGGTTTTCTGGGGCAGCCACCCTTCATGCCGGCAGAAAATGTCGAGATTCTGAACCCGGGTGTGGACTGCGAACGCTTCCGGCCACGCGCGGACCTGACGTCGCTGCGCGCTGATTTTGGACTGGCGCCGGAGGCACCGGTGGCCGTTCTGCTGGCGCGCTTCCAGAACGTGAAAGGGCACGACGTCTTCCAGGCCATGGCGCGCCAGGTGGCCGCCGACCTGCCCCAGGCGCGCTTCCTCGTCGCCGGCGACAACCCGCACACCCGCACCGACCGACGCTATCGCGAGCGCATGCACGAAAATGCCCGTCAAGACCCGCTGCTGCGTGAACGCCTGCGCTATCTCGGCTTCCGCGCGGATACCGAGCGCGTCATCGCCGCCGCCGACGTCGTGGTCTGCAGTTCCTGGTTCGAGGGCTTCGGCACCGTCAACCTGGAGGCCATGGCCAGCGCGCGGCCGGTGGTCAGCACCAACCGCGGCGGGCCGTCCGAGACCGTGGTCGATGGCGTCACCGGCTTCCTCGTGCCGCCCGGCGACCCCTCCGCCCTGGCGCAACGCGTGCTGCAACTGCTGCGCGACCCGGCGTTGCGCGCTCGCATGGGCGCGGCCGGCCGCGAGCACGTGCTGCGCCACTTCACCGCCGCCGCCAGCGCGCGTACCTTCGAACGCACGCTGGAACGGGTGTTGGCGGCGCGGCGCGCTTGACAGTGCGCGCGTCTCTCCCCTATCATCGCGGGAAGGCGATTCCGGCGAAATGGCAGCCCAGGTGAACGAGACTTCACACCCCCTGAAACAGCGTGTGTTGCGCCTTAACGTCGGTGATATCACCGGCGCCGGCCCCGGTTATCGCCAGCAAGCCAGCCTCGACATGCCCGCCCTGCAGGTCGCCGGCGACCTTGTCCTGGCTTTCCTGCGCGGCCCCTTTCGACTAAGCCGCACGCGCGAGGGGGTCCTGCTCCAGGGGGATTTACTGGCCGGCCTGCGCGGCGAATGCGGCCGCTGCCTGACTCCGATGCTGGCGGAATTGCCCCTGCAACTGGAAGAACTCTTCACTTATCCGGTCGCGTCCGGCGTGGAATTTGGCGTCGGCGAGGACGGCATGCTCGATCTGGCGCCGCTGCTGCGCGCCGAGGTGCTGATTGCCAGCGCGAATGGTCTGGTCTGCAAGACAGATTGCCGTGGTCTTTGCCCGCAATGCGGCGCCAACCTCAACGATACGGACTGCGGCTGCCAGCTGGACGACGTCGATCCGCGTCTGGCGGCCCTGCGTCAACTGCTGGACGAGGCGCCGGCCACGAGCGGGCCGGAGCTCGAGCCGTGAAGCACGCGCCCGTCTGCCAATCGCCACGCAACCCTTAACGCCTGTGTTAACGGTAGCCGATGCCCTGCAACTGCCCGCCTTCGAAGGCGCTCGCCTGGTCGCCGGCAAGGCAGGTCGTATGCGCCCCATTCGCCAGGTCCACCCTGTTAGCGTGTCGGACGCCGCCCGCTGGCTAAATGGTGGCGAATTTATACTGATCACCGCAATGCTCCTGCCTGAAGACAAGCAGCAACAATTCACCTGGCTGAAGGCCCTTGTCGACGTCGGCGCCGTCGGCATGGGGCTTGCCGTCGGCAACAGCATCGAAAGCGCGCCGGAAGCCTTGCGCCAGGCGGCGGGCCAGCACGACTTTCCCCTGGTTGAATTGCCCTCGCGCCTGCGCTTTGTCGATATCGCCCGCAGCGCCAACGAACGCATCGCCCAGGAACACATGGCCCTGCTGCAGCGCGCCGTCACAATCCAGCGTGTGCTGACGCAACTGGTGCTGGATGGCGGCGACCTGCAGCAACTGGCCCACACCCTCGCCGGCCTCATTAACCAGTCCGTCAGCATCGAGAACAGCCGCTTCGTGGCGCTCGCCGGCGCCAACATCAGCACCTTCGACGAGGCGCGCCGCTATACCCTGCGCGAGGGCCGCACCGACCCGCGCCTGTTGCGCGCCCTGCGCGAGCGCGGCGACCTCGCCACCATCCGCGACAATCTGCGACCGCTGGCCCTGCCGGCGCTGCCGCAAGTCGGCCTCGAGATGGAACGCATCCTCGCGCCGGTCGTCGTGCACGGCCACATCCGCGGCTACCTCTGGATCATCGCCGACGGCCGCCCCCTGACCGACATCGACCACATGGCCATCGAAAGCGGCGCCACCATCGCAGCCCTGATGATGCTGCACCAGGAAGTGGTGCAAAACGCCGAGATGTCCATGAAAGGCAGCTTCTTCGCGCGTCTGATTGAAGGCGATGCGGACCAGCTGGCCCTGTTAAGCGACCAGGCACTGCGCTTTGGCATTGACCTCAATGTCCCCTGGCGTCTGCTGCTGGTCGCCGCGCCGGAGCAGCAGCGCCAGCCCTCGCTGCAGGGCCGCATCCACCAGCTGGCCGCCAGCGAGGACTGGCCCGTGGTCGTCGGCCACTTCGCCGGCCAAACGCTGCTGCTGATGCCGGCCGACGAGGACCATGCCGCCCTTGCGTCGCAGTTGCGACGCCTGGCGCGCAATCTGCGCATCGCCGTCAGCGCCGCGCAGCGCGAGGTCGCCAGTATGCGCCTGGCCTGGGAGCAGTGTCAGCAGGCCCTGCAGATTGCGCGGCGCCTGGAACTGCCGCCGTTGACCGACCATGCGCAACTGGGCTACCTGCTCACCCTGTGGCAGGCCGGGCCGCAGGAGCTGGCGCGCAACCCGCACGTGCCGGCCCTGCGCCAGTTGCAGCAGGAACGGCAGGCGGAGCTCTTCCACACGCTGGAGACCTGGCTGGACGCCGGCGGCAACAGCGTGCGCACGGCCCGCACCCTGCACATTCACCGCAGCACGCTCAACTATCGCCTGAAACGCATCCGCGAGATCTGCGGCAACCCCCTCAGCGAGCCCGCCGCCCGGCTGGACCTGCTGCTGGCGCTCAAGCAACTGCGCCTCTTCGGCTAAAGACAAGTATTCCCGTTACATAGCCTCAAGACACAGACTTCAAAGCACCACATTGTCGTTGACGTCCAGTTAACGTCCCAATCTTCGTAAACGATAGTTCACGACATTGTTCGGATTCAGCGCCCGGGACCCCCAAACGGCTTTACGCACTGCGCCAACCAGGCGACCATGAAGGTGACGCAGTGAATACAGGCGGGCGACAGCGAAACACGCTCTGATCGGCCATGGCGCGCCCGGCAGCGTCCGGTCGACGGTCCTGCAGCGGCGACGACGGCGCCATAGAACAGTGGATTGGTGTAGACTGAGCGGCTGTCTTGACCCATGGTCAATTCGGCCTGCAATCTTACGCAGTTAACATCGTTGCCTCCTCGCACCCTTCACACTGCGTTGCGCAAGTGATGCGGATAGTCGGGGAGAGCCTGCATGCGTCGAAATCTGTTCGCCGGACTGCTGTTCGCCATGGCGGCGCTGACCTTCTTCGCCCTGCTCCTGCCGGGCCTGTCGCTGGCCCAGGGCGAAAGCGGGCTCTGGCGAGGCATCCGCGTCGCGCCCGAGAACCGCTGCTCGCCCTACGACCGCGACGATTACCGCTACTCCCAGTCCGTCGAACTTCGCATCATCGCGCGCGAGGGCGGCCAGATCTGCAGCCCCTACACCAACGAATGTTTCGCGTCACGCACGGAAACGGACATCGAACACATCATCGCCGTTTCAGAAGCGCATGACAGCGGCCTCTGCGCCGCCAGCGCCAGAGTCCGGGCGCAATTCGCCTCCGACCTGCGCAACCTGACCCTCGCCTCGCCGGCGCTCAACCGCTACCAGAAGGTCGCGAAAGACGCCGCGGACTGGCTGCCGGCGCAGAACCGCTGCTGGTTCGCCAACCAGATCATCACGGTGCGCCGCGCCTACGACTTAAGCATCGACCGGCGCGAGGCCAGCGCGCTGGACCGCGTCCTCGCTGCCTGCGAACCCGCCGCGGAAGCCAACCTGACACCGGTCCACCTGGTGGCGGGCAGCGGCACGGTGAACGCGCGCGCCTGCGCCGACATCGCCTGCGACCTCGTGACCCGCTTCCAGGGCGGTCAGGCGCTGGACGTCATCGAAGAGGTGGAGGGCGTTGCCTGGCGCGGGGACTCGCGCTGGCTGAAAGTCCGGCATGAGGACGACGAGGTCTACGTCCACGCCTCCCTGACCCGCCTGGTCGCGCCCACGGTCACGCCCACGGCCACGCCCTGGCCGACGTCGACTCCCGCCCCTGGAAGCGCTCCCGTGGTCAACCCCAACCAGGCGACCACCCGCTACTACGTCGCCGCGCCGACCCACGCCAACGCCCGCAATTGCCCGCAGACCACCTGCCGCATCGTCACCAGCTTCGCGCGGGGCGAGGAGGTCGCCGTGCTGCAACGCGTGAGCGGCCAGTCGGTCAGCGGCAACTCGACCTGGCAGGCGGTCAAGCACGGCAGTCAGGTGGTCTACGTCCACGGCCCGCTGCTCTCCCGCAATCGCCCGGCGCCGGTCAGCGCGCCTGCCAGACAGGCGGGTTCCAGCCAGGCGGGTTCCAGTCAGGGCCAGTCCGGTGCTGCGGCAGCGCAACCCACCGCGGTTCCCGGCCCGCAGTTCAGTTGCGACTGCTCGAAGTCCTGTTCGGCGATGGCCTCCTGCGAGGAAGCCCGCTTCCAGTTGAACACTTGCGGCTGCTCGCGCCGCGACAGCGACCGGGACGGCGTGCCCTGCGAAAGCATCTGCCCGGGCGGCTGAGGTCCCGGAAAATGTAAGTGGACCCTGACAGCTCTCCCGGCCTGAAACCCGCACTCATACCGACGCGCCGCTTCGCGTACAATGGCGGGCCGTCCGTCGCTGCAAGGGGAACATGCCGTGATTCGCTCTTTCGCAATCCTGCTGCTGGCGCTGGTCGGCGCCGGCGCGCTGCAGGCGCAGGACTACTGGCTCGGCCTGCTGGTCACGCCCGAAGCGCGTTGCGCGCCCTTCAACCCCGCTGACTACCCCGTCCCCAATGTCCCTGACTCGCCATCGATCGATGATGAGGCCAGGACGCTTTGCAGTCTCTACACAAACCAGTGCCGCAGCGCGAACCAGGACCTGCTGCTTGATCCCGTCATCCCCCTCGCCGAGGCGCATGACAGCGGCCTCTGCGCCGCCGACGGCGAGACCCGCAGCGCCTTCGCCGCGGACCCGCTTAACCTGGCCCTCGCCGTCCCCGGTACCTTGCTGGAACAGAAGCGCGACCAGGACGCCGCCGCCTGGCTGCCAGCGCGCAATCGCTGCTGGTACGCCGAAACCGTCGTCCGCGTGCGCCAGGCCTACGGCCTGAGCATCGACCTGCCGGAAGTGGACGCGTTGATCGAGGTGCTGACCCGCTGCATCGTTGAGAACGCCGGCTTCCGACCCGGCGAGTTCGTCGTCACAGGCAGCGGCGCGGTGAACGTGCGCGCCTGTCCTGCCATCGGTTGCGCCATCGTCACCAGGTTCGTCGAGGGCCAGTTGCTGGAGGTTACCGGGCAGCTGACCGGCGTGCCCCTGGGCGGCGAGCCACGCTGGCTGAAACTGCGTCACGCCGAGAGCGAAGTCTATCTGCATGCTTCGCTCGCCGAACCCTACCTGCCCGACGGTACGCCCACAGCGCCGGTCCCGGTCCAGGCGTCGGTGGCCGACACAGACCGGACGACCACGACCATGTACGTCGTCGCGTCACGTTTTGCCAACGCGCGCAACTGCCCGGATACCAATTGCGCCATCGGCAACAGTTTCCCGCGCGGCGCGGAAGTGGCCGTCCTGCAGCGCGTCACCGGCCAGGCCGTGAACGGCATTGCCGACTGGCAGGCGCTGCAACACG
>LXNI01002182.1_pt1 | contig 14265 bp, 9 predicted proteins | sample 809091 | NCBI WGS metagenome assembly LXNI01 (sample SAMN04870527, study PRJNA318959) | sponge metagenome | biome: 01000161; feature: marine sponge reef; material: water | host: Sarcotragus foetidus | place: Greece: Milos, Mediterranean Sea | collected 2013-05-29 | depth 5-7 m | reverse complement strand
CTTCGGCGCTTGACTGATTGCCACCGTTGAACCAAAAGCCAACGGCGATCCCACGTCCCTCATCTTCAGCAAGCGGAACTTGATAGTTTGGATGTTCCATCGCCTTGCGGATGCACTCTTTCAAACCGATCGCCTGAAACTTCGGACCATAGGTTGACTGTGTACCCTCGTCCGCTGCATTTTTCAGTCGAAACTCAAGAGGATCCATACCAATCTTCAAGGCGATTTCATCCAACACGGATTCACCCGCATACATTGACTGCGGTGCACCAGGTGCTCGATAAGCGGCCACTTTAGGCCGGTTAACCGTCACGTCAAATCCTTCGATGCGAACGTTTTCGACATCGTAAGGCGCAAACACACACATACTGCCTGCGCCAACCGGACTACCCGGATACGCACCCGCTTCGTAAATGAGCTTAGCAGACATCGCAGTAATGGTGCCATCGTTTTTGGCACCAATCTTGATCGTATTTACGGAACCCGATGCCGGTCCAGTGGCTCGAAATACCTCCTCGCGTGACATGACCATACGCACGGGACGGTGGCTGAGCTGCGATAACTTCAGTGCGAGCGGTTCTAAATAAATGATGGTTTTACCGCCGAACCCTCCACCAATTTCGCTGGCGACAACCTTAAGATCGTGGAGATCCATCCCGAGAATACCGGCCGTCTGGGACCGTACACCGAAATGACCTTGTGTGCAACACCAAAGTGTCGCTTTGCCAGTCTCCGTGTAGTTCGCTGTACAGGCGTGCGGTTCGATGTAGCCCTGATGCACCATTGGGGTTTTGAACGTTCGTTCAACAACCACATCGGCATCACGAAACCCTTGTTCAATGTCGCCTCGATCTGCGGTGATTGTGTGAGCCGAGACGTTCGACGGCTTAGATGATGGTCCGTTAGGACTTCGAGTGAACTGCTTGTCGTTCAGAATCGGTGCATTCTCGGCCATGGCCGCGACTGGGTCGGTGACGGCGTCAAGCACTTCATATTCGACCTGGATCGCATCGATTGCTGCATCCGCGGCGGCGTGGTTTGCGGCTGCAACCGCAGCGATGGCGTGGCCATGGTAGAGTGCCTTACTTGCGGCGATGATGTTCTCCGAGAATCCGCCTCGACCTCGACCTGGTGCCCGTTCTGGGAAGTCGTCGCCCGTAATGACAGAGAACACACCGGGAATCGCTTCGGCTGCACTGGTGTCAATCGACAGAATCTTCGCATGCGCGTGAGGACTTCGCAACACTTTACCTACCAACATACCAGGCAATATTTCGTCCGCACCAAACTTAGCGCGTCCGGTTACCTTCTCAATCCCATCAGGTCGAACCGGTCGAGTTCCGATATATTGGTAATCGATTGCTTCAGCCATCCTCAAATCTCCTTTCCTTTGTTCGCCGCTTCAACCGGCAAGGTCGAAGGCTATTAAACGAACGATTCATACGTAGACGTAAAAGAACGCAAGCGAACTCGCCCTACTGATCTCTTGCAGCGCCTATCGCCATTGGGTCCATTGCAGTCAGACTACACCGCGCTCTCAGAGCCTCAGCCTCAGCAGTCATTTTCTGCAAGTCTTGTGGTCTGTGGGCATCAGCATTCACGATGACTTCAATGTCATACTCGGAAGCTAATTCCCAAAATGGAGGCCATGGGTAGAGGGGGTACGCATTAAATCGAGACTTCTTCGCGATCTTGCGAAATCCCAACGCGTTAATCTCAAGCCCAACGCCGCATTCAGCTGCCGCAGAAAAAATATCGCGACTCGCAGATATCGTGTTCGCATCCCAATGTTTGTAGCAGTTACCGAACAAATCGGGGTGTGCTATGAACGCAAACAAGCCGCTTTCGATCATTTCACTGACATATCGCGCGTAGTCCGACAACGACTTAGCATCGACGGTACCACCGTAAGTTCCTGTCCATGCTCCATAATCATCCGTAAAGAAGTGAGGTCCACCCACGAGATAGTCGAACTCACGTTCTCCTAGCAATTCATCTTCGAAAAATGCATGGAACTTTGGTACATATTCGCACTCCATGCCAAGTAGAACTCGAAGCTCGGAGTACTCGCGCTGCGCGAGTCGCACGGCTTCGACGTAGTCATCTAGTTGCTCCACGGGCATGCGTGCTTTAATCCAACGATCATCCGGTAACGGTGTGTGATCGGAAAAGCCAATCGTTTCCATGTCGTGTTCGCGGGCATATTGACAGTAATCGACTGCGTCGCCTTTCGCGTGTTTACAACGAAACGTATGGGTATGGAAGTTGTGCTTGTACTCGGAATCCCGCATTCGATTGGACTAAGTCCCATCCCTATTCTTGTGTCGATTTACCTCAGGACCACAGAGGAACGCTCCCGTAGACAACAGCGTTTCGTTGACTGGCCTGCGCCATGAGGACCTAAAGCATCGGTTGGTGATCAGCTATGTTCGGATGCGACCTGAAATTCAAACTCGGAACGAATTTCTAGTACTAAGAATCTGGTTTATGCCGAACGTGAGCGACGACAAATTCTAGAAAGCTAGGCGTCGTTACCCCGCAGAAAAGTACCTTCTCAATCACCAATGCGCCTAAATCGACGTTATCGCTTTGGCTCCCAACGGAAGAACCTTATGGCAACAAAGAGCCCGACCACGAACCAAAGCGCTAATACGCCTAGGTTCACCCATGCTTCGATAGAACCCGACAAAATCGGGTGAAAGGACGACTGGAGCCCTAGCGCGAAATGCCTGACAGGAAAGACTGAAGCGATCCACTGCAGCCAAGCCGGCGCGTTGTTCATCGGCAGGAATACATCCGAGATAAATAGCAGAGGCAACGCAATCGCTTGCACAATGGCGGGAGATGCCTCAGCATTTGGAATCAAGGCAGCGATCGCAAGCCCTAACGCACAACATGTTGCCGAACCTAAAACTAATACGATGGCGAACATACCAATCCGCAGTCCGTCGATTGCGGCGTCAAAAAACCAAACACCAACACTAACTAGGCAAATTACCAAGAAAAATCCAAGCATTACTGCGTGTACGATCTTCGCGCTCACGAGGATCGAGGTTGGCAGCGGTGTACCTCGATATCGCTTTAGGCGACCACGGTCGCGAGAAATGGACACCTCCATCGCGATATTGGTGAAGCAAGCACCTATCACTGCTAATGCACACATCGCAGGTACGTAAAACGTAGAAAGGTATATCGGATTGCTAGCGTCTCCAGTGTGCTGATTACCGAAGACCAGACACAGAATCACCATCATGACTAGTGGCAGTGCGACCGTGAAGAATGCGGCGATCGCATTTCGCCAAAAAACCAGATTCTCGTAAGCAAGTTGCGTGATTAAAAGGCGCATTGGCTTCAATCTTCGAGACCCTCGCCCATGTCTTGAGTCATTTGCACGAACGCCTCATCTAGAGATCGGCGCGTGATGCTCAAGTCCTCCAATTCAATGTTGTTCTCGATCGACCAACTCGTCAAAACGTGTAGCGTTTTCACCAGATCATCAGACTCAAGCTCATACCGCGAATCAAGTTGTGTGACCTTCGCGGCAAGCTCAGGCGGCAAGTTGATGTTCGAGTTCGCGCTGAACGAAACAGTTGGTTCCGATTCCCGAGCAAGTGCCTTGGGCGTTCCCAATGAGACTATCTTTCCGTTGAACATAACGGCTGCGCGGTCTGCGACGTGCTCAACTTCGTCCATGTAATGCGAAGTGAGTAGTACGGTCTTACCCAGGTTCCGCAGATTCTTGAGCATGTCCCACGCATCGCGCCGCGCATGCGGATCAAATCCTGTTGTCGGTTCATCAAGAAAGAGCAGATCAGGATTCCCTGCAAGTCCCAACGCAACGTCGAGGCGTCGTTGCTGACCACCCGATAGTTTTGGTGGGCGGACTTTTCGGAGTTCTGTCAATCCAGTCGTTGCTAGTACGTCATCGAGCGGCAAAGGATTCGAGTAGTACGAACGCATGAGCTGAACCGCTTCTTCAATTGAAAGAAACTGTTCAACTTCGGTCTGCTGCAACACAATCCCGATTCTCTCTTTGTATGTCCGTTCATGCTTGCCAGGGTCGAAACCTAGTACACGCACATTCCCCGAATCAGGTAATAGAAATCCCTCAAGGATTTCGATCGTTGTCGTTTTACCTGCACCGTTCGGACCTAGCAGCGCGAAAATTTCGCCAACTTCAACCTGCAAATCAATGCCTCTCACCGCCTCTAAGTTCCCGTAGGACTTGTGGAGATCTTTGATTTCGATTGCGTGCGTGTTCTCAGACAAGGTAGGTTTCGGCTAACTAAACAAAGGTGTGACTGAACTTAAGCTGCATCGGTTCTATCAATAACCCAACTGCTTGTCGATAAGACCTTCAAGTGGTTCTTTAGACAAGTAACGTTGAAGATTACTCAAGAAGCGATCCAAGTTGCGTTGCGCTCGAAACTGACTTGCACCTGCAGTGTGTGGTGTCATGACAACGTTTTCAAGGTCCCACAATGGGCTGTCAGCAGGGAGCGGTTCACGAGGTGTGACGTCCAGCGCGGCGCCACGAATTTCACCGTTCGTAAGCGCTTCCACCAAGTCATCCTCAACCATGACCTCTCCGCGCGTGACATTGACGAGATACGCAGTGTCCTTCATGACTTTAAATGCTTCCCGATTCAGCGCGCCTTGTGTCTCGTTCGTGAGCGGACAACAAATCGCGAGCACGTCCGACGAGCTCAGCAAATCCGTGAAGCGGTCGGAACGCCAAATTTCACTCACTTCAGCTGATGTCGGAACCGGATCCCGATCGAGTGCCAGAACCTTCATACCAAAGCCCACTGCCCTCTTCGCCATCGCGCGACCCGTACTACCGAAGCCGAATACACCCATGGTGCGACCGGTCAATTCGATTTCTTGGCGACGCATTTCGGGTCGGTGATTCCAAGAATCTGCGCCTAACAACAATGCCGTTCGTAATTGGCGCGTTAGCATCAGTAACAATCCAAAGCCGTGGTCCGCTAGGTGTTCGCCAACCAATCCCTTTTCGCTCGTTAGTACGACATCACTATCAACGAATTCGTCGTAAAGAAACATGTCAACGCCCGAGGAGATTGACTGGACCCACTTAAGCGCTTCCGCCTTGGCGAACATGCGCTGAGTTACGAATCCCAGCACGATCTCGGCGTCGTGCACTTCGTCAATTGCACTATGCGGATCAGCGACAACGACATCCGCGCCTTGGCTTGCCGCCTTTATCTGTGAGACGATCGCCTCATCAACCGTTGGTAGGGTAAGTCCTGGAATCACAAGGATTTTCATCGAAAACAGACCTCAACTGAACCTATACCTAGTGAGAACTCACCTCGCCATACGGATGCGTCCTCTACCCGTTCGCGCGCAAACGCTCCAGTAATAACGTAGTCACCCGCTTGTATCTGACGATCGAAATTAGCAAGCGTGCGCACCAAGGCGAGCAGCGAATCGTAATGGTCATCTATGTGCCCTTGACTCGCAATAGTTGCGACCTCTACATCGTCGTGAAGTAATGTGACGACCATTTCTTCAAGAGCGAGATCGTGGAATTCTCGCAGCGGCGATCCAACCACAATACCGTATTGCGACAGATTGTCCGCAAGCCGATCGCTGTCAGTCGCATCGCCACTCAACCGTCGTTCATTTAGCTCGAATCCGGGAAGAAGTTCGTCTATACATGCTTGCAGACGAGATCGGTCTGCGTCTTTCGGTACGGTTGATCCGAATACAAAACACAACTCGTTTTCGACTCCGATGTCACCTACGTTTCCTAACTTGATCGTGCTTCCAGACTCAAAAATTTGATCTTTAGCAATGTGACCAAACGGACGAAACCCATCCCCCATACCGTTGCGACTTGCGCCGGAAGTGAGACCAACCTTCCAGCCACCACGCTCGATAGACGAAAACCGCTCGATTTGTCGACGTAACCCTTCTTCGTGTTCTTGCTTCATACTGCAATATCGGTGTAAGTAAGGTCATTATTCAATGTGCGCAGCATTCACCATTTATTAACGAATACATCTCATATAAAGTTTGCAGCTAGAAATGAGTTACTCGGAGATTCTCGATGCGTGATGGTTTACAGGTTCTTGATACGGACGCGCATCAAATGGAACCTGCATCAATCTGGCAGGAGTACATCGATCCCACGTTCGTGGATCGAGCTCCTCAAGTGGGTGACTTCGGCAATGGTCAACGTGGCATGATGGTAGAAGGCGAACCCATCACCAAACAGGACGGTTCTTACCCGATGAATTCGGCAGAATTCCACGCCGCCACTCGCAAAGCCATGCAGCGGTTTGCAAAGACGCGAGAAGCTGGTTTCAGCAATGAAGCGCGCCTTTCTGACATGGATGAACAAGGCGTTGATGCTCAAGTTATTTACCCAACCGTCGGCGGCCAAATTCTTGGTAAACCATTCAAGGATGCCGAATTGCTCTGGGCGGTGTGTCGTGCGTACAACGACTGGAGTTTAGAGTATTGCTCGAAAGATCCATCGCGCTTGTTCATGGCGGCGATGCTCCCGGTGCAATCGCCGGATTTCGCCGTCGAAGAGGCAAAACGAACTGCAGAAAAAGGCGCTCGTTGCTTCTATATTCGCCCGAATCCAGCGGACGGACGCAATTTAAGTAGTGAAGACTACGATGATCTGTGGTCTTGTATTTCTGATCTGAACTTGCCGATTTGTCTACATGACTCCGGCTCTCCGTACTTACCCTCGTACGGTGATCGCATGTCTACGCATACGTCTGGCCACATCGCCGCGCACCCATTTGAAGCGATGGCCGCGATGATGAACTTAATCTGGTTCGGAACTATCGAGAAACACCCGCGACTTAAGGTGGTCCATGTTGAGGCAGACGCAGGTTGGTTACCGTATTGGCTGCAACGGATGGAACAGCACTACGATTTCTCAGGCCGTGCAGAACACCCCATGCTACTCAATCGACCGACGGAGTATTTCAAATCAAATTTCCTGGTCGCATGTCGCGGCGACGAAATGACGCTACCTGCTGTATGCGAACTCGTCGGCGACCAATACGTGGCATTTAACACGGATTACCCTCACCCGGACGGTACTTGGCCATCAGGAATGCAAGACTTGGAAGATCAGCCGCTCAGTCGCGATAGCATCAAACGCATCTTCTGGGATAACGCGGCATCTTTTTTCAACTGTGCGAATTAAGTAAATGAGCAATGCGCTCGACGAAGGTAGACGCATGTTGGCGTCGTATGAACGTGCAATGCACGATACAAAGACGCTGCTTGACGATTCCTTTACTGCGGCGGTTGAACTAATTGCGGGACTCAAATCCATCCTGGTCGTTACGGGGATCGGCAAAAGTGGCTTGATCGGACAGAAAGCCGCTGCAACACTCAACAGTACAGGAACGCGTTCCGTGTTTGTGCATCCCGTGGAAGCGTTACATGGCGATCTCGGGATCGTGAACGAAGGGACCGCAATGCTCGCGATCTCTAAGAGTGGTGGCAACGAAGAGACTTTAGAGTTCGTCAGACAGTTCAAGAACGTCACGAACGGTTCCGTCATCAGCTTATCTGAAGCGAACTCGAAGCTCGCCGAACTGTCTGACATCGCATTAGCGATTCCTAAAATTCCCGAAATTGACGAATGGGATCTTGCCCCCACGATAAGCAGTGGTACGAGTTTGGCCATTTGCGATGTACTCGCTATCTGCGTTCAACAGGCCAAGGGTTTCACCATCGATGACTTCGCTCAATTCCACCCGAGCGGAACGCTTGGGAGGCGATTGCTTCTGAGTGTCGGCGACTTAATGGTCGATGGCGATGACTTACCGCAAATCTCAGCGGACGCGTCATTGAATGAAGTGATCTATGAGATGTCGTCTAAAGGATTAGGAATCGCTTTACTGACAGAGTCGGACGGGAGGTTTTTTGGAATGTTGACAGATGGCGACATTCGAAGGCTCGCGGAACGACACAAGCTTGACCTTGAAGTAAGTGGACGCGACTGCTACAGGATGAGTCGCAGAGACACAGGGTTGCCCAATGTCAGCCACGGAGCCATTGAAGCCGAAGCACGAGCATTCGATTGTTTGGCTCGTATGCGTGATTCACAAATTACCTCACTAGTCGTGCTTGACGACGAGCGTCCGATTGGTCTCATTCGTATGCAAGATTTGGTGGCAGCAGGACTCTAGTCATGATTGAAAAACGGCTTTCACCATACATCGCGTTACCAACTCAACTTGTATTGAGTGGCCTAAGCGTTCTGTTGCTTTGTTTCCTCGTGACGCCAATCGGTGCTGCCCAAAAAATAGGCCTCATTGGTGACTGGACGCTGAATCGCGAACTAACAGAAGAACGTCGACCGAAGTTACCGAAAGCGAAATCGTCGCGTAGCGGGTTCGGTACGAACGTAGCAGTGGGCGCTGGCGGCGTGCTCATGCCGGTGCCCACTCGAAATACAGGTCCGAATCCGGGCGGCGCGACCGCGAATCTTCCCAGCATACTAGCGTGTCAGGAACTGACCCTCACGAAGAATGGCTCTGATGTCGTAGTAACCTGCCCTCAGATGCTTGAACCACGTAAATTTGTGATAGGCAAGCTTCACGGACGTACCGTCAGGTGGTCAAATCGTAGCCTTTCCGAGAAATACTCGTCCACGTCGCGTCGTGTAACCCATGCGTTTAAGTTGGAGCGATCGGGCGTGATGGAAGTAAAGATCACTGTCAAACCCAAGGGATCTAAACGACTCACATACATCATGGTGTTCGATCGCGCCCCAGTAGATGCACTGAACACTTAGTTAATACACGGAGTTTCCTGCTATGCCTAATTCGTTTAACCTCCCGCGTGACTGGACTGCGCCTCAACGCTATCCTGATCCTGCCGTCGAAGTGCTCGACACAAGTTTTCGGCAATACATACTAGGAAGTTCGTCGCTTGAACGACTGTATACGGGCGCCCGGTGGGCTGAAGGACCAGTGTGGTTTGGCGATGGCCATTACTTCCTGTGCAGTGATATTCCGAATGACCGGATCTTACGTTGGGACGAAATCACCAGAGAAACGGCCGTTTTTCGGCAACCCGCAAACAATTCAAACGGGCACACGCGAGACCGTCAGGGACGTTTGGTCTCCTGTGAACACGGAGCACGCCGTGTCACTCGCACCGAACACGACGGTACGATCACGGTGCTCATGGATTCTTTTGACGGTAAGCGTCTAAACGCACCGAATGACATCGTGGTGCACCCCGACGGCGGTATTTGGTTCACCGACCCCGGATACGGAATCATCTGGAACTATGAGGGTCATAAAGCACCGTTCGAATTGCCGACGCGTACCTATCGAATCGATCCAGAGGACTTTTCCGCGACCGTAGTGGACGAAGAGCTCGAGAAACCAAACGGATTGTGCTTTTCGCCGGACTACCAAACGCTCTACATCGTCGACACAGGCGCGTCACATAAACCAGGGCACCCAAGAGATATCCATCAATACGACGTGAGTGCTGACGGAAAGTCAATAAGTAACCATCGCGTCTTCTGCAATATGGGGCAAACTTCTACTGACGGCATTCGATGCGACATTGACGGTAATGTTTGGGCTAGCGCAGGTTGGGGTGACCCAAATGAAGACGGCGTGCACGTTTTTAACCCAGACGGGGTTGTCATCGGAAAGATCCATATTCCTGAAGGATCGGCCAATCTTTGTTTTGGCGGTACAAAACGAAATCGCCTATTTATCTGTGGCTCGCACTCAATCTATTCGCTGTATGTCGAAGCACAAGGTGTCCCGTACGTATAAAAAGGCTAACGAGTGACTTCCACAGCAATTATTGAATCAGTTTCCCTTCGAATCATCTAACTACGTCGCTCGCCACCGCTTCGCAATCACAACATGACAACGCCAACGCGCGCCATCGAGTTCACGATTCGAAAGCGCTCAGCGTCTTAAGCGAGTTATTCCGCTAAGAATCGAAAAAATCTGGAGGCGCGACTTAGTCGAGTCGCGCCTCCACCTGCTCGCGGCCGTAGGGGCTGACGACGATTTCCCGAAGCCCCTTCCAGCCCACAGTCCAGCCGCCGAGGGCGGCGCCGGTTCGCTTTCACTGTCCGCCGCCGTTTAGGTGCCGTCGAGCACGATGCGACGGCGCGCTACCCTACCAGCGGTACATACCGAGCAACCGAAGCGCGTACTCATGCGGATGCCCACCGTTGTCCCGGCGCCCGATCTCAAAGCCCGTCTGCAGCGTCGGACCGGTGTTGAACCTGAGCCCAAGCCTGAGCGCCGATCCCGCGCCCCCGTCGGTCTGCGCGCCGAAGTAGGGGTACCACAACGTGTCAGCGTTGCGGCGGCCAGGGAGCGCGTAGCCGAACTCCGCCTCGAACCGTTGCGCCGCTGGCATCACGCCAGTTCTGGGCGCTAGACCGCGGGCATCCTGCCTCGACCACAGCTCGGCCACGCCGCTCTGCGTCGTGCCCCAGGCCGAACCGAGCTTTAGGGAAAGCCCTTGCCCGTGGACCGCAGGACGGTACATCACCGAACTGCTGAAGCCCCATTCCTCGTACGCCTCGTCCTCGTGGGCAAGCAGCATGCGCCCATTGACCCGCAACGCCAGGCGTCCGACAGCGTAGTCAACGCCGCCGCCGACCTCAAGCCCCGCACCGGTCTCGGCGTCGCCGCCGTCGTAGCGCAGTCCCGCCTGCAACCGCGGCTTGAGCATACTGCCGGTCGGCAGCGGCACGAAACCCGCGCCCTCCAGCATCACCCGCACACGGCTGGTAGCGCCGGAGGTATCAACCAGGTTGGGTGCGGCCTCGGAGACGGTGTGCGTCACCTGCGCGTCAGAAATCATCGCAAACTGGAATTCGCCGAGCCGGCTGGCACGTACCGCCAACAGCCCGCGCCCACCGAACGCCGCCATGCTCGTGGCGAGCCTCGTCTCGATCTCGTGATCGACCCCGTCCGGGCTGAGCGCCAGGTCGCCTATGCCGTAACCGGCCACGCCCCAGAGGCTTGCACGTTCGTTCAGCTCAAACCGCGCGAACGGGTGCACGCTCGCCAGTGTGCTGGCGACGCGCCCGCCGCTGGCCTCAGGATGCGTGTAAAGACCCTCGCCCATCGAATACGCCAATGCCGTGCCAGCGTGCCAGCGACCCCACTGACTGTCGACGCCCAGCGTCGCGGTGGTCACTTCCCCGTTCAATGCCATTTCGCCATCGGCACCGCGGAAGCGGGTGGCGGCAGTCTCGCCCCATGCGGACCACGCGCCCAGCCACCCAGTAGCCTCGGCAGGTGCGTACCCGTCGCGGAATTGTGGTGAATATTGGAACGAGGTCCCCATCAGCGCCTGGCGTAGGTCGCCCATCCCGCGCGGATCAGTCCACCCCAGACCGCTCAGCGCGGCGCCGAGGGCATCGCGCCCGCCCAGCGTTGACCCGCCGCGACTGCGGCCATCGGTCAGCGCCGTACCGTCGGCGTCATGCAAACCCGTGTTTAGGCTCTGTGTACCAGTGCTAGCGGCCATCCGCGTCCGCAAGGCACTGGGCACGCCCGGAGCGTCGTTAACCCCCGCGGCACCGTCCGGATGCGGCGCGGCTGGTTCGTCGTCCCGGGGTCGGCTAAACAACTGCGCCGGCGAAAGTCCACCGATCGTCAGGTGGTTGTCGGTGGGCGCGCCGGACTGCCAGCGGCTGGCGATCGCTTGCACCGCATGGTCGGAAGCCGCGCGTCCGAAGCGCGCCAGCCATGCCTGAGGCATCGAATCGGAGTTCTCGATCGTCCCGACCGCCCGCGCGCGCTGGAGCCATGCGCCCCCCGTAGGATTCGAGAGCTCCAGCAAGAACAGTTCCTCGCCTTCGTCATGCGTGTCGTCCATCACCGCTACCGAGATGGTCTTCGACGTCTCCCCAGCCGCGAAGGTGAGGGTGTCATCGGCTGCGGTGTAGTCCTCGCCAGCCGTTGCGGTCAACGCACTGTTCGGATAGTCCCGCGTCGCATAGTCCACATTGATGGTCGACGACGACGGACCACTCAAGGTCACCGTGAACACCGCGGTCGCGCCGGCAGCTTCGGTCACTTGCACATCGGTCACCTTCACGGCTGGCGAACCGAGTTGCGCGCTGACATACGCCACGGTGTTACGGTAACCGTTGGCGTCTTGAGCGGCATTCGCTGGGATGCTGATGCCGATCCAGCCGTCGCGGGTCGGGGTCAACTGGACGGTGTATTCACTACCACTGCCGGAGAACGACGTGATGTTCGCCGCGCCGGTCGGGGTCTGCCCGAGTTGCGCGGCACTCGTCGGCGTGCCGATGCGGATGTCGCTCTGCGCGAACCCAGTCACGTCCCGTTCGAAGTTCACCGTGACCGCGAACGGACCGGTGTACCCGAAGTCCGGCGCTGTGGCTTTGGCTAGCGAGACCGTCGGGCGCGGCTCCGCGACGATCTCCGTAGCCCCTGCGGCCTCGTTGCCTCGCCCCGCTGCGTTCTGGGCGACCCCGGCGCTCACGTTCAAGGTCACCGTCGTGGCGGTCCCCGACGGCTCGTTCGGGCGGATCGTCGCGACATAGTCCTGACCACCCGCGTTTGCCGTCCAAGCGGTGATACGCCCGCCGGAGACGCGGAGTTCACTCTGAACGAAGCCGGTGACCGCTTCGCTGAAATGCACGGTCACGTCGAACGGAACGGTCGGACGGAACGGCACGCCGTCGGCGCGGCGGATGCTCACGGTGGGTCCTGGCTGGGTACTAACCCGGTTCGGCAGCTCCGACTCGATCGTCAGCGAATTCGCGACGTTGCCTACGTTGCCCGCGTTCTGCACCGCGTTCGCCGGGACCTGCACCGTGATCGTGATCGGCCCGGGGGTCTGGGTGTTGCCCGGTCGCCTGGGCACGATCTCCGTCACCCACTGCGTGAAACGCCTCGTGCCTCCAGACGATGCGCCTGGCACCACGCCCCAGCGCATCCGCGCCGCGTTGGTCAGCACCAGCCAATCCGCCGACGCGGTGCTCGTCACCGGCTGGCTGAACGTCATGATCACCTCGTACCTCGGCGTCATGAGCGTGGTCCCGTGGGCGTCGCGATTCGGGATCGTTCGGTGCTCGAACGACACCGTCGCGGCCTCGGGCGACTCGAACACGTCGGTCACGGTGATGGTCACCGTGACCGTATCGGTGCCGCCGTTGCCGTCATCGGCCTTGATCGTGACCGAGTAGGAGGATTTGGTCTCGAAATCGAGCGCCGATTTCGTCTTGATTCGCCGACTTGAGGCGTCAAAATCGAACGAGGCCACGTCCGTGCCTTCCATCGTGTACGTCAGCGCATCGCCGTCCACGTCCGTTGCAGCGGGGATCGCCGCGCCGACGTTCCTGTTCGCCGCCGTATTCTCCGCGATGCTGCGCGTCAGTGTGGCGTCGGAAAAGAACGGGGGGTTGTTGGCGCCACGGTTGTTGTCCACCGCGCGGTTGGTCAGCGCCGCCGCATCGTTGCCCGCTAGGTCCTGGATCGGATTCGAGGTTGGGACTGCATAACTCACGGTGGCGGCGTCGCTCGCGGCCACCGCCGAGGACAGCGTCAGGGTAACCACCTTGCCGATCACCGCCACCCCGTTCGACGCCAGGGCGCGCGTTTCCTCAGAGCCACCGGATGGCGTCACCCTTACCGTGAATGCACTCGTTGCCGGCACCGAGGACGTGTCCAGGTCCTCGTCATACGTCAGCGTCATGGCCGTCCCGTTCACGCCCGGGTTGCCGTCGAGCGCCGGCGCCGTGGTGTCGGGTGATTCCCGCAGGCTCACGGTGACAACGCTGCCCACGTCGGTGTCCGTCCAGGCCGGCAGCGTGAAACCGTTGCCGGTCGTCCAAGTCCAGCGGTCCTCGCCCGAGTTGTAGCCGCCTGCGTCCAGCCGGAAGTTCAAATTGTCCACCTGCAGGATCCAGCCGTTGCCGACATCCTCGTCCGGATCGCCCGACGAACTGAAGTCGAGACGCAGCTCGGTGTTGTTGTCCGCGTGGCGCAGCGCATAGATCCGGTAGGTCTCCCCGTCGAAGGTTACGCTGTCGGCGTACGTCAGTTCCCCGTGCTCGCCGCTCTCATAACCGCTACGATCGCCCTCGGTCCTCGTCCCCACGGTCAGGCAGCCTGTCCAGAACGCGTCCGCGTGCGTGTCCAGCAACGCACAATTGGTGGTGGCCGCACCGGAGTCGGACCAGTCGCCGTCACCCTCGGAGTTGGTGGCGCGCACCTGCACCTGGTAGGTCGTGCCCGCGGT
>LXNI01002181.1_pt1 | contig 14280 bp, 14 predicted proteins | sample 809091 | NCBI WGS metagenome assembly LXNI01 (sample SAMN04870527, study PRJNA318959) | sponge metagenome | biome: 01000161; feature: marine sponge reef; material: water | host: Sarcotragus foetidus | place: Greece: Milos, Mediterranean Sea | collected 2013-05-29 | depth 5-7 m | reverse complement strand
TACAACTGTAAAGTTGCCTTCATACATCCCAAGTCAATGAACGGAGTGCTGGTGGAACTTGCGGAGAAGATAAAGGACTGAGGAGGGGCTTCTGATTAGGTGCCGCTCTGTCCCTCTTCCTTGTTGTCTGAGTCGTCGTCTTTTAGAGATTTTCTGAACCCGCTTATTCCCTTGCCGAGCGAAGACCCCAGATCTCCAAGCCTGCTCGGACCGAAGATTATAAGCAGGATTGCCAGTATCAGGATTAATTCCCATATGCCGAATTGTCCGAACATAGCAAGGGAATGATACCCGAATACTGACGCTTCTCAAATATTTCCAAAGTGATGCCCTGAATTCACAGGTATTACGTCTGTGGGGGTTAAAGAAAGGGGGTTTACATTCTGATTGGGACTGCTGTAGGGCTTGCCGATTGGTCGCGGGTCAGATTTTCGAGAAATCGGCGATCATGAAGAACAGATCTTTGATTTCATTCAGCAAAGCCAGTCGGTTGTCTCTTACTTTTTTATTCTTGTCCATGACCATAACCGCGTCAAAGAAACGGTCTATGGGACCCACAAGTGTTTTTATGGACTCAAGGGAACTTGTGTAATCGCTCTGCCTAGGGGCTTTCCCGGAGTCGGCCAGTCTTTTTAGAACTGCAGCTTTTGTCTTGGTAAAAGCTCTATGGAGGTCCTTTTCCTCCTTTTGCTTGAACAGTTTTTTATCAAGCGGCGAAGACGGCCTGGTTTTCGCTATGTTGAAGACCCTTTTAAAGCCCGTCGCCAGGGCTTCAAAATCCTTTCGCCTCGCGAATTTTCCAAGGGCGTTTATCCTGCGATAAGCGTCAAGGGGGTTGTCAAAACCTGCCGAGATCACGGACTCGACGATATTTCTCTCGTAGCCGGACTCTGTCATTAGGTTGCGGAACCTCTCAGAGAAAAATGCGAGAATATTTTCTTTAAGTTCTTCTTCGGATAGTTTGACCTTGCGAGCTTTTTGCGCTTCCATGGAATCGAGTACAAGCTTGATGCCGTGTTCGAGGACTGCGGAGACGGAAATATCGAGCTTTTTCTCTATGGCGATTCTTATTATTCCGAGGGTCTGCCTTCTCAGCGCGTAGGGATCGGAAGACCCGGTAGGTGCGAGGTCTGCGATGAAACACGAGCAGATGTTGTCCGTCTTGTCCACTATGCTTAGAAGTGCTCCGGTTTTGGTCCGGGGAAGCTCTCCGGTTCTCGTAAGCGGCATGTATTGCTCTTCGACCGCGTTTGCCACGGCTTTTTTCTCCCCGGAGGCAAGCGAGTAGTACTTGCCCATCACTCCCTGCAGTTCAGCGAATTCGAATACCATCTGGGTCGCGAGATCGGACTTTGAAAGTTCAGCGGCCCTCTCGAGGTCGGGATTATCGAACATATCGGCCGCAAGCGTTCTCATCCGCTCGACTTTTCCCCTGTAGCTTCCTATATCCGATAGAAACACCATGCTCTCAAGATCTTCTGTGTAATCGCTTAGGTTCTTTTTCGTATCTTCGGAGAAAAAGAATTCGGCGTCGTTAAGCCTTGCCCTTATTACCCGTTCGTTTCCCCTTATAATCACCTGTTTGTCCTTAACCGGGGTTCCGCAGACAAAGATGAAACTGGGAAGCAGCTTCCCGGTTTTCCCGGAATAAACGGGGAAATATTTCTGGTGGTTTTTCATCACGCTTATCAGCACTTCCTCGGGCAAACGCAGGTATTTCTTCTCGAATTCACCCACCAGCACCGTCGGGTGTTCCACCAAGTTTACTACGGTCTCAAGCAGTTCGGGATCCTCTTTTACGATTCCTCCTATCTTTTTCGCTGCCGCGTCAGTGTCTTTTCTTATGGTTTCCTTTCTTTTCTCGGGATTCGCTACTACGTTGTTTTTCTTAAGCGCCTTCAGATAATTTTCCCAGGACACCACTCGAAACGGCTTTGGGGAAGTAAATCTGTGACCGAAGCTCTGGTCAGAACTTTTGATGTTTTCAACGCTGAATTTTACGGGCCTGCCGTCGTAGAGAGCGACTATCCATCTTATGGGTCTTGCGAAGGTCAGTTTCCCGCTGCCCCATCTCATTGACTTCCGAAATGGAACAGATGAGATTACTTCCGGAAGAATTTCTTTTAGAACGGATGAAGTTTTTCTCCCTTTTATCGTTCTCCTTACGCAGAGGAATTCTCCGTTATCCCTTTTTGCGGTGACGAGTTTCTCGACATCGACCTTCTGGGATCTCGCGAAACCCAACGCGGCCTTGGTGGGCTTTCCGTTTTCGTCAAATGCTATGCGTATTGGCGGCCCGAAGTTCTCGGTCGTGCGGTCTTTCTGCCTTCTCTCAAGTCCACTTATTTTTACCGAAAGTCTTCTCGGGGTGTAGAGGATTTCCATTTCCTCAAACTCAATACCTCTGTCGCGAAGCTCTCCGCTTAGGATATTGCCGAGGTCCTCCCGGGCTTTTTCAAGGAAAAGAGCGGGTATTTCCTCCGTTCCGATCTCGAATATCAGTTCTTTTTGGAAATTATATACAATGCTATCCATCAGTTGGTCAGCCTCGCATCAATTTCACGGTTCACAGGGGCTGTGCTAACACCAGCACCCTCCCCGTGCAGTTGCGCCATTCCCAGACGCCGTATGTTTACTGCGGCGTTCGTATCCGCATTGGATACGAAGCCACAACAAACGCATTGGAACCGCGATTGGGTTTTACGGTTCTCCTTATCTGTGTGTCCACATTTCGAGCAGGTCTGGCTCGTAAATGAGGGATCAACTTCAATCAGTCTTCCACACTTGTATTCCAAATTCCTTCTTATATCCCCGAAAGCGGTATCCAGTATCCCCTTGTTCAATCTAGCCTTACGCCTTACGTTTTTTCCGGGACTTTCAATCGTTCCCTTCGCGGAAGCTGTCATGTTCCTGACCTTGAGGTTTTCTGTTACGATGGTTCCGCACTTGTCCGCCAGTTCTCTGGTAGTCTGATGAATCCAGTTCTTGCGGATGTTGGCAATCTTGCTGCTTACTTTCCCGAGTTTCTTCTTGGTGTCTTTCCGCCTGTTTGAACCTCTGATCTGGCGAGCCATCTTCCTCTGATACCATTTCCTTCTGGCTTCTTTCCTGCGCATGTCCGGCAGAAAGTAGAAATGTCCATCAGAGTCGGCGATCTGGTGGACATTCATGTCAACGCCAAGAACTTTGCCGTCGTCAATTTTTTCCTCCACCTCGACTTCATAGAAGACAAAAGCCCTCCATCTCGATCCGTCATGGCGAAGCACTACCTGTTTCGGTGTGCCATTCTCCCAGGGATTGCCACCTCTACACGCAAGTTTCACCCAGCCCGTCAGAGGAATATGCAGAAGACTATACTTGTCGTTCAGTTTTTTTAGGGTGAAGTTCTCCGTACCGGGGAGTGTGAAGCTGGGTGCCGTTTTTTTTCTGCTTCTCGGTTTAGGAAAGCACTTCTTGCCTTGTATTGCCTGTTTCAATGCATCCGCAAAGTACTTGAGTGTATATTTAACCGGATTGGCGGGAAGTTCACGCAACCATGCAGTCTGGTGTCTTAACTTGGTGAACTCCACCCCGAGGCTAAAATAACTGGCAGATGGCATCTTTTCCCTGTTATTTCTGAACTTCTGGTAGTTGCTAAGGTTCTTTTCCCTGAAATGGTTCCATATAAACCTACAAGCTCCAGCTATCTGGAACATCTTTGTTGCCTTCGCTCTTGTAACTGGAAGGACAACAAATTCTACCGAACGGATTTCTGTATTGATTGCCATATTTTTATTATGTCCGGCTATTCAACAATTATGAGAGCTTATGGGTTAGATGACTAAAATTGAACATAATTCACTTTTTCCCCCAAGGATTGTTTTTCAGAAGGGGAAATCCCAGGTTTTTTCTGGTCTGCAGATACGAAGTCGCGCACAGGTTCGCAAGTGTCCTTACCCTCGCTATATATGACGCCCGCTCTGCCACTCCTATCGCCCCTCTTGCTTCGAGAAGGTTGAAAGTGTGCGAACCTTTAAGGCAGTATTCGTAAGCTGGAAGAGGAAGCTGCTTTTCGATAAGGGACCTGCATTCCTGTTCGTACATGTTGAACAGGTCGCTTAGCATCGCAGGATCGGATTCCTCGAAGTTGTATTTTGAGAACTGGACTTCGCTTTGGTGATGAATCTCTCCGTACGTTATTCCCTTTGTCCATTCAAGATCGTAAACGCTTTCGACTTCCTGCAGATACATCGCTATTCTTTCGGTTCCGTAGGTGATTTCGGCCGATATCGGGTCAAGATCTATTCCGCCTGCCTGTTGAAAGTAGGTGAACTGCGTTATTTCCATGCCGTCAAGCCACACCTCCCACCCAAGCCCCCATGCGCCAAGTGTCGGGGATTCCCAGTCGTCCTCAACGAACCTTATATCGTGCTCAAGCGGGTTTATTCCGAAGGACTTGAGGCTGTCGAGGAAGAGTTCCTGAATGTCGTCTGGAGAAGGCTTTATTATCACTTGGAACTGATAGTAGTGCTGAAGTCTGTTGGGATTGTCGCCGTACCTTCCGTCTGTCGGTCTCCTTGAAGGCTCTACGTACGCCACGTGCCAGGGTTCGGGGCCGAGGCATCGCAGGAAAGTGGCCGGATGAAAAGTTCCGGCGCCTTTTTCTATGTCGTAGGGCTGGACCACCAAGCATCCTTTGGATGACCAGTAGTCTTGGAGAGCCAGAATAAGTTCCTGATAAGTCATGACCGGCAAAATACTACCATTAAAACAGAAGAATCAAATACGCCGGTCCGTTTGCGGGTACTTTCCATAGTTATCGCTATGAGATTGTTTGTTGACCGGTTGTTTTGTGTTGGTCCGGTTACTTGAGCGGGGGAAGATTGAGCCAGTAACGTGTGTGACGTCGCTGTCCGGTCCTGTGAAGCGCGCCCATGGCGACCATATTGGCAAGATCGCGCGTTGCCGTTGAAGCCGTAGCCCCGGTTATTCTTTGATAATTCTGCGCGCTGAGTCCGCCCTCGAAGCGGTCCGGTTCAGCATCAAAAAGTCGCAGAAGGATTTTTTCCTGCCGTGGGTTCAACGAGCCGCGGAGACGATCAAATAACCGTGTTTGCTGAATTGACCGGATCAGACGGCGTTCGCTCCAGATCTGGGCGTCCAGCACAGTATCCGCAAACCACATTAGCCAGTTGGTGATATCAAGCGACCTGCAACTATCATCTAGGATGTTGTAGTAGTCCTTGCGCCGTCGGGCGATGGTGTGAGAAAGCGCAATCAGGCTCGGTTCGGCAAGTGACTGGGCGAGGGCTTTTTCTGCCAAGGCGCGGGCTATACGGCCATTTCCGTCCTCAAAGGGGTGAATACGCACAAAGTACAGATGTGCCATTCCGGCCCATGCCAGAGAGGACAGCCTGCCCCCGGTGGACGCAGTCTGGCCGTACCATGCTATGAACCGTTCCATCTCTTCCGTCATCCGCTCCGAAGGTGGTGCTTCATAGTGGATCTTGGGTTTATAATCAGGCCCGGAAACAACCTGCATAGCTTCGGGGTGGCGACGATATCCGCCGATAACCTCCAGATGGGAGCGGTCACGCATAAGCATCCAGTGCCAGCGCCACAGCGTTTCGTGATCAAGCGGGCGGTCAAACTCATGGTAAAGCACTACCATCATTTCGGCTACCCCTTCTTCCTCGGGTGAAGCGGTCTTCCGGCTGGTGGTTAATCCGAATCGTCGGCGGATGGAGGATTGCACTGATTCCCGGTCGAGAATTTCACCTTCAATTGCGGATGTCTCAACGGCTTCGCCGCTCAGCCATTTGATCCGCAGTTCGGACTGATCTTCATAGGTGAGCTGGCGCCAAGCGCCGATCCTGCGCCCTGACTCATGCAGAAAACGCTCCTCGAAAGGTATCAGAACAGACCGGTCCCAAGTGAAGTTTGGCCAGTCAGAATGCTGCCATACCCATTTCATGAGCGATAAAAACACCCCCTATAGCCCATGTTTTTACCTGTTCTTGGGCTATAGAGCAAGCGTCATGGTTTCAGAGGGGAGCAGACGCACGGCAAAAAGAGTCGTACGCGCGTATACTCTCTATGGCTCTTTGAGCGATGATTTCACGCTTTTTCTCTTTTCTCATCCTCGTTTCTACCTTGGGGAAAAGCCCGAAGTTTATATTCATCGGCTGAAACCCGGTTTTTCCAGGGGTTGAGATGTACTCAAGCAGGGAACCTATGGATGTTTCCCTAGGGACGTGGGCGGGTGCGAGTCCGAGTGCTTTTCTCGAGGCGTTTGTTCCGCAGACGATTCCGGTTGCCGCGGACTCTACGTATCCTTCAACTCCCGTGATCTGTCCGGCGAAAAAGACGCTTGGACGGGAACTTAGGGAAAGATCTTTTTCAAGCAGTCTTGGGGAATCTATGTACGTGTTTCTGTGCACGCTTCCATATCTTAGAAACTCTGCCTCCTCAAGCCCCGGGATCTTTCTGAAGACAGCCCTTTGCTGAGGGTATCTGAGCTTTGTCTGAAAACCCACCATGTTGTACATTGTTTCTTCGCTGTTCTCCGTCCGTAGCTGCAGGACGGCAAAGGGGGTTTTGCCGGTGCTCGGGTCAACGAGACCGACGGGTTTTAAGGGGCCGAACCGAAGCGTGTCCCTTCCCCTCTCGCACATGACCTCAACCGGCATGCAGCTTTGGAAGTAAAGCGCCTTCTCAAACTCCCTGGTTTCCACTTTTTCCCCGTGAATCAAGTCATCCACAAGCTCGTAGTACTGGTCTTCGGAGAGCGGACAGTTTAGATAATCTCCTTCTTCTGAGTCCCCGCGGTCGTATCTTGATCCTCTAAAGGTTTTCGAGCGATTGATTGTATCCGCGTCGATTATCGGTGAGATAGCGTCGTAGAAGTAAAGATATTCGGATTCTGTAAGTGAGGAAATCTCCGCGCAAAGTGCATCCGAAGTGAGTGGACCGGTGGCCACGATTACGATCCCGTCTTCGGGTATTTTTGTTACTTCTTCCCTTTTTAGGTCTATAAGTTCGTTACCCTCGGTTTTTCGCGTTATGTAATCCGAGAAGATATTCCTGTCTACCGCGAGGGCTTTTCCGGCCGGGACCTTGGCCACCTTGGCTGCCTCAACCATAAGCGAACCGAGAAGCCTCATTTCCTCTTTAAGTATTCCGGAGGCGTTCTCCATGGATGCCGATTTGAGAGAATTGCTGCATACAAGCTCCGCGAGACCCGAGGTTCTATGCGCGGCGGTTTCCCTGTGGGGTCTCATTTCATAGAGAGTAGCCCTTATTCCGAACTTCGTTATCTGGTTCGCGGCTTCAACTCCGGCGAGTCCTGCGCCGATTACGGTTATTGACAACTGTTTATACCTTGGCCCTTCAGTTTTAGTAGCACTTTCGGTTTTCCCCGGTCGAATTTGGTTTTAGAGTGCTAGAAATTTCTTCCGTTAGAAAGACTCGGGCAAGTTCGATCATTCAAGAGCGGTACTCAGAAACTGCATTTAGAGTGTCTTTCCAGACGCCCGTTGAAACATAAAAAACATAGCTTGAGAAATAGCTAAACTATCCTACTTCAGGCAGCACCTTATCCACAAACAACTTCATTGACCTTACTGCTTCTTCATGCGAAATACCCGGGAATTTAAATCTACATATCAGGTTGTCTATACCTAAACTTTCCCGGTAATTCATGATAGTCTCAACACATTCTTCGGGGGTTCCTATAATTGACTGCTGCCTTGCAAGGTCATACAAGATCGGATCTGACGGATCACTCAGCAAGTTGCCCTCAGTATCCACCATTGAACCCCATGAAGCATATCCCTTGGCCGTATAAGTAACGTGCTCTTTTATATCCTCCCAAACATCATCGGCTTTTTTGTTGGAAATATAAATTTCTCTGACAAGCGGCTTTTCAACTTCGTCGGGGTTTTTGCCATATTCCTTCAAGAAAGATGAATGCATATCAAAAAGGTATTTGATAATTGGTATTACGCCGATTGCCGGAACGAAAAGTGGAGCACCAATTCGAGCTGCTCTCCTTATGGCGGGTTCTGTAAAAGCACCGATCCATATTGGTATTGGCTGTTGAATGGGTTTGGGGGTTACATTCAAATTCTCTACCTGATAATACTTTCCATCAAAACTGAACGGATCATCACTCCAACTCTTGCTCAGTATCTCAAGGCTTTCTTCAATCCTGCCCCTGCGCTCCTTTAACTGCCTGCCGAATCCATCAAACTCTTCTTTTCTGTAACCCAGTCCCAGTCCCAGTATAAATCTTCCGCCGGAAATGAGATCAACAACGGAAGCATCTTCCGCTATTCGGATCGGGTCATGAAGGGGTATCAGCAACACACCTGTACCTATACGGATATTTTTAGTCCTGGCAGCCATTGCCGAAGCGGCTATAAGCATTGAGGGACAGTAACCATCGTCCAGAAAGTGATGTTCCGTCAGCCATACGGAGTCAAACCCCATCTGATCCGCCATCTCCACTTCAGCCAGCATTTCGCTGTACAGGTCGCTATGTGATCTTGGATGGTGAGAGGGTGATTGAAGACTGTAATAACCAATGCCGAATTTCATGTTTATACCTCCCTTAAAGTTATTTTTAACTTATGGGAATTGTAAAGAAAGGTTGACAAAAGGCAAGAAATCTTATTATTGTACTTTTTTATGATTTTCCTTTGTTTTCATGACAAATTGGTGTTTGCATTGCTACTTCTATTTAGTGTGCCATTTTATGCTAATCTATAGAAAGATATTAATAATTACAGGTAATTACGAATGATAAGGAAGTGGCAAAAGTAGCTTTCCCATTTGGCAAAAGTAGCTTTCAAACTATAGTTGTGAAGGTAAGAATTTTTCACAATAACGTAAAGCAGTTGGCTGGAGAGAAAAAGGACGGTTTCACAGAAGTTGGGTATAAACTTATTTCTTCTGGAGTTGGAACGGAAGTGGCGATTAAAGTTGACGATGTAGTCGGCTGGAAAATTTTAAAGGTACGACAATTCAGTGCGGAACTATGAGCTACGGAGCAGTTGTATTTGATCTTGACGGAACCCTGATCGATTCTCTAGAGGATCTTGCCGATGCGGTGAATCAGGCGCTTGCAATAAACGGGTTTCCGGCGCACGCGACCGGGTGTTTCAAGTACTTCATAGGAAAAGGTCCCAAGGTCATGGTGTCCAGGGCCCTCCCCGAGGACGAAAGGAACAACGATGCTGTCGTTGAAAAATGCCTTGGTGATTTTAACAGCATCTATAGCCGCGCCTTCAACGTGAAAACTACGCTTTATGACGGCATACCGGATCTTCTGGACGAGATTTCAGGCAGAGGTCTGAAAAAGGCGATTCTTACCAACAAGCCGCACGTGTTTACCGAAAAATATGTGGAAGACCTGCTTGCGGACTGGAATTTCGAGGTGGTTATAGGTCAGAGGGATGAAATTCCGAGGAAACCCGATCCTTCGGGAGCGCTGCGGATATCAAGGGAACTGGGAATTGACTCGTCACAGATGGTTTACCTTGGAGACTCGGGGGTGGACATGCTTACCGCCGTCGGGGCGGGTATGCTTCCGGTGGGAGTTCTCTGGGGTTTCCGGACTGGAGAGGAGCTTCGTGAAAACGGGGCCGAGCACCTTATAGAAACTCCGATGGACTTGCTCTCGATTATTGACTTGTAGTTTCCGACACGTGATGGCCATGGATCTTGAACATGTAAGACTTGGAATTCTCGGAGGCGGGCAGCTTGGGAAAATGCTTTGTCTCGTGACAAGCAACTGGAACCTAAGCACCTACGTACTCGATCCTTCCCCCGATTGTCCGGCGGCGTTTGTGTGTACCGAGTTCTCCCACGGTGATTTCAGGAATTACGAGGATGTCTACGCGTTCGGCAAGAACGTTGACGTTCTGACAATAGAAATTGAGCATGTAAATCTTCAGGCGCTTTTCCGCCTGCAGGAAGAAGGGGTCGTCATAAGGCCCGAACCCCATGCGCTTGAACTTATACAGGACAAGGCTAAGCAGAAGGAGTTCTATGTCTCAAAGGGGCTTCCCACCGCGGACTTTTCAGTTTTTCCGGGGAAAGAGGCTATAGTCGCGGCCGTCGGGTCCGGGGAGATAAAAATTCCTTTCGTACAGAAACTTTCAAAGACGGGTTATGACGGAAGGGGGGTGTATGTTGTAAGGGAAGAGGGACAGCTAGAAGACCTTTTAGAGGGTGAATCCGTCGTTGAAGATCTTGTTGACGTGGAAAAGGAGATTTCCGTTATAGTGTCGCGCAATTCGGCCGGAGAGACGAAATGCTTTCCTCCGGTTGAGATGGTGTTTAACAGCCACGCAAACATAGTTGAGTTTCTGATAAGTCCCTGTGAACTTGGCGGCACGCTGTCTGCTTGGGCATGCGAACTTGCCGAGCGTACGATAAAATCTTTTGACATGTGCGGAATACTCGCGGTTGAGATGTTTCTTTCCAAAAAAGGCGACATTCTCATAAACGAATCCGCTCCCAGACCGCATAACAGCGGGCATCACACGATCGACGCTGCCCGCACCTCGCAGTACGAGCAGTGTCTTAGGTCGATTCTGGATCTTCCTCCAGGAGATACTGAAATAAAAACTCCTTCTGTTATGATTAACATTCTCGGGCAGCCGGGTTTCGAGGGTGAGGTCAGGTACGAGGGGCTTCGCGGATGCATGGGTGTTGAAGGAGCCAAGTTCCATATATACGGCAAAACCCGGACTAAGCCTTACAGGAAGATGGGACACGTTACAGTTCTTGACGACGATATCCCGAGTGCACTTGAGAAGGCAAGATTCATAATGAGTAAGCTGAGGGCGATAGCATGAAACCTGTTTTAGTAAGCGTTATCATGGGTTCTGACTCCGACCTGCCTGCCATGGCAGGCGCGGTCGAGGTTCTGGAGCAATTCGGCATAGGGCATGAAGTTACCATAGTCTCAGCGCACAGAACTCCGGAGCGGCTTGTCGATTTTTCAAAAAAAGCCCATAAAAGAGGAATTAAAGTGATAATAGCCGGAGCGGGAGGTGCTGCGCACCTTCCGGGAATGGTTGCTTCGGTTTCTCCACTTCCCGTCATAGGGGTTCCTATAAAATCCTCAAATTCAATTGACGGATGGGATTCCGTACTTTCCATCCTGCAGATGCCCTCAGGTGTTCCGGTTGCCACAGTCGCTCTCGATGGGGCGAAAAACGCCGGTATCCTTGCCGTCGAAATTCTTTCGGTTGCTGATCAGGAACTTTTGCGCGCGGTGTCCGAGTACAAGAAAAAGCTCTCTTCCGAAGTGAAGAAGAAGGCCGCGCGGCTTGAAAAACTAGGCGCCTCGGTTTACCTTGAACGAACTGGCGAAAAGAAGAAATCTTCCTAAGACTTATATCGGCCTGTTGCTATTCTTAATCTCCTCAGACCATTATACCGCTTGATACTGAAAGGAACTTCAGCTTGAAGTGAGGGGTCAGTCACTGCCTTTGCCTGACATTACCTCGGGAAGAATTTTTTTATCGGAAAACATTTCTTCCTGTTGGTCCAGGTCCTGAAGGAATATTGGAGGTGTGCGGTAAAGAAAAGACCAGCAGGAAATTTCAACAACAGCAGCATTGCGTTTTGCTTCTTCTAGAAATTCTTCAGCTTCTACGACTTTTCCGGTAGCCCAATTGGCAAGACTCATGCACTGCGGGTAATTCGCTGAGCCGTCGGGTTTGGTCATTCCTAAATTAAGCACGGACTGAAAAATATCCACTGGCACCTGCAGGGTTTCTCCCCAAGTCGCCATGGCCAGATTAAATAAAGCGGGTTGATCAGAAGCGTCCTCTTCAAGGCGTTTACTACACATATAGACAGCTTCACTAAACCTTCTTTGGCCTATCAGATTCAAAACAAGATCAGTTTCAAGTTCTGAAACAAGATCAGTATCACGCTGGGAATTTCTATCTGATTTTGCTAAAGCGGAACGAATCAACAACTCGGCCGAAGGAAGTAGTGCTCTCTCAAAGCTCAACGACCGTGCTAAAGATAGCAATTCGTATTCATTCAGGTTCTTAACTGCAGGCCAAGTATCAATTTCCTTGAGGTCTTCTGGTTTGTTAGTGGCTAGTAGCCGAACGATTTTATTTAGTTCAGACCTATCTAGGTATGGCTGCTGCACTACAGCCAAAGCGTCCTCGACCGCCTGTCTGGGTTGCCCGAGTCTCTCTGACAACATGACTTTACGGAACAACAGATCCGAGTTTTCGGGGTCTGAATCTAGTGCACGGTCTAAAAGTACTTCCGTCTCCTCAAATTGCCCTTGTCTATATCTCAACTCCACAAGATCCTTTAGCACATCAATGTCTTCTCCGTGATTCTCAAAAATTCTCTTAAGATGTTCTTCTCGCTCTTTTTCAAATGGTGTTTTACCGTGTCGTGCAAGCTCATCGCTTAGAAACATCAAAGCACCTTTTTTGTCTTTTAAATTGTTTTTTTGAATCGTGGTCACAAGTTGACGATATTCAGCGGCGAGACGACTTTTGGGCCTGTCACGCGTGAAAATGTCTTGATTCAGCAAAGAGAGACTAGGGTAATGATGAATCGTTGCAGCAAGTTCACTGTATTGCAACTTGTGTTTGAAGTCTGACAAAGTTTCTTCCAGAATGCTGTTCTCATCATCAAGATCAGGAACGTTGGAGGTTACGAAATGTAGAGTTATGCTGTTTTTTCCTTTAGGACTCTCTTCTCTTATCCGGTTGACGACACGAGTTAGTCCAATCAGGTTTTGGCGGTTCGGAAAAAATAGGCATACTACCGCGTCAGGAAGTTGGCGCGTGCAAATACCTCCTTCGTCCGTGTGTCCTGTTCTGGAGTCGATCAATACATAGTCTGGTTCCAGGCGATTTTTCCACTGGGCTTTTAGATCCTCAAGCAACAAGTATCCGTCTTTTTCACTGTAAAGTTTTCTCCAATTAATGGAGTTCAGACGATCAGCGTATTTTTCATTTCTGTCGCCAGCTGGCATAAGCCACAGTTTCCCATCTGAAGAATTCTTAGTGGGACTGCTACAGACATATTTTTCAACTTCGGGAGCGATTCCGGTCTTTGTATAATCATGTACAAAGTCAACAACACCCTGTTTCTCACTCGTTATTTGAGGAAGGTTAAAGGTGTCCAGCCCAGGGGCTTCCAGATCAAAATCCACCGCCAGAACTTTTTTCCCTTCGGCCACCAGAGCGAATGCCGTATTCATCATCGCCATGGACCTTCCCACTCCGCCTTTAAACGAATAAAACGTTACTACATACATTCAGATTGCCTTTTAGAAACTAAATTTTGCTTGTTGCTCCCTTAATGCGCTCGTGATACCAATGCATTGGAAAACGGATTTAGATTCCATGTACCCCGAATCTCTATGCCTTTTCTGCAGGGTTTCAAGGTTTCCAGGCAGACTCAATAGGTAAAGAAAGTTGTCCATGGCGGTATTCTGAAGCAGGTAACCTCGTTCCCACCTGCTAAGAGATGCTTCGCCGATTCCCGTCTGGCGAGCTAATTCCGCTTTAGACATAGACATGTCCTTTCGAATGTTGCGCACCTCTGCGGGGGTTAACAATCCGAGGTGGCGGCATACAGATTCATGTCTTGTCATGTCCGCTCCCTCTCCAGTATATTCGAAAGAGCATTCAGTACAGCTATGAACAGTTATAGTTGCATTCAGAAAAACACTTCCGTATTCAAAACTGTCATCCACTTGTTTGGTCTCCACGTTGGATGATCCACAAACAACACAGGTCGCGCTTTCTTCTGAAAGCGGAATAGCTTTACTGTTTTTGTCCATTTTGCCGCTCCTTTTTTTACGATATTTATTTCGACCGGTAACTGTAGTGAAAACTTCGTCCTATCAGCTTGTCTTTACCAATCTGTAATTTGATGTAAATATCCGAATACCCTGGTTCAGTTTTAAATATCATCACATATCCTTTTTTCCCCGGAGGTTTCTCAAGAGTGGTAATTTCAATTGGATGCCTGTCTCGCAAGAGTCGTTCAATAAAATCCCAGCATGATGTATGAGTAAACTCCAAACCGATGTCGGAGTAGGGATTCATGATTTTACCTGGATTCCAGTCCACCGGTTGCTGTTTTGACCATGCATCAGTGAACTTCCCTGCTTCAAGCAACTCAAGCATCTTTTTTCGGACGGTATCCAAAACATCATTTTTTGACATGGTTATATAATACAATCATATGACTGTACAATTGTTATTGAAAACTAAAAAATTGTCAATATCATATCATATGATG
>LXNI01002180.1_pt1 | contig 14287 bp, 8 predicted proteins | sample 809091 | NCBI WGS metagenome assembly LXNI01 (sample SAMN04870527, study PRJNA318959) | sponge metagenome | biome: 01000161; feature: marine sponge reef; material: water | host: Sarcotragus foetidus | place: Greece: Milos, Mediterranean Sea | collected 2013-05-29 | depth 5-7 m | reverse complement strand
GCAACGCCATCGCCTACGAGGCCGCACCCCGTTTCACGCAGGTGCACAACTGCCACTGCTCGCGGTGCCGCAAGGCGCGCGCCGCGGCCCACACGACCAACGGCTTTCTTGATATCGGGGACCTTCGGTTCACACGAGGCGAAGACCACCTCAGAATCTGGCATCTGCCCGGTGCGCGGTATTTCGCCCAGTCGTTCTGCGCCCTTTGCGGTTCCGTCATGCCCCGCCATGACCGCGGACGCATGGTTGCAGTGATTCCCTTCGGTTCCCTTGACAGCGATCCCGGGCGACAGGCCGATGATCATGTTTATGTCGGTTCCAGGGCGTCCTGGTACGATTTCGCCGATCACCTTGCCCGATACGACGAGATGCCTCCATGAAGGCCGCGACGAGAAACAGCTGGGCGTCGGAGATCGAGCTCAAGTTCGCCGTCTCGCCGGAAGCCGCAGGATCTCTTCTCAACCAGCCGCCGCTGCGCATGGCGCGGGATCTCGGTGAGCGCTGCATCGATTCACGCTACTTCGACACAGCGGGGGGCCGTCTGCAAAAGGACGGCATTGCACTGCGTGTGCGGAGTCTCGGCGATTCCTTCGTGCAGACCGCCAAGATGTTCGATCCGGCCGGACACACCGCCTTTCGCCTTGAACGGGAAGATCCGGTCGCCGGACCTCGGCCATGCGCCGCCCTGCTTCGCCAGGCCGCCGGTTCGGGGTATGCGGATATCGCCGATGGCGATCTCGTGCCGGCCTTCCGTACCAGGATCAACCGCCGGGTACTCATGCTGGAGGATCAGGGCAGGGGATCGAGAGTCGAGGTGGCGATCGACAACGGTTTCGTCGAAGCGTCGGGCGCCAGGGAGCCATTGAGCGAAATCGAGCTCGAACTCATGGAAGGCGGGATCGGCGATCTCTACAGCCTGGCACTCGGAATGCATCGCCAGACGCCCCTGGCCATCGAGGCCTTCACGAAGTCCCAGCGCGGCTATGCACTCGGTGGTGGTCTGCCGCCGGCCTGGAGCAAGGCCGGCGCCTTCGTTCTTGACCCCGGAACGAGTCTCGATGACGCCATCGCCCTGACACTGGGACGCTGCTACGGGCACTGGATGAACAATCAGGCCGCAGCCCTTGACGGCCGCGACATTGAGGGTGTGCACCAGATGCGTGTGGCCTTGCGCCGGCTGAGGGCGGCTCTGGAGCTGTTTGCGCCCTGGTTCGACGATGGCAGCCAGGCGCGCTTCACCGCGGACGTGAAGTGGATTGCCGCCAGTCTCGCCGCAGTTCGCGATCTCGATGTCTTGAGTCATGTCACCCTGGCGCCCCTGCGCGAGGCTTTTCGCGGTGACGGTGACCTCGCCCGTCTCGAGGAGTGCATCGGAAACCGCAGAAAGGAAGCCTGCCGCCGGCTTGTGCTGGCCGTTGGTTCGCCACGTTATACGAGCGCTGTCCTCACACTGGGCCAGTGGATCCATGAGCGCGGCTGGTCTGCGGGAGATCCGGTTCTTGACGGCCCGGCAGAACCCCATGTTAGCGAAGCCTTGAGCGAGGTGTATGCGCAGGTCCTCTCCCGCGGGGAGGGTTTCGATACCCTGAGCCCCGTCGCGCGTCATCAACTCCGCCTGCGCATCAAGCGCCTGCGCTATGCCATCCAGTTTGTCGGCCCGGTCTTCCGCGGCACAGGCCCCTGGCTCCAGGCGCTCTCGGATCTGCAGGATGTGCTGGGCACGGCCAACGATGCAGCCGTGGCCGGTGACCTGATCAGGTGCTGCATCGGGTCGGCTTCGGGCAAGCGCCCTCTTGCCCGGGCCAGGGGCCTCGTTGCCGGCTGGTGGGCGGCAAGGGGGGAACACCTCGAAAGCGACGCGAGAGCCAGGTGGCGTACGTTCACGGAACTCGAGCCGTTCTGGAGAACCGCCCCGGTTCACCCCTGAGTTCGGGTGCAAACCTCAGCATGCCACGGCGCCATGTGACGCCCGTGTGATCCAGGTATTCCAGAAGATCCACCGCATGATTGCGCCCGATACCCAGGGCGTCACGCAGGTCGCCCACGCCGATGCCCTCCGGGTTCTCCCTGAGAAGGTGACGCACGGTGGATTCCGCCTCGGCGATCTGCCGTGGAGTGAGATAGCGGTTGCGCGCGATTCTCACCACGAGGCCAAAGGCCGCCATCCGTTCAAGAAAGCGGCGCAGGTCATCGGGCGCCATGTCCAGTACGGCGGCAAGCGGATGGAGCGATGGCGGTGAGCCCGACGTCACCTCGATGGCCGTTTCGGTCCTGGCCCACAGGGCCCGGTCCTTCGCCGCCGGTTCCGCCTTGCGTCCCGGACGGTGGACCACGGCCCCGCGCCGCATCAGCGTGCCCTTGCGGCAGAGATCGCCAATGACCGCGCCGACGAGAACGGAATCGGCGGGTCCGGGAACCAGCACATGGAGTTCCCCGGCCGCGGGCCCGAGCCTGTCGTGCCGGCGCGCATGATCGGCGTCGACTGCGTCGAGCACGTGGCCGGCGAGATCGTTCCAGTGACGTTCGTGGATCACGTGTTCGCGGTCGTTCCGGGTGAACCGGCGATGAGGTCCGGGCAGCGGGCAGGCACCGGCCCCCAGATTGCGTGACGAGAAGAAGGCTGCCGGATCGAGACCGGTAGCCGCGACAGCGACAAGGGCCCCAAGCGCCTCTTCGTGATCGTTGCAATCGGCTGCTCTCAAGTGTGCCAGGCGTTCGGGACGGGCCCGTCCCCGTGCCGGCCCTCTTGCGTCGAGCACCCGCGCCCCGCCGATCGTGCGGCGTGCCGAAATGTCTCGCAGGAGCAGGCGATCATTCCAGGCCGGCACCAGCGGTCCGTCGAGGCGCAGTTGTGCAAGCCCGCTGCCGCCCGGGACAATCGCGGACTCCTCGAGAAGGGCGACGCGCCCCGTCACGTGACCGGTTCCATGGTGAACGTGCACGGCCTGCCAATGGTTGAACCCACGGCGTTCGCTTTCCAGGATCGACACCATCACGTCGATCCGGTGCGACGGCGTCAGGATGTCCGGCGTCACGATCCAGTCCCCGCGGCGGACTTCGTCGCGGCTGAGCCCGGCGAGGTTGATGGCGGCTCGTTCGCCCGTGATGGCCCGTTCTGCCGGTCGGGCCTGGCCGTGAAGCGCCCGCGCCCGAGTGTCGAGGCCGGCAGGCAGCACGGTGAGAGCGTCGCCGGTGCATACCTCCCCTGCACAGACAGTCCCTGTCACCACCAGCCCGGCGCCCTTCATGATGAACGATCGATCGACAGCAAGCCGGAATCCGCCTCCCGTCGGCGGTTCTGCCACGGACTGCGTCGCCTCTTCGAGATGGCGGCGCAGTTCGCCCAGGCCTCTCTGGTCGGACGCGGACGTGGCGATCACGGCCCTGACATCGAAGCCGTGATCGCGCGCCAGTGCCTGCGCCTCGCCGGCGACGCACGCGATGCGTTCATCGGTGGAACGGTCGGCCTTGGTGACGGCGATCACCATCTGCCGGATACCCAGAAGGGAGAGCACGGCCACGTGCTCGATAGTCTGCGGCATGACGCCATCATCGGCCGCGACAGCGAGAAGACCGAGATCGACCCGGGCGAGTCCGGACACCATGTTCCGCACGAATCGTTCATGGCCCGGCACGTCGATGAAACCGGAGCGCTGCCCGGACGGCAGATCGAGCCATGCATATCCAAGATCGATGGTGAGGCCGCGCCGCTTCTCTTCCGCCAACCGGTCGGTGTCGACACCCGTCAGCGCGGCCACCAGCGACGTCTTGCCGTGGTCCACATGACCGGCCGTGGCGATGATCATGGAAGATTCAGATCCCGCAGTCCGGCGCGGAACGTGTCCCTGTCGTCAAGGCAGCGCAGGTCAAGGAAGAGAGCGCGGTCCCTGATGGATCCGATGACGGGCCGCGGCAGGTGGCGCAGGGCGGCTGCAAGTGCACGCAAGCGCCGGTCGGAACCGCGTCCGGAGCCTGCCGGACGGATGGCAAAACCGGCACTGGCGAGGGTGGTGACAGGCTGAGCCCCGCTGCCTATCTGGCTTTCAAGGGGAACGACCTCGACCGTGAAGGCGGGTGCCAGGGCGCCAGCGAGATCGCTCTCGAGGTCCCGGGCCTGGCCGGTGATGTCCGCAACGGATCGCGTCAGCAGGCTCAAGGCCGGGAGTGTTCGGGGCAGGTTGTCGGGATCCTCGTAGAGAGCCAGCGTTGCGTCGAGCGCTGCCAGTGTCATCTTGTCGGGACGCATCGCCCGCATCATCGGGTTGGCCGCCATGCGTCCGACAAGATCGGCGCGTCCGACGACGATTCCGGCCTGGGGGCCTCCCAGAAGCTTGTCGCCGCTGAAGGTCACGAGATCTGCTCCTTGTGACACGATCTCGGCAACCACCGGTTCCCTCGGCAGACCCCAGCGGCTGAAATCGACCAGCGCACCGCTGCCCAGATCGACGGCCAACGGCACGCCATGAGCCCGCGCGAGACGCACGAGCTCGGCTTCCTTCACTGCCGATGCGAATCCCTCGATCACATAGTTGCTCGTGTGGACTTTCAGCAGCAGGCCGGTTCCCGAACCAAGCGCCTCTTCGTAGTCGGCGAGGTGTGTCCGGTTGGTGGTTCCCACCTCGACCAGCCGGGCGCCGGCCCTCGCCATGATGGCCGGCATGCGAAAGGCGCCGCCGATCTCCACGAGCTCGCCCCGGGAGACGGGGACCTGGCGTCTCAGTGCCAGGCTGTTGAGAAGCAACATGACGGCGGCTGCATTGTTATTCACGACAAGCGCACTTTCGGCGCCCGTCAGGCGTTGAAGACGGAGTCCGACATCGGCCGCACGGCTTCCACGTCGGCCGCTTGCGAGATCATATTCCAGCGCCGAGGGACCCGAAGCGACCCGCATCATGGCCTCGATGGCCGCGGCCGCCAGCGGTGCGCGTCCGAGATTGGTATGAAGAATCGTGCCGGTGAGATTGAAGACCCGACGTGGGCCCGACTCCATGCGTGTCCGGCAGAAGGCCTCGACGAGGGCCGGACCTCTGCCGGTCGTCCAGTCGACGCCGGAATGGTGGCGAATGATGTCGCGCACACCTTCCTTAACCAGGCGCCGCCCGAAGAGATCCTGAATGCCGGCCATGGCCGGCATTCCCAAAATCGTGTCCACGCTCGGCGGGCGTCGGGTGGCGTCCACCATCGCCGCTCTCCTCCGGAGGCTGAACGGCGTCATGCTAACTGGTTTGGCCCGATGATGCAGGGTACGGTCGCCGCCATGACAGAACACCGCCTTCGCCCCCTTCTCGAACCCCGCTCCATCGCCCTGGTAGGCGCCTCGGCACGTCCCGATTCGTTCGGATACGCCACCTTGCGCAACCTTGCCAGCCCGCACTACAGGGGCAGGATTCACGCGGTCAACCCTCGTTACGACAGGATTGACGACATTGACTGCCATCCCTCGCTTGGCGACGTTCCGGGAGGCGTCGAGCATGCCATTCTCTCGGTCGCCAACGCCCGTATCGAAGCAGCCCTCGTCGATGCCGTCGAGGCAGGCGTCCGTTCGGTGACGATCTTCGGCAGCGCCTATCTCGACGGGGACACGGACAGATCGAATCTCAAGGATCGCCTGCAGGGGATCGCGAGAGAGGCGGGACTTCTCGTCATCGGCGCGAACTGCATGGGATTCGTGAACTACACGGCGGGCGCCAGGGTCACGTGGATGAACGTGCCGGAAGACGGCTGGTTTGATCCGGGCCACATCACCCTCATCAGCCATTCGGGCACCTGCTTTCTGACCCTGCAGTTCGTCGATCCCAGGCATCGTCACAACCTGTGTGTTTCGGCAGGCCAGGAACTCACGGTGACAGCGGCCGACTACATTGACTACGCGCTCGACAAGGAGAGCACGAGGGTCATCGCACTCTTCCTCGAGACGGTGCGTGATCCCGATGCCTTCCGGGCGGCTCTCGACCGGGCGGCGAGGGCGGACGTTCCGGTGGTGGCAATCAAGGTGGGTCGGACCGGCCGGAGCGCCGAACTGGCGCGCAGTCATTCCGGTGCGCTCGCCGGAAACGACGCCGCACATGAAGCGGTCTTCGATCACTACGGCGTGCTGCGGGTCGACACCTGGAATGAACTCGCCGCTGCCAGTCGCCTCTTTGCGCACCACAAGGAGATCGCTCCAGGAGGCCTTTCAGGCATCATGGATTCGGGCGGCGCCCGCGGCATGCTGCTCGATCTTGCCGCGAGAATGGACGTTCCCTTCGCCGACATCGGCGACGGCACGGTGAAGACGCTCTCCGGTCTCCTGGAGTACGGCCTTGAACCGGTAAACCCGACGGATGTGTGGGGCTCGGGCCGGGACTGGCAGGATGTCTACACGGGATCCATGAAGGCGCTGGCCGACGACCCCACATCGGCCATGACGGGAATCTTCGCGGACCTCGGCGACAGCGACACCGGCGGCGCCGTGTACCTCGAACTCTGCGAGAAGATCGAGCAGGAGACGGAAAAGCCGGTCTTTTTCTGTCAGCACTGGAGTCGTGCCATGGACCCGGAGATGACGAGGAGGACTGCCGAAAGCCCGGTTCTCGTCATCGATGGCACCGAGACCTTCCTGACCGCGGTCCACCTTGCCATGCAGCGGCGAGACAGGGTGGATGATTCCCCTGGCGACATGGCGCCCGTTCCCGCCGAGCCGGTGATCGAACGCTGGCGCCAACGGCTTGCCAGGACCGAGGCGCTCGATGAACACGAGGGTCTCACCCTGCTGGAGAGCTTCGGTATGGCCGCGCCGGCAAGGCGGATGGCGGCATCGGCCGACGAGTGCGCCGCAGCTGCCGATGCCATCGGCTGGCCCGTGGCCCTCAAGACGGCGGCTCGCGGACTGGCCCACAAGAGCGACGTCTCGGGAGTCATCCTCGCGATCGCGGACGAGAAGGAACTCCTGCGTGCCTGGCACGACATTTCAGGGAGGCTCGGACCGCGCGTGCTGGTGGAGGCGATGGCGCCCCGTGGTGTGGAAATGGCGGCAGGCATCGTTATCGATCGCCAGTTCGGGCCATTGGTCATGATTGCCGCAGGAGGGGTCCTGATCGAGACACACGCGGACCGCAGGTTCATTCTTCCTCCGGCAGGAAGGGCAAGCGCACGCCGCGCCATTGATCAGCTCGCCTGCCGGCCGCTCCTCGATGGCGTGAGAGGCAACGAGGCCGTGGACGTGGAAGCCCTCGTTGACGTCGTCGCCAGGCTCTCCGTAATCGCCACGACCTTGGGCGACCATATTGCCGAATTCGACATCAACCCGCTCATCGTCCACCCGCAGGGCTGCCAGGCGGTCGACGCCCTCGTCATTCAATGCGCCCATCCCTGATCCATGTCAGCGCTGAAGACGGGTCGCCACGAACTCGGCCCCGATCCCTTCGGAGTGGCAGACGAGACCAGACCACACCTGACAGCAACAGGGAAGGCGGATGCCGCATGCATCGGTGAACCCGAACGCCTCGAACGGGACTCCGACGGTGCTTCGGGTACGGTCCGGATCGGACAATTCGACGGGGCGAAGAAACCGCCACCGGGCCGAGCCGGCGCCGGATTGCCTGCGCCCTCACAAGCCTGACGCCCGAGGCGCTCCACCGATCCAGGTGCGGGAGGTGCCGACAACGACGGAACGCAGAAGTGCCCGTTGCCGGAGCGCCGCCTTTGACACGCCTGCAAGGGGGCGTACAGGATAGGGTTGATGCTTGACGGGAGAGACCTTCGTGGACGGTTTTCCCTGTTCCCGCGTGGCGGTCACGGGAGGCAGCGGCTTGCGGGAAATTGCGCAAGGTTGAGAGATAGTTATTCGCATGGTGGTCAAGGCGAGGCGCTGGTCGTGGCGAATTCTTCAGATTGCGACCGTCCTGACGTTGGTCGTGAACGTCATCACGTTCAGCCAGGGACCGTTCGTGGAGCCCTGGGTTGTCCGGACAAAGGCCGAAGCGCTCGTCGCCCTGGATCGGGCGATCGTCGGGCAACTGACTCCGGAGTGGGTCGGCGCGGAACTCGATGCAGCCGTCGATGACGAAGACCTGGCGCGAACGGAACTCCTGCTCGAACTCGTGGAACGCGAAGAAGTTCCGGTGCTCGGACTCCAGATCGACAAGGCCAGAAGCTATGTAGACCGCGAGGCAGGACTCGTGGCGCGGCTGGTTATGTGCTCCTCGTGTTTCGCCGATCCTGTGGACTGCAAGACCCCTTCGGTGTTTCTCGTCTGCAACCTGCCGATTGAACTCACGGTCATCGGTGACGCCAGAGTCTTGGCTGAGGCAGGAGCGGATGCCGTCGCGGGCGATTCGGTGGACCGGATCGGCGTGGCGTTGGCAACGGTCGGCATCGGAGCCAGCGCCCTGGCACCACTCACCGGCGGTACCAGCTACTCGATCAAGCTGGGGTCGACGGCCGTCAGGGTGGCGCGCCGTATGGGAGTCCTCGGCAACGGCCTGAGCAGGGCACTCTCGAAGGCGTCCGATATCCCGTTCCGATGGAACAACGTCGACGAGTTCGTCAACACGGGAAACCTGGATGTCGTGACTGATTCGCGCCTGCTTCGGGAGCTGGCCGACATCGTCGGGGACCTCGGAACGGTAGGCCGGAACGCGCATCCGAAGGACACCGTCTTTCTGCTCAGGCATGTCGAGAATGTCGAGGATGTGGCCGGACTGGCCCAAGTGTCGAAGGTGGCGGGCAAGCGAACCCGGGAAGCCGTTGAAGTGCTCGGACTGCAAAGGGCGACGAAAGCGATAAAACGTCTCTCCGATTTGGCCATGCTGACGATTGGCCTGCTATGCGCCCTGGTTGGGCAGATACTTGCCCTTGCGACACCAGTCTCCCTGCGCCTGTTGCGCCGTGTCGTGCAGCCTGACCGCGGCTAGGCGAAAGCAGCGATGGGCACGATCTTTCCACGCAACCCTTTCCGAGATGCGTTCCGTAGCCGGGACCCCATTCGAGCGGAGCGGCGCAATCGTGTCACGTATTCTGGTCCGTAGCTTGTGCGGATGCGACAACAGTCGTCATCTGAAGCCAGAACCGTTGTCGAGATGTCAACCGGCGGTGACTCGCAGGGCCATGGGGCCACCTTTGACACTCCGGCAGCAGGACGTACAGGATAGGGCCGGTGCTTGTCAGGAGAGACCTTCGTGGGCGGTTTTCCCTATTCCCGCGTGGCGGTCACGGGAGGCAGCGGCCGCCTCGGTCGCTACGTGGTGAGGCATCTCGCACCGGTCTGCGATGTTACCGTCATCGATATCGAAGCCGGTGACGGCGAGACGATCCTGTGTGACGTGCGCGATATCGGCGCCGTGCGGGGAGCACTCCAGGGGTGCCAGGCAGTGGTTCACCTTGCAGCCCTGGATGACGGCGTTGTCGAGGAGGAGGAGGCCTACGTTGACGTCAACCTGCGCGGCACGTGGAACGTCCTGCAGGCATCCGAAGAACTCGGCCTGTCGCGCGTGGTCCTGGCCTCGAGCGTGGCCGCGCTGGGAATTGGCGCCGACAATCCTCCTCGCGTGCTGCCGTTGCCGGTGGAGACCGAACTCCGGCCCCGCCAGGCCTACGGAATGACGAAGAAGGTGGCGGAGCAGTTCGCCCGCGCCTTCGTTGACCGGAGCCACCTCGAGGTGATCTCGCTCAGACCCAGTCTTGTGGCCCAGCCGGACATCACGTGGTCCATGGCGCAGACAGCTGCTGAGGCCGATGGAACCGATCCGCCGCCCGACACCACCGGGGCGGACTGGCGGATTTTGCGCGAACCGCTGGGCGTCACCAGGGCCTTCGTTTCACCCGATGACGCGGCGCGTGCCTTCCGTGCGGCCCTTGCGGTGCGCGACATCCGGTGCGGCAGCTTCTATGTCACCGGCCCGGACACCTGCTCGGCCCTGGAGACTGCCGATGCCATCGAGCGGTCGTGCGGCCGCCGGCCGGCGATCGGTGATGCGGAACTCTACCGGCGCCATCGGCGCGCCAGCGCCTTCGACCTGCGGCCGGCCAGGGACGTCCTTGGGTGGCAACCCGAGGATTGCTGGGCCGATCATCTTGCCCGTGTCATCGCCTCTGCCGGAGCGTCCTCATGACCATGATTCTCAAGGGAGGGCGCATCCTCGATGCCGAAACCCGGGACGCGCCCTACCGCGACATTTTCGTCAGAGACGGAACCATCCGTGACGTGATGCCGCCCGGTTCCGCCGGCCCCGAAGGAGTGCCGGTGAGGGATGTGTCCGGCCATCTGGTCATTCCGGGACTCGTCAATGGCCACACCCATGGCCATGGCAGTCTCGGCAAGGGCCGTGGCGACCGCTGGTCGCTGGAACTGCTGCTCAATGCCGGCGTGTGGATCAGCGGGCAACGCACCGCCGAAGACATGTACCTTGCCACACTGCTCAATGCCGCGGAGATGATCCGTCGGGGGTGCACCGCCACCTATGACCTGACACTTGAATTGCCGCACCCCAGTCCCACCGGAATCCGCCAGGTGGCCAGGGCCTATGAGGATGCCGGCATGCGCGCCGTCGTCGCGCCCATGGTCGCAGACATCGGTTTTCACGACCTTGTCCCGGGTCTTGGCGGGGCCATGGGGCCCGGGCTGCGTGACACCGTGAAGACATGGACTCCCGAACCCTGGCAGGTTGCTATCGACGCCTGTCGCGACATCGTCCGGGAGTGGTCTTCTGCCAGCGACATGGTGCGCCCCGGTCTCGCCCCGACCATACCGATGCACTGCACGGATGCCTTTCTCGAGGCCTGCCGGGATCTCGCCAGGGAGTATTCCCTTCCCGTGCACATGCACATGGCCGAATCGAAGTTCCAGTCCATTCTCGGTCATGAGACCTACGGCATGTCGCTCACCCGCCATGTTGACAGGATCGGACTGGTGAACGAGCGGTTCACGGCGGCACACGGTGTCTGGCTCGATGACGACGAGATGCGTCTCCTCGCCGATCGCGGCGCCTCGGTGGTCCACAATCCGGGCAGTAATCTGCGGCTGGGGTCGGGCCTTGCCGCGGTACGCCGCATGCTCGAGGCCGGACTCAATGTTGCCGTGGGTTCGGACGGCTCCAACTCTTCGGACAACCAGAACATGTTCGAGGCGATGCGCCTTGCCGCCTATGTGTCGCGGGTCATGACACACGATCTTTCCCGATGGGTGTCGGCCGACGAAGCCTTCCGGATGACCACCCTGGGTGGCGCCCGCGCCATGGGCCTCGACGGAAGAATGGGACGGATCGCGCCGGGATATCTGGCGGATCTCGTCTTCATCGATCTGGGCGATCTCGCCTGGCTGCCCCTCAACGATCCGCTCAACCAGCTGGTCTATGCCGACGATGGCGGGTCGGTCGACCATGTGATGATCAACGGACGCCTTGTCTACGAAAACCGGCGGTTCACGACCATCGACATCGACGTCCTCGCAGCACGGATCAACCGCGCCATGGAACGCCTTGACGCGGCATCAGGCGAAAGGCGCGAGGCGGTGAAGGCCCTCGAGCCGGTCGTGGCTGACCTGTGTGTGTGCTTCATGTCACGGCCATGGCATGTCAATCGCATGTGCGAACAGAGCGGAGACCGGTGATGATGGATCTCGTCATCAGGGGCGATCTCGTGACGCCCGCGGGAGTGGTGGACACAGGCTGGGCGGGTGTCGTCGATGGTGTCATCTCCGCGACCGGTTCGAACGATCCCCCTCCCGGGCGACAGACGGTCGACCACAGGGGGAAGCTGGTATTCCCCGGGGTCGTGGACGGCCAGACCCATGCCGGTTCGATCGCCGGATTCGACGGACTCGAGGATCTGACGAGGAGCGCCGCCGCAGGTGGCGTGACGACCATTGTCGACATGCCCTTCGACGAGCCGGATCCGGTGTGGAGCCGCGATCTGCTTGACGCCAAGATTGTCACCGCCAACCGTGTGGCCCATGTCGACGTGGCGCTTTACGGTTCCGTGAAGAAGGTGGTCGAGACCGATGAGATCGCACGCCTGGCCGAGGGCGGCGTGTGTGCATTCAAGATGTCGACCTATGAATCCAATCCGCACCGGTTTCCACGGATTCCCCATGACCAGATGGCTCGGGCCTTTGCGGCCATTGCCGACACCGGCCTCACGGTGGCGGTCCACAACGAAGACCAGGAAGTGGTCGATCACGCCATCAGTGTGTTCCGGGACGAAGGGCACCGGGACGCCCGTTTCCATCATCCGAGCCGGCCGCCACTCGCCGAACTCCTCGCCAACGCCGTCATTCTGGAACTCGGGGCCGCGACCGGTGCCCGGGCCCATATCGTCCACTCCTCACTGGCCCGCGGGTTCGACATGGCGCGCCAGTACAGGGACCAGGGCTACCAGGCGACTGCGGAGACCTGCATCCATTATCTGGCGTTCACCGAGGCGGACGTGCTGGCCATGGGTGCCCGGGGCAAGGTCAACCCGCCCATCAGGCCCGACGAAAAGGAGGCCATCTGGCTGCGCGTGGCGGCAGGAGAAGCTGCTTTCGTCTCCTCCGACCACTGTTCGTGGCCCGTCGAGCGCAAGCCCGATGACGACATCTTCGCCGCGGCGCCGGGTGCCCCCGGGGTCGAGTGCCTGCTTGTCGTCATGTTGAGCGAGGCGGAAAAACGTGGCCACGGTCCGGGTCTTGTCGCCTCCATGCTGTGCGAGGGCCCGGCCCGCCACTTTGGACTGTGGCCGGCAAAAGGCGCCATCCGTGAGGGAGCCGATGCCGATTTTGCTGTCGTCGAACGCGGCGGTTACCACCACGATGATGCCACGCTTCACTGTCAGATGGCCCCCTGGACGCCCTATCACGGCATGGAGCTTTCGGGGCGGGTCTGCGAGGTCTGGTTGCGTGGCCAAAGGGTCTTCGACGGCCGGAATGTTATTTCGCGCCCCGGAGACGGCGTCTTCGTCAGACCGGTCTGAGCCATGGCACGACGCATTCTCGTCATCAATCCCAACAGCAGCCGAGACGTCACCGGGGCGATGTCGCAGGCTCTCGACCGATTCCGCTTCGCCGGCGGACCCGTCATCGACTGCGTGACCCTCGACGAGGGCCCGCCCGGTGTCGAGACCGACCGCCACATTGCCGAGGTTTCGGGCCTCGTTGTCCGTGCCATCGAAGAGGAAGAGGCTGACGCCTATGTCATTGCCTGCTTCAGCGATCCGGGCCTCCATGCCGCCCGGGAGGTACGACCACGACCGGTTTTCGGCATCGGTGGTTCAGCCTACGCGGCGGCCCTGGCAACAGGTGAACGGTTCGGCATCATTTCGACCCTGCCCGTGGCCGTTGCCCGGCACCGGCGCCATGTCGCTTCCCTGGGGCTTTCCGGTCATCTGGCCGGTGACATTGCCATCGACCTTGCCGTGACGGAACTCGCGCAAGAGGACCTGGTTGTCGAACGCATGGCCCGGGCCGGCCTGTCACTCAGGGACGATCACGGCGCCGGCGTGGTCATCATGGGCTGCGCCGGCATGGCCCGCTACCACGCCTGTCTCGAGGCAAGGCTTGGCCTGCCGGTCGTCGAGCCGACGCGGGCGGCAACGGCGCTGGCACTCAACGCCCTTGCAACAACGGGGTCCCGGACACGGCAGGAAGGAGGCTCTCCCCCTTGAACACGCGAATCATGACAGTCGGCGGCGCCCAGATGGGGCCGGTTCCACGCTCGGATCCCCGGTCGAGGACCGTGGCGCGCATGGTGGATCTCATGCGCCAGGCCCATGCGAGAGGGTGCCGGCTGGTGGTCTTTCCGGAACTGGCGCTGACGACGTTCTTTCCGCGTTGGCTGATCGAGGACGAGGAGGAACTGGCGGGATTCTACGAGGCATCCATGCCGGGGCCCGAGACCATGCCGCTCTTCGAGACGGCGCGCGAACTCGGCATCGGTTTTCACCTGGGCTACGCCGAACTCGCCGAGGATGGCCGGTTCAACACGGCGATCCTGGTGAATCCGGACGGCAGGATTGCCGCCAGGTACCGCAAGGTCCACCTTCCGGGCCACGCAGAGAACGATCCCGGGCGCCAGTTCCAGCATCTCGAGAAGCGCTATTTTGATGTCGGCAACCTCGGGTTCAGGGTGTGGGACACCATGGGCGGGCGGATCGGCATGCTGATCTGCAACGACCGCCGCTGGCCCGAGGCCTTTCGGGTACTCGGTCTTCAGGGAGTCGAGCTGGTTCTCATCGGCTACAACACGCCGACACTCAATGGCCAGACCTTCGAGCCGCCGCACCTGCGCATCCATCACAATCTCCTGACCATGCAGGCCGGCGCCTACCAGAACGG
>LXNI01002179.1_pt1 | contig 14289 bp, 18 predicted proteins | sample 809091 | NCBI WGS metagenome assembly LXNI01 (sample SAMN04870527, study PRJNA318959) | sponge metagenome | biome: 01000161; feature: marine sponge reef; material: water | host: Sarcotragus foetidus | place: Greece: Milos, Mediterranean Sea | collected 2013-05-29 | depth 5-7 m | reverse complement strand
GAACCGCCCAATTGGGGCCGGCCTTAGGGTTCTAGCTGGCTAGGAAGGCAGAATTTGTGGTCATTGGACTACCAAGGCCCTCCGAGCCTGGTCAACTGTACTTACGCGTCACTTCCGCCTGTGGATTGGGGAAGTGCGCCAATTGAGGGTATGACGGTGTCGTTTTTAATGTCTCTTGAGACTCCACAATACCAGATTCGGGAATTGGCATCCCGCGCCGACCTCGACCTCGAAGCACGTCCACCGCCGACTGTTCTAGCCCAGACACATCTGGCACCGGAGCGGCGGTGACCGGGTAGTGCGACGCCGCGGCGGTTGAATGCCGACCGCGGCGCCGCAGCATCGCAGCGGACGAGCACGTGCCGAGGAGGCGGCGGAGCGCTGCCGGACGCTGAAGTCGTACAGGCTGCGCGACGACGGGTGCAGCGGGGAGGCGGCGCTCGAACAGCTCGGGATCAGCCGGCGCACGCTGTACCGGTGTCGGTCCGCGCTGGCCGTGTGCGGCAACGCGCCTCGAAGCCGAGGGACGTCAAGGCGGTCCTTGCCGTGCGCCGCAAGTACCCGTTCATGGGCAAGGCGCTCATCCAGGCCATGCTGGCGCGCAGGGGCCGGGAACTGAGCGTGTCCACGGCCAAGAGGATCGCGCGCGCTCGAAGCGGGCGCGATCCGCCCGGCGTCCTTCTGCAAAGGGCTTCAGCCCGCGGGCGGGTGAAACCCGGGCGGCGGCGCCGCTTCGCCGAATGGGCGCGGCGATGGAAGTACGGCGCCAAGGCCCGGCGGCCCGGCGAACTGCTCAACGCGCTTTGGCGCGCGTGGACCACATGACCTACGCCTGCGAGGGGCGCACGCTGAAGGAGTTCGCGAACCGGAGGTTCGCCCGCCGTCTGGGTGTTCGGGAGTCGAGTTGGTCAACTACGAACGGCCTCACGCCGCGCTCGCCTATCGGACCCCGAACGAGTACCTTGTCGCTCAGGAGGCTGCCTAGTCCCCAGTGCCATATGTACTGAGCCGGTACAGGGCATTGACGGAATCGTGAACCAAGGTTTACAGTCGATTCGATGGCCGAAGTGATCGAAAGCGCCACCTTCCGGCGCTGGATCGGCGGCCTGAAGGACCGGACCGGGGTGGCGCGGATCAACGCGCGCCTGCGCAACGTCTCGTTGGGCAACGCGGGGGATACCAGAATGCTAGCGGGGCTACGCCCCAGCAAGTAGCAGCGGCGGCCGACGGCCACAAAACTTGATCCAACTGCAACGCAAAACCGCGGTCACGCAAACTAGACGGCGGGGTGTTCGAGATGCGCGTCCACCACGAACCGGGCTACCGCCTGTACTGCCTGCGGGACGGCGACACGGTGGTGGTGCTGTGCGGCGGCGACAAGGGGAGCCAGCCACGGGACATGGAACGTGCCGGGAGGCTGGCGAACGAGTGGAGGCGGAGATGACCGAGACGTTCAGCAGATGGGACGCGGCCGAAGGGCTGCGCACGCCCGAGGATGCGCGCCTGTACCTGTCGGCCTGCGCCGACGAGGATCCCGGGGACGGCAGCCTGATACGTGCGGCGCTGAACGACGTGGCGCGTGCCGGGAACATGACCGGCACGCGCGCGACGCAGGGATGAGCCGCGAGGGCCTCTACAAGGCGCTGTCCGCGGACGGCAACCCGTCGTTCGCGACGGTGATGCGGATCACGCGTGCACTGGGGATGCAGGTTCGGATCGGCTGACGACCTGGTCGGGAACGAGCGGTGGTCAATGCGTAGGCGGATTCCAGACGAGGCGTGGGGCGAGTTGACGGTTCGTGCTGGCCTCGGCGGTCCCAGCACCGTTCACCGCCGCGCCAGCGTCCAACGCCGTGTCCGTGAAGCGACCGGCGCCGTCGTTGATCCACAGGAGGTTGTCGGTGCCGTCGTTGGCGACATAGAAGTCGACGTGTCCGTTGGCGTCGAAGTCGTCGGCGATGACGCCCATGCCGGCGGCGCGGGCCACTGTGAGCCCGGCCGCGACGGTGACATCTTGGAAGTGTCCGCCGCCGAGATTGCGATGAGGCGGTCGCCGACTCCCGCGAACCGCGACGGTGGACAGTAGCTCCGCTGGCCGTCGACACGGCATGACGGCGCCGTGCCGATTGCGAAGTCCACGTAGTTGGCGACGTAGAGGTCGAGCAGTCCGTCGCCGTCGACGTCCGCGAAGCTGGCGCTGATGGACCAGCGCTCGCCGACGATGCCGGAATCGGCGGTGGCGTTGCGGAAGCGGCCGCCACCGAGGTTGAGCCAGAGCTCGTTGCCTCCGTAGTTGGCGAGGAAGACGTCCGTGTCGCCGTCGTTGTTCACGTCCGCCGTGGCGATGCTCATGCCGTAGCCGGTGGCCGCAATGCCCGCCGGATCGGTGACGTCCTCGAAGGCGAGTTCGCCAGGTTCGCCACGTTGCGGAACAGCCGGTCGCTCGGCAACTCGGCCGCCGCGCGCCGGACGAGCGCCCCCCGGCCGAGTGCGTCTGGCACCGGAGCGGCGGTGATCGGGTAGTGCGACGCCGCGGCGGTTGAATGCCGACTGCGGGTGTCGTCCGCATCCGGGGGTACATCCGGGGGTACATCCGGGGGTACATCCGGGGGTAAAGGACGCGCTTGATTCGCGCCGTCACTCGCGACAGAGTGACGGGCATGCCCCCGGGAAACGCGCGGAAGCAAGTTGCGGATCGAACCTAGGCCACCGCGCGAGGCCGACCTGCCGGACGACATGCCGGCTTTCCTGCGCGACGCCTTGGCGGCGCGCGGCGTGCGCACGGCGGCGGATCTGGATCTGACCTTGGCGGAGTTGCATGCGCCGTCGGGCCTACCCGGCATCGACGCGGCCGCGGAGCGCTTGACGGCGGCGGTGGCCGACGGCGAGCGAATCCTGATCGCCGGCGACTTCGACGCCGACGGCGCCACGGCGTCGGCGCTGTGCGTCTCGGTGCTCCGCGCGTTCGGCGTGCGGGCGGACCGGGTGGACTTCCTGGTCCCCAACCGGTTCGAATTCGGCTACGGTCTCACGCCCGAGTTCGTCGAGGTGGCGCTCGCGAGCAAGCCCGACGTGATCGTGACCGTGGACAACGGCACGGCCAGCGTCGACGGCGTGTCTCTCGCCCAGTCGCGGGGGGCGGACGTCGTCGTGACGGATCATCACCTGCCCGGCGACACGCTGCCGGAGGCGTGCGCCCTGGTCAACCCGAATCTCGCCGGCTCGGACTTCCCGAGCCCGAACCTGGCCGGCGTCGGCGTCGCCTACTACGTGCTCGGCGCCGTCCGCGGCAGGCTGCGCCGTGCGGGCCACTTCGACCGCGCGGGCATCGTCGAACCGCGGCTGGCGGATTGGCTCGATCTCGTGGCGATCGGCACGGTGGCCGACGTCGTCCCGCTGGATCGCAACAACCGGATCCTGGTCCATCAGGGTCTGCGACGCATCCGCGCCGGCAGGACGAGGCCCGGGGTCGCCGCGCTGATCGAAGCGTCGCGGCGGGCTCGCGCGAGGCTGACCGCCAGCGACCTGGGGTTCGCCGTTGCGCCGCGACTGAATGCGGCGGGCCGTCTGCGCGACATGGCCATCGGCATCCGCTGCCTGCTTGCAGGGGATGCCGCGGACGCGCGGCGCCATGCCTGGGCGCTGAGCGGGCTCAACGACGCGCGCCGCGAGATCGAGTTGGCCATGAGCGAGGATGCCCGGTTGGCGGTCGAAGCCGGAGAGGCGGGCGGGGGAGTTGCGATCTGCGTCTACGAGCCTGGCTGGCATCAGGGCGTGGTGGGCATCGTCGCCGGGCGGCTTCGCGAGCGCTACCACAAGCCGGCGGTGGCGTTCGCCGATGCGGGGCCGAACGCGCCCCTGGTGTTGAAGGGGTCGGCGCGTTCGATTCCCGGCCTGCACATCCGCGACGTCCTTGCCGACTGCGCGGTGCGGCATCCCGAACTGATCGACGGCTTCGGCGGCCATGCGATGGCGGCGGGCTTGAGCATTCGCCGCGCGGCCTTGCCCCGATTCCGCGCTGCCTTCAACGACGCCGTGGCGCAGCGGGTGACGCCGCGCGACCTGGCCGGCATCGTCGTGGTCGACGGCGAACTCGAAGGCGGCGACCTGAGCCTGGACAACGCGCGGTTGATCGCCGCCCACGGTCCCTGGGGCAAGGATTTCGAGGAGCCGCGGTTCCACGGCGAGTTCGAAGTCGTGACGCAGCGCGTGGTCGGAGAGCGGCATCTCAAGCTGGTGCTGAAGCGGGACGGCCGGGTGGCCGATGCCATCGCGTTCGGCCAGGCGCCCCTCGCCGCCGAGCGGGTACGCGCCGTCTACCGCCTCGCCGTGAACGACTACGGCGATGCGGACACGCTGCAGCTCGAAATCGACGAACTCGAGGCGTGCTGAGGACGGCAACGCGGCGAGCCCTTGAGCATGCGGGAGTCGGATCGAGTGGCGGAGAGTGGCGGAGAGTGGCGGAGAAGAGGGACATCTCTGAATTGCTTGAACAACTGCGCCTGCAAGGTTGAAACGGTCGTGGCCGACCATTAGGGTTCGGGGCAGTCGATTTGAGGGGAGGGACACGGCCAATGGGACAGGATCGGTCGGACGATGCGGACCGCATTGCCGCCAAGGTGGCGGACAGGCTGCGCGTGGAGGGGCGAGAGGCGAACGTGAACGCCCTCGAACTGCTCGCGCAGAACAACGCGCTTTTGCAGGACGCGAACGGGCTGCGGATACGCAGCAACGAGATCGGGCACGACGGCAACGAACTGCTCCAGGAAGGCAACAGGTTGCTGCACGACATGGACAGGAAACTCGACAGGCTCGAGCGCATCGAGGATCTGCTCGCCCGAATCCTCGGCGTCCTGGAGGCGGCGCGGTGAGTCTGTGGCTCGTATTCCTGACCCGCGGCGACGGTGCTCGTCGTCCACGGCTTCGAGCGCCGCAGGCTCGCCTACGACAAGTTTGCGTGACCGCGGTTTAGCCTCGCAGTCAGGTTGCATGGCGGGTTCCTGCTGGGGCGGAGCCCCGCCGGCTTCCACGCGGCCTAGGGCCAGCAGGCCGATCATCAGCGCCAGGACGACGATCCTGGCGCGGCCCGTGAATCCAGCTCAATCCATTGTCGGATACTGGCAGTTCTCGTTCGTCTCGTAGGCCATCTGTTCCAGCAAAACAGGCCACCAGCTTGAATCCGGTGTTCAGGTTGGTGGCTGCCACGGCATCCACGATGTCGATGAACGAGTGCTTCGAATAGACGACGAGGTCGGCAAGCACTTTAGTGCTGCGCTCGCCGCCACCTCCTTCCCAGCCGACGGTAGCGCCGTGAAGACTCTTGAAGGCCAGAAGCAGAGCCACCACGGCATTCTGGTGGTTGGGTATGCGTACAAGGTCCGCGCCCCGTAGCGTTTCGGGCAGGGGTGCGGAAAGGGCCGTTCTCCCGCGAACAAGCACACGAAGGCGGCGGCCTTCTTGAAGGCGCTGGGGTGTTTGAGGGCGCCGCTTTCGATGTCCCGCCTGCGTGATGGGCTCCCGGTTGGCTCCTTCGTTGGTGTTGAACATGCCGTGGAAGGTGACTCGGCCACCACCTTCGGTAATGGCCCTTTCGAAGGGTGCTCTTTCGGGCATGGCGAGATGACCTCCTGCTAGTTTGCGTGACCGCGGTTTCGCGTTGCAGTTGGATCAAGTTCTGTGGCCGTCGGTCGCCGCTGCTACTTGCTGGGGTGTAGCCCCGCTAGCGTACCGTCTCGGAAATACGTTGACTGTTGGAACGCCGTTCGGGCTCGCACTGTCGGACGCGAGGCGAGGATGTGCCGGCGTCGAAACAGGTACTTGCGCACATGCCGGTTCGCCGTCGGGCAGGAATGCAATGTGAACGCATTTGAGAGGCGGCACACTAGCGCTTGATTGCACCGCAATCGCCGGGTAGATTGGAGTACGAGAGTTCATAGGGCAAATCACGCATGGCGAGCATCACGATCCGCAATCTCGAAGATGACGTGAAGACGCGGCTGCGCCGCCGCGCCGCCGGCCATGGTCGCTCCATGGAGCAGGAGGCGCGGTTGATCCTGGCCGACGCGGTTTCGCGGGAGGCGGTGCCCGAGAGTGGACTGGGCACGGCGATTCACGAGCTTTTCAAGCCGTTCGGTGGGGTGGAATTGGAACTGCTGCCGCGTGAACCGATGCGCGAGCCGCCGCGCTTCGACTAGCGACGGACGGGCCCATGGTCGTGCTCGACACGAACGTCGTTTCGGAACTGATGTGCGGAACGCCTCGCCGCGAGGTGCTTGCATGGCTTGACCGCGAGCGGACGAGAGACCTCTTCGTGACCAGCGTGACCGAGGCGGAAATACGGGCAGGAGTGGCGATCCTGCCGCCTGGGGCGCGACGACGGGGCTTGGCAGAGGCGGCTGAGCGGACCTTTGGTCATCTGTTCGCTGGTCGGGTGCTTGCCTTTGACAGTTCCGCAGCGCGCGCATACGCCGAGATTGTGGAGGTTCGCCGAGCGAAGGGTCGTCCGCTCGCGCTGGCGGACGGCCAGATTGCGGCGATCGCCCGGTCGCGAGGAATGGCCGTGGCCACGCGAAACGTGGGTGACTTTGAAGACGCGGGGATCAATTTGGTCGATCCGTGGGCTGCGGCGTGACCGGGACGGAGGCATTCGCCCGGGTCAAGATCGACGCGCTGCTGAAGGACGCGGGGTGGAACCTGACGGACGGCTCGAGCGCCACCTTCGAGCAATCGCTCGCGGACGGCACGCAAGCCGACTACGTGCTTTGCGACCGCCAAGGTCGGCCCATGGCGGCGCTGGAGGCCAAGCGGGCGAGTGTCGATCCGGTAACGGCGCAGGACCAGGGATGCCACTATGCGGAGCGACTCGAAGTGCCGTTCGTGTTCCTGTCGAACGGCGAGGAGGTGTGGTTTCTCGACCGCGATGCCGACGCGGATGCGCGAAAGATCGCGGGATTCTGTTCGCAGGACGACTCGAGCGGAAGATCGCCGCCCGCGGCGTTCGCCGCGACTTGTCGACCGTGGAGACGGATCGGCGGATCGTGGACCGCGACAAGACCATAGTGTTTGCCGTAACGAAGCGTCGCGCGGAGACGCTGGCGGCGATGTTGGACGAACACTTCGAACCCTGGACGCGGCGCCATTTGCGGGCGAGGACGCCCGCACCGGGTCCGTTCGGCGGCACGCGGCTTTGCCAGTGCGGGCGGCAGGGTTAGAATCGCCCCTTACGGCGTCTCGCCGCCTTCTCCCCATCGATCTGCCATGGCTGAAATCACCTCCATCCGCGACTCGTTGAAGACCTTGTCCGGACGCGCGGACGCGCTACGGGGGTACCTTTGACTACGACGCCAAGAAGGAACGCCTGGAGGAAGTCGAGCGCGAGCTAGCGGAGCCTGCGCTATGGGACGAGCCGGCGCGCGCGCAAGCGCTCGGCCGCGAGCAGACCGCCTTGAACGCGGTGGTCCACGGGCTCGCCACGGTTGCGGCGAATCTCGGGGACCTGGCCGAACTCGCTGAACTGGCGGTCGCCGAGCGAGACCCCGAAGCGCTTGACGACATCGAGTCGGAACTTGGCGGCGTGGCCGAAATCGTCGGCGACCTGGAGTTCCGGCGCATGTTCAACGGCGACCAGGACGATGCCAACGCGTTTCTCGAAGTGCAGGCGGGGTCCGGCGGGACGGAAGCCCAGGACTGGGCGGAGATGCTTCTGCGCATGTACCTGCGCTGGGGCGAGAAGCGCGGCTTCTCGGCCGAACTGATCGAGGCATCGCCGGGCGAGGTGGCCGGCATCAAGAGTGCCACGGTGCAGTTCGGCGGCGAGTACGCCTACGGCTGGCTGCGCACGGAAACCGGCGTCCACCGCCTGGTGCGCAAGTCGCCCTTCGACTCGGGGAACCGCCGCCACACGTCGTTCGCATCGGTGTTCGTCTCCGCGGAGATCGACGACAGCATAGTCATCGACATCGATCCGGGCGACGTGCGCACGGACACCTATCGGGCGAGCGGCGCGGGCGGACAGCACGTCAACCGGACGGATTCGGCGGTTCGCCTGACGCACCTGCCGACGGGCGTGGTCGTGCAATGCCAGAGCGAGCGGTCGCAGCACCAGAACCGCGACCGCGCCTACAAGCAGTTGCGGGCCAAGTTGCACGAGTTGGAGTTGGCCAAGCGGCGCGCCGAGCAGCAGGCCATCGAGGACGCCAAGGCCGACATCGGCTGGGGCAGCCAGATCCGGTCGTACGTCCTCGACCAGAGCCGGGTCAAGGACCTGCGCACCGACGTGGAGCGTTTCGACCCCGGCAACGTGCTCGACGGCGACCTGGACGAATTCATGGAAGCGGGACTCAAGGCGGGGCTATGAAGGACATCGAGAACGAGTCGGACGTCGTCGGTCACCGCCGCCGCAAGCTAGCCGCGCTGCGCGACAAGGGCGATGCCTATCCGAACGCCTTCCGCCGCGAGCACACCGCGCGGGATCTGCACCGTCGTCATGGCGACGCCGCCAAGGATGACCTGGAGGCCGCCGCCGTGCGCGCCGTGGTCGCCGGCCGGGTCATGCTGCGCCGCGTCATGGGCAAGGCCAGCTTCCTGACGTTGGCGGATCCGAGCGGACGCATCCAGTGCTACCTGCGTCGCGACGACGTGGGCGCCGAGGACTACCAGGACTTCAAGGACCTGTGGGACATCGGCGACATCGTCGGGGTCGAAGGCACGTTGATGAAGACCAACAAGGGCGAACTCACGGTGCAGGCGAGCGCCGTCCACCTGTTGGCCAAGTCGGTCAGGCCGTTGCCGGAGAAGTACCACGGCCTCGTCGACCAGGAGACCCGCTACCGCCAGCGCTACCTCGACCTCATGGTCAACGAGGAGTCCCGCGACGTGTTCCGCGTGCGCGCCCGTCTCGTTGCCTCGATGCGCCGCTTCTTCGATGAACGCGGCTTCCTCGAAGTCGAAACGCCCATGATGCATCCCATCCCCGGGGGCGCCGCGGCACGACCGTTCATCACCCACCACAACGCCCTCGACGTGGACTTGTACCTGCGCGTCGCGCCGGAGCTGTATCTCAAGCGACTCGTGATCGGCGGTTTCGAGCGCGTCTACGAGATCAACCGCTGCTTCCGCAACGAGGGCCTGTCGCCGCGCCACAACCCGGAGTTCACGACCGTGGAGTTCTACCAGGCATTCGCCGACCACCGGGACTTGATGGACCTCACCGAGGAGCTGCTGGGTTCGCTGCTCGACGAGATCGTGGGCGCGCGCGTGCTGCCGTTTGGTGACGACGAACTCGACTTCCGCCGGTTCGCACGTCGAACCATGGCGGAAGCGGTGGGCGATGCCACGGGCAGGACGCCGTCGGAGGTCGCCGACCCCGATGCGCTCGCAGCACTCGCCCGAGGCCTGAACATCGCGGTGCAACCGCATTGGCAATGGGGACGGCTGTTGATGGAGGTTTTCGAAGCGCGCGTGGAGGAGAACCTCGTGCAGCCGACCTTCATCACGCTGTATCCCGCGGAGGTGTCGCCGCTGGCGCGCCGCAGCGCGGACGATCCCCGCCTGACGGACCGTTTCGAACTGTTCGTCGCGGGCCGCGAGGTCGCGAACGGGTTCAGCGAACTGAACGACCCGGACGACCAGGCGGAGCGCTTCCGTGCCCAGGGCGCGCTCAAGAGCCGCGGCGACCTCGAGGCCATGCACTACGATCAGGACTTCGTGACGGCGCTCGAATACGGCATGCCCCCGACGGCGGGCGAGGGCATCGGCGTCGACCGCCTGGCCATGCTGCTCACGAACCGCACCACCATCCGGGACGTCGTGCTGTTCCCGCAGATGCGACCGGCGGGGGTGGACGAGGCCCCGTGAGCGCCGCCGTCGACCGCGTCCGGCTCGAAGCGTCCTGGAAGAACGCCCTCAAGGGCGAGTTCGAGGCCGGCTACATGAAGAAGCTCCGCGCCTTCCTGGTGGCGGAGCGCCAGGCGAGGACGGTGATCTACCCCGAGGGCGAGAAGATCTTCGCCGCCCTGGACGCGACGCCGCTCGCTGCCGTCAAGGTCGTCATCATCGGCCAGGATCCCTACCACGGGCCGAACCAGGCCCATGGCCTGTGCTTTTCGGTGCTCCCCGGCGTCGCTCCGCCGCCGTCGCTGGTCAACATCTTCCAGGAGATCAACACGGACATGGTCGACGAGAACGTGCCCTTCGGGCGCCGCGACGGCGCGATTCCCGCTGGCCGCACCTGTCTCGAACCGTGGGCGCGCCAGGGCGTGCTGCTGTTGAACGCGGTACTGACCGTGGCCGCCGGACGCGCGGGCTCGCACCAGGGCCGCGGCTGGGAGACGTTCACCGACCGCGTTGTCGAGACCATCAACCGGGAGCGGGAACACGTGGTCTTCATGCTCTGGGGCAGCTATGCGCAGAAGAAGGGCGGCGTCGTCGACGACCGTCGGCACCTCGTCCTCAGCGCGCCGCACCCGTCGCCGCTATCGGCGCATCGGGGCTTCTTCGGCTGCCGGCACTTCTCCCGGGCCAACCAGTACCTGGTGGAACACGGCATCCTGCCCATCAACTGGTTCGACGTGGCGTAGCGGGCCGGTTTGCGCCAAACTGCCCCGCCATGGAGAAACTCAAGCTATTCATCGACGGCGAGTTCGTCGACAGTCAGGCGGACGGGATTCCGGTCACCGATCCCGCCACCCAGGAAGTGCTCTGCGAAGTGCCGTTCGCGACCGGCACGGAGATGGACCGCGCCGTCGAGGGCGCGCAGGCTGCCTTCCAGGGTTGGCGCGAGACGCCGGTGCCGGAACGCGCGCGCGTCCTCTTCGCCTACCAGGACCTGCTCAAACGCCACCAGGAGGACATCGCCCGCGGCTTGAGCCGGGAGACGGGCAAGATCTTCGATGACGCCATGGGCGAAGTATGGCGCGGCATCGAGGTGGTCGAACACGCCTGCAGCGTCGCCTCGCTCGCCATGGGCGAGACCGTCGAGAACGTCGCCCGCGGCATCGACACGTACAGCCTGGTGCAGCCGATCGGGGTATGCGGCGGCATCACGCCCTTCAACTTCCCGGCCATGGTGCCGCTGTGGATGTATCCGATCGCGATCGCCTGCGGCAATGCGTTCGTCCTGAAGCCGTCCGAGCAGGATCCGATGACCCCGAACCGGCTCATGGAACTGCTCGCCGAGGCCGGCGCTCCGAACGGGCTGGTGCAGGTCGTGCACGGCGGCAAGGACCAGGTCGATGCGATGCTCGAACATCCCGGCATCCGCGCCGTCAGCTTCGTCGGCTCGGTCGCGGTCGCCCGGCACGTCTACCACAAGGCGGCGGCCAACGACAAGCGCGTGCAGGCGCTTGCCGGCGCGAAGAACCATCTCGTGATCCTGCCGGATGCGGACAAGGACCAGGCGATCGCGAGCCTGGTCGGCGCCGTATGCGGAGCAGCCGGCCAGCGCTGCATGGCCATCAGCGCCGCGGTGCTGGTCGGCGGGGCCGCCGACTGGCTGCCCGACATCAAGGCCGCCATGGCGGCCGTCCGACCGGGACCGTGGAACGACGGCGAGGCGGGGTACGGGGCGCAGATCAGTCGCGCGTCGCGGGACCGGATACTCGGCTACATCGAGAAGGGCAAGGCCGAAGGAGCGCGCTGCGTCCTCGACGGCAGCGACTGCGCCGTGGCGGGCTACCCGGACGGCAACTGGGTCGGACCGACGCTGTTCGCCGATGTCGAGCCGACCATGTCGATCTACACCGACGAGATCTTCGGCCCGGTGCTGGTGACGACGCCGGTGGCGACCCTCGGCGATGCCATCGACCTCATCAACGCCAACCCGTTCGGCAACGGCGTGTCGATCTTCACGTCCAGCGGCGGGGCGGCGCGCCGTTTCCAGCACGAAGTGCAGGTCGGCCAGGTGGGCATCAACATCCCGATCCCCGTGCCGCTGCCGTTCTTCTCGTTCACCGGCTGGAAGAACTCTTTCTTCGGCGACCTGCATGCCTACGGCAAGCAGGCCGTGCGCTTCTACACGGAGACCAAGACGGTCACGGCACGCTGGTTCGACGAGGAAGGGACGCGGCCTGACGCCAATATGACGATCAGTCTGCGCTGACGAGGGGTACGCCGGATGCGGTGGCTGCCGAGGAGTCGCTGCGCGTGCAAGCCAGTGCGATGCCCGCGCCCACGGCGATGATCGTGCCGACCTTGGCGCCGTCCTGCACCACGTCGTCGCCCGTGACGGGTGCGCGACCGTCGAAGCGGTAGCGCCGCAACTTGCGCTTCACCTCGCCCCGGTGCTGGGCGCGCGCCACGACTTCCTGGCCGAGGTAGCACCCCTTCGAGAAACTGACCGCGCCGACGTCGGTCAGCCCGATCATCTGCGGCAGGAAGGTCTGCGCCACCGGCTTGGAGACCACGACGAATCCGGCTTCGACGCAGGCGTTGGCGAAGGCGTCGTGGCCTTCGTCGGCATCGGCGCCGGCGTGCAGCCAATACCCCGTTGGGGGCAGCGCGACCGCGTCCGGCGCCAGGGGCCCGTTGCGCGGGGCCTGCCCCTCGCGCTCCCCGGCTGAAGGCTCTCGGCTGAACCGCAGCCCGCCGGTGGCGGCGGCGAGCTTGGACTTCGCGAACAGCAGGTACTTGCCGAGTTCGCCGCTGATGTCCGGCACGACGCTTGAGTGCACGATCAGGCGCACATGGCTCGGTTCGCCGAATGCCCAGCCGCTGGCGACGGCGCGTCCCTTGATGTTGCACAGCGCCATGGGCAAACCGCGGTGCGCTTCGAGCGCATCGAGGTCCGCGGTGAGATAGCCCTGCAGGAAAGCGGACGCGTCCGGCCCGATGAAGTCGAGGCCTGCGAAGTGGTTGACGGCAGATGCCATGCGGGCAAGTTTATTCCAAGGCGCGCCCTTGCGGGCACGCCCGCCCTTCGAGCCCGTTAAGCGGCATCATTACGTCATGCACGACCGCCGCGACCTCGAGCGCGTGTTGTGGCGCTCCCGCCGCGGCATGCTCGAACTCGACCTCCTGCTCGTGGACTTCGCGCGGGTGCGCTATCCGCACCTCGACGACGCGCAGCAGGATGCCTACCGGGAACTCCTGCGCGAGGACGACTGGGTGCTCCTCGACTGGCTGCGGGGTCGCGTCGTCCCCGCGCCGCCATTCGCCGAGATCGTAGCGACGGTCGTCGCGTTCAACGGGAGCCCTCAGCCCGGGAGCGCGAGAGGCCTGCCCCTCGCATGAGAGAGCCCTCAGCCCGGGAGCGCGAGGGGCCTGCCCCTCGCAAGGAAGAGCCCGTGATGGACCCGCACCACGACGACACCGAGCTGCTGTGGACGCCGGGCTGGGAGTGGCTGACCGCAGTGCTTGCGATCCACGCTCTCGTGGCGGTGCCGTGGTTCCATTTCCTCGGCGTCTGGCCGCTCCTGGTGGTCGGGGTATCGCTCGTCTACCACGTTCGCGTCTTCGCCCGCGGCGAAGTGTGGCGTTTCGCCCTGGTGGCGGAGACCGCCGTGCTCTTTGCCCCCGACGGCAACCCGGCCAAGCTCCGCGGGGGCCCGTGGATGACGGCGAACTGGGTTGTGGTTCGCACCAGCCGCCGCGTCCTGATGCTGCGTTCCGGGCGCTACGATGCCGACCGGTTCGCCAGGTTGCGGCGCGCGCTGCTCGGTCGCGCCGGAAACGGTTGAAGAACGTCGAGCGGATCGACGGCGGGAAAGACGATGCTCGGTTGCGGATTGGGAAGCTGCCGCGGGTAGTCGAGGGTGTAGTGGAGGCCGCGGCTTTCCTTGCGCATGGCGGCGGAGCGCACGATCAACGCGGCGACATGGACCAGGTTGCGCAGTTCGATCAGGTCGGCGCTGACCCGGTGGCGGGCATAGTAGTCGTGGATCTCGCGTTTCAGGAGGTCGATGCGCCGCTGGGCGCGTTCCAGGCGCTTGTTGGTGCGCACGATGCCGACGTAGTCCCACATGAAGCGGCGCAGTTCCGTCCAGTTGTGGCTGAGAACCACCTGCTCGTCCGAGTCCGACACCTGGCTCTCGTCCCAGTCGGGCGGCACCGGGCCGACCGGGCGCGGCGCGACGGCACGGGTCGACAGGATGTCCCTGGCCGCGGCTTCCGCGAACACGAGGCATTCGAGAAGCGAGTTGCTGGCCAGCCGATTGGCGCCGTGCAGACCCGTGTAGGCCGTCTCGCCGACGGCATAGAGGCCCGCGACGTCGGTTCGGCTGTTGAGGTCGACGATGACCCCGCCGCACGTGTAGTGCGCGGCGGGGACGACGGGAATCGGCTCCTTGGTGATGTC
>LXNI01002178.1_pt1 | contig 14292 bp, 10 predicted proteins | sample 809091 | NCBI WGS metagenome assembly LXNI01 (sample SAMN04870527, study PRJNA318959) | sponge metagenome | biome: 01000161; feature: marine sponge reef; material: water | host: Sarcotragus foetidus | place: Greece: Milos, Mediterranean Sea | collected 2013-05-29 | depth 5-7 m | reverse complement strand
CCCAAACCAACCCCCCAAACCACTTGACAAACTGACAGGAACACTCCCCCACCACCACCCATCCGGTCGGAGCGTGGTCGGCCATACCCGGCCGGCTGCCGGGAAATCGGCGGTTCGCTCCATCGAGCTGTCATGTTCCCTCGGACCGGCCGAACCGATCGGTCTCACCCCATCCGCCGGTATAGGTGCTTGGCAATAAGCAACGTATATCAAGGGTGTGACATACCTCGACCCCTTATGCGAGAACGCGAAGAAACCGGATCGGGTCGGACCAACTGTGTGACGCGCGACGGGCTCGTCCGTCGCTCCGAGCAGCCAAGGTGATGACCCACCGAGCCGCCGCGCTGTCGTTCCAGTGGTTTCACGCTCAGCTGCGCACCGGGAACCGGTAACCTGGCCGGGTGTCCATGTCACAAGCTCCTGCGGCGCCCGTCGAGACCGATCCGGGCGGCCTGGATGACGGTGGCTCCCGAGCAATGCCCGGGCATACCGTTGTGGCGGTGAGGAGGAGGCTCGGTGGGCGTTGGTCTCTAGGACTGGTTGGAGCGGTCCTGATCCTTCATGGCGGCGGTCTGCTGTTCGGGTGGTCGCCCACCCGCACGGTGCTCGATCTGATCTACCCGGACCGGCTGATCAAACCCGACGAGGTACTTCCCGTGCTCGAAACGCGGGACATGGGATGGGCGGCGATGTTCCTGATCGTGGGTGTCCTGCTGGTCGCTTGGACACTCGTCCGGCTCGCGAGCCGGAGACCGGTCGTCCGGGGAGACCGGGACGGCTTGGGGCTGGCGGTAAGGGGGCCGTTCCGGCGGGCGATCACCATCCCTTGGAGCGAGGTGGGTAGCGTCTCGGCGGCGACGGTATCGGACGACTACGGGGACCTTCCGGCGTTGCTGATCTGCCTGGAGGATCCGAGCCGGATCGGGTCCAACCCCTGGGGGGCCCGATGGATCGAGTCGTCCACCCTCTCGATGAGCGCCCCGGACTGGGACCGGGATCCCCAAAGCGTTGCCGACCGGCTGAGGGAAGTCGTGGCGACCGGCACCCGCACGCCGCCGGAAGAGGCCGGACCCGACCCGTCGCCTCCGGCGATGACAGCCGATCCGGTTGCCGACGTACCTTCCGGGGACGGGTCCGGATGATCGACGTCGGCACCCACGTATCCGGCGAGGATCCGGTAGCCGAAGCCCTGTCACGGGGCGTGGACCTGGTCCAGATCTTCCTGGGCCCGCCCCAATCGTGGAAGAAGCCCCCGCGAAGGCCCGACGCTCAGGAACTCAAGGACTCACCGGTGAAGATCTACGTCCATGCCCCCTACCGGCTCAACGTGGCCAGCCCAAACAATCGGATCCGCATCCCGAGCCGCAAGACCCTGGCCAACATCGCCGATGCCGCCGAGCAGATCGGCGCGGCCGGCCTCGTGGTGCACGGCGGGCATGTGACCGGTGGTGAGCCGGTCGAGGACGGGTTCCCGCGCTGGCGCAAGGCTCTGGAAAGCTTCGAGACCGACCTTCCCATCATCATCGAGAACACGGCCTCGGGCGACAACGCCCAGGCTCGGCGGATCGATGACCTGGCCCGGCTGTGGGAGGTCATCGGTGACCTCGGACCCGGGTTCTGCCTGGACACTTGCCATGTGTGGGCCGGGGGAGAGCCCCTGGAAGGGGTGGTCGACCGGGTGCTCGACGCCACCGGCCGGATCGACTTGGTCCACCTGAACGACTCGCGGGACGGGTTCGACTCCAGGCGGGACCGCCACGCCAACCTGGGCGCGGGACACATCCCCGGAGATCTGCTGATGGAGATCGTCCGCAAGGCAGGGGCGCCCACCGTCATCGAAACCCCGGGCGGCGTCGCCGAGCACAACGCCGATCTGGACTGGATCAGAAACCGGCTGGCGACCGCTCCGGCCCTTTTCTAGCGTTCTCCGTCCAAACCGGGTGGGCTCACTCGCTATCCCGATACACGGCCGCGATCTCGTCCCCACACTCCGCCTCGATCCGGTCCATGACCGCGCCGTGGCGGGTGGCGTCGATCAGGATCCCGCTCACCTGATCGGCGGTCATGCCTTCGATCCTCACTTGCCGGCAGACTTCCCAGGTGAGGTACTCAAGGTCGTCCTGGGGCTGTTTCCTCCCGCAGGAGGTTCCCATGAGCACGACCAACATCAGGAACAGGGTCCAGCGCCGCATGCTCGTTCCAATCCGATCGGTACCGGATCCCATCGCACCACCTCTTGTCCCACGCTAGTTGGCCGGTCCAATGATGCGGTCCCCGGCGACGGCTCTCCGATTGGATAGACGTTCCTGGCCTTCTTCCTCCGTGATGTGAAATAGTTCTCCTTTTGATAGGGAGAACTATTTGGTAGACTTTCCTTTATAAAAGGAGAAAGTGACATGGGTTCGGGACCAGGCGTGGCGCCATTGCCGCGAGGCGCGTTCTTCGAGCAGCTGGCCGAGTCACAGTTGGTGGGAGATATCACCGCTCGGCGGGTGACGGGCAGGGTGACCTTGGCAGGCAAGGCGACTGCGGTGGTCGGCATGCGCCGAGCCGGCAAGACGACATTCTTGCATCAACTCCGTGCTGAGAGGGTGGCCGCCGGTGTAGCGCTGAAACGCCTCCCCATGCTGTCGCTAGAGGACGAACGCTTCGCCGGTGTCGAAGCGACGCAGCTCGGAGTGCTGGTAGACGAATACATGGATCATCAGTTGGCAACCGGTCCGGGCGGTCATCCGATGGTGTGGTTCCTGGATGAGATACAGGTTGTCGATGGTTGGGAACGGCTCGTCCGTCGCCTGCTCGACACGCGGGGCGTAGAGGTGTTCCTATCGGGTTCGTCTGCGGCGTTGCTATCACAGGAGATTGCTACCGCATTGCGCGGTCGGGGCTGGACGGTGCTCATCCATCCCTTCGCGTTCGACGAGGCGCTACGCCACCGGGGCGAAGCTCTACCCTCGGATGCGGAGCGGATGGGCCGAGCGGAGCGGGTCCGGATCGAGAAGCAGTTCGCAGCCTGGTTGACGACCGGTGGGTTCCCCGAAGCGCAGGGACTGGACGACGCAACCCGGCGACGCCTGCTCAGCGACTATGTGGATGTGGCGATCCTGCGGGACGTGGTGGATCGTCACCGGGTCAGCAACGTGGTGGGCCTGCGCTGGTTGGCCCGCCACCTCCTCGGCAATGCGGGCTCGAGGTTCAGCGTAGAGAAGTTCCACCGGGCGCTGCGGTCCCAAGGCATCGCCATCGCCCGCGACACCGTGCACCAGCATCTCAGCCATCTCGAGGACTGCTTCCTGGTACGGACCGTCTGGATGGAATCGCGCTCGGAGCGCCAGCGGATGGTCAACCCCCGCAAGTCCTATCCGGTCGATGCGGGCCTGATCAACGTGTTCGACCGCACGGGGAGGGCCAACGTGGGCCACGCGTTGGAGACCGCAGTGTTGGTTGATCTGGAACGGCGCCGGTACGAGACGACCTATGTCCGCACCCCGGAGGGTTTCGAGGTCGATTTCCTGGCCCGAGGGGACGGCGCGCCCGAGCTGATCCAGGTATGCGCCGACGCATCCGAAGAGCCGACCGCGACTCGGGAACTGAGGGCTCTGACCGCCGCAGGAACCATGTTCCCGTCAGCTACGAAGCGACTCCTCACCCTGAACCGTCGCGGCCTCCCACTCGAAGCACTCGAGGACGTGATAACCCAACCAGCCTACGAATGGATCCTCAATCCAAACTCCTAGCTTGGCTATGCCTTGCAGGCATTGGGTCATGGATGTATTCTGGACCTACGGTTTCACAACGTGACAGGTCGTGCATGTATCAGACCGGTGATACGATCAAGAAGACCCTGGATTCCATTCATAAGAACGAATTGGTATTGCCAGCAATCCAGCGTGAGTTTGTATGGCGCCCCGAGCAGATTTGTCGACTATTCGATAGCCTCATGCAAGGCTACCCCTTCGGGACATTTCTCTATTGGCGTGTCAAGTCGGAGAACAGCGCAAAGTTCACGTTCTTTGACTTCGTCCGTGACTATCACCAACGTGACAACCCGCACTGCCCGCCGCATCCCGAATTGCTGAATCGCCAACTGACAGCTGTGCTGGATGGTCAACAGCGATTAACAGCACTAAACATCGGTTTACGCGGATCATTAGCTCGGAAACTACCACACAAATGGTGGAGTAGTCCGGACGCGTTTCCCAGGCGCAGACTCTACCTGGATCTGCTTTGGCAAGCAGATAGCGACGATGATGAAGGGATCAAATACCGATTCGACTTTCGCACAGATAGGCAGGTCAGTGACCCTCGAGATGGGGAATGTTGGTTTCCGGTAGCGAAAGTGCTTTCTTTCGACAATGCAGGCCCTGCCATGGTTCAGTGGCTCAACGAGCGTCTACCTCAGGATCAGGTCACTACAGCATTCGGGATACTCTTTGACCTGTACGAGGTTGTCCATAACAAACACTTGATCGCTTACTATGAGGAGACTGGCCAGGAGCTAGACAAGGCACTCCAGATCTTCATCCGTATGAATGATGGTGGCACTCCGCTTTCCCACTCTGATTTGTTGTTATCGATAGCCGTCGCGCAATGGACTCATCATGATGCTAGACAAGAGATACACGATCTAGTAGACAACCTTAACGCAATTGGGTCTAGATTTGGATTCTCTAAGGATCTGGTGCTGAAGGCTGGCCTTATGCTCAGCGATATCGGCAGCGTTGGATTCAAGGTAGACAATTTTGGCAGGAAAAACATGGATACTTTTGAGTCGAATTGGAAAGAGATCAAGCGTGCCCTTACTTTGATTGTCCAACTAGTTGCATCCTTTGGATTGACAAATCATAGCTTGACAGCACATAATGCTATTCTGCCTATTGCGTACCATCTATATAGGAAGAAGCCAGGTAGTCTGTTCTTGACACATAATAGGTTTCGGCAGGATCGTAGTCGAATCCGAGAATGGTTGATGAGGAGCCTTCTGAAGTCCGGTGTCTGGGGTAGTGGCCTTGACACCCTCCTGACTGAGATCAGGCGAGCCATTAGCGAGAGCAATGAAGATCAGTTCCCTGTCGGCCGACTTCGTGAAGCGATGGCGCGAAGAGGCAAGCAGCTTACATTTGATGACGAAGAGATCGAAGACTTGGTAGACATGCGCTATGGGGGCAGACTGACTTTTGCCCTGTTGTCGATGTTATTTCCCTTTATTGACTTGTCCGACCAATTCCATGTCGACCATATCTTCCCTTCCGCACGCTTCACCGATCGTAGGCTGACACAGGAAAGTGTCCCCGAAGACCAACATAGTCGCTTTAGGAACTATAAGGATAGACTGCCGAATCTCCAACTTCTCCGAGGCGCGATGAACATTGAGAAAGGTCGTTCTCTTCCGGCTGATTGGCTTGATCGGACCTATCCCGATGATGTGGCTAGACACGCATATGCAGAACAGCACATGCTCGGCCATGTACCTGACTCGATTACCAAGTTTGACACTTTCTACGAAGCAAGGCGGGATCGCTTGAAGAAGGAGATAGGTAAGCTACTAGGCGTGTACACAGTCGCGCGATAATGCCGCACTCTGGTAAGGGCCGGTTGGCGGTGGGGAGGGGGAGCAACCAGGTCCTATTAGGGGAGGTGGTTGCTACGTGCGCTCGCTGACTGCTCACCAATTGAGAGGACCAACCCGTCCCTTCCGGCGGTCACGTAGACCGTGTTGCCGGGGCGGAAGCGTCCTTCTAGCAGGCCAAGGGCCAGCGGATCGACCAGGGCGGTCTGGAGGAGGCGCTTGAGCGGCCGGGCGCCGTAGGCGGGGTCGTATCCCTCGCCGGCGAGCCAGGCGGCTGCCTCATCGGACAGCCTCACTGTGATGTCCCGGGACTCGATGCGCTCGGCGAGCCGGGCGAACTGGAGATCCACGATCTGGCGGAGGTCCTCCTCGGAGAGCCGGGAGAACACCACGATGTCGTCGATCCGGTTGAGGAACTCGGGGCGGAAGTGTCCCCGCACCCGACCCATCACCCGGCTGCGCACCGCCTCCCCGGGCAGATCCGGGGTGAACAGCTCCGAGCCCAGGTTGGAGGTCATGATCAGCACCGTGTTGGTGAAGTCCACGGTCCGGCCCTGGCCGTCGGTGAGACGTCCGTCGTCGAGCACCTGGAGGAGCGCCCCGAACACCTCGGAGTGGGCCTTCTCCACCTCGTCCAGCAGGACCACCGAGTAGGGGCGGCGCCGGACCGCCTCGGTCAGCTGGCCTCCCTCCTCGTAACCCACGTAGCCGGGCGGGGCGCCGACCAGCCGGCTGACCGAGTGCTTCTCCATGTACTCGGACATGTCGATCCGCACCATGGCCCGTTCGTCGTCGAACATGAACGCTGCCAGGGTCTTGGCCAGCTCGGTCTTGCCCACCCCGGAGGGACCGAGGAACAGGAATGAGCCGATCGGGCGGTTGGGATCAGCCAGACCGGAGCGGCTCCGGCGGATGGCGCCGGCCACCGCCGACACCCCGGCATCCTGGCCGATCACTCGCTCGTGGAGGTGATCCTCGAGGTGGACCAGCCTGGCCATCTCGCTCTCCATGAGGCGCGAGACGGGGATCCCGGTCCAGCGGCTCACCACCGCCGCCACATCCTCCTCGGTGACCTCCTCGCTGAGCATGGACATGTCGGCCTGCAGGGCGGCCAGGGCCGCCTCCCGGGCCGCCAGGTCCCGAGCGAGGCGGGGGAGCTCCCCGTACTGCAGCTCGGCGGCCCGCTGCAGGTCACCGGCCCGGGTGGCCTGGTCCGATTCCATGCGGGCGTCCTCGATCTGCTGCTTGACCGACCGGATCGCCTCGATCTCGTCCTTCTCGTGCTGCCAATGGGTGGTCAGACGGTCCAGTTCCTCCGTGATCTCGGCCATATCCCGGCGGACAGCCTCCATCCGAGCCTTCGAACCCTCGTCGGTCTCCTTGCCCAGCGCGCTGGCCTCGATCTCCAGTTGGCGGAGGCGGCGGGTCAGTGTGTCGATCTCCTCGGGCATGGAGTCGATCTCGATACGGAGCCGCGAGGCGGCTTCGTCCATCAGGTCGATGGCCTTGTCGGGCAGGTGCCGGGAGGTGATGTAGCGGTCGGACAGAACCGCCGCGGCGATCAGGGCGCCGTCGGTGATCCGGACCCCGTGGTGGACCTCGTAGCGTTCCTTCAGGCCCCGCAGGATCCCCACCGTCTCGTCGGTGCTCGGAGGTGCCACCATCACCGGCTGGAAGCGCCGTTCCAGGGCGGCGTCCTTCTCGACATGCTTGCGGAACTCGTCCAGCGTGGTTGCGCCGATCATGCGGAGCTCCCCCCGGGCGAGCAGCGGCTTGAGCATGTTGGAGGCGTCCATCGCCCCCTCCGCGGCGCCGGCTCCCACCAGCGTGTGCATCTCGTCGATGAAGGTGATGATCCGGCCCTCGGCGGCCTTGATCTCGTCGAGCGTGGCCTTGAGGCGCTCTTCGAACTCCCCGCGGTACTTGGCTCCCGCCACCATGGCTGCGAGATCGAGCGCCACGATTCGCTTGTCCTTCAGACCCTCAGGAACGTCGCCGTCGAGGATGCGCAGCGCCAGGCCTTCGGCGATGGCGGTCTTGCCGACCCCGGGCTCACCGATGAGAACCGGGTTGTTCTTGGTGCGCCGGCTCAGTACCTGGATGATCCGGCGGATCTCGTCGTCCCGTCCGATCACAGGGTCGAGCTTGCCCGCTCCGGCCTCGGCGACCAGATCCCGCCCGTACCGTTCCAGGGCGGCCATCGTGTCCTCGGGGTTGTCGGTGGTGATCCGCCGGGCGCCGCGCACGTCAGCGAGCACATCGGCGATGGCCTGGCGGGTGACACCGGAGTCCCGCAGGAGGCTTCCGGCGCGGGTGTCGGACCCGGCCAGGGCCGCCAGCAGGTGTTCCACGGACGTGTAGCTGTCGCCGGCCGCCGCCATCCCGGTCTGGGCGTCTTCCAGGATGCGGATGGTGGCGCGGGCATAGCCGGTCTCGGTACCGCCGTACACCTGTGGGAGCGACTCGACCAGGGTCCCGGCGCCCTGCCGGAGAAGAGCCGGCGCCACATCGAGGCGGGCCAGCAGGGGAAGGGTGACGGTGTCCGGCTGCCCTAGGAGCGCCACGAGCAGATGGGCGGGCTCGACCGCCTGATGATGCCTAGCGGTGGCGTCTTCGCGGGCTGTTACCAGGGCCGCCTGTGCCTTCTGGGTGAACCGTCCTGCGTCCATCTTCTTTCCGCCTTCCCGGGGAACGGACTACCTTCCACCTGTTCCAACGCCATGGGCGCGTGGATTATGCCCAGAAAATCTAAGCGTAAGTATATCAACTTCAGAAACTGAGTTCAGCCGGCGGTTGTCATCATCCGAGCCTTCGAAAATCGCTGTGTACGTAAGCGACCAGGCCGGAGGGCTCTCTCGGTAACCTGCCGTGAGAACCCGGTGGCGCGTTCTACCAGAACGATCCGGGACTCGACCAAGGACCAGACAGCCGATGCCCCTGACCAGCCTTGCTGACGGCTTGTTATTCGGAGAGCGCTACGGATCGGACCCGATCCGGGTGGTGGCCCTCCATGGCTGGGGCCGGGACCGGCGTGACTTCCGGCGGGTTCTGGAGGGCCTCGATGCCATGGCGATCGACCTGCCCGGGTTCGGCGCCACGCCTCCGCCGGCCGGAGCCGCCGGCGCGGCGGGATATGCCCGGGTGGTGGCCTCCTGGCTGGAGCAACTCCCCGGTCCCCAGATTCTGGTGGGACACTCGTTCGGAGGCCGGGTGGCGGTGGTGCTGGCCGCGACGCGGCCCGATCTGGTGGCCGGCCTGGTACTGGTGGGGGTGCCCCTGCTCCACCGCCTGGATCGAACCGTCCGCCGGCCTTCCGTGGCCTACCGCCTGGTGCGTCTGGCCAATCGGGCCGGCCTCGTGAGTGACGAACGTCTGGAACGCGAGAAGCGCCGCCGGGGATCGGCCGATTACCGGGAGGCGACCGGGGTGATGCGCGACACCCTGGTAAGGGTGGTGAACGAGAGCTACGAGGACCGCTTGCCCGAGGTGGCCTGTCCGGTGCGGCTGGTATGGGGTGGGGCCGATTCGGAGGTTCCTGTGGAGGTGGCGCACCGCGCCGGAGCGCTTCTCAAGAACGCGGACACCGACGTGGTGGAGGGTTGCGGCCATGACCTTCCCCGAGAGGCGCCGGACCGGATCCGGGCGGCCATCGAGACCCTGATATGACCTGGATCTCGTGGCTGGTACCGGTGTTGAGCCTGGCGGGCATTGCCCTCGCGGCCTTCAAATGGCTACGGGTGGCGCAGCGAGAGCACTACCTGGCCGGTTCGATCATCTTCATGCGCCGGGTATGGATCGCCGGTAGGCCCGTGAACGGCCTCGAGGCGCTGATGCTGGCCGGCGCCCTGGTCGGCCACGGCTTGGCGCCGGATTCGTTGTGGCCTTTGCTGGGCGGGGTCGGGATGGTGGTCTTCCCTATCGGCCTCGGGTATCGCGGCCGGACCTCACCGCTCAACTGGACCGCCCGGCTCAGGCGTACCGCCTTCGTGGGTGCGATCCTCCTCTGCGTGGCAATCGCCGTGGTCGGCTGGATGATCACCCTCGTGCTCGGCGGGGGATGGCCGGGCGCTCTCGCCATGGCCGCCGTAGTCTCGTGGTACGTCATCCCGGATCTCGTACTGTGGATGGCGGCCCCGATCGAGCGGCGCCTATCGGAGAAGTTCGTGGTCCGGGCGACCGGGAGGCTCGACAGGGTGGCTCCGATGGTGGTTGGTATCACCGGGAGCTACGGCAAGACCAGCACCAAGTGGTACGTCCGCGACCTGGTGGCCGGGACCAGGCGGGTGGTGGCCAGCCCGGCCAGCTTCAACAATCGCCTCGGCCTCGCTCGGGCGATCAACGAGACCCTGACCGATGACGCCGAGGTGTTTGTGGCGGAGATGGGCGCCTACCAGCCCGGGGAGATCGCCGACACTTGCTCGTGGATCCCTCCGAGTATCGCTGTCCTGACCGCTATCGGACCGGTTCACCTACAACGGTTCAAGTCGGAGGAGCGCATCGTCGAGGCCAAGTCCGAGATCTTCGAGCGTGCCGCGGTGGCGATCATCAACGTGGATCATCCGGTGCTGGCGGACCTGGCGGCGTGTCTGGATGACCGGAAGGTGTGGCGATGCGGAACCTCCGAGGCGGCCACGGACGTGCGGGTCCGCCCCGATGGTCGCCTTCTGACCATCGAGGTTCAGGATCGGGCGCTCGGCGAACCCATCCCGGCCGGCCCGTTCCCCGCCAACCTGGCGTGTGCGGTGGCGGCGGCCCTGGAGTTGGGAGTTCCTCCCGGCGTGGTGTCCGACCGGGCCCGCCGGCTCGCCCCCACGGACCATCGCCAGACGACCGGTCGGTCGGAGGCCGGTTTCGAGATCATTGACGACACTTTCAACTCCAATCCCGCCGGCGCCGCCCGAGCCCTCGATGTCCTGATGACGGCGGGAGAGCCTTCCGGCCGCCGGGCGGTCGTGACTCCCGGAATGGTGGAGCTCGGGCCCCGGCAGCATGACGACAACCGCCGGTTCGCCGCGGCCGCCTCGGAGGCGGCGGATCATCTGGTGATAGTGGGTAGGACCAACCGTAGAGCATTGCTCCGCGGGGCTCGAGGGCGCCCGGTCGAGGTGGTCCTGGTCGACAACCGGGAACAGGCGGTGGGCTGGGTCCGGGAGCACCTGGGTCCGGGTGATGCTGTTCTGTACGAGAACGACCTCCCCGATCACTACCCGTAGGGATGACCCGAACCGGCTCGTGGCGAACAGGTGGGGTGGAAGTGTCCGTGAAACATCCCAAGGATCCCTGGGCACGTGTCTGTTCGGCTCGGGCGCTGTTTCCATACGAGGCCTCTACTCGCGCCTGGCTGGTTCCCGCTCGGCCAATATTTCGCGTTCTCTCAAAAGGGGTTGAATTGTCACAACCCCGACATATGTTGGTTGGTGCCAAGCACCGACACTGGCCGACAGCACGGAACCGATCGGAACGGTCAGCCGAAGGGAACAGAGCTTCATGGAGCGAAGGCCGATCTCCCGGCATCCAGCCGGGCGTGGCCGACCACGCTCCCAACCGGAACGGTGGTGGGGGGGGAGGGCCCTTGGCCGGAGGCACGGTTTTCGCGAACTTCGGCGGGGGTGCGTCTGTGAAACCCGGGACCCGGTCGGCTTCATCCTGTTAGGCCGGGAACCTGACCCGGCTCCGTTGTCCTTCAGGACGGTGCCGCCGCAAACGGGTGTCGGGGTCCGGCCGCCTGCAATGTGCTCGCATCCGTCCTCGACCGGGCTTCTTACCACGGCGGAGTAAGGATCACATCTGGAGGCCGGCGATAAGTTCCTGCTTGAGGTCGGACAGCTCCGGACTCAGCGACACGTGGTAGGTGTGGGGGTTGACCAGCCGCCGCACCCCGGGATCCAGGCGGGACAGATCCGCTAACCGCCGTGCTCTCGCAGTTTCGAGGTCGCCGATGTCATCGGCGACCCGCCGCCCGCCTTCCAGCATCTTCACCCGGAGGGATTCCACCTCCGACACCTGCCGGGTGGTTAGGGTCCGACCCACCTCGGGGTGGCCGGGATGGACCAGGTGGATGGGCCGGACGCTCGGGTCGAAGCCTTCGAGGGTGATCAGATCGGCTGTGGCCGTTCCTCGATGGTCATAGATTCTCCACAGCCGTTTACGGCCCGGCTCCAGCACCTTGGAGGGTGTCTCGGAGATCTTGATCGCCGCGGTCCACTCGCTGCCCGAGTCCTGGACCGCCACCAGCTTGAACACGCCGTTGGGGCTCGGGCAGCCGTCCGAGGTGACCAGGCGGGTTCCCACTCCGTAGACGAGCCGGCCCAGCAGGCGCCCGGCATCCACCCCGTAATTCCCCGCCTCCTCCAGGATCTGGTTGCGCACCTGCCAGATGGTGAGCTCGTCCAGATCGGAGGAGAGCACGATTGCCACGTCCTCGAAGCCGGCCCGGTCGAGCATGGCCGCGGACCGGACCGCCAGGTAGGCCAGGTCGCCCGAATCGAGCCGGATCCCCACGGGTCGATGGCCCCTTCGCCGCAGCTCCTCGAACACGGTGATGGCATTGGGAATGCCCGACTCGAGGGTGTTGATGGTGTCGACCAGCAGCAAGCAGTCATCCGGATACAGGTCGGCGTAGGCTCTGAAGGCCTCGAGCTCGCTTCCCGATTCGGCGATGAACACCTGGACCAGCGAATGGGCATGGGTGCCGCGAGGGACGAAGCCCAGCCGGTGGGAGGTGGCGAAGTTGGAGGATCCCGCCGCGCCGCCGATGAGAGCCGCCCGGGTGGCCGAATCGGCCGCCGGGCCGGGCGCCCGTCGCATCCCGAACTCCAGCACGGCGGTCCCTCCCGCCGCCTCCACCGCCCGCGAGGTCTTGGTGGCGACCAGCGTCGTGTAATTGAGCCGGTTCAGCAGGGGGGTCTCGAGTAGTTGGGCCACGGCAAGCGGTCCCTCTACGGTCACGACCGGCGTCTTGGGATGCACTACCCGGCCTTCCGGAATCGCCCACATCGAGAGCGACGCGAAGCCTTCCGAGCCGGCCAGCCATTCGATGAAGGGCTCCCCGAAGAGGCGTTTGCCGGTGCTGGTACGCACGGTGCGCAGGGCGCTCGCCTCCGCCGGCCCGAACCAGGTCTGTTCCATCCAATCGATCAGCGGCCCGAGACCGGCAGTGATGCAGTATCCGGCCTGGTGGTCGCCGTAGTCGGGGTAGGAGCGGAAGTGGTAGTCGAACTGGGCGGCCCGGTCGGCCAGACCATGGCTGTGGTAAAGCTGAGCCATGGTCAGCTGGTAATGATCGGTGGACAGGATGCCCTGGGTGAGCACGCCGCCACGTTACCCGAGCAAGTAGCCTGAAGATATGACCACCTATACCTCAGACACCGCGCTGATCGTGGTGGACGTCCAGAACGACTTCGCCGATCCGGGGGGAAGCCTCTACGTTCCGGGCGGGGATACGCAGGTGGTCCCGGCGGTGAACCACCAGATCTCCCAGGCGTTACAGGCGGGCGCCTCCGTCTTCTACACGCAGGACTGGCACCCGGAGCGGACCCCTCACTTCGCCATTGACGGGGGCATCTGGCCGGTCCATTGCGTGGCCGGAACCGCCGGCGCCGAATTCCACCCCGACCTCCGGGTCGAAGGCCCCAGCGTCCACAAGGGCGCCGGGGGGGAGGACGGCTATTCGGGGTTCACGATGCGGGATCCGGTGTCGGGCGAGGAGATTCCCACCGGGCTGGCCTCCATGCTCCGGGCGGCAGGTTGCCGGCAGGTCGTGGTGGTGGGGCTGGCCCTCGACTATTGCGTGAAGGACACGGCCCTCGACTCGGCGGGGGAAGGGTTCGACACCACCGTGCTCCTCGTCGCCACCGCCCCGGTCAATCTGAACCTCGGTGACGGGGATGTCGCGGTCGAGCAGCTACGCCGGGCTGGCGTAACCGTCCGGTAGCCGACGTTACGGATCGTTCCGGCTCGGAGCCATCCCCCGCGACGACGCTGGCGTGACGCTCGGATCGGCCACGGCCACTTCCCGGGCGTTCAACCACACAACTCCATGAATTGTCACCGCTTGTGACTTCTAGGTCCTGATTCAGTAATTCGTTACCCATACCCCCAGGCGCCGAGAACGCGAGAAAAGCCGAGAACGCGAAAAAAGCGCGACACGCCTCTCCCCAGCGGGCCCATCCCCCAGCCACCACCTCCTTCGGTCCTAGCGCGGCCCGCTATCCCCCAACGGGTCGCTCTCATTTGATCCCGGCTCCGGTCCCCTCGACGTCGAAAGCAAGAAACCCGTGGTGCTTGTGACTGCCGACCAGTATGCGACGGGGCTGTGACACTTTCAACCCCCCTGTCCGGGCGTCGGATCCACGCCACCCACTACGGCCTCATGGAACGCTGCGGGCTCAAGACTCGGGACACCGGACTATCTGATCCAAGGGATCCGCCGGACTGCCGATTGTGCTCTGCTACCGGCAACCGACACGGCACAACAGCGTCCGTAGCCGCACTCGTTCGGCGCAGAGGGCCCGTGTCTTCTGATGTGGGCCTCCTCGCGCGCGAAGCGGGCTCGCACAGTGTTAAGGAGATCGAGAACAACTACCGACCATCGACAACCGACTAGAAACTAGGGCGTGTTGACACTAAATGCCGGGGGTCGGGCTGTCCGGATAGCATAATTAGCGTATGGAACTGACACAGGAACAATACGAACGGATAGCAGACGCGTTGCCCAAACAGCG
>LXNI01002177.1_pt1 | contig 14334 bp, 13 predicted proteins | sample 809091 | NCBI WGS metagenome assembly LXNI01 (sample SAMN04870527, study PRJNA318959) | sponge metagenome | biome: 01000161; feature: marine sponge reef; material: water | host: Sarcotragus foetidus | place: Greece: Milos, Mediterranean Sea | collected 2013-05-29 | depth 5-7 m | reverse complement strand
GTGTGCGTCACGGCCTTGACCGCAACCGTCATGGAAGCGACGTCTCCGTGGCACTGCGCGCAAGCGATCTCGGCCCTGGCGTGCGGAGCGTGGCGGAACTGTACCGCGGCAGTTTTCTTGAATCCGTATATGCGCTCCCAGGGCACCTCGTGCTTGCGTTCCCAGTATTTGGTCAGACGCACAACCTCCGGTAGGTCGGTGGCGATGAACTGGTGGCACAGCATGCATTTGCGGATCGACGGAATGCCGGCCGAGTCACGCGATGTCGCGCCCTCGTGGCAGTCCGTGCATTGCATGCTGGCCTTCTCGATGTGGGCGGTGTGCGAGAAGCCGATCGGCTGCTCCGCTGCCGCTACGGGCTGGACCAGTAAGAACAGCAAGGCTGAGAAGATCGCCGGGCGCACGGGCTAATCGCTCAAAGCGAACAGGATAACCTAGCCGGCCGTAGCGACCCCAAGCGGGCCATTGAGCTGGTGCCGAGCGTCGATGGACCCTCGGCAAGGGGCTTGGTTCGACGAGGCGTCTTCACGTGCTCTCGCTCTCGGGCCGTACTCCCGCTCCGCAGTCGCGCAGTCGCATCCTGAGGGCGGCTGGTCTCCGCGTCAATCGTTCCCCAACGCCTTGTCGAGCAGTGCTTGGCACTGAGGCGAATATTCGATCTGCAGGGCCGCCGCACGGCCCGCTTCTGACATCTTCTTCCATGTCTTGCGCAGGATGTTGACCATGCTGTCTTCCGGTTGGTCGCCTGCGAAGGGTGCGAAATAGTGGTCCAAGAACACCAAGCACGCCACATCCTCGAGCAGTTGCGCCAGGCGGTCGGTCTTGAAGCGCTCCTTGCGGATGATGGCTTGGACGCGGAGCACGGTGTCGTCGTCGACACCGCAGTCACGCATGATCGCACCGGCGGTGTCGGCGTGGAAGCGTCCGAGGTTCCTGCGCCAAGCGAGGTAGGCGCTCCTGCCAGCGGGGTAGCTGTCGCGGGGGATTTCCCAGCGGCGGATGTGTTGTGCGCGCACTGCCAGCCGCACCTCGTCCGGTGCGTTGGGCTCGAGCCGGACCAGCCAAGCTGACATTTGCCTCGCATAGGCCAGTTCCTTGGGCGCTCCGCTAGCGTCGCGGTTGGGATCCTCCGCATTTGCGGCATCGAACATTTCCATGCACCGCCGGACGCGCTCTTCGTCCAGATTGCTCATCGTCTGTTCTCTGCGTCGGTGCGGCTGGCACAGATCGCCGTGAGGGCGACAGCTGCTGTCTCGGTCCTGAGCACGTTGCCGCCTAGGCCGACAGCCTTGAAGCCGTTCTCGGCCGCCAATTCCGCTTCTTCTTGTGTCCAACCCCCCTCCGGGCCCACGACGAGAGTCGTGTCGCCGCTGTAGCTCTCGGTCAAGGGCGGGCCGCCGGGTTCGGCCAGTAGCTTGGTCCCGCTGCTGGAGCCCTCAACCGCATCGGCGAAAGGGATTGGTGCCGCCACGGTTGGCGCGGCTAGCCGCCGAGACTGTTGAGCGGCCTCTACAGCAATGCGCCGCCAGCGCTCGGCGCGCTTCGACGCGGACTGCACCAGCTTGGCGTCGCTGCGAGCGGTGACCAACGGCATGATCGAACGCACACCGAGTTCGGTCAGTTTCTCGATCGCCCATTCGAAGCGGGCGAACTTGATGATGGCCAGCGCTACGCCCAGTCGCGCAGCTTCGGGCTGAGCGGGCAGAGCGTCCGCGACCCGAAAGCGCACCTCCCTCGGCGTGCAGCTCTCGGTAAGCGCCCGATAGGCGGTCACTTGGTCGGAGACTTCGACCCATTCTCCCGGCTGTAGCCGGGCCACCCGCGCAAGGTGGTGTGCTTGGGCGCCGCGAGCGACTGCCTCGCCAGCCTCGATAACGTCCACGAACACTCGGCGCAGGGCCATTTCCAACAAGCTTATCGCTTTCAGATTCCCCGGAAGCCTCAGCCACTTCTCGGAGCCGAGAGGGTGATTGCAACGCAATCAAGATCTAGCCTTGATACAAGGGATGGAGCGATGGCAAGTATCACTATCCGCAAGCTCGACGACGGCGTTGAGTCTAGGCTGTGCGTACGCGCGGCGAGCAACGGCCGTTCCATGGAAGAGGAGGTGCGCTCGATCTTACGGGATGCGGTCGGACGCAGGCCGAGGTCCAACAACCTTGCAGACATCATCCGTGCGCACTTCGGGCCTGCCAAGGGCGTGGGTCTAGGGCTGCCACCGCGCGATGCGGGCCGCGAGCCTCCGTCCTTCGGTCGAAGGCGCGGCCATGTTTCTCGTTGACACAAATGTAGTATGAGCTTTCCTAGTCCCATAACATACTGAAAACACTATTTATATTTTGTGGTGAGCCTTCGCCGTAAGCAATTCGGAAGCGGATTCGGGTCAATTCGCGCGTATGGCATCGACGGCGCGTCGATGGAAATGGCCAAGGGCTAGCGAGCGAGCGAGAACGGTTGGGTATCCAGAGGACGAGACACCGCGGTCGCTACCGAAGTGACGCAGTCCCAGGGGACGCTGCGAGTTTCCGAACATTCATCCCCGGCTTTCGCCGCGCTCTTCTCCTGTGCATCAAACTGATATCCTCCAACCCTGCGGGTAGCGCGGCTCGATGAGCATTCCGTCGGCGAGTGGCACGCAAATAGCCACCATGCGACTTTGCCGCCAAGCAGATCCGAGGCAACGGTCCAAGACCAAGGCAGTCTCGGTTCGCGTCGGTCGGTCAGATCGGAATGTTAGAGACGAACCACGCCTTGAGCTGCAGCGCATTAGAATTCATCCGACCTATTGGCTAATGGTCGCGAATATGTCGCGCTTTAGCTTTTGGTGCTCTGGGGTGTCGGCCGTAATCAGCGGCGCTAGCATGTCGCGCATGAAGGAGTGCTTCGATTCGCCGGCGCGTGACAGCATCAGTTGAGTTCTGGCGGCCTGATGCACGGCTTGGGCGGCAGGCTTAAGATCATCGGCTGCATGCTGGCCACTGGAGTGACCGACCGCATTGTCTCGGGCTGTTCGCAGGGCTTCGAAGCGGTCAGGCCTACCAAGAGTGTCGCAGAGCTTCGACAGCACGCCATCAGAGAGCAGCATGGACTCGATGTTCCTGTATCAGGATATGACGCTTATACCTTGAGCACGCTTGTCCTCGATCTCCTCTGGCGTCAAGTCGTCTCTATTCCGAACTCGAAGGATGGAAGTCTCTTCCAACGAGAGATGGGCATGAACGGACTCGCAAGCGCGGCCAGGCAGCCCTCGAGGCGATCGGACTCATCCCCCCCTTTGGCGGCACCTTGGTGCACGACTGCTGGGCCTCGTACCTCAGCTACGAGCAATGCAAGCACCAACTCTGCGGGCGCACTTGATCCGCGAACTGACCTTCCTGGTCGAGTCCAACCAGTACCGCTGGGCGCGCCTGATGAAGGCCCTGCTGCAAGAGGCCTGCCACCAGCTCAATCGCAGCCAGGCCAAGGTCTTGAGCGCAGCCGCCTGCAAGGCCCTGCGCCAGCGCTACCGCAGCATCCTGACCCAGGGCGCCAAGGAAGTGCCCGCCATCCCACCGCGCACCAAGGGCCAACGCGGGCGGCTCGCCAAATCCGCTGCCCACAACCTGCACGAGCGGCTCGCCAAGCACGAAGCGTCCGTGCTGCGCTTCCTGCACGATCCGCAGGTGAGTTTCACCAACAATGCCGGCGAGCGCGGGCTGCGCATGGCCAAGGTGAAAATCAAGATCTCAGGCTGCTTTCGAACGCAGGCCTACTGCGAGGCCTATGCGCGCATCTCCAGCTACCTGCAGTCGATGGCCGCGCTCGGCTACAATCCTCTCGTCGCCATCCAAATCGCGCGCGCCGGCCACGCTGTCGACACGCTCAAGCAACACTATGGCCCGCTACCTACAGACGCCGAGTAGTTACGCCGGATTCATCATGCCGCACGCGATCGCCGCAGCGAAGCTCGGCAGGAGCGATTGATGCCATCGGATCCGAGCCGCCTCATTGCCGCACTCGCACGAGACCGGATCAATCTCGATCTGAAAACGCTCGACCTGTGCTTCCTTGCCGGCCTGTACCTGCGGGCCAACCGGGCGTCGCTTGCGTCTTTCGAAGAAGACGTGCTGATCGACATGTTCGAGCAGGTATGCGACGTGGTAGATCCGGGTGCGGAGCGTCCACGCAAGCGAGCGACCCCCGCCATCCAACGGCTCCGCGACCAGCGCATGCTGGCCCGGGTGGACGGCGCGGGCATCGTTCGATCGGGTGAGTACACGCTGACTGGACTAGCCGCCGCAATCGTCGAGTACTTCCTTGCCGATGAAGCACTCACACGCGAGAGCTTGACCCTCCTCACGGGCACGCTTCGGGCCCAGCTTGCCGAGATCCTCGCGGCAGCCAGGCGTGCTGACACCGAGGACGCCTGGCGGGAGCAAGTGGTGGCTCGCCTGCGGATAACCGTTGGCGATCTTGTTGGCGGCATTGAGCGCCGGCAGCGGGGGCTCGATTCGCAACAGGAAGAGCTGCAGGTAGAGATCGCCAAACTCCTGCAGGCGGATTGGTTCGGTGCCGTCGAGCGATGCCAGTCGCTGCTCGATACGACGACCAATACGCTGCGGGAACTCAACGAGGTCCTGCTCCGCGACACCCATCACTTCGTCGCGTTGCTGCAAGAGATTCAGGCCTTGGCTTCCGAGGCGGAGCAGGCCGAGCCCGAAGAGGCAGTGCAACGCGTCATCGAGCACGTCGATCGCATAGCGGCCTGGGGCGGCGCCCGGCAGCGCGCGTGGTCGGACTATTACCAATACGTTCATCGCTATCTACGCGATGTCGTACGCCTCGACCCGGACCGAGCGTTGAGTCAGCGGCTGCGCGACCAGGTCGCGAGCTGGCCGTCGACACCGTTCCACTTGCTCGTGGCGGCGGCACCCTCAATCCGGCTGCTCCGTCCCCTCGAATCACGGGTTGAGCGGCCAGCTGTCATGAGGCCACGTACGGACCGGGAGGGCTCGCCTGATCTCGTAGATCCTGAAGATGCCGGCCTGAACATCGAGACATTGGTGGAAGGCGCGCTGGCCGCGGGCGCTCGATCCCTGGCCGCGGTGACCGAGTGGGTGTTACCGCAGTTTCCCGCTGATCTTCGTTACGCCGTCACAGGTCGCGTGGCCGATGTGCTCGCGCGCATCACCCGGACACGCAGCGCGATTGAGCGTCCGTGGCGTACCGTTGCGCCATGCCTGGAAGTGGAGGATTGGGAACTGCCGAGTGAGGGAGAGCGGAGTTGACTACCTCCAGCTTTCAGTCCCTTGAAGAGGCCATCAGCGACGAGCACTTTCCCGAAGTGGACCTCGCCCTACGCCGCGGTCGACACGTCGGGCGCGACGACAGCACGGCCTATGACTACCTCGTCGATGCCCTCAACCACCTCGAGCCCTTCTATCGGCGGTTTGGCTGCGAGCTGATGCAGCGGGCGGACGGGTACTTCTACCTCCTGCCCTCGGGGGATCGACTCGGCCGTCGACTACTGACCGCTGGCGAGATGCTTGTCGGCCAGACGCTTGCGCTGATGTACCTGGATCCCGCCACCTTGCAGCACGGGGGCATCGTCCAGCGCGCGACGCTTCTGCAGAGGCTCTCTGGGTTATTGGGGACGGAAACGCTGGTCCGCACCCTCAATCCACGGCGCAGGAAGTTCGACGAACGGATAGCCGCCGAGGCCGTCCGCACCAAAGTCGCCGAGGCCCTTCGGCGCCTGACGGACCTTGGATTCATCGATTCGGTCGACGACGCGATGCTGCGCCTACGTCCCGCATTGATGCGATTCGCCGAGCCAGTCCGTGACCTGAGCGACCGACAAGCCGCGCTGGAACGGCTGGTCCGGAGCGGTGAAATCACCCTCGGCGAAGCCGTCGAGAAAGACGACACTGCCGAAGAGGACGAGAACGACGGAAGCGACGGTCATGGAGCCGAGGACGACGAGGAGGAGGCAGACGGATGAGCCGTACCCGCGCCCAGACCCTCGTGCTCGTCAACTGGAAGGGCGTCTTTTACGAGCGCTATCTCATCGACCGGCATGTGACAGCTCTCGAGGGGGCTAACGGCACCGGCAAGACAACGGTGATGATCGCGGCCTACGTCGTGCTCCTCCCGGATATGTCCCGGCTGCGTTTCACGAATCTCGGAGAGACTGGTGCGACGGGCGGCGACAAAGGCATCTGGGGACGCCTGGGTGAGCCTGGCCGACCTGCCTACTCGGCGATCGAATTCGCCCTCGCATCGGGTCAGCGCCTCATTGCCGGCGTGCACCTCGAACGGAAGGGCGAGCCATCCGTCGAGCCAACGTCTTTCATCATCTCGGGTCTCGACGTGGATGTCCGCTTGCAAGACGTGCTCTTACTCTCTCAGGGTGACCACGAAGTGATTCCCGAGCTGAGTGAGCTGCGCGAGAACGCCGCGCGCTTCGGTGGGCGCATGGAGGTCTTCGGCACCGCGCGCGACTACTTTGCCGCGCTTTTCGACCACGGTGTGACGCCGCTGCGCCTCGCAACGGACGAGGAGCGCAATAAGCTCAACGAGATGCTGCGTACCAGCATGACGGGCGGCATCTCGCGGGCGCTGACATCGGAGCTGCGGTCTTTCTTGTTGAAGGAAGAGACCGGGCTAGCCGACACCCTGCAGCGTATGAAGGCCAACCTCGATGCTTGCAGACGCACGCGCACCGAGGTCCAGGAGGCGCAGCGCCTCGAACGTGAGATCGGCGGGGTATTCGAGGCCGGGCAGACCATGTTTGCCGCGGCCTTCCTCGCGACCCGCGAGCGCGCAGACGAACACCGACGCCGTTTGGCCGAAGCCGAGGAAGCAGAACGCAAAGCACAAGAGCGGCTTGCAGAGGCCGAGGATCAGCTCGCCCGCGTTCGCGATGAACTCGGCAAGAAGGGAGCTCGCCAGGAGGCTCTCGCGGCGGAGGTCAACGCTGCCGAGGATTGGCTCCGGCGTCTTCAGCAGGCTCTGCAGGCGGCCGAGGAAGTCGCGCAACGCCGCGAAGAGCTGTCTTCGGCCGAAGCCGATACACGGATTGCCGAGGGTCAACGCAAGGCGCGAGAGGAGATCCGAAACCGGTGCCGGACGACCCGGCAGCGCTGCCGGGAGGATCACAAGCGCGCCGGCGCGGGCCTCGCCGACCTCCAGCGCGGGCTCGACGAACTCCATCGCCGGGCCGGCGCGTACAAGCAAGTGCTCCGCCGTAAGGGCGAGGCGGAGCGGCTACTCGAAGGAGAGGAGCTTGCTATCGGGACTATCGCTGCTCGGGTGGCGGAAAACAGGGCTCAGCTCGATCAGGTGGATCGCTCTCGCCGAGACGCGAGGCAGCGGCTCGCTGATGCCGATGAGCACAGGCGAGAGCACCGGGCCGCGCTCGATGCACTGGAACTGATGGCAGAGGGGCCGGTCGAAGCGGGCGCCGCCCATGGGATCGCCCTCCAACAACTTCGCCGGTATCGGGACCTGGAGGCACTGGCCGGGCGTCTGAGCACGATCGCCGCCGAACTTGCCGAGGCCCGCAAGCTCGCCAGCCGCCAAGCCGAGGCCAGGGAACAGGCCGAAAAATTGGGCCTTTCCCTTTCGGGGCAGCGACCTGCCCACATCGAGATCACGGAGCATCTCGAACAGACGGAACTGGAGCGCGAGCGGTTGCTCGACCAAGCCCGCGAGGCTCAGGCGGACCTGGCTGACTGTAAGCGAACACTGGACGCTCCGCGCGCGCGGCAAAAGGAGCTCGGTGATCGCGAGCCGGTCTGGCGCGACCTCGCGACGCGCGCCCAGCATCTGGCGGACGAACTCGGGTGTCCGCTTACTTCGCTACTGGAGCTTCAAGCCGCCCGCGAGATAGTGGTGCAGCAGCTCACCCGGGTTAAGGCGAGCGAATCCGAGCTTGTCGACAGACGGGAGAGTCTTCAGTCAGCGGCGCGGGAGCTCCTGGCCGCCGGTGGGCCGTTCGATCCGGAGTTGTTGCGACTCAAGGACGCCCTGGGTGCGGAACTCCTGGCCGGTGCATTCGAGGACGCGTCTGTCGAAGATGCCGCCGTGCTGGAGGCGAGGCTGGGGCCACTGGTCCAGGCGCTTGTCGTGGATGACCCGGCAACAGCCGCCAAGCAGGTCCATGGCCGCTCGGACTCGCTTTCCGATGTGTGGCTGGTAAGCCGCGACGAGGACGTTGCACGACTCGGTGCGGGCGCGACCCGCGAGAGCGAGGAAGTGACCGATGTTGTCGTCTCGGAGCAGCGGGCCATCCGCGTCACGCGGATCCCGACTCGTCCTCGCCTCGGTCGGAAGGCGCGTGAGAAGCGTGCCGCGGAGTTGCGTGCTGAAGCTGATGAGCTGGATGCTCAGATCGAGAGCACACGAGTGGGCCGACGCCGGCTCGAGCGCCTGGCGGAGGATGGCGAAGGCCTGCTTGCAGGTCAGGTCGCGTGGCTGGCCGGCGACCCGGCACCGGAGCTAGCAACGATTCGTCGTCAACTCTCGGAGGTCCAAGAGCAACAAAAGAACCACCGCGGCGCGATGACCAGATTTCAGGAGGAGGCCCGCCAGCTTGCGCCACGTATTGAGGCGCTACGCGGTCTGCTCGGTTCAGCTGTGTTGCTCGATCCTCCAGACCACGCGCAACGGCGAGACGACCTCGAACGGCACCACGATGCCGCTCAAGCGGCGCGGGCTGAGATTCAGCGTTGTCGGGAAGCCGCCCGGGTAGTCGAGGACAAGCTCGGCACGCTGCGGCGAACGCCGCTTTCGGAAGCGCAGGTCGCGATTCTTGAAACCGAGCTGAGTCGCCTCTCGGACGAGCGCGACCGGTTGGATGCCGCGATAGAGGCCATGGAATTTGTTGCGGGCACCGCGGAAGCTCTGGGCTGGGACGACGCACCAGCGCAGCTCGAAGCGAACCGGTCGCTCGTTCCGGCACTCGAGGAACAGCTGCGCCGGGCGGAAGAGGCGCTTACCGAGGCGGACGCAGCGGTCGAGGCCGCCGAGCAGGCATTCGAAAGCGCCACAGCCAACTGGCAGGACGCCGATGGTCGCCGTCGGGCGGCCGTCGAACAAATTCGGGCTGCGGAGCGGCGCTTCAGGGAGATGGAGATTGCCGATCCCACCGAAGCCGCAGTCGCGACCGCGCATGAGGAGATGCAGCGATTGAAGGAGGAGGTGACGGCGCTCGCTGCGGAACTCACTGAGCTGAACACCACCAAGGGGCGTCGCGAGGCCGAGCAGGCGCAAGCAGCTCGCGAGTGCGGGGAGGCCGAAGAGAAGGTCGCCGTCGAGCGCCGCGAGGCTGAGCCGGCTCTTGATCGCTGGGAGCGGCTGAGAGCGGCTGTAGCGGAGCGGAATCTGGTCGCCAGCGTCGTTACCTCCGGAACCAGCGACGTCAGCGGGATCCGCGGGCACGTTAATCTCGTGCAGGAGGCACACAAACAGAGGGCGGTGCTCGTGGAGCGGCTACGAGCCGCTGACGGGGCGCTGGACCTGCTTGCCAAGGTCGACAAGAACGCTGCGAGCACCGAAGTCGGGTTTGCCGACGTCTACCTCGAGCTCTGGCTGGCGGTGCGCGATTGGCTGCGCCGTCGGCTGCCGGCGCAGGTGGCAGAAGTGGACGATCCGCGAGAAGCGCTGCTGCGATTGCGCGATCAACTGACTGGGCTCGAAGAGCGCCTTGCGCGACAGGAGGACGATCTGCGTGGCGCCAGCGAGGATGTGGCCCGCGGCATTGACGTTCAAATCCGCAAGGCACGCGGCCAGGTCAGTCGCCTCAACCAGAACCTGGGGGGAGTCAGCTTCGGCAGCATCGAAGGGATTCGGGTAAAGGTTCAGTCGGTGGAGCGCATGGAGCAGGTGCTTCGGGCGCTGCGCGAAGGCGCCGTGCAAGGACTTCTGTTTCAGGAAAACCTCCCCATCGAGGAAGCCTTGGACGAGATCTTTCGGCGCTACGGTGGCGGGCGCTCGGGTGGCCAGCGATTACTGGATTATCGTGAATACGTCCACCTGCAGGTGGAGGTCCGCCGTACGGCACGCTCTGATTGGGAGGTTGCAAATCCCACCCGTCTCTCCACCGGCGAGGCGATCGGCGTTGGCGCTGCCCTAATGATGGTAGTGCTCACCGAGTGGGAACGGGATGCAAACCTGCTGCGCGGTAAGCGAGCACACGGTTCGCTCCGCTTTTTGTTTCTCGACGAGGCTAACCGCCTTTCCCACGATAACCTCGGCGTTCTCTTCGACCTGTGCCAGACACTCGACCTACAGCTGCTCATCGCCGCGCCAGAGGTTGCCAGGGCGGAAGGCAATACGACCTATCGCCTAGTACGGCGCGTCGATGCAGACGGGCGCGAAGAGGTGCTCGTCAGCGGGCGAAGAACGAGGATGGATGCGTGATCTGGGAGAATGACAACGCACGCTTGGCGTTATTGGAACTGCTCTCACGTGGCAGCCTCAAGCGCCGACGCACTCAGTTGGAGGCGTACGACGCCCTTGCTGAGCTTCCTTGGACACGGGCCACGGGTCGCCGTGACGAGATCGGCGTGGTCGAGGAGCGCAGGACGGAGCTTGCGGGCTTGATCGACCGGGTCTGGCCGGCGTGGCGCGACGTACTCGCGGACCTTGTGGCGGCGGGCCTGCCGCCAACACCCGACGGCTACGGTCGGCTGCTAGATATAGAACGCGCCGCTGCCATACCGGACCTGCCCGATCGCATCAATCGGCGCACCGCCGCGTCGCTCACTGCACCGAACTCCAAGGCATCGATCACGGAAACAAGAAGGGGTGCGCTCGGCGGGACAGACACCTCGCATGACGGCGCCATCAGGCTGCGACCACCGGCAGGGCTGTCGGCTCGAACGGCAAATGGAACAGTAAACCTCAGCAAGATCGCGACGGTGCTAGGAGAGGTCTCGATACCCGAGCGGGCTTTGCTCGACGGCCTGGCCTTCGAGGGTGCGATTCGCGCCGTGCTCCTCGTTGAGAACCTGGGGGCGTGGCGTGACCTAAGCCCACCACCGGGCTGGCTGCTGGCCCACGTGCCCGGTTGGGACACAGCTACCGTCGGTCACTTGCTCGATCGTGTCGATGACGTCCCCGTCGTGCACTTCGGTGACCTGGATCCGAACGGGGTGCGAATCATGCTGCATCTACGCAAGCGGGCACCGAATCTGAAGTGGTTTCTTCCCGAGTTCTGGTTCGAGCTTGTGGACGTTTGTGGACTCCAAACCACATGGCCCCAGGACCTCGATCTCGACTTTGCCCCGACGCCGGTTCGTGCGCTTGCTGCTCGTGGTCTATGGCTTGAGCAGGAGCGCATAGTCTTCGATCCTCGCATGGCCGATGCGTTTGAAGCGGTGTTGGCCGCCGTTGACACCCATCGGGCTGACATCCATGACCGTGCCCGGCGAACTACCCGGCGCGCAGCCGGTCGCGGATTGCGGCACCGTCCAACCGGTCGGTAGCCTGCGCCGCAAACGGAAGGGCAATTGTGGCGTCGTAGGCCTCCTTGCCGTAGGCGAGCACCGGCAGCGCGCCGTGCTCGGCGACAACGCAGGGGAGGAATTCCCCTGACGACCTATTGGTCTACTGCCGGGCTCTGAGCATCGTGAACAGAGGCGTAGTTCATCGCTTCATCCACATGTGCCACGGCTTTGCGGCAAATCGTCCGCACATTGGAAGACGCTGCGTCGAACTCGTTTCGCACGAGTTCGGCCAGAAACCCGAGCAGAGCAATGGGAGTGGCGGGCGGCACAAAGTGCGTGATTGCCTCGAAGAGTCTGACTCGACCCCGTGGACGTAGAGCATCGACGTCGTCCTGAGTCAGGACGTCAAGGATCTCCCGACGCTGAAGAGCCTTAGCGGTCGTCGCATCGAGCGCGCCGACTGGAGTGACGCGTACGCCCTCTACACGGCTATGGATTGCGTTGCGGCGCCGCGGTTCGCCCGATACCAAGTCGCGAAGCTCGGCGATTCCGAGCTCGGCGGAGCGAGCAAGGTGGTAGATCGGCATGTACTGCGACGTCTCACGACAGGCCTGCCTGATGTATTCCGTCGGGGCTTGGGGTCGTTCCTAGCGAAGGAAAGCGAGCAGAATCTCCCTTTCGCCGATGACAAGAGGGCGGGCAACTGTCCTTACGGGTGCGAGAGAGTTGGGCATGACAGCCTCGACATCCCCCGCGAGACGAAGAGTAGGTTCGCCGGGCTGGTCGCTTTGCGCAAATCGTCCTTCACGGATGAACTGGACCTTCTCAAGAAGATCGCTGCTGACCAAGAGACGCCCTCCACGGCCGGAAAGCTCACCCTCAATCAGATCCAAGACCCCGACATTCTCGACTCCGATGCGACCGACCCGTGCCAGATGATCCAACTAGGATTCGCGCTTGCGGTGCTGTCGTTCAAGCAACAGACGCTGCAACTCGGGATAGCGTATCCGCTGTGACCTAGCTCGGTAGCGATAGTAGATGTCTGCTTCACGGATGCCCTCCTGGTCGTCCTTGAGGGAAACGACGGGTCTTTCCTTGGCCAATGCGACGTAGAGGACACCGAGCCGGACCCTCCCGAAGAGAGTGCTGAAGAGCTCCCATTCCAACTCGGGCGCATAGGCGGAGTTGAGATACGCGCTGAAGCGAGCCGAATCGATGGCGTCAGGAATTCTCGTCGTTCACCCCGAGGAGGCGTCGCGGGGAATCCCGGACACCAAAGACGATGAACCCGCCCGAGGCGTTTGCGAAGGCCGCCAAGGTCTTCCCGTACTTCGCCCGATTGGCCCAGTTGAAGCTCTCCTTGTATTCAAGGCGACTGTTTTCGCGCGAGGCCAAACGATCAGGGTTGTCCGCGTCGAGTCGAAGAAGGCCGCTCAACTCGGCTGTCAGAGCCGCTTCCGTGGTCATGGCGATGTCCGATGTGTGTCGGCTTGATTGTATATTCGCGCTCACCGGATCCTGCTTCAGTTCAAATCACCACCACTCAAAATCTCTCTTATCTTATTGACAGTCAGATGTTTACAGCCAACGAAGCACCAGTGAACCGGACAGTAGTGATAGTTTATATCGAACTAGCGCACGTCAGCGTACGCGGGGCAGAGCGGCAGTGGAACTGAATTGTCTTCTGGACTCCAACGTCGTGTTCGAGTTGATGCGCGCGTCGCCGGACCCCGCAGTCGTGGCGTGGGTCGCCCGCCACCCCGTCAAGGACCTCTTCTTCTCCGCCGTTGGCGAAGCCGAACTGCGCTATGGAGCTCCGATCCTGCAGACGGGCCGGTGCCGTGAAACGCTCGTTGCGGACATCGAAACGATGCTACAGGCCGCCTTCGAGAACCGCATTCTGCCGTTCGACAGCGGGGCGGCGCGCGCCTATGCGACTCTCGCCGCCAAACGCCGGCTTGCGGGCCGTTTTGTCGCACCGGCGGACTGCCAAATCGCGGCGATTGCCCGTACACGCGGCATGGCGGTGGCGACGCGCAACGTTCGGGACTTCGAAGAGATGGGGATTGACATATTCAACCCATGGGACGGCACGTGACGGAACGACCGAAGCTTTCTTCCGCGTCAAGATTGACGCCCTGCTGAGGGATGCTGGTAGGTGCCTCACTCTAGCGGGGCAGGCATCCGCTTCGAATGCACGCTGCCGGATGGAAGATGGAACGCGGTCGGACTACGTGCTCCGCGACCAGTCCGGGCGCCCACAGCCGGCGCTTGAACCCATGCGTGCCAGCATCATTCAGCACTTATCGCCGCGTGGCGTCGACTACATCCAGTGATCGGTAGACTGGAGCATGGGAGTGCAGCTTCGAGCGCCAGTCGAAGCCGGCCAGGTGAACTCCCACACGGCCGACGAGACTGCACGGGTCATTAGAGATAGCCTTCGCCCGCACTTTGCGGAGCTAGCGCAGTGCGAGTCAACGCCCGAACTGCTGGACCACCCCTTATATCGCCAGATCCAGCCCATCGCGGACCGCGTCTTGGCCGCGACCGAGACCGGTGCGTTCGCGACACGGGATGCTCCGCCGAAGGCGTCATACCGTTTTCTTGCTTGGAACATCGAGCGCGGCATCGAGCACGAAGCCCAATTGAGAGAGCTCAAGGGGCATGACTATCTGCGATCTGCAGACGTCTTGCTGCTCACCGAGACGGACGTGGGCATGGCGCGCTCGGGTAACCGCAACATCGCGCGCGACTTGGCCAGCGAGCTGGGGCTGAACTACGCCTTTGCGCCCTGCTATTTGAACCTCTCCAAGGGTTCCGGCGTGGAGAGCGAATCGGCGGGCCAGAACGACTTGGGCTTGCACGGCAATGCGTTGCTGAGCCGGTACCCCTTGCGCAATGCGCG
>LXNI01002175.1_pt1 | contig 14336 bp, 8 predicted proteins | sample 809091 | NCBI WGS metagenome assembly LXNI01 (sample SAMN04870527, study PRJNA318959) | sponge metagenome | biome: 01000161; feature: marine sponge reef; material: water | host: Sarcotragus foetidus | place: Greece: Milos, Mediterranean Sea | collected 2013-05-29 | depth 5-7 m | reverse complement strand
GATACTGTGCTGGAGAATATCCGCTACGCGGCTCCCGGTGCAACGCACGCTGCGGTCATCGAAGCCGCCGAGGTAGCGTGCGCCGACGAGTTTATCGATGCGCTCCCTAACGGTTACGACACTTCCTTAGGCGAGCGCGCAATGAAGTTGTCGAGTGGACAGCGCCAACGCATCGTGATCGCACGCGCCGTCGTAAAGAATGCGCCGATCCTTATCCTCGACGAGCCGACGGCGGCGCTCGACGCCGAGACTGAACTGCGTGTGCTGGACAACCTTAAGGCATGGGGAACTGGACGCTGTATCTTTCTAATCACGCACCGGTTGTCGACGATCCGTCGTGCGGACACAGTAGCCTACCTGCGTGATGGTCGCGTCGGCGAGATCGGGACACATGACATGTTGATCGCACGTCCCGACGGGGCGTATCGGCGATTCTTCATTACCGAGACCGCTGATTCGGATGCGCGAGCGGGAGCGGATGATGGCTGAAGTCATCACAGCCGAACGAATCTCCGGTCAGGAGACGTTTCGATTAATTGGTCGGTCGCTCCGTTTCGTGTGGCCTTATCGTCGTCAGATCGCTGTCAAGCTTGCGTTGACCTTGACGGGGCTCTCCATCGTGTTGTTCCTACCTTGGCCGCTCAAGATCCTGATCGATCACGTGGTAATGGACTTACCAGTCGGTTCGTCGCCTACGCCCTATCCACCGTACATAAGTTGGTTCGTGGACCTGCTCGATGGTCTGACACCGTTCGAAATCGTTTGGGTGATCATCTCCATCAGCCTCCTCGGGATCGTCCTCGTGGGTGCTTTCGGGGGAGGCGTTGCGCGTGACTACGCGAGCGGTGGTCTGTCTGAAGGTCTCGATACCGCGACCCAAAGCGAGAACCAGGCTAACGCCTCGGGAAGCCGCGTGAGCGGTCTCTTGGGGTTTTTCGAGTTCCGCTACCAGTTGCGCATCACGCACCGCATCAACCACGGATTGCGGACATTGTTGTTCGGTCGTCTCATGGCTTGGCCTTTAACGAGCTACTCAGACGCAAGCGTCGGCGACGCCGTATTCCGGACGATGTACGACACACCTGCAATCTCCAGGGTCTGCTATGACATATTGGTGCTACCGATCGCAAACCTTTTCGTGATCGCGACGGTGATCTGGACAACGGCGCACAGTTTCAGCGCTGTACCGACGATCACCGTGGTTGCATGCCTAGCGGCGCCCATGGTTCTCTTGTCGACACTGCTCATGACCGGGATCACGCGCCGACGCTCGCTTGCGAGTCGTGAAGCCGGTGCCGTAACTACGGCTACTGTCGAGGAGGGCATGAGCAATGTCATAGCGGTGCAAGGGTTAGGCGCGAGCCGCCGCCAACGTGCCTCGTTCGACGCAGACAGCCAGGAGTCTTTCAGACGCTTCCGGTCTTACATCGTGATGATCCTACTGCTGATCGTAGTGCAGTCCCTCGTCACCGTCGGTTTGGTCTTTTACGTCTTCTTCGACATCTGCGAAGCGATCATAGTAGGTCGAATGTCGCCCGGGGATTTCACTGTCGTATACGCCTATTTCGTGCAGCTTGTTAGCAACTTGAGCGGTTTGGGTTCGATGTGGTTCAATCTGCAGAACAATGTTGCCGGAATGCGCCGCGTGTATGACGTGGTGGACACCCCGGTGGATGCCGACCTACAGGGTCACGACGAAATTGAACGCGTGAGCCGCGGCATAGAGGTTGACCACGTCAGTTATCGCTATCCGGATGGAGCGGAGGCCGTTCGCGAAGTAAGTCTTGAAGGCCGAGTTGGTGAGGTCGTCGCCTTGGTCGGGGCGACCGGCGCGGGTAAGAGTACGCTGGCGTACCTGCTCGCGGGATTCGTCCAACCGCAGACCGGGTCGGTGCGCTTCGATGGCGTTGATACCCACACGTTGAGTGTCAACTGTTTGCGTGCACAAGTCGCATTCGTATTCCAGGAGGCATTTCTGTTCGATGACACCGTGTCGAACAACATTCGCATGAGCGTCCCAGACGCAACCGATGACGAGGTGGTCGAGGCTGCACGTGTTGCCGGAGCGCTGGAATTCATCGAGGCATTGCCACACGGATTCGATACACGCCTAGGTCGAACCGGAGGTACATTGTCGGTCGGACAGAAACAACGCCTAGCTATCGCCCGTGGTCTAGTGAGCAAAGCTCCTGTGCTTGTACTTGACGAACCTACCGCATCGCTGGATCCGGAAACGGAGAACACCCTGGTTGCAGCGCTAGAAGTCGGCCATCGTGACCGGGTGCTGGTCGTTATAGCGCATCGGCTTAGCACGATCCGGCGTGCCGATCACATTTGCTTTATGGACGAGGGTCGCATCGTGGAGTCTGGAAGCCACGAGGAGCTGATGTCGTTGCGGAATGGCGCATATCGGACTTTCGTGGAGCTGCAGGTGGGGGCGGCGACCTAGGATGGCGTAACTCCCCCATGGAGCATGTTAGCTGAGTGTTGGTGGATATAGGCTGTCTGGCGACGACACCTACGGCTGTGAGCTAGTTGACGACGGCGATAAAAGACGCTTGGGATTCGGTCAGCATGACGGATATATGGGTTTTTCGTTAGGCTTGAGATCGCATGGAGGATCGTGCAGCGCGCGGTCCGTTAGTACTGAGGGTATTCCTGATGAAGTTTGGTCGGAATGCCACCACCCTGATGCACCTTGAGTTGCGGTTCGTTGAGATTGGCTAACAGGTGATCGAAGTACTCAAAGATAAACTGATCGCGTACGCCCGCTAGCTTTGGTTCGTTCACGAGATTTCGAAGCTCGTGAGGATCATTCTCCATGTCGTATAACTCCAAGGGCTTTCGCGTCAGCGAGTTGATGGTCATCTTGTACCGCTCATTGCGCGCCATCGAGTACAGGCTCACCTCGCTGAAGACCACATCCTTACCTGGCTGTGCATCGGGATCGTCTGGACCAGCCTCTATCTTTTGAAGCAACGAACGACCGCGATCGACCCCGAGATGGGGCGCACCCGCAGCGTCGAGTAACGTTGAACTGATGTCGAAGTGGTCCGTCAGGTTGCTTGTAGTCCAGGGTTTAGTTCCGCGTGGTGGTCTAACGATCAGCGGCACGTTCAGCGCGCCCTCGTAGAACACCGACTTCTGGCAAAACCGGTGATCACCGAGCATTTCGCCGTGGTCGGAGGTATAGAAGATCCATGTGTTGTCCAGCAGACCGTTTTCCTCAAGAGACTGCAACACGACACCGATTGCGCGGTCGTCGAACGCGACTTTCGCATAGTAGTGGCTCTTAAGCGTTCGACCCTGAGACTCGGTCATGTCCTTGAGTCCGCTTCGCACGAACATCCTCTCGATCTGGGGTGAGATGGGCTCGGTTGGTCGTTCCATCATCGTCGGAGGCATATCTTGTGGATCGAACATGTCCCGATAGCGTGCCGGTGCGTCAAACGGCGGATGCGGCCCGGTCAGGCAGACCTGAAGGTAGAACGGCTTTTCACCCACGTAGTCTCGTATCCACTGCGACGCCGTGTTGGCGATATACATGTCAATATGTTCATCCTCCTCGAGGAGGTGGGGCAGGTGTTCCCAGGGGCGGAGCAGTCCTGTGCGCTGCCCGAGCCTGAAGTTGCGTGCGCAGTCTTCGTAGACCTGTAGCCTCCCTCGCCGGGTTAGGAAGTCAGTGTAGTAGCACCTGTGGGTCGCCGAGGGAATGGTGTCCTTCACCTCGTGGGCGAACTCGTATCCCCAGTCATGCAAGCCGGATGCGTGGTCGCGCGTATGTCCGTCATCAGCCTGGTACAGTCTGAAATGGGTTTTACCAATCACGGCGGTGCAGTAACCTGCGTCCCGGATTTTTCTCACGTGGCTCGGACCGTAGCGGTCCGCTTCGCTGCGATTACCCCACGCACCGTGTTCGTTGACGTATAAGCCTGTGATCAACGAAGCCCGCGCCGGCATACACAGTGGTGAGTTCGTGTTGCAGTTTCGGAAGGTCACTCCCTCGCTGGCTAGGCCGTCTAAGTTCGGGGTTCGAACGACTGGATTTCCAACACATCCGAGCGCGTCGCCCCGATGCTGATCGGAGAATATCAGGACGATGTTCGGTGTATTCGGCACAATACGGTTTTCCCTACGTGAATAGCGACAGCGGTAATCCTATTGGTTCCCGTGCGATGAGAAGGTGAACCTCCTTCCTCTTGTCTGGAAGTCGACGTGGGGAATGGGGAACTCCTACATGAGAACATTTCTAGGTTCCGTAGATCCACAGTCGTGTTGTTGAGACTGATGCTTTAAATAGAAAAGTAAATTCAATCAATCCGGTAGATCCTTGGGTAGGAATTAGTACGGTGATTGCGACGAAAGGGTACCACTGGTGTTCTGAAGATAAGGGAGTGGATTTTTGCGAGTGCGTCGAAAGCCGTTGTGAGTTACGGCGAATCAGACCCGTCAGATCTTTACCATCCGGGCGATGTCACGCGTGTTCCGCGTCAACCGGCGTGTCTACTATGCCTCGCGCTAACGCCAACCCCAGCGCGCACGTCGGGTGGGACGCTAAGAACGTGCAATGAAACGGAAACTGCGGACCCTACATGCTGAGCGCCGTAGGACCTATGGCGTCAACCGGATGACGGTCCGCATGAAGCTGTGGTATCCAACAGTCGAACGTCACCGTCTCTATCGATTCATAAGAAAACTGGGGATCTAAGTCAAGACCCGGCGTTGCGCCGGGCGGATCACCGTCCCCGATCATCGCCCTCATGGCATTCAGCACCATCTGCAGCGTGACTTCTCGGCATCGAAAGCGCCATACGAATATCCTCAGATCGAAATCACAGTGATCACGCCGAACTGATTGACCGAGAAATCAAATATGATGTTTAGGTACGCGATCAACCAGGTTTGAGCAATGAATCAACAGAAGATGATCACCCGGTCCGTCTCTAGCGTAATCGCCTTCGCTGCAACAGCAGCTACCTTGGCGTCAGAAGTACCTGACGCGAGCTTAAAACGCGCCATCGCGCAAGATGAATTTAATGTTGAAGTGCTACAGGTAGATCTTGAAACGCGTAACGTCGTGCAGGAAGGCTTGGACTTCTGGATTGGCGATCTCGCACATGGCAACTCTGACGATTTGCATGAAGTCGAGATTACGCCTGAAATGCTAGGCGGTATTTCTTTCACGGAGTACGGCAAACCAATATCCACACACCCAATGATGTTCTACGACATATTGCCGTTCAAGTGGTCAGCGGTATGGAAATTACCGTTAATGGTGTTGCTGCCCGAAATGGATCGCGATCTGTCTCTCCTCGACGTCGATTTCGCATTCCTATTGACGAAATTCAATGTCGAGGTTTTAGTCGACGACAGATACGGCATCGATCTCCCCGACAGCACCAATCTAACCATTGAACTATCGAACGACGTTAGACGGTCCTATATTCACATCAATATGATGCTGGACGACCGAGCGCAAAGTTACTTCATAAGTAACCCTCGATACGTAGTTCGTGGGATACGTGACGAACTACGACATTTCGAACTCGACACTCGCGACGAGGTCACGCAAAAGCCGAATATGGCATTCATTCAAATGGACGGCTTCGAATTCAATCCCGATACCGTCAATGACATGAGAATCACCGGCATTCCGGTTGCGTACAACCTTAACGTGGGGCAGACCCGTGTCGAATCTGGATTCCAATGGGGTGGTCAACTCGAAGCGATGCCACTTCGCTACCCGCAACGGCCGTTCTTACAGCCATAGAACGCTTATTTGGAATTCGGCACGCTCAGTAAAAAATCACGAAATGTGCGCAAACAACGCTGTGCAGTTGGCGTCACGACGCGTGTGAAGACGGCTCCCGGGCAGGTACTCTCATTGGTGCGTAGCGAGTCGGTTATGTATCCGTTTTCTCGACTTTAGTCAGTCCGATCAATTGCTCAAAGAGTAATTCAGGGATTGCCTGATTTGCACGACTTACATTGAATTCGATCACTTCGTCATTTCGTGAGACGGTCAACGTCTCACCCGTTCGAAGTTCATCCAGCAACGGCATTATTTCTCGGAACTCTACAGACGTCAATGCGACGCCGCTCAGACTTCGAGGCCACAGCATCGAGAATTCACGCGGGTCGTTGTCATCCACTCTGATGGTGACAGCCAGCATCAAAGCACGCACTTCCTCTTCTGAGCGCTCGGTCTCGTCTCCAGGTGAGACTAGCAGCGCCCAATTGCCGTCCTCTTGTGGAATCAGAGAAAAGGACTCAATACCTGAACGACACGTAAGGTAAGGCAGGGTATACCGCGTCCGGTCCTTTCCTATGCCGAGCGTACAAGCCCCAAATTCCTCCTTGACGTACGCGGCCTCGTTAGATCGCGGATCGGATATTTTGGTAGCTTGAGCGGCAATGAGGGTGCAACTCATTACCACGATCGATATCGCTAAAAGACGTCGCTGATTCATGCCGAGTCCTAGTTACTAACTAAACAATCGCTGGAGTAGTTGACCTGAGTCAACCATCGCAGCAACGCTGAACGTCTACGTTTCACCACGACCGACAAAACGGTGCTCGAAATCGTCCTTCGCTTATCTTATCAGACCGTGAGCTCGATACCAAAGTTCAACTTGCTTAATTAGAGCGAGTCTAACTAAGTGTATGGTGTCGACGCTGCAAGCTCATGTTCGAATATTTCGTCGCTCAGCCGTCAATAATGTATCACTAATCACGAACTGTACCAACGTGTTGGCACGACAGCCTTCCGTGTCATTGAAATAGGGACGTCCGATGATCCGACCGTTCAGTCTAAAGACGCTGATCTTGCTCTTTGTTACGCTCACGATATCGCAACCGGTCTTCACGCAAACTGACGCGACCGCCGAATACAGCGTGAAGTTCACAGGCAATTGGACGTTGTCGAGTACGCCGGGTGGCGTCGTAGGCAGCGCTCATTTCACAACCATAGCAGGAGGGAAGCACAACTCGTCGGTGAGTTTTTGGTCACCAGGAGCGACCGCGACGTCTGGGTTAGAGGGATTAGCGGAACTAGGCTCAACCGGTGGATTTATCAGTGAAATAAACGCGAGCTCCCACACAGACGCCTCATTCACATCCGGCGTCTCTGGTACCGGTACCGGCACGTCGACTTTCACGCTCAACATGAAGCGAACTCACCCATTAGTCACGCTGGCGTCGATGATCGGTCCGAGTCCGGATTGGTTTGTCGGTTTACACGGCCAGTCACTGTTGAATAGCGATAGCGAGTGGGTTTCTACCTTGACGGTCAACCTATATCCGTATGACGCAGGCACCGAAGACGGAACGGAATTTACACTCTCAAATGCTGCAACGTCCCCTCAAGGCGTGATCACGAGCCTTCGCGGCGTTGGCAAGTTCTCCAACGCACCGATGGCAACTATTTCATTTACGCGGCAAGATTCTCCTCCGCCTCAAACTGCACCAACGATCTCTGCGATTGAACGACCGTCCAACACCACACAGGCGACTAATGCGGATTCAGTGACCTGGCTCGTAACGTTCAGCGAAACCGTACAAAACGTATCGACCGACGACTTCGTTGTTAGCGGCACAACGGCAAGTGTGACGTCTGTTTCGTTGACTTCCGGTTCTACGACTGAGTACCGCGTCGTAGTAAGTGGCGGCAACTTGGCAAACCTGGACGCGACGATTTCGCTTGGACTCGCCTCGCAACAAAACATCACGAACAGTTCAGGCGTTGCCCTCAGTACGACGGTTCCTTCAAGCAGCGAAACGTACACAATCGACAACACGGACCCACGCGTCGTTTCGGTCGTGCCGACCAGTACCGACGAATCTCCCTTCACTGCAACAATTACTTTTAACGAGTCCTTAGATTCGACTTCATTTACAGACGTCGGTGATGTCTCGTCAGACGAAGCGGAGGTTTTGGCACCTAGCGGCTCCGGGTTGTCGTATCGAGTCTCCGTGACGCCTGACGACCCTTTGCGTCCGAGCACGATCACGCTAACGATTGTCGCGGGAGCGGCTACAGATTTGGCTGGGAACACGTCGACCGAACACGAAGCCACAATCGAATATACACCGGACATCAATCGCACTCCACCCGTCGTGGATCGCGTGTCAGCACTTATCCCCGATGGTTTGTATCACACGGGCGAGATGATTGTGGTCGGTGTGACTTTTTCACAACCCGTCACGGTCACTGGAATCCCAGTATTGATGCTGCAGTTCGACCGAGGCACGGGAACGGCACGGTACGTGCGTGGCAGCGGTACAAACACGTTGATATTCGATTACACGCTGATTCCAGGTGATGCATCGACTGATCTTGGGTACACCGATTCCGCGGCCCTCAGTCCGGCAACCGGATCGATCACAGGTACCGGCGGATTAGGTGCCGTACTCACGTTGCCCGTTCCGGGATCCGCGGGATCGTTGCAACAGAGTAGCGACATCGAGACCTCAGGAAGAGAGGACATGATGCCGACGTTCGGCACCGCCACGATCAACGACCAGGTTCTCATGATGAACCAGCATGTCGAGGCGATTCAACTACCTTCGGCAATCGGCGGCGACGCGCCGCTTCAACATGCACTTGAACCGACGCTTCCTCCAGGACTTGAACTTGATGAAGAGAAACAGGTTATTTCAGGGACGCCGACCGAAGTATTCAATAGAGCAACATTTTCGTGGACGGCAACGGACGTAGATGGTGATCGCGTCGAGTTGACGTTTACCATCATGATTCTGCCGCAATTGCCTCTTCAGTTTCCGAGTTTTGCTTCGATTCCTGATCAGGTATTTTTGCAAAACGAGCTCATCGAAACCGTTGAGTTGCCAATTGCGCGAGGCGGAGCCGGCGTACTCACCTATTCCCTAGACCCCGCACTTCCAACCGGTCTCACAGTGGATCTCAACGCACGTCAAATCACTGGCACCCCCACGGCTGTGCTAGCAGAAACGACGTATACCTGGCGCGTCACGGATTCAGAAGGCACATCTGTGACATTGACCTTCCAACTCACCGTACTAGAGGACCTCCAGCCGAATTTCGATCGGGTGATGTCCACCATCGACGAGGCCTTTATTCAGAATTCAGCAATCACGCCATTCACATTACCTAGCGCAGAGAGCGGTAACGGGCAAGTGACGTACGTATTGGAGTCGCCGTTACCAAGTGATCTTGTTCTGGACGTGACCACGTTCGAAGTGAGCGGTATCCCATCTGAACCACTCGCACGGACCAGTTTCAATTGGACCGCAACAGACGAAGACGGCGACTCAGTGAAATTTACGTTCTACATCACCGTGCTCGAAGACGTGATGCCTTCCTTTGCCTCCGACGCGTCAGTTGCCGAGCAGGTATTCATTAGCGACTCAGGGATTGAACCGTTTCAATTACCTCGCGCCATGGGCGGTAACGGCGCGTTAATTTACATGGTCGTACCCGACCTACCAAATGGACTGGAACTGGATACGGCAACATTCGAGATTAGCGGAACACCAGCGGTACCGCTAGTGAGGACACCGTTCGCTTGGTCTGTGCATGATGAGGATGGTGACTCAGCGACCTTTACGTTTTACATTACCGTGCTCGAAGACGTGATGCCTTCTTTTTCCTCAGACGCGTCAGTGACCGAGCAAGTGTTCATCAGCGATTCAGCAATCACTCCTTTTACATTACCGAGCGCAGAAAGTGGTAACGGGCAACTCACTTACTCACTGCAATCGGCGTTACCAAATGGTCTTGTCCTGGACGAAGCCACGTTCGAAGTACGCGGCACGCCATTGGCACCCCTCACACGGACCCGTTTCAACTGGACAGCAACGGACGAAGACGGTGATTCAGCGACCTTAACGTTCTACATCACCGTACTCGAAGACGTGATGCCTTCGTTTGCCGCAGATACCTCAGTTACGGAGTTGGAGTTTATCAGCGACTCCTCGATCACACCTTTCGCCTTGCCACGCGCAGAGAGTGGTAACGGGCAAATCAAGTACTTATTGGAACAGACGTTACCAAGTGGTCTTGTACTGGACGAAGCCACGTTCGAAGTGAGCGGCACGCCCTTGGAACCGCTCGCACGGACCGGTTTCAATTGGACCGCAACGGACGAAGACGGCGATTCGGCGACCTTTACATTCTTCATTACCGTACTTGAAGACGTGATGCCGTCCTTTACATCCGACGCGTCAGTTGCTGAACAGGAATTCATCAGCGATTCAATGATTGAACCGTTTCGATTACCACGCGCCACGAGTGGAAACGGTGCGTTACGTTACAACGTTGCGCCTGACCTACCAAACGGACTCGAACTAGATTCGACGACATTTGAGATCAGTGGAACACCAACCGAGCCGCTGTCGAGGACACAGTTCACTTGGTCGGTCCAGGATGAAGATGGCGATTCAGCGACCTTGATGTTCTTTATCACGGTGCTCGAAGACTTGATGCCTTCCTTTGCCTCTGACGCGTCAGTTGCTGATCAGGATTTCATCAGCGACTCAGCGATTGAGCCGTTTCGACTACCCCGCGCCATGGGCGGCAACGGCGCGTTACGTTACGAGCTTGCGCCCGAGCTACCAAACGGTCTCGAACTGGTTTCGACGACATTCGAGATCGGCGGAACACCAACTGAAGTGCTACCGAGGACACAATTCACTTGGTCGGTCCAGGACGAGGATGGCGATTCGAGCTCGATACAGTTCTATCTCACCGTCAACGAAGATACACAACCTACGTTTACAGATCAGATTGCTGACAAAGCGTTCGTGGTCGGCACCCCCATCGAGCCGCTCACCCTTCCACAAGCATCAGGTGGCAACAGCGAACTTACCTACGAGCTGATGCCGCAATTGCCAAGTGGTTTAGATTTTGACGCCAATACGCGCTCGCTCGAGGGCACACCAACGACCGAAACAGCTTTAACAAACTTCAGCTGGCGAGTGACTGACTTTGACGGTGACGTCGCGACGCTCACATTTAGCGTGGTGGTTCATCCGGCACAACCGGAAATCATCGGCAACCTATCAAACGTACGACTTGCTGTCGGCGGCAATCCGCAAACCATCGACGCGACGTCCGCGATAAGAGGCACCGTTGAGTCATGGCAATTCGAAGTCGCGGATCCCAGTGTTGTAGCTATGTCTTCGTCTTCCTCGGGCATGACGACCCTCATGCCTCGAATCGAGGGGCGTACCACTGTGACCGTGACGGCAGCGAATGTGAGCGGCATGGTGAGTATCAGCTTCGTCGTAGACGTCGAGACAGATAGCATCGAAAACGATCAAATTGACGTGGCATTGAGTCTCAAAGCAGGCGCGCTCCTTTCGGGTTCAATGAACGTGTTCAAGCATCGCGCACACTCGCATAGCTCATCGAACGACGCCAGCCAAGCATTCGCACCCGTGTTCGATTCGGCGTTAAGACCTAGCGAACCGTACTCGCCATTCCAAGATCTTCGCCCAAAGCAGTTCGATCATGGTTTTGCATCGGTGAACCGTCCAAGAATCTCAGTATTCGAAAGTGACTTCGTGCCGCTGAATTTCACTCATACATCATCGCGGTGGAGCATGTGGGGCGCTGTTGACTTTCAGAACTATTCAAACGACGCCGCTGAAAAAGAGATCGACGGGACCCTATCAAGTCTCTACTTTGGCGCTGACATCTCAGTGAACGACAACATCGCTACCGGGATCGCCTATGCTCGACACGTCGGATCGACTGCATATGAATTCTCGAGCGAAGCCGCAATGGGAGACGCTGAGATCGAAACGACACTCAATGGTCTCTACCCTTACCTTCAAGCGGACAATGGGAACCGATTCTCGATGTTTCTCGTCGGCGGAATCGGGTATGGCGACTCGCAAATCAATCGCAATCACGCAAATGGTTCGGATCAGAATACGGACACGGACCTCTCACTGTTTGCGGGTGGTTTCGATTATGTGATTCTGCGTCGCGCAAACGTCGACGTAGCGATCGTTGGCGATGCAGGCGTCGCGACGTTATCGACGCAGACCGGATCCGGCGTTTTAGCGAACCGACAATCTTCAAGCTCCAAGTCAAGTATTGGCGGCAGTGTATCGTTCAAGCCGCAAGTCGAAGGCGGTTCACTGGTCGTCTCAGCAGACACTCGACTTGCCACTGGTGCAGACGGCGACGAATCAGGTTCAGGATTCGAACTAGGTGCGAATCTGAGTTATTTCGGTGATAGGTTTGAGTTTATGCTTGATGGGCGCACGTCCTCCAGGAGCTCGGATGCCAATGTGCAACGGTCTTCCATCAGCGGCCGGCTACGTTATAGAGCCAATTCCGACGGTACGGGAATTGCGCTCAGTTTCAGTCCGCGATGGAATGCTGGTGGCTTGCAACCGAGCGCCGGCAGCATGGATCCATTCAATCGCAGCAATACGATCATCCAATCCAGCACCAGCGCTCAACGAAGCTACGAGACCGAAATCGGTTACGGGCTTTGGACGAACGATTCGCGTGCATTGTTGAAACCCAAACTTGCTTGGCAACGGGTCGATAGCGGCGGCTCCGCATGGAAGATTGGTACGGAATGGCGACTGATGCACTCGAGAAAGTCCAATCCTCGTATCGGCTTCGATCTAATTCGAAACGAGTATCCGCTAGATCAGACCCAAGTCGGATTCAATTTCTACTTCGACGCAAGAATGTGAAATTCACGCTAGCACAGCACTGGTTCGGGGAATTTACAAATCTCTCGACTCGAATGTCGCGGCAAACAATGTCGTAGTTACAATATCGTTTCGATATCGCGCTACATATCCTATTTGTCTCTCGTATTTCACGATTGTCTCGCGAATTCCAGATCACGCGCGACCAAATTTGTAATCGTCAGTCAAGCAAGGACGGGTTCGAGCAGATTAACTCGAAGATAAATCGCAAGAAACTAAAGCGAATCAGTGCTTAAACAAATCGCCGGCGTCACCGCCAGTTTTAAGCTGACCGAAATCAAGCAATCCACTGGTTAGGTCGGCGCCGGCTTTTTTCATGAAATTGAAAGACTACTGAGCCATATCAAGAGTCCATACTCAATCTAAAAATACTCGCAATCCGCACACATTAGAAGCACGCGACAACTCAATCGTAGTCGTCCTCGCACCCACTGCATCAATGACCCGTAACTTGCATTCAGTTTGCACGGTTAGGTAACTGATTTATCTCAAGTATTCGACCATCGGGATCATGACCAACCGACAAACCAGGTGGTTCTACTGCGTTAATTCCCAGTTCTCCTAGTGTTCGTGTCTGAAATTCAGTTCCAGACAAACGGATTTCTACGCGTCTTTCCTCTCCGAGCTTTAATTGAAAGATGAATCGCGTATCGCCAACATGAGACTTTGGATACACCCACGCGAGCTCGTGGTTACTTTCCACTTCTAGCCCCAATGACTCATAAAAAAGCTGACTAGCAGTCAAATCAGAGACGACTAGACAATAGGTCAAATCGAGTTGTTCAGGTTCGATACCGGCCGCTCGCACATCGACGGGGTCGCGTGCAAGGGCTTTTTCGAACGGTTCGCGCTCCTCGCGATGGGTGTTGAAAAAGAGCTCGTGACCGTCCGGGTCACAGATCGAAAAGCTCCCACATTCGTTGTCAGGTAACGGATTGCCGTCGTCGTCGAGCATCAGACGTTCCTCTGACTTGAACTCTGGAAACTCCGTGATGGGAATACCGAGTTGCACCATGGACATTTTCAACCGATGAATGTGAGCACCACGGAAGTTGATCAAGTTGTCCTGTAGAAACGACATGAACGTCAGCGACTGTGAACGAAATTGCAACGAGACGCGAAGTCCCGGCGCGTCCTCCCCAACCGGTGTAAAGCCAAGTGCTTTGTAGTAATTGACGGTCTCTGCCAAACGAGGCGATCTGAGACAGACACTGAAGAAGCCGAGCGGGATCATGTACGTGAATCTGTTTTTTTGCAAATTAAACAGAATAGCGACTCTGACACCTTTAACTGTCCAGGCTCATTCCTAGACGACCTAGACGCAACCTATGGGTTCGTTCCGTGTTCTTTTCAAAATACCTCATTTAAGGGATTCGCTTACTGTTAAAACACGAACGGCTTTCGGTCAGGAGCAATACGCCCGTCGCCACGATCAGTACCCATGTGATCCGAAGTGTTGAAATCCCGTCGCGGCCAACATTGATCTGGACAGCAAATTAAGTATGTCCCAATTATTCGATCGAATTTCGTGTCAGTTCTTAGGCTAAATGTGTTCAGGTCTGGATTTGAGCGGTTGAATTGAAGCAAGCACCTATCTGCTGAGACGAGGCAACATACAGGACAGG
>LXNI01002174.1_pt1 | contig 14339 bp, 9 predicted proteins | sample 809091 | NCBI WGS metagenome assembly LXNI01 (sample SAMN04870527, study PRJNA318959) | sponge metagenome | biome: 01000161; feature: marine sponge reef; material: water | host: Sarcotragus foetidus | place: Greece: Milos, Mediterranean Sea | collected 2013-05-29 | depth 5-7 m | reverse complement strand
ACCCACTACCCGCCCTCCTTCGGCAAGCCTGAACTGCTGGAGGCAATCTGTGCCAAGCTGGAACGCGAGAACGATGTGCAGGCCGTCCCCGAGCAACTGGTGGTAACGCCTGGTGGCAAGTGGGCCATCTACACTGCTCTGGCTTCGACGCTCAACGACGGCGACGAGGTGATGATTCTCGACCCTGCCTGGGTGAGCTACGCGGCGATGGTGCAATTGAACCGAGGCGTGCCGGTGCATGTGCCCCTGCCGGCGGCCGACAACTTTCGGGTAAGCGCCGCGCAGCTGGAGGAATATGTCAGCGAGAAGACCAAGCTGATCATGATATGCTCCCCCAGCAACCCGACCGGCCGCGTGCTGACCCAAAACGAACTCGACGACATTGCCGCCGTGGCCCAGAAGCACGATCTGTATGTCCTCAGTGACGAGATTTACGAACACATCCTTTACGACGGCGCCAGTCACCGCTCTATTGCCAGTATGCCTGGTATGGCTGAACGCACCATCATCATTAACGGCTTCAGCAAGAGCTACGCTATGACCGGCTGGCGGCTGGCGTGGCTTGCGGCGCCACTGCCCGTTGCCAAACTGGCCCGCACCTACCAGACTCAGACTGTAACCTCCGCGGCCAGCTTCTCCATGGTGGCCGGCGCGACCGCTCTGAACGGTCCGCAGGATTGTGTGCACCAGATGGTGGCCTCCTATGTCCAGCGGCGCAATTACCTCCTAGACGCGCTGGATGAGATCCCCGGCGTCCGCAGCAGCCCGATCGAAGGCGCCTTCTATCTTTTCGCCCAGTTCACGCAGACCGACAAGAAGAGCCTTGAAATTTCACAGATCCTGTTGGAGGATGGTCTGCTCGCCACCACCCCGGGCATAGCCTTTGGAGAAGCCGGTGAAGGCCACGTGCGTTTCAGCTTTGCCACCGCGATGACCGATCTGGAGCAAACTGTCGAACGTCTAGCCCGCATTGTGCCGGGTCTGTGAGCGCCGACATGGATATCTCGCTTCTGCAGTATGTTCTGGCCATCGTCGCCGGCATCGTCGCTGGCATCATTAACACTTTGGCCGGCAGCGGTTCGGCTGTGACCCTGCCAATGCTGGTTTTCCTCGGGCTGGACTCCGGAGCCGCCAATGCTACCAACCGGATCGGTGTGATCATCCAGAATGTGGTGGGCATCACCACATTTGCCCGCAGTGGACGGATGCAGCTGCGTGGAGGGGAGACCGCAAAACAGCAACAGGAAAACATACTTGATGCCGACTCATTGCGGTTCGGCCTCTGGCTGAGCGCGGCGGGCATGCCGGGTGCACTTATCGGCGCCTATGTGGCCACGCTTCTGGATAAGGACGCCATGAATCTGGCTATCGGCGGTATGTTGATCATCGTCCTCGTTACGATCTTCTTCAATCCGACGAAATGGCTGCGAGAGAAGTCGGAGGTGCGTAAGGAGCGGCCTGAACTTTTTGTCCTGGTTTTATTCTTCGCCATCGGCATCTACGGCGGCTTTATCCAGGCCGGGGTCGGCGTCTTTCTTGTGACGGCACTTGTGTTAGGTGTTGGTTATACGATCGTTCATGCCAACGCCGTGAAACTGATCTTTGTGCTGGCTCTGAACATCGTCGCATTTGTCGTCTTTATTTTGTCGCCCTTGGAAATAGACTGGGGCATTGGCGCGCTGATGGCTGTTGGCCAAAGCATTGGCGCCTGGGCGGCGGTGCGTTTCGCCGTTACCGTCAAGGACGCCAACCGCTGGGTGCGCTATCTCTTGATTGTCGTAGTCATCTACTCGATTCTGCGCTTCTTCGGTTTGCTGGACCTTTTTTTCGGCCTGTTTTGAGACGGGCCAGCACTTGGTACTGGCGCCTGGGCTACCTTCCGCTTCCCAGACGACTGAGCCCCGAAGGCTACCGGCAACCTAAGACTGACAACTGAACTACTAAGCCATATACAGTGCATGTCTTGACCAGCCCCTTATGCTTGCTGCCATTCAGGCTATCTGATTGCGTATTCGGTTGGCGGCAGCCACGTTTCTGGAGCGGCACCGCTGGAATAAGCACACACGGTCGGTGAGCGATGGTTTTGGAGGGGGGCGTTGCGGGGGCGCAGCCCCTGCACAAGGGAGGGCCGAAGGCCCGACCGCCCAAAAACAGGTAGTGCGGAGAGAGCAATCACCTCCGCTAGTCTCATTCAGGATCGCGAATCAGTTGTGGCTGAGTAGTTTCCTGACAACTAAGAACTAGCAATTTTCCGGAGCGTACCTATGAACAAAACAATCAGCCACGCAACCGTCATCGGCGCCGGCACAATGGGCGCTGCCATCGCCGGTCACCTGGCAAACGCCGGTGTCTCTTCCCATCTGCTCGATGTTGCGCCAACTGAACTGACACCGGAAGAGGAGGCCAAAGGGCTGTCGCTGCAGGACCGCGCTGTGCGGAACCGGATCGTTCAGGCGGGATACGAGCGCATGACGCAGGCGAAGCCGGCCAGTCTTTTCAGCCCTGAACAGGTCGACCTGATCACTTTGGGCAATGTTGATGACGATTTGGCGGCCGCGGCCGCGCAGAGCGATTGGATTATCGAGGCCATTGTCGAGCGGCCCCGGCCCAAACAGGAGCTGATGGCGCGACTGGAGGCCGTTGCGCCAGCGCATACAGTTATCAGCACCAATACGTCCGGCATCCCCGTCCAAATCATCGGCGCCGGCCGAAGCGAGGCCTTTCAGCGGCGCTTTCTCGGCACCCATTTCTTCAATCCGCCCCGGTACCTGCGCTTGCTCGAGCTGATTCCTGGCCCTGAAACGGAACCGGCCGTTCTTGAGCGATTGAAGGCGTTCGCCGAGAAACGGCTTGGCAAGGGCGTTGTCGTTGCCAAGGACGTACCCAACTTCGTCGGCAACCGCATGTTCAGCTACATTATGAGCAGCTTGCTGGAGTACGCCATCGAGAAGGGCTTCAGCGTCGAAGAGGTAGACCTTTTGACCGGGCCCCTGATCGGGCGGCCCAAGACCGCCACTTTCCGTCTCTTCGATGTTGTGGGCGTTGATGTGGCCGCGCTGGTGGGCGAGAACCTCTATGACCTGATCCCCGGCGACGCAGACCGCGAAATTCTGCGCGGGCCGCTCGGAACGGCCGCGCTCAAAACGTTGCTCAATGACGGTCTTCTTGGCGCCAAGAGCGGCCAGGGCTTCTACAAGACCGTCCGCGACGAGCAAGGCAGAAGGAGCTTCTGGGGTCTGGATCTGCAAGCGGCCGCTAATGGAAAGGTGGACTATGTCGAACCAGCGCGGCCCCGTTGGGCAAGCGTCGATGCAGTTAAGGAAGAGCCGCTGCCCGAACGCCTGCGCCGATTGGCGGCGCCAGCGGGGAGCGCCGTCGACTCGTCTGCCGTCGATGACGGCGCCGGCGCGCTGCTCTGGCACACGCTCAGCCACACGCTTGCGTATGCTTCGAAGCGTCTGCCGGAAATCGCGGATAGTCCCAAAGATATCGACAACGCCATGAAGTGGGGCTTTGGCTGGGAGATGGGGCCATTCGAGACCTGGGATGCGCTTGGCGTGGCCGAGACCGCTGCCCGCATGGCAGAGGAAGGGCTTACGATTGCTTCCTGGGTGCAGGAGATGCTCGACGCTGGTCATACCACCTTCTACAAAGTTGAAGAGAGCCTCGCCGACAGGGCAATGCCGTCCCAACAGTTTGTGTACAATCCTCAGAGCGGAGAGTACGAGGCTGCCGAAGAAGGCGAGAGCGTGGTCAATATCGCCGCGCTTAAACGCGGGCGGAGCCCTTTGGCGGAGAATGACTCCGCCAGTCTGCTCGACATGGGCGACGGTGTGCTGCTGCTGGAGTTCCACACCAAGATGAATGCCCTCGACATGAATATCGGCACCGTCGCCAACGCGGCTATCGAGCGCCTCCATGGGGACGCCGCCGGGCTGGTGATCGGCAACCAGGGGGGCAACTTCAGCGCCGGCGCCAACCTCTTTCTGATTGGTTCCCTGGCCCAGTCCGGTCAGGCGGACAAGCTGGACGCGGCCATCAACGGCCTGCAGCAGATGATCCAGCAGCTGCGCACCGCGCCCAAGCCGGTCGTGGCAGCGCCCTATCAGCTGGCCCTGGGCGGAGGCTCGGAGGTGACGATGGGAGCCGACCGCATTGTCGCGCACGCTGAACTGTACATGGGCCAGGTCGAGGTGGGCGTGGGTCTGATCCCGGCGGCCGGCGGCTGCAAGGAACTGGTGCGCCGGCTGGTCAGTCCCCACATGCACGAGTTGAACGCCAACCCCGCCTCCTATCTGCAGCAGGTCTTCGAATTGACAGCTCTGGGCAAGGTTTCGACCTCGGCCGAGGAAGCTCGCCAGATGGGCTTTCTGGGACCGCGTGACCGCGTTGTGATGAACTACGATCACTTGCTGGCCGAGGCCAAGGCCGAGGTTCTGCGCATGGCTGACGAGGGCTACAGACCGCCCGCGGTTACCGGTAACATCTACGCTGGCGGCCGTGATCATCTCGCCAACCTGCGGGTCGGCATTTATTCTTTCCGCGAGGCGGGCTTCATCAGCGAGCACGACGCGTTGATCGCCAACCATTTGGCCTACGTCCTGTGCGGCGGCGAGCTCAGCCAGCCGGCCTGGATGGACGAGCAGTATTTTCTCGACCTGGAGCGAGAAGTGTTCAAGACGCTATGCAGCTACCCAAAAAGCCAGGAACGCATCTGGCACATGCTGAAGACCGGGAAGCCGTTGCGAAACTAAGATTGCAGCTCTTTTGAGTGCGGCGGGCGGGATAATCTTTTTCCGCTGACGATTCCCAATTGGGTAAGTGTCTGAAGGGGAATCTCCAACCCTACCAGCAAAGGGATCTTCATGAGTTCTGTCTCAAGAATGCTGATTGGTATCGTTCTTGGCTGTGCCTTGATTGTTAGAATGGGAAGTTCCCATGCGATTGCATCGTCGTTTTTTGCGCCCACCGATACAGACAGGGACGCGCTGGTCTCACTCTACAATGTTACAAATGGAGATAACTGGCTGAAGAGCGACAACTGGTTGACCGATGTGCCGCTCGATGAATGGCACGGAGTCAGTACGGACAGTGACGGCCGCGTAATTGCACTGGATCTCTCGCAGAACGAGTTGCTTGGTTCGATACCGCCGGAATTGGGCGAGCTGACGGCGCTGAATGAACTGCACCTCGAAGAGAACGAGCTGAGCGGTATGATACCGCCAGAACTGGGCACCCTTTCCGACCTGAGTGTGCTGAATCTCCAGGATAACGAGTTGAGCGGCATAATACCATCAGAGTTGGGCCAGCTCACCGACCTCAAAGAACTGCGCCTCGAAGGGAACGAGCTGAGCGGTACGATTCCGTCTGAACTAGCAGACCTTACCGAACTGAAAATGCTGTATCTCGGGGACAACGAGTTGAGCGGTTCGATACCGCAAGGTCTGAGCAAGCTCACCGAACTGAAGGAGCTGCACCTTTCGGAGAACGAGTTGAGCGGTTCGATACCGCAAGGTCTGAACAAGCTCACCGAACTGAAGGAGCTGCACCTTTCGGAGAACGAGTTGAGCGGTTCGATACCGCAAGGACTGAGCAAGCTCACCGAACTGAAAGAGTTGCACCTCTCAGATAACGAGTTGAACGGTTTGATACCGCAAGGACTGAGCCAGCTCACCAAACTCAGAGAGTTGCACCTCGCTGAGAACCGGTTCAATGGAACGATACCGTCAGAACTGGGCGAGCTCACCAACTTGGAAGAGATGTACCTCTGGGACAACGAGTTGAGCGGAACGATTCCGTCCGAGTTGAGTAAGCTCACTAACTTGACGAAGCTGCACCTCACGGACAACGAGTTGAGCGGAACGATACCGCCTGAGTTGGGCAGGCTCACTAAACTGGAAGTGATGGGCCTCTTTGGGAACCGGTTGAGCGGCACGATTCCGCCCGAGTTGGGCGGTCTCACAAACTTGAAAGAGCTCTATCTTTCTGATAACGAGTTGAATGGACCGATTCCGTCCGAATTGGGAAAACTTACCAACCTGACTGTTCTGTACCTTTGGGGAAACGAGTTAAGTGGGCCGATCCCATCGGAGATGGGCAGGCTCACGGACCTGAGAGTCCTGTACCTGTCAAGTAATGAGTTAAGCGGTTCGATTCCCCCTGTACTAGGCAATCTCACTAATCTGAGAATTTTGTACCTCCTAGAAAATGATCTGAGCGGTTCGATTCCGGCAGAACTGGGCAGGCTCACGAATTTGAAAGAGCTTTACCTATCGAGTAACGAGTTGAGCGGTTCGATTCCGGCGGAACTGGGCAGGCTCACGAATCTGAAAGAGCTCTACCTTTCAAATAACGAGCTGAGCGGTTCGATTCCGGCGGAACTGGGCAGGCTCACAAATCTGAAAGAGCTCTACCTTTCGGATAACGAGCTGAGCGGTTCGATTCCGGCGGAACTGGGCAGGCTCGCTAACTTGAAAGAGCTCTACCTTTCAAGTAACGAGCTGAGCGGTTCGATTCCAGATGACTTGGGTAAGCTCACAAGCCTGGAGGAACTCGACCTTTCGACGAACCAACTGAGCGGGGCGATTCCGTCCTCGTTGGGCAGAGTCGCCAAATTGCAGGAGTTGTCCCTCCATGTCAACGAGTTGACCGGGACAATTCCGATCGAGTTTGGCAACCTCACCAGCCTGAGAGAGTTACATCTCTCAGAGAACAGTTTGAGCGGGTCGATACCGTCGGAACTGGGCAAGCTAAATGAGCTGGAATTGCTGCTCCTGTCATCGAACCAGTTGAGCGGCTTGCTCCCGTCCGAGTTAGGCAATCTCATAAATCTGAAAAAGATGTCACTCTGGGGCAATGCGTTGGACGGTTCGTTCCCGTCCGAGTTGGGCAATCTCACCAGCCTGACAGAGTTGTACCTCTCAGATAACAAGCTGAGCGGTCGGATCCCTTCTGAGTTAGGCAATCTCACAAATCTGCAAATCCTGTATCTCTGGGGCCACGAGTTGAATGGGTCGATCCCGTCCGAGTTGGGCAATCTCACCAGCCTGAAAGAACTGTACCTTTCCGATAACGAGTTGAGCGGTTCGCTTCCGTCCGGGTTGGGCAATCTCACGAATTTGCTGGTGTTTGACCTCTCAAATAACGTGCTGATCGGATCGATATCGTCCGAGTTGGGCAATCTCACGAGCCTCAAAGTGCTGGACTTGTCAGAAAATAAGCTGAGTGGTCGGATCCCTTCCGAGTTAGGCAATCTCACGAACCTGCAAGAGTTGTACCTATCTCAAAACCGGTTGGGTGGATCGATCCCGGCTGAATTGGGCAATCTCGCCAACCTGCAAGTGTTGTATCTCTGGAGCAACGAATTGAATGGTTCGATCCCGTCAGAGTTGGGCGATTTCGCTAGCCTGAGGCAGCTTTTTCTCTCAGGGAACGGGTTGAGCGGTTCACTCCCACCGGAAATGGGCAAGCTCTCTGAACTGACGGTGTTGGGCCTTTCGGAGAACCAGTTGAGCGGGTCGATTCCGCCCGAGTTGGGCGAACTCATTAATCTGAAAGAGATGTACCTCTGGGGTAACGAGTTGAGTGGGTTGATCTCGTCGGAATTAGGCAGGCTCACCAACCTGGAAAAGCTGTACCTCTCAGACAATCCGCTTAGTGGCTGCGTGCCTGAAGCGTGGCGAGATACTGCGGAAAATGACTTGGACAATATTGGGCTGCCGCTCTGCTCGGACAGGGAAGCGCTGGTCTCACTGTACAATGCTACAAATGGCACAAACTGGCGAAAGAAAACCAACTGGCTAAAGGACCGAATAGCGTTTCAAGGCTGGCATGGCGTCACTACGGATAGAGGTCGCGTTGTTGGCCTGATTCTCCCTAAGAACGGGTTGCGTGGAGCGATTCCGTCAGAGATGGGCGATCTGTCCGACTTGAAGGGGTTGTATCTCCGGGACAACGAATTGAGTGGTACAATTCCTCCTGAACTCAGCAAGCTCATCGTTTTGGAACAGTTGGTTCTCTCTAAGAATCAGTTGAGTGGAACAGTTCCGTCAGAGTTTGGAGCCCTTACAAACCTGGGAACACTGGATCTCTCAGAGAACGAATTGAGCGGCTCGATTCCGGCGGAATTAGGTAGTCTTACTAACCTGGAGATCCTGAATCTCGCCGGCAACCAGTTGAGCGGATCGATCCCGAAAGAGTTGAGCAACCTCACCAATCTTGAAGAACTGTATCTCTCAGGAAACCATCTGGAGGGATGTCTACCCGGCGTTTGGAAAAACGTCTTCAAAAATGATTTGGATGAGCTTGGCCTGCCATTCTGTACGACGCCATCGCCGACACCTACGGCAGCCCCTTAAGTAAGCGCCTGTGTTTGGAACATCGTTAAGGCAACTGCCCAGTCTCAGCAGCTTATGATCTTAGACTGATTCGTAGTCAGTGTGACATGAATCCCGCCCGCTGCCCCTTTTGACCTCTTGCTGCGAACGTCAGCGGAGGCGAATCTTCCAAATCGTCTAGATCGGTCTGGCCCAAATAAACTTACGGATACATTGGCAATGCGAAATACGCAAAGGAGCACATTACCATGACTAGCGCTGTTATCGTTTCCGCCGCCCGCACGGCTATAGGCAAGGCCCCGCGCGGCACTTTGCGCACGACTCGTCCCGAAGAGATGGCCGCCGCGGCGGTTCGCGCCGTGATGGAACGGGCGCCGGGGGTGGACGCCGAAGACATCGACGATGTGATCCTAGGTTGCGCCATGCCGGAGGCGGAGCAGGGCATGAACGTGGCCCGCATCGCCAGCCTGCGCGCGGGCCTGCCGGTGGAGGTGCCGGCGCAGACGGTTAACCGCTTCTGTTCCAGTGGCTTGCAGACGATCGCCCTCGCGGCGCAGCAGATTATGAGCGGGATGGGCGAGGCTGTCATTGCCGGCGGCGTGGAGACCATGTCTCAGGTGCCGATGAGCAGCAATAAGTTCATGGCCAACCCCACGCTGGCCAAAGAGCATCCCGGCGTCTACATCGGCATGGGGCTGACCGCGGAGAACCTGGCGCGCCAGTATGAGGTGACGCGTGAAGAGCAGGACGCCTTTGCTCTGCGCAGCCACCAGCGCGCGGCCGCGGCGCAGGACGCCGGCAAGTTCGACGATGAGATCGTGCCGCTGGATGTGGAGATCACCTTGGGCGAGGGCAGCAGCTCTCAGACTTACAGGACGACCTTCGACCAGGATGAGGGTGTCCGCCGCGATTCGTCGGCCGAGGCGCTGGCCAAGCTGCGGCCGGTCTTCCATGCGCAGGGGACGGTCACGGCAGGCAACAGCAGCCAGACCAGTGACGGCGCCGCTGCAGTTCTGGTGATGAGCGAGGAGAAGGCGGAGCAGCTTGGGCTTGAACCGATGGCCCGTTTTCGGGGCTTTGCTGTTGGCGGCGTCGCGCCTGAAGTCATGGGAATCGGCCCGGTGGCGGCCGTGCCCAAGGCGCTCAAGCTGGCCGGCGTCAGCCTGGACGATATTGATCTGGTCGAGTTGAACGAGGCCTTCGCGGTGCAGGCGCTGGCAGTCATTCGCGAACTGGGGCTGGACGAAGAGACCGTCAACGTCAACGGCGGCGCCATCGCGCTCGGTCACCCGTTGGGCTGCACCGGCGCCAAACTGACGGTACAGATGCTGCATGAAATGGCGCGGCAGGACAAGCAGTTTGGCCTCGTTACGATGTGCATCGGCGGCGGCATGGGCGCGGCCGGGGTCCTCGAACGCCTCAATTAAGTGGCAAGAGATCTGTGCCCAATAGTGGCGCTGGCCTCCAGACGCTGATTCCCCACCTACTGGAGTTGGAATCTTCCATGCACTCGGCGCCCTGGCGAATCGAGTCCTGGCAGACCAAACCCGGCAGAGTCATGACCATCGCCGCGTAGAAGTCGATCGGCGGCGGCATGGACTCAGCCGGGGTCCTCGAACGTCTCTATTCAGTTGTTAATGTTCAGTGATCTGTGGCCAGTAACTGCGCTATCCACCAGACGCTATCCACTAGCCGTTGTTGCCCCAATTTCTGGAGTTGGGTACTTCCAACCACTCACCGCCGCGGCGGATCGATTCCTGGCTGACCAGGCCCGGCAGGGTCATGTCCATGGCAGCGTGGATGTCGATCGGCGGCGGTTTGCGTCCCTGCACCGCGTCCACGAAATCCATTACCTCGAAGTAGTCGCCCCCGCCGTGGCCGGCGCTTACGGCCTCTGCCGGCGGGTCGCGCCATATCTCCGGCATGTATTCGGCCTCGAATTGCTCCAGCGGGACCCAAACGTCGGGGTCCTCGCAGAAGTCTTCCAGCCAGATCCAGTCGCCTTCGCCCGGGCGGCGTCTGCTTTCGTAGGCGCCTTTCGTGCCCTGGAGCGTGTAGTTGGTCATCGAGTGGGGCCGCTTGGAGAGCATGTCGAGGCGAATTCGCATCAGTTTTTCGCTGCGGGTCTTGCACAGGAGCAGCACGGTGTCCTCCATGGCGTGCTCGGGGTCGGTCCAGACACCGGTGCCGATGCAGCTGATGCGTTCGGGCCGCTCCTTGATCCACATCAGGCAGGGGCCGAGGCTGTGGGTGGGGTAGGTACAGCCGTTGACGCCGACCTGCCAGTAGTAGCGCCAGGTCGGGCTGCCGTCCGGCATGTGGTGTAGTACGGAGAGTTCGTGAATGTATTCGCCTTCGGCGTAGTAGGTCTCGCCGAAGAGACCGGCCTCGACCAGTGCCTGCACCAGCACATTGGGCTTCATGTACATGTAGTTTTCGGCCATCATGTAGACGGCGTCGCTTTGGTTGCAGGCTTGGGTCAGCCAGCGGCACTCGTCGATTGAGACTGCGGCCGTCACCTCGCTGAGCACGTGGATACCTCGTTGCAATGCGGCGATTGCCTGCGGCGCGTGGTACTGCATCGGCGACGATACCACCACCGCGTCCGGCTTCGCCTCATCCAGCATTGTCTCAAATACGTTATATAGTTGCGTCACGCCGGTGGCCTCTCCCGACGCGGCCAGGGTAGGCGCGTAGGGATCGCAGAGGGCAACGATCTCCGTCTCCGGGTGGGTCTGAAATGCTTTGAAAAATGAACCTGCGCGGCGCACCCCCGAGAAGGCGACCTTGATCTCATTGGCCATTTTTGTCACCTGAGCCTTTTGCAAGAGCGAAGGTTTCTCTTTCCTCGCTCCTCTTTTCTCTCTTAAGAGTGGTGGACCTACAGGTATTTGCCGAAGAACGCTGCCGTTCCTTCAACGCCGCCCCATCCGTGACCGTGGGGGTGAACCAGCTTCCACAGCAGGTCGCCTGCGCCGGCGGCCTCGTATATGCGTTTCACGCCCTCGTACCCTTTGAGCATGTCGTGGATGTAGAAGCAGTCGTCGTACATGCCCATGTCGAGCATGAGCGGACGGGGCGCGATCAGGCCGGCTATGTCGTCAGTGTCGAACCAGGCGTGGATGCCGGGGACGATCTGAGAGCCGCAGAAGTTGACGCGTTCGAAGGCGAAACCCTTCCACGGGTTGACGTAGCCCATGATGTCGGCGGCTGCGATGCGGGGCTCGGCGGCGGCGGCGAATGTTGTCATTGTGCCGCCCTGCGAGAGGCCCATCATGCCGATGCGCTTGGGATCGACCTCCGGACGGGTTTCAAGGTAGTCGACGCAGCATTTCATGTCCCAGATGTTGAGGGTCAGCGGCCAGCGGTCGAGCATGGTGCCGCGAATGTAGTTGACATTGCACGGGTCGCGGCCGGGGAACGGGTTTCGGCCGTCGCGGCGTTCGCCAAAGCCGCGCAGGTCGGGCGAAATCGTCAGGTAGCCGGCCTTGGCCATCTGGAAGCCGTAGTCGTAGTTATGTAGTTCGATGTTGGCCTGCATTTCATCGGTGGAGCGGATCCCGGCCACCGGGTCTTTGCCGAAGGGCCCGTGTCCGTGCGAGCAGAGGATGGCGGCGTTTGTGCCGTCGGCGGCCATTGACTTGGGGCGCAGCACCTGGCAGGGCACGCTCATGAACGGTTCTGAGTTGAAGACTACCCGCTCGCGGATCAGGCCGTCGTCCTCGACACTGCTCTCGACTTCGGCTTCCAACGGAACGGGGTCGGGGAAACTGCCCAAAAGCTCCATATACTTGGTGTGCGCGGTGCGACGCCAGTTTTCGAAGTCCATCTGCTGGCTGTCAAAGTGCAGCTTGGGCGTAAAGTTCTCGACCTGGTCTTCCCAGTAAGCCTGCATCGAGAAGTTGCGTCTCGCCATCATCGTCTCCTCGCGCGCCGGTGTGGGGCGCGCCTACGCTCCTGATTTCAGAGCGTTGGGTATTGACCGGAGTAACCCGAGTTGCCGCCGAGGATGCCTCGCAGCTCATCATCGCGGACCGTCTTGAGGACGTAGTCGGGGACCTCGGTGCCGGGCCAGTTGACAAACCAGTTGGGCGTGAAGCCGTAGAACATAGTATACCGCACATTTTCGCTCAAAATCGGCACACCTGCGTGCAGAAGTGTTTCGGTAAAGTGGAGGATGCTGCCGGCTGGTGCGGTCGCTTCGACGACGGGGCACTTATCCTTCAGTGTTTCGTAGGTTCCTTCAAGTCTGTGCGACCCGTCAAGGATCATGGTTCCGCCGTCGCCGGGCGCGACATCGGTCAGGTAGGTGATGTTGTTGAGAAATGCGCAGTTGATCAGGTCCGGGTCGGTGTCATGTGGGAAGGTGCCCCACTTGGGGCGCAAGCCGCGATGCCAGCCCATTTTGTCGGGATCGCGCAAGGGGTCGTGCTGGCTGCCGCGCTCGGGGTGTGGTCGTTTGATCATGGCGTGGCATGTCTCGTACTTGATTTCGGCGCCCATCAGCTGGCGGTTCGCGTCCAACACCTGCGGGATCATCAGCCACTCGCGGAAGATCGGGTCGCCGTTGACCATGCAGTCGATGTGGACGATTTCGTCGTCGTCTTTGTGGGCGAGCGGGCGCACATACTGGGACTGCCGTTCCAGCGCAGATTTGTAGGCTTCGATCTGCTCTGGGCTGAGTACGTTTTTCTCCAGCACCCAGCCATGCTCTGCAAAATGATGTAACTGTTCGTGGGATAGCACTTTTTGTTCCCCGGAATGCTTTTCAGAACCAATGCGGCGACTGCGGCCGTTTAGTGCGGATCGACTCGAGCGCGGCTGCGCAGACCGACACGATATTCGCGCCCTTACTGGCAGGGATGGGATTGTTGATCTTGCCGTCGAGCAGATCAAGATAATCGATCACTGAGCGGCCCCATCCGTGACCGCCGACCACGGCATCGGTCGCGGGCTCCTCGATGTCGGCCGGTTCGTGGTCGCGGCGGTACAGTTTGCCCTTCCAGAGCGTGCCCTCGGTGCCGTAGACGGCCAGGAAGCCACCGCCCATGCCCTCACCCATGCCATGACCGGAGCAGCCGCTGGTCACGTAGACTTTTCCGGCGGCGCCGCTCTCGAATTGGAGGATGACGATGTAGCAGTCGTCGTCAGGGAACATGGGGACGCTCATCTTGTTGCTGTAGGCGTAGACCTCGGTGACAGGGGATTCGACGGTCCAGAGGATCAGGTCGAGTGGATGGCAGCCTCCGCCGAGCAGGATATTCTGTGGGTTCTGCTGGTCAATGCGCCAGGGCGTGTGATGCTGGCCCTCGGGGGAGTAGTGGCTCCACATGTCGTGAATGTAGTCGCCCTGAACAAAGAAGACGTCGCCGACCTGGCCTCCTTTTGCCATCATCGCCATCTGGTGCCAGGGATGCATGTAGCGCATAGTCTGGTCGGTCATGACGTGTGTACCGCTTTGGGCTTCGGCGTCGAGGATGCGCTGGCAGTCGGCTACTGTCGTCGCCAGCGGCTTTTCGACGAGGGCATGGCAGCCCTGCTCCAGCGCCATCACCGTCTGATCGGCGTGCAGGTGGTCTGGGCCAGCCACGACGACTACGTCGGGCTGGGTATCGTGCAGGAGCTGAACGAAGTCGCTGCCGGTGGCGGTCTCAGGATACAGCTTTTTCATTCTGTCCAGCATCGATTGCTGTGGGTCGACGACGCCGGCGATCTCTCCGCGTCCGTTGGCCGCGGCCACTTGGGCCACACTGCGTCCGGCGCTGCCGCCTCCGCTGATCAGAAATCTGTATTTGCTCATACTGGTTCCGTCCTTTGTATTTAGGCGTCCGCGGTGGGAACGGTGTCGGGATCGAGGAAGGCGACATCACTTTCATCGTCCTCGAAACGGGTCATCCCGATCTCTTTGATGGCGCTGTCGGGCACCTTTTCGAGTGGTGTGTAGCTGGGATGATGGGCTTCGCGGTAGGGGTTGTTGCGGGCGGCGTTGTAGCAGCAGATCAG
>LXNI01002173.1_pt1 | contig 14343 bp, 9 predicted proteins | sample 809091 | NCBI WGS metagenome assembly LXNI01 (sample SAMN04870527, study PRJNA318959) | sponge metagenome | biome: 01000161; feature: marine sponge reef; material: water | host: Sarcotragus foetidus | place: Greece: Milos, Mediterranean Sea | collected 2013-05-29 | depth 5-7 m | reverse complement strand
CTGGCTGGCTGGCTGGCTGGCTGGCTGGCTGGCTGGCTGGCTGGCTGGCTGGCTGGCTGGCTGGCTGGCTGGCTGGCTGGCTGGCTGGCTGGCTGGCTGGCTGGCTGGCTGGCTGGCTGGCTGATTATGATGGGAGGTTCTTGGCATCACCTGACCTTTGGACACCAGCTCCAGGTCCGGTGCTGTGTCTGTCACCATCGTCGAGAACTCACGGGTCGATCCCCGCCCCGCTACGACTATCGCCTGGTTCGCGCCGTCGGGACGGTGGGGGAACATGAGCGGGATGCGGGACACCCGAGTGATGAACAGCGGTTCGTAGTAGAGCCACATCTTGGTGAACGGTCGGTAGTGGACTTCCCGGAGCCTACGTTCGTCGTAGTTTGCGGCAGTACTCCTCTTGATCCTGTCTTTCAGAGTGCTATCCCATTTGATGACATGTGGTCTGACGTTTCGGGTGGCTTGGTCGACCGTCGCCTCCCCGGTGCTCACACGGTGTCGTTGGTGTTCGTATTCGTCGACCATTGCTTCGGCCCGTTCTTCCAGACCGTCCTTGTCGTAGTCGTACACATATGGGTCGCGGTTGGTCTTGAGGCCGGACGAGTAGATATGGAACACAGTCGGGGAGTCAGCGCCCGATCCAGCCAACCCGCGCAGGGCTGCCTGTTTGGTGGTCTTGTCCCCGAGGGGCGTCAGGTGTTGCCAGGTGGGGTCAGATTGGTTGATCCAGTCATGGTTGCTGTCGGGTTTGATCCGTTGCCAGCCTTCCCCGTCGCCGCTCGTCGGCACATGCCACATGTCTTGGAGGGCCTGTTTTTTCTGCTCGGTGGTCAGGTAGTCGCCGATGTCGTGGTACCAGATGCGGGATTGGCCGTCGGGATGTGGCTGGTGGGGGTGTTTGACCAGTACAGATACGAGTATGCCCACGCGACTACTCTGTCCGAAGACCTTGCCTCCTTCGCGTTTCCAGGCTTCTCCGGAGAGACGGGCGTCGCCGCGTAGGTTGAGTAGGTACAGGCTGTGGTATTCGTCGGCTAGGCAGGCTCTAAGCCCGGATTCGGCGTTGCCGTCGAGCGCTGAGTTGGGAGTGACGAACGCGACGATGCCTTGATCGCCGATGCGGTCGGTGGCCCACCTGATCGCCAGCTTGTAAGAATCGTACAAGGCGGCCTTCAACGTAACGGTGCTGCGCGCCGCGTAGGTGTCGCGGATGCGTTTCCGCAGTTGTGGGTAGACGATGTTGGGGTTGTCCTCGGAGGCCGTTCTCTGTCCTGTGGACCAGGGCGGGTTCCCGACTATGACGTCGATGCGTTGGCCGGCTTGTTGTTCGGCCCGTCGGCTGTTGCCTGACAGGGTGTCGAGCTGTTGCTGGTCGGGTTGGCTGTTGAACGTGTCGCATAGGACGATGCCTGCGAATGGCTGGTAGTCGCCTGTGGGTCGGCGTTGGCGCCGTCCTTCTTCGATTTTGACGGCGGCGATGTAGTAGGCCAACAGCAGCATTTCGTTGGCGTGTATCTCGGCTGTGTATTTGCGGTCCAGGTCTTCGTCTGTGATAAGCGGCCGGCCGTTGCTGTCGTTGATGGTGAGTAGCCGGTTGATGAAGGTGCCGGTTCCGGTGAACGGGTCCAACACATGAACGTCGGGGTCTGATAGGCCCTTGCCGAAGTGGTGCTGGGAGAGCCGGTCGGCCGATCGGAGAACATAGTCCACCACCTCGATGGGGGTGTAGGCGACTCCGAGCCGGTCGGTTTCCCGTTTCATGCCTTTCGCGAAGAACGATTCGTACAGTTCGAGCAGGATTTTGAGGCGGCCTTCGGGGTCGGTGACCTGGCGGACTCGTTCGGTCACGCTGTCGTATAGGCGGTCGAGGCGGGCGGTGTCGGCTCGGATGTGGTCCCGGTCCAGCGTGTCCACCATCTGGTTCAACGCAGCAACAACCGGGTTGAGGGAAGCGAACGCGGCGGATCCGAACAGGGCATTGAACACGGGCAGCGTGACTATGTGGCAGGCCAACATGTCGACGAGGTCGGCTTCTTGTAGGTGTTCGTTGATCGTCTGACGCATCTCTGTGAGGAACTGTCCGAACGCTTCCGCAGTGTGCGGCCGGGATCTGATGAGTCGGCTGATGCGGGCTGCGACGGTTTGGGTGACTTCTCCTACGTCGTCTCCCCAAGTCGCCCAATACGTGCGGTCCCCGCAGATTTCGACCAGCGCCGACGCGATTTCGGAGTTCATGGGGAGGGTCATCTGCGCAACGGTGGCCGTGTCCAACTCCCTATCGTCATCCGTGTCGTCGGTGTCGTCGCCGTCGCCGCCTATGACGTGTATGGGTGGTTTGCCGCCTTTGTCGGCGGTGTTGACCCACGCGTTCATCCGTTCGTCGTGGGCTCGTAACGCCCGGATCACGTCCCAGACCGGCTTGAAGTCTGGGCTGCGCAGAACGGCGTCGTCGATACGGGTTTTCCCTTCGGGCAGGATGACGGGCAGGATGATGTAACCGCGTTCTTTCCCCGCGGCGGTTCGCATGACCCGTCCGACGGCCTGGACGATGTCGACGATCGACCTGCGGGGGGCTAGGAACAGCACCGCGTCGAGGGCGGGCACGTCGACGCCTTCGGACAGGCAGCGGGCATTGGACACGACCCGGCACTGGCCGTCGGGGATGTCGGATTTGAGGTCGGCGATGGCGGTGGCCCGTTCCGACGCCCGTGTGGTTCCGTCCACATGGGTTATGTCCAACTCCAACAGGCCGTTGTCGGAGGGTCGCTGTTGCGTGTATCCGTCGATGACGGGTCCCCACAGGCGGGCGAGCTGCCGCGAGTCTTTGAGTTTGTTCTGGAACGCTATAGCCCGTTTCACGGCACGGCCGGGGTTCGGGTTGGTCTGGCCGGCGCGCCGACCGTGGCCGGGTCCGCGGGAGAGCGGGTCGGCCATCGCGTCCCAGCAGCCCAGCATGGCCACCACATCCTTCGCTCGGATTTCTTCTCCGTGGTCCGTCTGGATGGTGTTGACAACGTTGTCGGCCAGGTCGCCGTAAAGGCCCCGGTCGACTGCGACTATCGCTACCTGATAGTCCGACAGCCATCCCCCGTCGACTGCGGCCTTGAATGACATCTCGTAGAACACCTTGCCGAACACGTTCGGGTCGTCCATCGAGAACACCGCGATCTCCTTCGAGCGGGCCTTCAGTTTGGCCTGTGCGGTGTACAGGCGGGGTGTGGCGGTCATGTACAGCCGGCGGTGTGCCCGTATCTTCTGGTTGTCATGCACAAGGTTGAACGGGCTGACACCTTTCGTGGCGGTTTCGACTCCGGTGGTGCGGTGCGCTTCGTCACATACGACCAGATCGAACACCGCCCCGGACTGCTGCTGCGCCGTGGCGACCCGGTCCAGCGACTGATATGTGGAGAACACCACCGTGGTCGCCCCGTAGCGGGTGGGGTTAGTGAGGGCTTGGGCGATACGGTCCGGGTCGGTAGTGACCGGAATCGACAGCTCCGTCAAGTCCGACGACTCCGCGCCGCCCCGCTTCCCCGCGGTCCGATCCGAGCACACACCCACATATGTTTGGACGGTGCTCCGCTGCGACGCCCATTCCCGCATCGTCTGCCCAAGCAGCGAAATAGACGGGACCACATACAACACCGTCCCACCTGCGGGGACGGTCTGTTCGGCGATCCAAAGCGCCACCACGGATTTTCCGGTACCGCAAGGAAGGATCATCTGCCCCCTGCCAGCACCAGCGTCGAAACCGGCTATCACCGCGTCGATGGCGTCCTGCTGGTAGGGGTGCGGTTCGTACAGCACCCCCGGGATCGGGGCACGGTCGGGATCAGCAGCAAGTTCGGTCCAGGGAACCGGCCACTGCGCCAGATCCCCGTAATAGAGCACACGGCATCCCGCTCCCTTCAGCTTCTTCGCCCCGGCCTGGGTGACAGGCGGAGAAGCCCGCGACGTCGAAATGAACATGCGACGCTGGAACCGGGCCGTGTTCGCTTTCGCCAAAAACGAGTCCACCCCCGCTTCGGGCGCGCGGGCGTCCCGATAGCATTTCGTCTGGATCGCCCACCGGTCCCCGTCAGCGTCTGTCGCTATCAGGTCGATGCCCGAATCGGGACCGTCCCGTCCTTCCCACTCCCCCCAGGGAACCACCTGGGTGAACCGGCCGCGGAACTCGCCCGGATGCTCCAGCAGCACCCGACACATCAACCGCTCGAACCTTCCGCCCACCCCACGCTGCGACGACGCCGACCGCCGTATCGTCTCCAACGCCGCGTCCAGACCCGACAACGGCGGGACCAGCCGTTTCGACAGCCGCACCGCAACCATGTCACTCATCGTCGGGTCGCTCCCCTCTGTTCGGCTAGCCGCCCGGCTGCCTGCTCCACGGCTTCTACCACTGCCCACAGCGGATGCGCCAGGACAGCCACATAAAGGCGACGGATATCACCCGGACGGTCCGGCTTCTGACGGCAGATCATGCCAAGTTGTTCCAGCCGATCCAACTCCGTACCGACATAGCGGGAAGCCATCCCTACACGCTCGGCAACCCGCGCCGCCGACGTAGACGCATGCCGTCACCCTTTTCGAGTTCAGTATCTCGGCTACCTCCCCTAGGAGTTCGGGCCAATCCATCAGACCACCATCAGGTCGCGTTCGGCTACCAGGGTGCCGTGCGCTTCGAAACGCGGCCGGGGCATGAACCATGGTTTCCACCCTGAAGGCCTTCCGATCCGGGGGAACGGAAACCAGAATGCGTCGAGGTAACGATTCTCACCGAACACCCCAGCCGGGGGCGGGGAGGTCGTCGTGGTAACCATCCGCAACCTGGGCACATACCTGGCCAGGGTCAGGGGGATCATGGCATCAAGTGTAGGAGGGTGTCGAGAAACGCTTGCCACGGGGCTAGTGGCTTGCCGCGTAGGTAGCGGACGATGTTACGGCAGCGAGCCGCCGGGGATTGTATGCAGTTCGTAGAAGACCACGGGCACGGTTAGAACCGTGGTCGGCCGTGGTTTCCGCCCCAACAGGGAGCGACCAGGCGCGCAAGGTGAGATCACCCGAAGAACTCCCGGCACGCTCCAGCGTCGCCGAACCCGCTGACATCGGCTACCTGATTGCCGCAAGTTCTACAAAGTCGTCTTCAGACAAGATGCGAAGGTCGGCCCCTCGGGCCATCAACTCTTCAGCTCTGCGGTGTTTGCTGCTCTTGTCGTAGCCGGCTAGGACCGCCTTGTTCTGGAGGCCGACCACAAGCAGGGTGGTGTTCTTCGTGACAGCGTTACGCACGTTGCATCCGGCCGCAGCGGCCAGGTCAGCTGCTTCCCGCCGCACCATTCCAAGGCGACCCGTGAACACGACCGTTTCTCCAAACAGGTCCCCTTCTGGATCCCCCGTCCGCGACACCGACGAATACGAACCGGAAGACGAACCTGGGTAGATGCTGTGTCGCACTCGCTCCAACCACCCATTGATGGTCAGGCTGCTTGTGGCGCACGCTTGGAGAACAATCTGAGCAGCCGCTCGGGCGTCTTCCAAGGCGTCATGGTGTGCAAACTTGATACCGAGACTGTCCGCAACGTTCTTTAGGCCGTAACCACGGCAGCTGTATTGTTCGGGCCATGCTCGACGAACGATCCGGGCGCTGTCCAGCCATGTCACCGACAACGGTTCTAAGTCGTATCGAACTGCTGCGCGACCCAACGCGACCCGATCAAAGGGCATGTGGCTCACGAGAACCGCGCCGTCCAGGTTCACGCGCAGCCACTCCATTACTGCTGGCATGATCGGTTGATCCTTGACATCCTGTGGGGTGATTCCATGGAGCGTGGTATTCCATGGGTCGAACCAGTCCTCGGGATCGACCAGCGTCACGTATTCGTCAGTCATGGCACCGTCCACAACACGGACGACGCCAACCTGGCAGATGCTGGCATAGTCAGCGTTGGCGGTTTCCACGTCAATCGCCCAGAAGCTGATCTCGCCCCGGGGCGACCCTCTCGTTTTCTTACACGATTCCGCTGCGTTGCCCTTAACCATATATTCGTGAGTTCCACCATTGGAGGACGGTCGAGACCCCCCGCTTCGTGGACCCGTGTTCTGGGGGAGCATCCACGAACCTAGATGAGGCGGATTTGGTACTCATCGGGACGGGGACCGTAGCCAGGTTTGGGCTTGTAGCCGCCGCAGTGCGAGACACGAGGCTCAGTGTGCCCTGGCTGAGCATCTACCGGCAGGTTATGGCGGTGTCTATACCCGCATCCGGGACATGGATCGATCAGTCGCACAGCTACATGATCAGCGTACGTTCGATCAACGGCTACGTCGACGATCGGGATTCCGGGCTTAGAACCGTGCCCGCTCCGGGTTATGGCCACGAGCAGGAATGGCCACTGCTGATCAGCCACCTTCAGCATTTCGGTTCCCGCTCCCATCTGCCCAAGAGGACCGATGCCCGGGCTGCGGCGCAGCCGGGCGTTGTACTGCGCTTCAAGTTGGGCTAGCAGATCTTTGTACATATCGTAGGCATCCGCGCCGCTAACCACACAGGCACATCTATCGCACGCAACGCGGGTGACGGCGTCGCCAACCTCAGAGGTGGAAGCAGGACCGTTACACCGAGTACAGGCGAAATCCACGCCGTCGATGTAACGGGGGTTGTTACTCATGGTTTGTCCCTTCCGCAGATGTATGACCGGTGTGTTCCGTCGCTGGGTGGCAGTGAGGTGACTCTAACCGCGCTACAGCCCCTATGAGCGAGCGGCGGACGGTAGAGACGCCCCATCACAAGCTCAGGCTTCGGCTCCGGTCAGGGGGTTCCGTCTAGGGGGCTGGGAATCCACTAGAAGTGATGGGGGTCCTCCATAATCGGCTGTTGAGAATACACATCCGAGGCGGGAGGACCCGCGTGGAAACTGATCCTACGCGCATGTGCGAGTTGTTGGTCAAGAGCCTCCCTGAATCACACCGCGAGGAGGTGGCCGGGGCATCGGCGACGGAGCGGGTTATCGGAACCTATCCTGTTGGCCAGTGTTTGTTGGTGTAGGTCAGCAGGTCGTTTCCAGCTAGTTGCTCGGTTGCGTTGGCCATACGGATGTAGAAGAACTTGTTTTCACCGGGGAGGATGTTTCCCTTTGGGGCTGCTGCCTTTGTGGGTGTGGTGAACACAGGTTCGGATGATCGGGCGAGTTTGATGTACGCGACGGTCTTGCCGTCAAGTACGCAGTACCGCGGTGTTACGTCGGCGGCTTCGACCTTGCCGAGGGTCGTGCGGATCAGGGTTCCGAGCCATAGTTCCCATCCGTCCCGGTTTCGGGAGTGAACGAAGGGATAGTCTTCCTCGATCCCCACCGGTTGGCCCGTGTCATCTACTCCAATGAGGAGCTCTCCTCCCTGGGAATTCATGAACGCAGCGACCGACTTGACGATTGCCCACTCGATGACTGGATCCTTCGTGCCCGTGTAGAGGTTGTTGCGGCCGGTTGACTTGAACTCGACTGTGTCGCTCTCTCCACCGGCGATGACATCTCGAACTTTTTCGTCCATGACTGCCGTCGAGGCGAAGGGGCTTTCGTCACGGTCGGGGTTGCGGTTGACCGGCTTGCCCATCGCCCGTTGTATCAGTCTGAGCATCTTCTCGAAACGATGGTTGAAGAAGTCTGGGAAATCGTCTCGGCGGAGAGCCGCAGGGTCGATGTCGTGAGAGAGCAGGATCGAATCCAGTTCATCGCGGTCGATTCCGTACTTATCCTCCAACCTGCTCAGGTATCTGCTGGGGGCCGCACCACCAATGAGGCGGTTGGTGTACGAATCGATCGGAGTCTTGTTGACCACGCTGTCCGCTATCGCCTGCTGTACACCGCCGTCTGATGCGCACCACCTTTTGGGGAATATGTGATGAATGTCAACGCTATGGTCGAAGTAGGTGTGAGCCCCTAGGGTGACTCCCGTTCTGAAGTCTTGGCAGCCCGCCTTCATCTGCATTGCATACAGGCCTTTGTAGGCTGCGCTGTTCCTTGTCCGGAGGCTCAACAGACGTTCGGCCTGGAACTGGGCTTCTCTCACCGTTCTGGGCTCGGGACCCTCACCTCGGACCCAGGCGACACACTCGGGTAGATCGAAGGCGAATCTGGTCTCGGTGGAACCTCCATACATTTCCCCGAAGACCCCGCACCAGAACCAGCGGCGGATTTTCTGGACGGCCGCGTGGTTATCACCCTCGCTGCTCAGAACAGCGAAGATTGCCCCTAACGGCACCAGTTGGGTTGCGTAGGGGACATCGCGGGCATCGAAAATGTACTCGCTGTGGAGGAACTCCACAGCTCGGATCAAACCACGTGAGGCGCTGTTGGCCCACTTCTCGTAATCCTCGAGCTCCAATCGGAGGACATCGCGCCGTTTGCAGCCCACCGCGGGGGGGACAGCATCCTCCACATTGCGCATCCGCCGGTCGTGGGTCGCTAGCAGCGTAACTGCCTGCAGGAACTGGGGAGCGTCGAAACGCTCTAGCGCCGGGTGGTTACTGAACTCGGCCTTACGCTTATCCCAATCTTCGCGAAGGTTGAACTCGTCAGCAGCGTAGGTAGCCGTCAGCAGCTCGAAAACCGTGAGGGAAACACCACCAGTGTTGACCTTCTCGAACACCTGGCAGACCGCTTCCTTCGATGTCCCCTTCGACAGTTTGATAGTCGGTACCTGATACTGGAGAAACTGCGAGATGAATCTCTTGGCGAACCCCTTCCACTTTTCCAACCGATCAGCGATTTCCCCCGGTCCCGACTGCAGATACTCCATCTGCCAGTCCGTAGTCCTATCCGGGTCAAACACGATGTCGAGTGGAAACATCTCGCTCGCGATCTCCCCACTCCGGGATCGCAGATCGAGCTTGATGGTCCGGCCGAAGTTCTCGGTGACCAGGCGATTCTCGGGGACGCCGACGATCCCGTACTCCTCACGGCTGTCGTATGGATCATGATCGAGACACCTTGCGATGTCCGCGTAGTAGTGCCGCTTCACCTTCTTCCCCCTACTGTCGCGAGTAACGACAGCGTCGGGCGATCGAAGAGCGAAAAACAGAGATGTGAGCCTCTGCTGCCCATCAAGCAGCAGCAGACTCGGTTCTTTGGAAGAGCCGAGTGTCACACCTTCAAGCAACCGAGGAGCGAACCTAACATCTGGATTGCCAGTAGCGAGGATCATCACCGCACCAATCGGGAACGAAAGTGAAATCGACGCTAACAAACTCACAATAGCCTTATCATCCCACACCCAGCCGCGCTGGAAATCAGGAAGCTGTAAGTCACCCCGCGCAGCCTGCTGCAACAAATGGTCAAGCTGGACAGGATTGACCGAGAAATTCTCCGCCACTAGCAGTAACCCCTTTCCCCAACCAAGCGACCACGAAACCGTAGCAGCAGGTCCCAGAACAACGCGCAGTGACCCGCTCCTCAGCACCCTTGATGATCTCTTCGAGCCGATAAGAAACACCTGTTGTGGTTAAGAACCGCGCCATGACACTCTTCCAGCCAGACGAGCACCCAACACTATCCAAGCCTCACTCGATGTCGGGCAACCGGCCGGTGCCGCCCGTGGTTCGACGTTTCGCTTGCCGATTCCTCCGGAGGCGGACCATCCGGACCCGGCCAGGCACCGCCTGAGCTTCCCGTCGCCAATCGGGCTGATCAGGGGCTCCAAGACGCACTGCCTAAACCTTCCGGTGCGTCGGCGAGTACCTCCGACGCAACCAGGCATCTACCCACCGCCCCTTGGCACCCCGCCATGTCCAAGTGTTGACGATCATCGAAATTCCCCAGTCTCGATCAGTGAAACTCCCCACCCTGTGACGGTAAATACCCGACGTTGAGTGGGTGACCTCCTTTCGTTTGCCTCGGAGTCGGTAGCTTTGGCCTTTGAGGACGATGACGTCTGCGTGGTTGACGAGGCGGTCGACCATGGCTGCGAAGGCTACGGCGTCGCCGAAGATTTCTGCTCGAGGATGAGAAGTTCTTGTTGGATGTGACGATGAGGGATCGGCGTTCGTTGCGGGTGACTTCCCAGCATTCAGCGAGAGCGCCACATATGCGGGGATCGCGCAGGTCAGGGATCGGCAGCGAGCGCCAGACAGCGGGATTGTAGAACGGGACGCTCAATGATTTACCGGGCTGCCGCATGAGCAGTAACCGGCCGGGGGTTGCGTTCAGGAACGCTGCGGCAGCCTTAGCTTCGGGTGCGGCGGCACCGGTGACAGGCCATGGCCAGGCGAGACACGCCACCGGTCCCTTTCGGCGTGGTAGCTCACTGCCCCTAAACAGAGCCAACCGGAGCGACTTGTAGACCAAGTCCGAACCAGCGATTCAGCCTGGCGGGGAGGTACTGATCACCGATGCCGTGGCCGCGCCGACGACGGCCGGCCGGCAGGCCAACTCACCGTCGGACTACATCGAGAACCTTCTGGACCTTTGGCAGAAGGCGCGTCAGTCGTTCGGCATGGCTTTGGTATAGGACCGATGCTTCGACCGGATAGTCACCGTGTTTCTCGGTGACTATCTGGGACACGAGCGCCTCAGCCACGATCTCAGCCAGAACCGCGTTGGCCTCGGACGTGTCCGCCCCAGAGAGGTCCTCGCCAACTAGAGGCAGGAGAGACGGATGCTTCTTGACAATCCACAGCGTCTGTTCTTCGTCGGACCGGCGATCCGGTGGATCAAAGTAGGATCGGTGGTTGCCGGTATCGTGATTCGCGAACTCGATGTTCAGGCCAGCAATCCCAGGGTCTTTGCTCACGATCATGACTCTGGTCCGTGTGGTGTGCTCTCCGAGGCTGGCGTACAGGGTTGCGTTTGATCCGCGTTGAACGCCTTTAACGCGGATGTTCGCTATGTAGAAGCCAAGGTCCTCATCGAGGGCCATGGTTGTCATCCCGCCATCGAGCACCGTTACGCCTTCCGTGTCGGATCGTACGCGTACACCTTTGGCGACGTGTTGTTCGGCCACCGTGATCGGTGCCCAGATCGCGAGTGCCTTGGTCTTGTTGATGCCCACGCTGTAAGTGTCCTTTTCGAATTGAAGGCGGTCAGGCGGCTCTATCGGTGTAGGGGGAGGAGGTGCTGGGATGCCCTCCAGGACTGCAAGGCCGGACCGTTCCCCGATGGATGCCTCGAATAGTCCTTCCTCGGTGTTGAGGGCCTTGATGCGGACAGGTGCTGTCAGGACATCGGTCCGCCCATTCCGATGCGGGCCGAGCCGAACCGGTCCCTCGTTTGTGACCTTAAATGCGTCGGGGGGTTCGAGTTCGACGGTGACCTCATCGCCTTCGTTGAGACCTTCTGTATCACAGACAACCGAGAGGGTCTTGGTCAACCCTACGACGATATTCATTTGTTTGGGGTATACGACAAGGGGGTCAGGAGCACCGGGGACAGGTCCTGGCGGAGGCACATCATCATCGTGTTCCCGCATAGATTCCTGCTGGAGCATTCTGGCGGCTGCCAGTCCGAGATTGTCGAGTCTTCGACGCGTGTCCGCGGATTCCTTCGGTTCGGGTCCCGTCTGCTCCGCTTTTTCTAGTGATGCGATCACGGGCTTTATGGCTTCATTGACGGCCTTACTGAGGGCATCCCAGAACGGATGATCGCTTGTCAGACCGCGCCTGCGCCGTGAGATGATTGGCAGTGGGTTCGTCTCTGGCGGTGTCTCGCCCGACTCGACGAGGTCGTCATGTTCATTCGCCAACTCGTCGATGTAGTCACAGTTGAGGCGACCATGTATCCATCCGGCGATCGGGTGGCCCTCGTAACCGAACAGCGTGTTGTCGTATATCGCCCGTTTTCCCTTGATAAGGATCCCTGACGGACGGGTCGGGACGCTTCGACTCTCGTCTGACCGATCAGGGAGCTTGCCGAGGGAGAGCGGGACTCGCCCGGCTCCCGAATAGCCATCTATGTCGATGTGCGTATTGAGGAGGGGTTCGGTCACAGGAGGCTTGTACCGGAGTCTCGCTTTTCGCGGTCTGCCTGTCTTCGTGGTGCTCACCAGAGTGATCTGACGGTCCCGATCCGCCATGACATCTCGAAGTTGGTAGTCGTTGATCAGGAGATCTCTCAACCTCTTGTGTCGAGGAATCCTGACGCTCTGGGAGTAGACCGTTACGACCGTACCGTTGCCTCTGCGAATCCCCAACTCGGAGCGGTCCTCTTTTGTGGGTCGGGCGTCCTGCCGGAGGAACTCCCAGTCACCTGTTTGGCGCAACAGCGCGGTGGAGAGGAGCCCATCCTTGATAGACGTGAACTCCACGTCGCCGAAGGCGACCAGATCCTTCGCTCCTCGACCGCGATTACCGCGGACAGCCATGCCTTCCGCCAATCCCGATGTTCTTCCACCGATCGTAAGCAGCTGTGCCACCATCTCTTTGGAGGACATCCCGCTCGCCCTGTCTTTGACCACTAAGTTGTGTGGCTGGCTCCCGCGAGAGTGGTCAACCTCCACGCGAATTGGTCCAGACGTGTTTGCCCGGGCGTAGCTGTCGTCGGCGTTTGTGATCAACTCGATCAGCCCCTTGACCACGTCGGTACCCATCGCCTCCTGAGCATCTTGAAGGAAGGCCCGTGCTGTGTACTCGATACGCCCGCTCCTCAGAACCTGCTTCTTCCCCATAACTAACTGGCCTCCTAACGTCTCTAACTATCTAACGCGGCGTGGTGCGCCCGCCGCCGTTCTATCCCACCGGCTCGGATATGGCCGATTTCGGCGGTTGGTCGGTAAGTCCAATCTTCCACTTGATATAGCCCGCCGTGGCCTTCCGTGTCGGCACGCGCGTGACCACCTCGTTGTCCTCCGAGATACAGATTCCGCGCCAATCTGGGTTGGACTTCAGCCAGTCGATACTTGAGAGCCCGTTGAGACTTGCTGGCCAGTCGCGCTTGCTCTCCGACAGGGCCGCCATGCCTGTGGCACCGAGCGCCCATAACGTCAGCGCGTAGCTCGACAAGTACTCCCTTCGTGCCTCTTGAGGCTTCATGGAGCCGTCCCGGATTGCCGACCAGGGCTCCACGAGGTCCGTCAGCCGGCTCCAGTAGTTGATGGCTGCCGTCCTGAGATCGTCCACATGTCCCTTACTGGTCGTTTCCGATATCTTCCCCAGCAGCTGCAGGTTCGCTTGCTGTAGTCCCGACAAGGTTGCGAAGTTCGGGGACCGGACGGACAGCGAGACCCGCTCTTTGTCAATGCGCCCTCTGAATAGCTCGACCTCCTCGGCGCAAGCCATCGTGATTCGGTTGATCGGGAGTCGGTGGTCATAAAGGATGTCCAACGACTTCGACGTCTTGTGGACGGTCCGGTTGAGGTCGGAGAAGATCTGCTGGCTGCGCTCTAGACCCCCGTCGGGGAGGACGACCACCGAGATCGTGTCACTGGCAAGCCGAGGTTCAGCACGCAGCGCCTCCTCGATGCCAGCGACCCGGTGCTGACCGTCGTTGACTACATACTTCGCTTCCAGAGGCAGCACCAACACACCAATGTTGGCACCGTCGGCTACTTCTTCGAACTCGACCTCGTCGGAGTCGACAGACACGGTGATGGCTGAGAAGATATAGTCGTCGTGGACGATGATGTATGTGGATATCTCTGGTATCCGCTTGGTCTTGAGGGCTCTTTGACTTCGATACTCTGGGGAGAGTTCCGCCATCTCAGCAGGATCGAACGTGAACAACTTCGTGACCGCACCGAAGGGCAAGGTCGCTGTGTAGTACACGGTCTTGCCCATGCGTCCCCGGGTCGCAGGTACGCGAAACGTCGGTCTCAAGCTACTCAGGTCCATAACGCCCTCCTTTGGAGCGGAGTTTTCCCCGCCCGGGCCGTTTGTCTGTCCTAGTTATGACAGTGTATGTCTATAACTATAGCCTTGTATGCCTGAAGAAGCGAAACCGCATGTGTTCGGATCATGCTTGGCTGTTGGATTGCCGGCTGGGCGAGGTGGACCACGACGACCCGGACAGCGCAGGGCGCGAGGTCTCCGAGTTGAGTTAGGAGAGGTCAGTCGGAGTCCACGCAGTACGCCCGTGCTCACCTGCCGTACACGCACGCCACGTCGCCGTGCTCACCCGCCGTATACGCAGGCCAACGCGCTGGCTCCCCTAGGCGAAGATGGACATGGGGCAGCGTGTTCGCCCGTGTCTGAAGCGTGAACTGGGGTAGTGACCCGGGGGGTGTCCCTGTCTTGTTGTCAAGCCGCGGCGCTCATTGATTCGCAGGAACGGACTGATGATCACCAAGCGCTCCTCAGCACCCTTGATGATCTCTTCGAGTTGATAGGAAACACCTGTTGTGGTTAAGAACCGCGCCATGACACTC
>LXNI01002171.1_pt1 | contig 14347 bp, 14 predicted proteins | sample 809091 | NCBI WGS metagenome assembly LXNI01 (sample SAMN04870527, study PRJNA318959) | sponge metagenome | biome: 01000161; feature: marine sponge reef; material: water | host: Sarcotragus foetidus | place: Greece: Milos, Mediterranean Sea | collected 2013-05-29 | depth 5-7 m | reverse complement strand
CGAAGTTGCTGTATAGTCTGGTTCATAGTGTTCGTCCTGCTTCCGCGATGGTTGGTAGTACTCTCATTGTGGACGCATTAGGCGCCTCTGGGAAGTGGGACGAACCATCCCATCATTTGTTGTACATATCCACTGATCGGATGATGTCTGCTTTCCATTGGTCGGGCTTGTCTCGATTTACTGCTTTCATCTGACCCCTTCTCTATTGTCCCAAGACATCGCAACACCTGCTTGAGCCTTGGTAATGATTGCCAAATTGCTTCTTCAAGCGCGCCCACGGTCTGCCTTGATGCATTATGAAAAGGAGTTTACTACACGCGAGAAGGGTGCAAAAATTCATTCAGAATCTCTAACGTGACCTGTTAAAATGGCAACAGGAGACCTCATGCCTGCCGCCGCCTCCGCCCCCGAATTCGCGCCCCTGCCAACGGCGGAACGCTGGGCTCTGATCGGCGCCGTCACCGCCGTCGCCGCCAGCGGGTGGGCCTGGATGCTGTATATGGACTGGGCCATGCGCGACATGATGCAGGGTGGACCTTCCACCGCATGGATGCCTCCGCCTGCCGGGGCTGGCGGCTGGAGCGGATACGATTTCTGGATGCTGTTCGCCATGTGGGCGATCATGATGGTCGCGATGATGGCGCCCAGCGCCATCCCGATGCTCCGAATGTATCGGACCATGCAACGGAACCGGAGCCGGCAAACCCTGCAATCCGTCTCCTGGACGATTTTCCTCTTCGGCTACCTTGCTGCCTGGACCGTTTTCTCCGCGATAATTTCGGTGATTCAGTGGCCCCTCCACGAGTGGGGACTGCTCGATCCCATGATGAACAGCCGAAGCCAGCTTTTCAGCGGCATCCTGCTGATCGTGGCCGGCCTGTACCAATGGACACCGTGGAAAGACGCCTGCCTGACCCAATGCCGGACACCTATGCAGTTCCTGCTCGCCCGCTGGAAAGACGGCCGGTCCGGAGCCTTGCAGATGTCTTTCGAACACGGCCTTTACTGCATCGGATGCTGCTGGGCGCTCATGCTGGTCCTGTTCTCTGTCGGCATGATGAACATGCTGTGGGTCGCCGCCATCATGCTGTTCGTGATCGTCGAGAAGGCCCTGTCGAACCCGGCGCGGCTGTTCCGGACGGTCACCGGGTTGTTGCTGGCCGGTTCGGGCATCTGGCTGTTATCCCTCCATCTCCAAGGTGCCACATGAGTTCGACCAACGAGCAACGGGTCCGTCAACTGTTCGAGGACCACCTCGCGATCCATCAGGATTCCCGGGACCGGATGGCCGAATCCATCGCCCGGGCTGGAGCCCTACTGGCGCAGGCCTTGTCGGACGGCCGCCGGGTGTTGAGCTGCGGCAATGGCGGCTCGGCAGCAGACGCGCAGCATTTCGCGGCCGAATTGATCGGCCGCTTCGAGAAGGAGCGCGAGGCGCTGCCCGCCGTCGCCCTCTCCACCGACACTTCGGCACTGACCGCCATCGGGAACGACTATGGATTCGATCGGGTATTCAGCCGCCAGGTCGAAGGGCTGGGGCAGGAAGGCGATATCCTGCTGGCGATCAGCACCAGCGGCAACTCCCCCAACGTCGTGCAGGCCATCGAGGCAGCACAGTCCAGGAAAATGCGGGTGATCGCCCTGACCGGACGCGACGGCGGCGCCATGCGCGGCCAAATGAGTGAAAACGACATCGAATTGCGCGTCCCGTCCGATTCCACGGCCCGGATCCAGGAAGTCCATATCCTGATCCTGCACTGCCTGTGCGACCTGACCGATCGCCTCGTGCATGAATGAGCCCGGCTGGCTGGCCGCACTGCGCGACCTGGTTGATCCCGAAGACCTGCTTGACGATCCGGCCGACTGCTGGACCTACGGCTACGACAACAGCCGGCAACACAGCGCTCCGCAGGCCGTGGTGTTCGCCCGCGAGGCAAGCCAGATCCAAGACCTGATCCGGTTCTGCCGCGCCCATCGCACCGCCTTGACCACGCGGGGCCTCGGCACCAACACCACCGGCGCCGCCGTTCCCTTGCAGCACGGCATCGTCCTCTCCACCGAGCGAATGAACCGCCTCCTGGATATCGATCCGCGCGAGCAGACCGCGCGGGTCGAACCGGGGCTCATCAACCAGCATCTTCAGGACGCGGCAGGCGAACACCAGCTGTTCTGGGCACCGGACCCGTCCAGCGCGCCGTTTTGCACGATCGGGGGGAACCTGGCCTGCAATGCGGCCGGACCGCGCGCGCTGAAGTACGGCACCACCCGGGACAACACCCTTCAGGTCCGGGCCATCACCGGGGCCGGAGAGCCTTTGAGCGCCGGCACCCTGACCCGCAAGGGCGTGGTCGGGTTCGACCTGATGCGCCTGCTGATCGGTTCGGAAGGAACGCTCGCGGTATTCACCGAGGCGACCCTGCTGCTGCGCCCTCGCCCGCAGGCACTCGCCACCGCCCGGGCCGTCTATGCCGACCCCCAGCACGCGATGGCAGCCATCGAAGCCATTCTCGCCCAGCCCAATCTGCCGTGCGCGCTGGAATTCATGGATGCCGCCTGCCTGGACCTGATTCGCGATGACGGACAGGTGGATCTCCCGGAGAACGCACAGGCCCTCCTGCTGATCGACATCGACGGCGACGCCGGCCAGTTGCCGCAGATCTCCACGCCCATCGCCCAGGCAGCCTCCACCGAACAATGCCTCGACTTCCAGATTGCCTTCGGAGAGGAGGAACGCGAGACTTTGTGGCAGGCACGACGCACGCTCTCACCCGCATTGCGCCGCATCGCCCCGGAAAAAATCAACGAGGATGTCGTGGTGCCGGTGACCCGGCTGGCGGAACTATTGCAGGAACTGAACCGGATCCGCACGCGTCATGCCATTCCTATCGTCTGCTTCGGCCACGCGGGGTCCGGAAACATCCACGTCAACCTCATGCCGGACGGCTCGGAAGAACAGCGGCAAATCGCCTACGGCTGCCTGGACGAGGTCTTCGATGCAGTCCTGCGCCTCGGCGGCACCCTGTCGGGCGAACACGGCGTGGGCATGGCGAAGCGTGAACACATCGCCCGTGAGCTGGATCCCACTTCGCTGAAGATGATGCACGCGATCAAGCGTGGCTTCGATCCGGACGGCATTCTCAATCCCGGGAAAAACCTGCCGGATCCGGAAAAGCCTATAGGCTCATCTAGCACATAGGCCCCAAGGAGTCACCCGGCGTCGACTCGAGACCCCCCGGATCGTCCTGCCCGACATCGTGTGCACCACCTCCCCGTCGGCATCCTTCAGGTCAAGCAACTCTTGCGGGATCGGGATGATCTTCCTCTCTCCGGTCCATGCAATGGCCAGTGGTGCAGCAATAGGATCGGTACTTGCCCGCTTGGCCTCCAGCACCGCCATGGGGCGGCCCTGCCGGTCGCAGAGCATGTAATCAGCCCGCGTACCGTCCGGTAGCGCGTGCTCGAACAGCACACTCGATCCATCTATTAGATCCAATGCGCACTCTTGAGCAGTGCATCGCTCTTGGCACGCGCGAAAGCTTCTATCGTATTGCTCATGCCACCGTCCAGGGATCAACGAGCTTGACATCGGTACCTTCGAAATCCCGCACGTTGTGCGTGACCAGAACAGCGCTGCGCGATCGGGATATGGCCGCGATCTGGCAGTCTGCTTCTCCAATGGGTCGGCCTGCATGACGGCGAGAGGCAGCAATCTCCGCGTAGGCCCGGGCAGCAGCACTGTCGAACGGCAAAATCCGCTCCGTGAAGCCCTGATCCAGCCACCGGGTCATGGCGGCCTCCAACGCGGCCCGTCGTCTACCTACGGGCATGATCGCGACACCGTAGAGCAATTCCGCTTCACTCACTGCAGTCAGATACATGTGCTCCGCATCGTGTTCAGCAAACCATGCTGCCACTACGGGCGCTGGATTCGGACGCATGAGTTCGGACGCGACATTCGTGTCTATGACGAACATGCGAATTGCTCAGGAAAAGTCTGGAAGTTCGCGCATCGGCCCGCGCGGAGGAAGCTCAAGTTCGATGCCGCCAAGGGGCGCGAAACATTCGCGTGTGAACTCTGCCAAGTTCCGGGAGCCAGTCTGCCCGCCGTTCACCGCATCGCGCAGGATGATGCGTACTTCCTCTTCCATCGAACGGTGGTGCTTGGCGGCGCACACGCGCAGACGCGTCTTCACGTCATCATCGAGATTGCGAATTGTGATGCTTGCCATTGGCTGTGCTCCCCCTAGTACGGGGCATGTAGTTCAATGAATGCTTGCAGTGCAATCAAGTATACATGATTCGCCTGAACGCTGATCTTCAGGGACGACTAACTACTTCTTTTAGGAAGTGGCGGTGGTTTGACCGCATTCGGAGGCATTGGCGACACGCCACGCGGCGGCACTCCTCCGCTACCGGGCATCAATTCGGTACGAATGACTCCGTTTTTCATGCTTCACTCCGCATCCTGTTCGTCAGAGGGCACCTGACAGGAAAAACTGCGAGCCCAGTCTCGCTCTGGATTTTATCCAATAGTCTCTCTATTTTTGAACAAAACGAATGCGGCGAACGCACGGCGATCAAGTGCAGAAGCATTGGCAAATCGTCTTATGGCTGTCGGCATCGGCAATATCTTGCAGCACTTCTGATTTGCATAAATCGCTATTGGGATCGTAATCCGCTAGATGGCGTTTTTCCTGCATGCTGACAAACGTATCTGCAAATCGTTTAATTCCTTCAGGGAATTTTGCGATAACGTTCTGATTCTTGCACGCATTTTTTGTCATGCCTGCTCAAGTGCTCTGTATGCTTGCCGCCAAGCTTTTTGGCTTCGCCTTGCCCTAGTACTCCCGATCAACAAATTTGTACAATTTCGTGCGAGATGATGAAACATGGCATAGTAGGTCGCACTGACCGCACAACAAAGATAAACCTGCTTTGGCTTCCCTCTTTGGGAAGCTATCAGTTCACGCGCAATTCCCAATAGATCAGGCGAATTCAGGGTGATCCTTCCTGTAGTCTTTGTAGTCCGATGCCGAAATAAACGACAGGATTGGAAAACCTTCCACCCCTTTCTCACTTAGTTTTGGCAGTATGCGGCGCACAAGCCCTGTAGTTTTCCCCGAATCTAGCAATCCTTCTTTTGTTCTTGGCTCGAAAACAATTTTTACGCGAAAAATATCATCACCATAGTAATCCAAGTCAGAAATGACATGAACTGATTTAATCTCGCTGCCAATTGATTCCCGAGCAATTTCTTTAACAATTTGCTCGACAATATTCTCTATTTCAGACATGGTTTTTATTTGTCAGGACTCTCTTGTGACGCATCATAGCAAAGTAATGCCTATCTTGATTTATGACCCTTCGCGGAAGTGTGTGGAACGACTTATCCGGCTCACCCCCCCCGATTTCCACACCAAATCGTGAAGGCACCATTTAATGCTTGAATAACCTTGATATGAGGTCACATGGCGAATGGTTGCTCTGCTCAAGCACTCATTTTGGTCTGTAATAAACGATAAAGTTCCGCGTCCTGTTCAGAAAAACAGCAGCACACCAGGCGATCGAAATCAGCCTCGTGCCGGCGCAGCGCCTCCAGCGCCACCCGCGTCGCCTCGATCTTCGGGTAGCCGTACACCCCGGTGCTGATCGCCGGGAACGCCAGCGACCGGATTCCCTCCTGTTTCGCCAGTCGGCAACAACTGTCGTAGCAGGATGCGAGCAGTGCCTCCTCTTTTTCTTCGCCCCCTCTCCAGATCGGCCCGACCGTGAGAAGGACGTGGCGCGCCTTGAGGTTGAAGCCGGGCGCAATCTTCGCCTCCCCGGTCTCGCAACCGCCCAGAGTGGCAGTGTATTGAGCCAGTTCCAGGCCTGCCGCACGGTGGATGGCGCCGTCCACCCCCCCGCCCGGCATCAAGCTGGCGTTGGCGGCATTGACGATCGCATCGACCGCCAACTCGGTGATGTCCCCAACGACGACTTCGATCACTTTCGGTTTCGCCCCGGTTTCATTTGACGACTTTCAGATGAGGTCGCCCTTTCGGCGAAGTCGGATCCTCGTCCGAGGGCGATGGAGATCCTTCGCCGCCCCACGGAAACACCAGCCCCTCGTTGTTTTCCTGGCAGAAGATACGAACCACCGTCTGCACGTCCAAGACCACGTGTTTCGAGACGCCCTGGAAGCGTGCATGGAAACGGATGCTGTCCTCGTCGATCACGAGGTCGCGAACCGCCCGGGGCGCAATGTTGTAGACGGTGAACTGATCTTCCTCCAGTGCCGTCCCCGCGTCGGAGCCTCCGTCGCGGACCACCAGCATCGGAGTCATATCGTTGTCGACCACCCACTCGTAGATGGCGCGAATCAGGTAGGGACGATTGGAGGTCACCGACGAACCGGTGCAGGAATCAACCTGTCAGGATAGATGCAGGTCTCGCTCGACTTCAGTCAAACTGCGCTGGAAGCACGGGCGTGCATAGACTTCCCGGGCATATTTCCACAGCGGCCCGGAACTGCGCGGCATCTCGATCTTGTAGCTTTTCAGGCGCCACAGAATCGGCGCCAGCGAGGCATCCAGCAAGGTGAAACTGTCGCTCGTGAAGAATTTCTTGTTTTCCCGCTGCTTCAGTTCCGCCGTCACCCGGATCAGGAAATTCCGCATGGTCTCCCGGGCCCTGGCGGATTTTTTCGCACCCGGCGAGTGCAGGTCGTCCAGTTGGCCGTACAGGCGTCGCTCGATTTCAAGCAGCCAGACCCGCGCCCGCGCCTTACCGACCGGATCGACCGGCATCAAGGGGGGATGCGGGAAGCGGTCGTCCAGGTACTCCATGATGATCCGGGGTTCCAGCAACGTCATTCCCCGGTCGGTAAACGTCGGCGTCGTGCCTTCGGGATTGATGACCGCCAGATCCTCGCGGTGTTGCGAATCATCCGTAAATGCGTAGCGGGCTTGTGTCTCCTTTTCGGCCAGGACCATGCGGACGCGGTGGCACTGGGGGCACTGAGGGGAAGAAAATAGGAGCATGGCGGGCTAGTGAATGTCCTGCCAATACTCGCGCTTGAGGAAATAGGCGAAACCTCCCAGAACCAGCAGGAAGAACAGCACCCATGTCCCGACCCTTTCGCGCGTCAACCGCGCCGGCTCCGAAACGTACACCAGAAATGAAGTGACATCGACGACGAGCTGTTGGTACTCTTCGGGAGTCTTCAGCCCCGGGCTCTCCAGCGTCAAACCCGCGAGGACCTTCTTCTTTCCTCCGTTCCCATTCTCGGCTTCCTTCCATTCCGCCTGTTGCAGGCCTTGCTCGCGCCACAGCACATGCGGCATCGTCGTATACGGGAAACGCCAGTTGTTGACGCCCCACGGGCGGTCTTCGTCGGCGTAGAACGTCATCAGGTACTGGTAGATGTAGGTGGCGCCTTTCTGCCGGGCGATCACGCTCAGGTCCGGCGGCGACGCCCCGAACCATCTCTCGGCCTCGTCCGGGGCCATGGCGATTTCCATCCTTTCGCTGACGCGCTGACCGGTGAAGATCAGGTTGTCCTTCACCATTTCCATGTCCAGCCCCAAGTCCTCTCCGACCCGGCTGTAGCGGCTGTATTTCACCGAGTGGCAGCCCAGGCAGTAATTCATGAAGTACTTGGCGCCCCGCTGCAGGGAAGCCCGGTTGGTGAGGTCGACCACCACCTGATATCCGGGCAGTTCGGCTCCGCCCGCAGCGAATGCGGGTCCGGCCAGTCCCAGGCACAGGGCGGTCAGGAGAAGGGCGCGTTTCATTCGGTCACCCGGTCCGGCACCGGGAGGTCGCGGCCCAGTTTCTCGACTCCGCTGCCAAGGAACATGACGGCCACGAACGCGGCCGGCATCAGCCAGCCCAGGAATACCAGCATCTCGTGGCCGGGTTCCGTCCTGACGACGTCGTAGAGACTGATCAGGCCCAGAACCACCACGAGGCTCACCAGGCGTTCGATGTTTCGGCGCGGGCGGCTGAAGAACCACAGCGCGATGAAGAACAGGAAGTACCACTCGCCGAAGCGCAGCGCGAGTTCGCTGAACAGCGGAGTCGGCGGGTTGAAGCCCAGATAGCCCAACACCGCGAAAGTGACCACGAACAAGAGCAGGTTGAGCTTGTACAACTGGCTTCGGTAGCGCACGGACCGTACCGGGTTGCGGTCGATCCACGGCAGGAAGAAAAGGATCAGGATGGACAGCAGCATGGCCAGCGCGCCGAACTGCGGGTCCGGGATTGCGCGGAGGATCGAATAGAACGGCGTGAAGTACCACACCGGAACGATGTGTTCTGGAGTCAGCAGCGGATTGGCGGGCGTGAAGTTGTCCGGCTCCAGGAAGTATCCGCCCATCTCGGGGGCGAAAAACACCACCAGGGCAAAGAGGAACAGGAATGCGACCGATCCCCAGATGTCCTTGACGGTGTAATACGGATGGAACGGAACGCCGTCGAGCGGCTTGCCGTCGGCATCCTTGTGTTTCTTGATCTCCACGCCGTCGGGGTTGTTGGAGCCGACTTCGTGCAGCGCCATGATGTGCAACATCACCAGCGCCAGAATCGCCAGCGGGATGGCCGACACATGAAGCGCGAAGAATCGGGTCAGGGTCGCATCGGACACCGCGAAGTCCCCGCGCAGCCAGATCGCGATGTCCGGCCCCACCCAGGGAATGGTGCTGAAGAGGTTGACGATGACCTGCGCCCCCCAGTACGACATGTTGCCCCAAGGCAGCAGGTAGCCCATGAAGGCTTCCGCCATCAGCGCCATGTACAGGAACATGCCGAGTAGCCAGATCAGTTCGCGCGGCGCCTTGAAGGAACCGTACATGATGCCCCGGAACATGTGCAGGTACACCACGATGAAGAAGAACGACGCACCCGTGGAGTGCATGTATTGAATCAGCCAGCCGAGAGGGACGTCGCGGCGAATGTATTCCAGGGAAGCGAACGCGAGTTCCGCGTCCGGCTTGTAGTGCATGGTCAGGAAAATGCCGGTGGCGATCTGGATGACCAGCACCAGCAACGCCAGCGAACCGAAGAAGTACCAGAAGTTGAAGTTCTTGGGCGCGTAGTAGTGCGCAAAATGCTCGTTCCACAGCCGCATCAGCGGGAAACGGGCATCGATCCAACCGACCAGGCCATCGAAATAGGCCTTCATGCGGGGGCGCCCTCCGGCATCTCACCGATCAGGATCCGCGTGTCGCTGACGAAACGGTATGGAGGCACCCGCAGGTTGGCATTGGCCGGCACATGGTCATACACGCGGCCCGACAAGTCGAACCGGGAGCCATGGCAGGCGCAGAAAAATCCACCGGGCCAGTCGGCGCCCAGATCCTCCGGGGCCGCATCGGGACGGTACGTCGGGTTGCAACCCAGGTGCGTGCACACCCCCACCAGAACCAGGAACTCCGGATTCAGCGAGCGGTGGGAGTTCCGCGCGAATTCCGGTTGCTGGCTTTGATCGGAATTCGGATCGCGAAGATAACTGGGTTCGGACTCCAGCATCGCCACCATCTCGGGCGTGCGGCGAATGATCCAGATCGGCTGCTTGCGCCAGATCAGGTCGATCTTCTGGCCCCAGTCCATCTGCCCGATATCCACTTCGATCGGGGCACCTGCGGTGCGCGCGCGTGCGCTGGGTGACATGGACGCGACGAACGGCCACATGGCCACCACGGCACCGGTTCCGCCCACCAAGACCGTGCTGCCGGTTAAAAACCGGCGGCGGCCCACATCGACTGTGTCATCTGGCATGTGTCGGGAATCTCCAAAAAATCAAAAAGCATGGCCACCAGTCATCCCGGGGAGGTCGGCCATGCCCATTTATTTGGACAGGAATTTTAACATATTGAGCCCGGCGCCCGCCAGAAAAAGTGAAAGCTGGTGATTTTCTCCGTTTGAGGAGCATGGACGCCAGAAATGCGGCCATCGTGCGGGCATTCGTGATAGAGGAATTGTCTGATGAGGAAATTGATGCCGCCTTGAAGGCTGAAGCAACATGCAAGCTTCGCCTTGGTTTGAGGGAACCTTATCCCCACAGGCATGACAGTGGTGCCGCCGCCAATTTATCGCCGAATGGCACGAAATCGGCACTGTCATGGAGAACGACACCATAAGCGAAACGTTCCTTGCACGCCCCGGCCAGAACCCGAAGCCCCGCGAAGTCGCTGGAATCCACGGATGCGGCAGCCTTGATTTCGATCCCCGCTATCATGCCGTCATCGCGTTCCAGCACGATGTCCACCTCGCGCATCTGCTGGTCGCGGAAGTGGTAGGGCGTCAGTTGCAAATTCGAGGCTGTCATGAGTTTCAGGATCTCCGAGAATACGAAACTTTCGAGAAACGGCCCGAATTTCCCGCGGTCCGACTTGATCCTGTCGAAGGTTAGTCCACGTGCCGCAGCGAGCAGGCCGCTGTCGAGGAAATGCAGTTTGGGCGTCCGGGCAATCCGTTTCAGCGCATTCGTGTACCAAGGCTGCACGGTCGTGACGAGAAAGACCTGCTCCAGAAGCGAGACATAACGCTGTCCCGTCTTGTAACTGACATCCACGCTGGAACCGAACTGCGAGTAGTTAACCAGCTTCCCCGAATGTTCTGCCAAGAGCCGGACGAATTTCTGCAGTTCGGACAGTTTCTCGATCTCCGCAATGTCTCTCAGGTCACGGGTGAGAACCGACGTCAGCCAGGACCGGGCCCAGGCTTGCCGTCTTCGCTCGCTCTCGCGTGCGATGGCTTCGGGGAAGCCTCCGGCCAGCGCGATCCTGACGAGGTCGTCGCCGATAGTCTCTTCCCGTGTGCCCCGCAGGTTTCCTGCGAACAGGCGTTCCAGAAAGGTCGGTGTTTGTCCTCTGATTTCAGAGCGCGCCAGTGGCAGCATCCGGATGGTTTCGATTCGACCTGCGAGGCTGTCGGCCACCCGGGGCAAGGTCATGACATTGGCGGAACCGGTTAGCAGGAAACGGCCTGGGCGGTAGTCTTCGTCTACCGCCTTCTTGATCGCCAGAAAAAGTTCAGGTGCACGCTGAATTTCGTCGATGATGGCCTGGTCCAGGTCCCGGATGAAGCCGACCGGGTCGGCCTGTGCGACCTCGAGAGTGGTCCGGTTGTCCAGCGTGAGATAAGTTCGGCCTGCTCCTTGCATCTTCCGGGCAAGCGTGGTCTTGCCCGCCCGGCGCGGTCCCACGAGCAGAACGACCGGGGTGTCCGATAGGGCTTCTTTTACCTGACGTTCCGCAAAGCGTTCGTACATGGAACCAGCCTTTGTTGATTAGAATTATATATAATGATAATTAGAAGTCAATAGCATGATAATTAGAAGAAAAAGAGACAAGGATTCATCCGTGAAGAATAAACAAACCATTGATTATTATTGGCTCATTAGAGGGTCTCCCTCAATGACCTGCAACCTGCCCAAAGATCGTAGAATCAACAAACGCTGATTTATTCGGGTAATTTCCGGCATCATCACCAGTATGGCGCTGCACTTAGTTGACCGCTGCTTTCCGGGGAAATCGGTTTTCAACGAGAGGGGATGGGAATAGCCTATTGCTTCAGGGTGAACCTCGCTCAGTCCGGCCTTCCCCCGTCACTCGGCAGGAAGCGAGGAAGTCGGCGCAGAGGCTGCGGACGGGCCGGAGGACATGGTGAGCGCTTTCGGCACCGCCGAGAGCATGGTGCCGTCGGCGGCGCAGATACCCCCGGACTGGCAGGCGACGTCGGCGACGAGATGCAGGACGGCGGGCCCCTCGCCGTCCCGCGCGAAAGTGAGGCGATAGCTGTGCGCAGGCTTGCCGAACGCAAGCTGGGGCTCCACTGCGACCAGAATCGCACCCTCGGCATCAAGGGACGGCGTCTCGACCCCGAAATCCGCCACGGCCCGGGAAAAAGCCACATCGATCACCAGCCGCTCGCCGAAGTCGGCATGAGGCCCGGGAAAGTCGGCCGACAGTTGCGTCGGTTTGGGGGCCAGCGCCAGCGGCGACACCGGCACGGCGCGCACCGTGCCGCCCGGCACCTCGGCGGACTGGATCAGTGGAATCGAGAAGGTCTCCTCGCCCGTATCCGGATCCACCCGCGTGACGACCTCGTCGGGGAGCGGCTCTCCGGACTCCGGTTCGGTGCGGCCGCGACCCCAGCTGACCAGCCAGTCGCCGTCATCCAGCACGGCGACATGCCCGCCGATCCAGCTCAGCACGTCGCGCCGTCCCCGCAGGGCATGGTCGCGCACGAACACCGCTTCGCCGTTCTCATGGTCCAGCGCATATTCCACCACGCGGCTGAAAGTCTCCCCCTTGCGGGAAAGCGGCTCTCGGGTCCCGGGAACCGCCACGCAGGCCACCCCGTTATCGAACAGCAGCAGATTGCCGTTCGGCCGTTGCTGCACCGCGTGCTGGCTGCAGAACGTCCCTTCCGGGTCGTCGACGACCGGAAGGGGTGCCGGCCCTAGCCCCCGCCTGGCCCATTCGTCCGGCGCCAGGTTGCTCTGTCCGATTCGCCAGACGATCTCGTCTCCCGATGGCGCCGCCGGATCGATCAGCATGACCGAGGAGCAGTCGCGGAACGAGGCCAGGATTCCCTCCCGGGCGCGAGCGCCTGGAATCCGGTAGGCGGGAGCGAAGGCATCGAGATGGGCGAAATCATGGGGAAAGCCGCGCTGGGTGCAGTCCTCCAGAGGCAGGCGCCCCCAGACACTCCAACTCCAGCGGATGCGGCCGTCAGGCTCAAGCAGCTGGAGGGTCGAATCCCGGGTCTCCTCCTCCGTCCCCCACGGTTCGCCTTCCGGGCCGGGCAGGCCCAGCTGGTTCAGCAGGCTGAAATCATGCACCGCAGGCTCGTAGCCCATCAGCAGCATCGCGCCGTCGTCGAGCAAGCGGAAGTCGTGCCGGGCGGTGGCCGTCAGCGGAGGTGCCGTGTCCACTTTCAGGATCGGCGCGAAATCGCGGTCCAGCACTACCCAGGCCCACTCCGAAAGCACCTTCCAGCCCCACTCCAGCGCCTCGCCCGGCTCCGCATAGGCCCAACGGCGGTCCGCCCCAGCCCCGAACGGGAGCAGGAAAAACCCCGCATGGCCCGGCTCCGCAAGTGTCCGCAAGTGGACCCGGGGAACTGCGTTCTCGTCGATGACCGCCACCCAGGCTCCGGCGGCAAGGGCGAGAAGCTCGTTCAAGGGCCGTGCGCCGGGAGGCTTGCGGGTTCCGATCGCCGCCAGTGCCGGAGGCATGCAATGCACGGTATAGCGGGTGGTTGAGCCGTCGCCGGTCTCCAAGGTCACAGCCACGTCGCTGAACGGCGTCACATTCACCGCTGCCGCCCCTTGCGGCCCGGGTCGGATACCGTTCACGGCCAAGCGGACCTCCGGCGCGGCAGAAAACCCCAAAGTCAGGACATCCTGTTCAGCGCAGGCGGTCCCGTAGTGCAAGACAGCGGGATCGAAGGCCGGCCTGATCTCCCCGCCAGGGTTGCTCTCGGCGCGCACCTCCAGATGCAGCAGGCGGGGGCCATGCACCGGGTGGGGGGTGGCCATGGCCGCCTGCCGGGCATCGCCGTGGCGGTCGGCATAGCTCGCGACGACCCGGAGATGCCGCCCGGTATCTCCCGCCACCGGAATGTAGTCCGCTCGCGTGGCCTCTGGAATCCTGCGCCATTGCTCCACTCCAATCCCACGCTCCCAGCGCCAAGCCACTCTCCCCTGCACACCATCCGGGTCGATCAGCCTCGCTTCCAGAGGCTCGCCCAGTGCCGGGCGCGCGTTATCCAGGACGACCCGGCCTGGCTCGTCTCGATCGACCACCTGCACCGTCAGCGCCTGCCGGATTTCGTGTCCGTCCGCCAGGGCCTGGATCGTCAGGCGGTACCGGTTGTCGCCATCGGCATCGGCCGGAGCCTCGAAATCCGGCCGAAAGGCTCGTCGACCCTCACGGGCGAAGCGCAATACTCCGCGGGCAATCGAGAAGCGCTGCGCATCCTCTCCACCCAGCGACCAGGATGCCTCCGCCGGAAGGAAAGATGTCACACGGATGGTCTGATTTTCCGGATAGTCGATGACCTCTGGATTGGAGTCATCCGGCAACAGGCCCGCGCCCAAAGCAAGGCCGGGCAATAGCCACAGCAATCCTCCCCTTCCTGCATTCACACCCGTTCTTATTCCCAAATAAAGATCTACCACCGTCCCTGCATCTGGAGCAGGAGTCTTCGCTGTCCGGGCCCGTGGGGGGGCTGTCGGAGTTCGGCGAGGAGTCGGAGGTCGAAGCGTTCGGCGGCGAGTCGCCAGGCGAGGGAGAGTTCGCGGCCGTCGGCGCCGACGGCGAGGGCGGCCTGCGGGAGGGCGGTGAAGCGGTCGCCG
>LXNI01002170.1_pt1 | contig 14354 bp, 14 predicted proteins | sample 809091 | NCBI WGS metagenome assembly LXNI01 (sample SAMN04870527, study PRJNA318959) | sponge metagenome | biome: 01000161; feature: marine sponge reef; material: water | host: Sarcotragus foetidus | place: Greece: Milos, Mediterranean Sea | collected 2013-05-29 | depth 5-7 m | reverse complement strand
TATCCGACTCGAACCTGATGATGCCGCTGTATACTACAATCGGGGTAATACAAGAATCAGTTTAAAACAATACTTTGCTGCCATTGCGGATTATGATATAGCAATCCGACTAAAACCTGATTATGCGAAAGCATATGCTGGCAGGGGAGCTGCGAAATATTTTCTGGGTCATCCGAGGGAAGCGGAAAAAGATCTCCAGACTGCTTTAAGAATTGCTAAACAGTCAGGTGATAAAAGTTTAAGAAACCGTGTTGAAGAGGTAATTGGTATTCTCAAGTAAAACGGAAAGATAAAGGGAGACACTTTACAAAGCACGCTTACAACGGAAAGAGATCAAGGATTTTAAAGGGGTTGTTTACTACAAATTATCCGCAACCCTAATCCGATTTTGTGCACGTGCAAGTGCCGCCTCAGCACGGGGACGATTCAGGTCAGGGTCATCAGCAGCAAGTTGTTCTTTGGCACGTTCAAGTGCATTTTCAGCACGCGACACATCAATATCTGATTGCCATTCCGCTGTTTCAACCAAAACAGTAACACCCGTGCGGAGCACTTCAAAAACCCCGCCACTTGTCGCCATTGACAGAGGTGTATCCGATTCAAGGATACGAATTTCACCAATATCTAATGCTGTGAGGAAAGGGATGTGTCCATATAGAATCTGGAAGTTGCCTTCGATTCCCGGGGCATGTACACTGGTCACATCACCTTCGTAAATCATTTGTTCCGGTGAACGTATTTCAAGATGAAAACTTCTGTTTTGCATATCTATGTTGTTCCAAGAATGTAAGAGGCGCAATAAATTGCGGGACTACAAACCCTAATCCGCCGCTTCTTCTAATTCTGCTTCTTTTGCTTGCTCAAATGCTTCGTCAATAGTGCCGATATAACGCAGCGACTGTTCAGGTAGATCATCGCAATCACCGTTAAGAATTGCTTGACAACCTTGCACTGTATCCTCAATCTTTACATACTTGCCCGGAGTTCCAGTGAAACGTTCCGCGACAAACATCGGTTGTGTAAGGAACATCTCTATCTTTCGCGCTCTGTTCACAACCAATTGTTGATCATCCGATAACTCATCTACACCGAGGATGGCGATAATATCCTGTAGGTCACCATATTCCTGTAACACCTGCTTGACCCTAAACGCAGTCTGATAATGTTCGTCGCCGATAACCTCTGGTGACAGAATACGCGAACTTGAGGTAAGCGGATCCACAGCAGGATATCTACCCTTTTGAGAGATGCTTCGTTCTAATCGTGTTACCGCGTCAAGGTGTGCGAACACTGAAACCACAGCCGGATCAGTATAGTCATCAGCGGGAACATAGACCGCTTGGAATGAGGTGATTGAGCCGTGTTTCGTGGATGTGATGCGTTCCTGTAGTTCCCCCATTTCTGTAGCAAGTGTCGGTTGGTATCCGACTGCGGAAGGCATCCGACCGAGAAGTGCTGACACTTCACCGCCTGCCAATGTGAAACGGAAAACGTTGTCAATAAAGATAAGGACATCTTGTCCCTGTTGGTCACGGAAGTATTCCGCCATAGAGAGACCCGCCAAACCGACACGGAGACGTGCTCCCGGCGGTTCATTCATCTGACCGAACACCATCGCCGTTTTGTCAATCACGCCGTATTCATCAAGTTCAAGCCAGAACTGATTACCTTCGCGTGTGCGTTCACCCACACCACAGAAAACGGAATATCCACCGTGTTGTGTAGCAATGTTGTAAATCAGTTCAGCTACCAAAACAGTTTTACCGACACCCGCACCACCAAAGAATCCGACCTTTCCACCCCTAACAACAGGTTGAATTAGGTCAATAACTTTGATGCCTGTTTCTAACATTTCTGCAGCTGTGGTGAGTTCGGCTTGCGGTGGTGGTGGTCTGTGAATAGAGTACCGTTCGGTCTCACCAGCATCGCCTCTTTCATCAATGGGTTGTCCTGTTACATCAAAAACGCGCCCGAGCACTGCATCACCGACAGGGACAGTGATAGGACCGCCTGTATCCGTCGCGAGTGATCCACGAACTAATCCATCGGTTGTGTCCATAGCGACTGCACGCACACGATTTTCACCTAAGTGCTGTTGAACTTCAAGTACCAACTCGCTTCCATCGTATCGTTCAACCTTAACAGCGTTTAGGATATCTGGCAATTTGCCTTCCGAAAAATCTATGTCTACTCGTGCCCCAACAACTTCTAATACTTTTCCTTGGTTCATGAGATATTCCTTTTTTATTTGTTACGGCACGTGTTGCATGCCTACTACTTTAACCTTCCTGAGCGGCTGCGCCACTGACTATTTCTGATATCTCTGTTGTGATTTGTGTTTGACGTGCTCTGTTGCGTTGTAGCACCAATTCGTCAATAAGTTCCTTCGCCTTTTCCGTAGCATTTTGCATCGCTGCCATGCGTGCTGCTTGTTCCGCCGCGTTTGAATCTAAAAGCACTTTCCACATTTGCATGTTCAAATGTTTACCGAGTAGCAATTCAAAGAGTTCTACCTGTCCAGGTTCATAGATATAATCAAGGAAAAGTGTATCACCTTCTGGTTCCTCAGGCACAAGTGGCAGAAGTTGTTCAACAAGCACAGTTTGGGTAATGGCAGATTTGAAGTTGTTATAAATTACTTCAACCTTATCAATTTGTTTGTCAACATAAAGGTGTTCAAACTCATGGACAACATCAACAGCCGTTTGGAATTCGAGTTGGCGAAAGATATTAATGTATGCATCTGTGATGTCGTATTCGCGTCTGGCAAAATGTTCTTGTGTACGTCTACCGATACATATTAACGTCACATCAGCACCATTATCTTCGTAGTGCTGAATACGTTCTGTAGTAGTCCTGATGACGTTGCTATTGAAACTACCACATAACCCACGATCACCAGAAACGGATATGATACAGACATGTTTCACTTCACGTTCCTCAAGTAACGGGTGTGTCAACGCTTCTTCCGCAACGTCCATCTGTGATATAAGATGACCGAGGATGGTATTGAGTTTTTCAGCATACGGACGCGTTGCAGTGATATTTTCTTGAGCACGACGGAGCCGCGCCGCTGCAACAACGCGCATCGCATCTGTAACCTGCTCAATGTTTTTAATACTGGCGATACGCCTTCGAATTTCTCGTAACGTTGCCATGGTTATTCACCTTCTGTCTGTGCTTCCTCTGTAGAGGATCCTTCCGCGGGGACTGCCTCAGTTTGCGACTGTGGTGCAGGAGGTGTTTCACTCCAATTTTCCATGAATGTCTTGACAGCAGTGTGCATAGTCTCAAGCAATTCATCCCCCAACAATCCAGTTTCAGCGATTTCTGAAAGAAGTTCCGCATGATTTCTATCAAGGTATTGTAGGAATTCAGACTCAAATCGCGCCACTTCAGATTCAGGAACTTCGTCTAAGTAGCCATTTGTACCGCAGAAGATAGAAGCAACTTCCTTTTCAACAGACATCGGTTCATATTGAGGCTGTTTCAGCAATTCCACGAGTCGTGTACCGCGTGTGAGAAGAGATTGTGTTGTTGCGTCGAGATCAGAACCGAATTGAGCGAAAGCAGCAACTTCTCGGAAACTCGCGAGGTCAAGTTTTAGTGTGCCAGCAACTTCATCCGCTTTCATCGCCTTAACCTGTGCATCACCACCGACACGCGAAACAGATGTACCGACATCAATTGCAGGTCTCACACCTTGGTTAAATAAATCCGTTGTGAGATATATCTGTCCATCGGTGATGGAGATAACATTTGTTGGGATGTAGGTCGTCAAGTCGCCCTCAAAGATTTCAATAATAGGAAGTGCGGTTAGAGAACCGCCACCTAACTCATCACTCAGTTTAGCGGCACGTTCTAATAGACGTGAATGTAAATAGAACACATCACCCGGATATGCTTCACGACCAGGAGGTCTGCGTGAGAGTAGTGACATCTGACGATATGCCCACGCATGTTTTGTCAAATCATCGTAGATGATAAGCGCGTGTTTTCCATTATGACAGAAATATTCTGCCATTGATGTGCCAGAATAAGGAGCAAGATATTGTAGCGGTGATGGTGCACTTGCTGGGGCAGAAACGATAGTGGTATATTCCAACGCGTTATGTTCGCGAAGTGTACTCGCAACCTGTGCCAACGTTGAACCTTTTTGACCGATAGCAACATAGATACAATATACATCTGTATTCTTTTGGCTCAAAATAGCGTCAATTGCAATAGCAGTTTTGCCAGTTCGACGGTCACCAATAATCAGTTCACGTTGACCTCTACCGATCGGTGTCAAACTGTCAATAGCTTTCAAACCTGTGTAAAGTGGTTCACTGACAGGTTGACGTTGTACGATGCCTAACCCTTTCTGTTCCACAGGGAGCTTATGTTCTGTATGGATGTCTCCCAAACCATCAATAGGTTTTCCGAGGGCATCCACGATTCGTCCGAGGAGTGCTTCACCTACAGGAACTTCTGGCAGTCTACCCGTACGTTTAACGGTATCGCCTTCATGGATAAGTTGGTCTTCGCCAAACAGTACACAACCGACATTGTCTTCTTCGAGGTTAAAAGCGATGCCATAAATATCGTTCGGGAATTCAATCATTTCACTTGCCATTGCGTTGGCAAGTCCATGAACCCGCGCGATTCCATCACCTACCTCCAACACTGTGCCAGAGTCATAGACATCAACATCTTGTTCATACTGTTGCAGCTGTTGTTTTAGTATATTCGATATTTCGTCCGGTCGGACTTCTCTTGCCATATTTCATTCCTCTATGGAGTCGCAATTGTCTTTTATGATGGAAAACCTGCGAGTTTCGTTCTATATGATTCCTACTAATTGGTGTGGGTATAGTAAATTTATGCGCGAGCCAATCTAACCTTTTGCGAGTTGTCGTTTCAAACGTTGCAGTTGTGTTGCGACACTTGCATCAAAAACGGTGTCACCTAACTTCACAATAAACCCACCTTGAATTTGTTCATCAGTTTCGGTTTCCAACCGCACCTGTTTTCCCGAATATGCACTTAATTGCTGTATAAGTCTTTGCTCTTGGTCTTGTCTAATCGGAACTGCAGTCGTCACTTTAGCAACAATCCTACCTGCAGCCTCATCAACAATATCTGAAAACACATCCATTATCGCAACAAGATAACGTTCGCGCTGCTTTTGTGCGAGAAGTTTGAAGAAATTAATCGTTAACGGATGCATTCCATCGGTGAACAATTCCTGAAAAGTGTCGCTTTTGATTTGTGGGGACAGCAGAGGGGTATTAATGAATTGTGCTAACTCCTCTGACTGTTCAATCAACCCTCGCATCTTTTCAATATCCTCGGTGATTGATGTTAAAACGTTCTGTTCAACTGCCGCTTCGTATAAAGCGCGAGCATAAGGTTTTGCGACTCGAATATCTCTCATTGTTCGTTTTCACCTATGAAATAACAATCCAATCGTAGTTTGAAACCTAAATGGAAAACTACTGAGGTGGATTCGTTGTCAATCTACTAATGGATGTATCAATGATACTTTGATGTCTCTCTGGGTTGAGTTCCGCACTGATAATTTTGCCGGCTGCATCAATTGCGAGTTCTGCAACAACTCCGCGAAGTTCCAATATAGCTTCATCTTTTTCACGTTGAATCTCAGCGCGCGCTCTTGCAATCTCATCTGATGCATCTTGTCGAGCTTGATCAACGATTTGCTGGCGTTCGGTATTACCCTGATCAATTGCAGCTTGTATTTTGGCTTGCGACTCATTTTCAATATCGCCTAAACGTTGCCGAGTTTCAGCAGTCAGGTGATCCAATTCTTCTCGGTCAGTCTTCAGTTGTTCTATCTGCGTATTGATTTCGTTGCGACGTTCTTCTAAGAGACCTCCGACCTTACCAAAGACGAACTTCCAGAGAACAGCAAGCACAACCAAAAAACCTACGGCTTGCACCAAAATTGTCTTTGGAAGTATGCCGAGATCAGATAACAATCCACCGCCAGTTGGTGCCTCAGCAGCGAATACGCTGGTAAGACAAGTGCACATTAGAATGAGACAACATGCATATATTTTTTTCATAAACGGTCTCTACTTTGTAAACTGCTACGATCAATCAGATAATGTCTTTACTTGATACATAGCGCGTTATGGTCATAGATACCTCAACGTGTTGGGGCAGATACGGATTTGATGCCCCAACGTATTGGAGGTGATGTGGTATTATTGTTCATCCATTTCAACACTCGCATTGTTGTCATTCGAGGGTGCTTCACGGGCAGCTTCAATAGCATCTTTTACTGTAATTGTGTCTGGTTTTACGTCAACACCGGGGAGTTTTGGGAGTAAAAGAAAAAACATAAGCAACGCATAGATAACAAGCGACTCAATAAGAGCTAAACCGATAATCATGGCAGTTTGAATTTTAGCTGCTGATTCCGGTTGACGTGCAATACCTTCAAGGGCAGTACTTGTGGCGGCACCTTGTGCTCTTGAGGCAAAAATAACTGCGATTGGCAAACCTAAAGTTACACCAAATGCTAATACTGCTAAGTAAATCATGAAATGTCCTCCTTGGACAAAATAGGCAAGCTAACTCTTGCCACATAGAAATTTAATGATGCGCTTCATGCGCTTCGTCATGGTGCTCTATAAACAGCACGATATATATTGTTGTTAAAAGGGTAAAAACGAACGCTTGGAGTAAGCCTCCGAACATAGCAAAAAACACCATCGGCACCTGAACAGGTATCGGAAGAATGTATGCACCAACGGGGATAGCACCGAGTGCTGTAAGTTGAATAACAACCGATTTTTCACCAAAAATATTGCCAAATAGACGGATAGCGAGTGATCCTGCTCGAGATAACTGAGCAACTACCTCAATCGGGAACATCAAAAATCCTAACCATGAAGGATTCCCAATCAGATGTTTCATATAACCCCCAAACCCATTTTCTTTGATAGCAATAATCTGAACACCAATAACAGCCGTTATACCGAGTGCCAGTGTTGTATTTAGATCTGCGGTTGGCGCCTGAAAACCAGGAATAAGTCCGATATAGTTGAGTGCAAGTATGAAAATGAAAAATGAACCAACAAATGGGAGATATTTTCTACCGCCTTCACCCAAGATACCACCAAAGAAATCCATTATGCCACCAACAAACATTTCTAATAGCGTCTGTCCATTTCCTTCGGGAATTCGCTTCAATTTGAGGGTGACTAAAAAGAAAAATACGGATAGAAAGAGAACAACAAATAATGTGTTTGGGATTAAGTCCGGTTGATGCCATTTTCCCGGTTCAGGAAAAATGTCATTCGGTAATAACTGTGATATAGGGGAAAACCAAGAACGGTAACCGTAGTGGTGGATAGGGGCTTTACCATGTTCATCAGCGTCGGATCCATCTGGGGACGCATCCTCTGCCGCGAATGCCCCAGTCATTGCTAAAAGAATCAGAGCAATGACCAAGCAAATAAACGATATTTTTTTCATGTTATATTGTTTCTATCTAATAAATTTGGAACTCTTACAGTACCCCAATGTTTTGTCGTTATCTCAGTTTCTGTTAAGGTTGATCAGGGTCTTTTTTTCTTAGAATTGTTATCATCAGACCAACTGCTTTAAGAATAATTGCACCTTGTACCAAAACAATGCCACCGCCGAATGCATATATATTCAACCACGACATTTTAAATAAGAAATAGAGGAGCACACCAAGCAGTGTATATTTGCCGAGAGCGATAAAACCGAGTAAATATTTTGTTTTTTGTGTTTTGCCGGGACGAACAAGTCTCCGAATCACGAATTCGATTGACCAGAACAAACTCAGTCCAATAACACTACCGATAAGAAAACTTGGAAGTGCAGCACGTTTGAAAACTAACAACACTATACCAATTACAACGGTAAGTGAGATTGTCAAGACATAAACTTGACGAATAAAACGGTCACCAAATTCAAGAGTGGGACCCATTTAAGTAGGTGACTCCTTTGTCAAAATAACAGCGAATCCTTGTTGATTCTCAAGCAGCTTGCGGGTATGCTTATTAAAACTCTTTTCAGGTGTCTTTCCCGTCAGAGTCGCTTTCTTGCTGGGTTTCCTCACGCCGTTGCTTTTCCATGCGTTCCATCTGTCGATTCCACCGTGCTACTGAGCGGAACATCTCAATGAAACCCGCTGCGGTCCCGATTGCAAACCCAATATACGACCCGATATCTGCGTTGCCTAATTTACCACCGATCCACTTTCCGCCGAAAAAACCGATCACTATGGCAAGCACAAGCGTTATACCGATTGAGGCGAGGTCAAACATTCCAACATTTTCATGTTTGAATTGGTCTAACCGACGTTTAAACATGAGGGATGCTCCAATAAAATGGATACGGTGTTTGATTAGGTTCCGCCTTAAGCAACGCTATATATTATACTACAAGAATAGTGTTAATGCAAAATATTGGGGTATTTTAAGGTAGATTTCAGGCATTAATATTGTCGGGTGAGAAAAGAAAGGATTACGACTATCCTTGTAGTAGCGGTATCTACTACTAATAACGGATTTCCGTTTCCTTCTTTTTATTAGTATGGAAGTTGATAATTCCGTCCTACATAGCACCTCATTTTACTTGGATTAAAACTGCCCAATGAGATTCAGTTGGAGCGGTTAAGGTAATGGAATCGTTGAAAGGTATTTCCTCTTGTTGTTTCCATTCGCCTTTGCGTATATTTAACCATCTTACTAATAGCGTTTCTGTATCTGTCTTTTCAAATGCACTCAAGTCAATATCAACCGAACCACCTTTAGGAAAGTAGACTGCGTATTCCTTTCCAGGATTTGCGATGGTATATGCTTCGTTTTCCTCTCTATTGGAAAGAAGGTCGTTGTTTGGTTCACATCTAAAAATATCCATCTCGTCTGTGATGGTTCGCATACTTTTTAGGCTCGCTTGCGCAGTTTTGTTCAAACCGAGTCCGTTGGGTGGACGGTGAAAACGGGATGATGCCATTCCACCAAGGATATTTCGCCAGAACCGTGCCAATCCATCTTGTGTTTTGCCGTATTTACCAGTATCAGCACCGTAAATCTTTACATTATTCATCGGACGGATCGGAGAGAGAGTCGCTCTATATTTCTGTGCATTATCCCAGTGTGTTTGACCCTTCTGCATATTATTTTGTGAGACATCACAAAACGAATATACTTCTGGATGATCCTTTGTATTCCGATGTTGTTCATGGTGTAGTTCCCACGGATTCCAACTCTCAGTTGTTTCTACGGAACGACCGGCATCGGCTGCTCGATTTTTGATGTACGTTGACCAATATTCTCCCCAAGAAGGTGTAACAGCGGTTTCGTTGTCCATACAGTAGAGTATATGTCCATACTGTAGCGTCTCTGAAAGAAGCTTATCCACATATTTTTGTTGATATTTTAGGACAATTTCCTGATTACGCTTTTTAGGTACAGACCGAAAGAAATTATTTTCCGCTGCACTTGGATGGCTTTTGACAACAGTGGGTAAGCCACTTTCCTCTGCAGTGTAATTACTATTATTTTTTGGATTGTAGGGATTGAGTTCCCAATAATCTCTATAATAGTTGAAGGTTGCCCACACCTCTATCTGGACGACAATATCCATCTCGTGTGTCCATGTAATGAGGTTACGGAAACGTGTCCAAAATTCGTCGTTCCACTGGTTCAAGTCATATTTTTCACCGACTTTTTTGAAGGGTGGCACATCGACTTCTTCAGTCCATCCCATCGTGGACCTAACATAGTTTCCACCGACAGACTTCAATACTTCAAGATGTTCTTTGAGATTAGGAATCTGAAATAGATTGTCATCAACTGTACCACCAATTAACAAAACGGGTTCACCTTTATATTGCCAGTAACGCGGATTTTCTTTATACACCTGGATCCTGTTTTTTTCCATCTCTGTATCCTTTTTAGCCTCAATATCCCATGCTACTGTTGTGCAAAGGAATATGAATAGGAATAAAACCATTACAGATTTGCTGATAACTAAGTGTAGTCGCAATTGATTAATCAAATGAATGTCTCCAGATTATTTCTATTTAACCTAAGTTGCCACCTTGTAGCGCAAACTGACAGTTTACGCTACAAAATTACGAGAATAATGCCCTATTATTGAAGAATACGGTATCCACATGTCTAAAATCTTGTAGATGGCAACTTAGTGCTGTGTCCACTCCTATCTTGCAGGTAAATACCGAGATTCGGAGATCGCTCCTACTGTATACGGAACTGTCTTTGTAGGAGGAAACTCCGATTCCCGAATTCTTTGTCGATTCACAATTTTAGAGTGGACAGAACATTAGGTTACGATAATAAAACTTACGCATTTGGCACATTCAACCTGATAATGTGTTTAAGGTTGAATTTGAATCAAAACTGCCCAATATGCTTCGGTCGGCGCGGTTAATGTTACGCTATCGCTTAGCAGTTTTTCCTCTGGCTGTCTCCATTTGCTGGTGCGGATATTTAACCATCTGATATCTACCTTTTTGGCATCTGTTTTTCTACCATTACTTATGTCGAGATCAACTGAACCACCTTTTGGGAAATAGACAACATATTCCTTACCGGGATTTGCGATGGTATATGCACCGTTATCTGCCCTGTTGGAAAGCAGGTCATTGTTAGGTTCACAGGTAAAAATATCAATCTTATCTGTTATTATACGCATACTTTTTAGGTGCGCTTGTGCTACTTTGCTCAAACCGACGCCGCTATCAGGACGGTGGAACCGTGCCGATGCAAACCCCCCGAAAACATTTCGCCAAAATCGTTCCAACCCATCGCGCGTACTGCCGAATCGTCCACCATCAGCACCGTAAATCTTAATATTATTGATAGGACGGATCGGAGAGAGAGTCACGCGTATCTTCTGAGCGTTATCCCAATGCCGTTGTCGCTTCTGGTGGTTATTCTGTGATATATCACAGAACGAATAGGTTTCAGGATGGTCAAACGTCGCTTTATGCTTTTCATCCGATAAATCCCAAGGATCCCACATCTCAGTCGTTTCAACTTCCCGTCCAGCTTCTGCTGCCTTCTTCTTGATATAGTTAGACCAATATTCTCCCCAAGCAGCTGTTACGGCTGTCTCATTGTCCATGCAATAGAGTATATGTCCGTACGGAAGCGTCTCAGAAAGAAGTTTATCTACAAAATTTTCCTGATATTTCAAGACAACTTCCTGATTACGTTCTTTCGGAACAGACCAGAAAAAATTATTCTTTGTCGCTACAGGATGACTATCAACTTCAATGGGTAATCCTGACTCTTCTACAGAATAATTGCTGTTATTTTTTGGATTGAAAGGATTTGCTGCCCAAGGTTCTCTATAATAATTGAAGGTTGCCCACACTTCAATCTGAATGATAATATCCATCTCTTGTGTCCACGTTATGAAGTTGCGAAAACGCGTCCAAAATTCGTCATTCCATTGGGTTAAGTCGTATAGGTCACCAACTTTTTTGTGAGGAGGCACATCACCTTCATCAACCCAACTCATCGTAGACCGCACATAGTTACCACCAACCGACTTCAGCAGTTCAAGATGTTCTCTGAGATTCGGTATCTGAAATAGATTGTCCTCGACAGAACCACCGATAAGTAGAATTGGCTCACCTTTGTATTGCCAGTAACGAGGGTTTTTAGCGTAAATCTGGATTCGGTTTTTTTCCATATTATTTTCCTTTTCGGCTATGGCTTCCTGTACTGCTATAGAGCAGATGGATGCGAGTATGAGTAGAGCCAACACATATTTGCCGAATGCTAAATGTGGCTCCCACAGACTTTTCATTTGAGTTTCCTCCAGAATGTAAGGTCGATTACAGTATGAAAATAAGATGCAACCTTAAGCACCAGCATATATTATACCATAAGATTTTTCAGGATACAATTTTGTTGATGATGATGGGTGTGTAGAGTTTTACCAAATCATCTTTGGAAAGTGAAGGATGCCGATTATGCTACAAGGATGGTATGAATAATTAAGTCAGTTATGTATAGTACTGGCATGAAATTCCAAAATGCTTTCAACGCAACAGAGCAGCATTTCATCACTTATGCCAAACGCCTCGCCTATATTTAATTTCTGCATCTGTCCTATTGGACCAAATATCCGTTGGTTTGGTACAACAACGACAGAATCAGCCGTTTCTCGAAGCTCTTGTAGTCCTCGACCTGCTCTATGGGTGCGAAGTTCACCTTCAAATATGAACGGAAGTGTTACTACAGCTACCGCTATCGCACCTTGTTCCCGTGCAAGAGAAACAATCATAGGTGCAGCACCTGTTCCCGTTCCACCACCTAATCCAGCAACGACAATAACAAGGTCTGCTTCCTCAACAATTTTGCTGAGTTTTTCTATGTCCTCTTCAGCGGCTCTTTTGCCCAATATTGGACGTGCGGCGGTACCTCGTCCTTCTGTGATGTTAGCACCAATCTTTACAGGTGTTGCTTCCATGCAGTTTCCAAGTGCTTCTTTGTCAGTGTCCACGATGTACAATTCGGTGTTTGTCAAACCGACTTCTATCATCCGCCTGACAACGTTACCTCCCGGACTACCGACTCCAATAACCTTAGTTTTGGTTCGGATGCGTTTGATTTCTTCTCGATCAGATGACATTGTCTCCCCTTACAAATGTATCAAACTCCATTTGTATGAATTCACGCGTCTGACTTAATTTATTTTCAATTGCACCTGTTGCTCATTTTCGGCTTTGATGTAGACAAATACAATATGCGCATTCGGAGGTGATACATTCAGACAATTCTACATATAAACAATTAACACATAGAAATAACATATAGTGTCAGCATAATGATACATGTTCTTGTAGGATGGGTTGAGGAAAGAAACCTAACAATTGTCCGAATCACTGATTACAGGTGAACGTTGAAAACCCTTAAATTGACGCTAATGGTGCGCTTAGAAACCGCACCTAACGAGAGTGGGATCAACTACACTATCCATTATTAGCCATGCATAGTACTGGCATGAAATTCCACAATACTTTCAATACTACGTATCAGCATTTCATCACTTAATCGGAACGCTTCAGGTATTGTCATTCGTCGCGTTACCATGTCAACAAGCTGTTGGTTCTCTACCACGACAACGGAATCGGCATTTTCTCGCAGTTCTTGGATTCCGATATCTGCTTGTTTAGTACGCCATGCGTCCTCAAAATTAAATGGACGTGTAACAACTCCGACTGTCAATGCCCCCTGTTCACGCGCAAGGGATGCGATTAACGGTGCCGCACCTGTTCCTATTCCACCACCCATACCAGCCGTAACGAAAACAATGTCTGCATCCGCAACGATGGAATGGAGTTTTTCTCGGTCCTCCTCGGCAGCCCTTTTACCCACCTCCGGATTCGCACCAGAAAAACCTTTAGTAGTATTAACTCCGATTGCTACCGGAATTGCGTTATTATGTTTCTCAAGTGCTTTTTGATCTACATTCACAACGTAAAAATCAATATCTGTCAAACCAACTTCTATCATCCGTTCAACAGCGTTACTTCCTGCTGCACCAATACCAATAACCTTTATTTTGGGTTGGTTGCGTTGTGTTCCTTCCTGTTTTGATGTCATAGCATTCCCTCCAATAAGTAAGACACCGAACTCCTTACGTAGGAGTTCACGTATCTGTCGCAATCTTGTTTTGATTGTTCCTACCGCTAATCCAAGTTCAACGTGGATTTCACTGACACTCCACGATTCCATGTAATATAGTACTGCAATGCGACGCATTTTGTCTGGAAGGTGGTCCACTGCCTCTGTCACATCCGCATGAAGTTCTGTTTCACGAAAACGTGAGACCCAATCCTGATCAATACGATCGGTTAAGTTATCGTAACTATATGGAATTTCGACGAGTGAATTACGGGATGAAGTGTAGTACCGCTTGCATGCGTTGTAGGCAATACGATGAACCCATCCACCAAAACTTTCAGCACTCCGCAGTCCGTCAATGTTTTCCCATACCGACCGCCAAATGTCCATGAGTATTTCTTCAGCGTCACGACGTTGTCTTGAATTTGCGATAACAACTTTCCATATACGTGGACTATAACGCGACATCAGTTCTGTAAATGCTGACTCGTCACCGGTTTGTGCATACCGAATGAGTTCTTCATCTGACAGAGTAGTGTACGTTGATAGATCGCTACGCATATATATTTTCCAATTAGATTTTAAATTATAGAGTTTGCTATGTTGGGAAACGGTTTAAAAAAATCAATGAATATGAGTATTTTAGAAAATTCTAAAATGCACGGATTACTTTTGCCACCAAACGTTGTTTGAATTCTGGTGCGTTTGGAT
>LXNI01002169.1_pt1 | contig 14369 bp, 12 predicted proteins | sample 809091 | NCBI WGS metagenome assembly LXNI01 (sample SAMN04870527, study PRJNA318959) | sponge metagenome | biome: 01000161; feature: marine sponge reef; material: water | host: Sarcotragus foetidus | place: Greece: Milos, Mediterranean Sea | collected 2013-05-29 | depth 5-7 m | reverse complement strand
CGGGGGTCAGGTTCCAGTGCGAGCCGGTGCGGTAGGCGGGCACGTCGGTGCGGCACACCCCGAGCAGCTCGGCTATCGGCACCCCGGCGGCCTTGCCCTTGATGTCCCAGAAGGCCACGTCGAGCATGCCCAGCAGGCCGTCGGTGATGGGGTACAGGTGGCGGTTGAGGCTCATGAGCTCTCGCCACAGCTGCTCGTGCTGGAGCGGATCCTTGCCGAGGATGGCCCTCAGGTACACGTCGTGGAGCTGGTGGGCCGAGCCGATCCCCTCGCCGTTGGCGCCGTAGCCCATCGTGTACCCGTCGATGCCCTCATCGGTGGTCACGCACGTCAGCGGGTAGTGCCAGACGGGCGGCACATCGTCGGGGATCGGGCTGTCGCCGTACCAGGGGGCCGCGTCCAGCGCCAGCACCCGGGTGACCATCCCGGCGATCCTCACGCAGCGGTTCCCGAGTTCATGTCTTTGCCGCTTGGCTCACGGTGTGCCGCCGAGTTCATGTCTTGGTCGCTTGACGCGCGGCGTGCCTCGCCAGTTCACGGCGCCGGCGGTGACAGGTCGATCACGTTGGGCGGCGGCTCGCCCGCCACACGGGCGGCCAGGTTGGCCGCGAACACCGCGCACAGCTCGTCGGCGTAGTCCCAGGTGTAGCCGGCCATATGGGGCGTCACGATCACATTCTCCATCGCCCACAGCGGGCTGTCATTCCGAAGCGGCTCGGCGGCGAACACGTCGAGGCCGGCTCCGGCCAGGCTGCCGCCGGCCAGCCCCTCGACCAGGGCCTCCTCGTCGACCGAGGGCCCCCGGCCCACGTTGCAGAAGTAGGCGCCCGGCTTCATGGCTGAGATCACGTCCCGGCTGATCAACCCCCGGGTGGCCGCCCCGCCCGGCAGCGCCCCCACCACATGGTCGGCGCCGACCACCGCTCGAACCAGGTCTTCGGGCCCGAACACCTTCGACACCGCCGGGCTGGGCCGGTCCGCGTGCTTGCGCACACCGACCACGCTCATGCCCAGCGCCGCGCACCGCCGGGCGACGGCCGATCCCAGGGTCCCCAGCCCGATGACGCACGCCGTGGAGCCCGACAGCCGGCCGTGGCGGTGCAGATGCTCCCAACTGCGCCGGGGCATGGCCGCGAGGTATTCGGGCAGGCGGCGGGCAAGCGCCAGCATCATGGCCACGCAATGCTCGGCCACCCCCTCGGAGTAGGCGCCCCCGGCGTTGCACACCACCAACCCCTCGCTGGCGGCCAGCTCCGGGGTCAGGTACTCCTCGTAGCCGGCGCTGGGCAGCAGCAGCAGTCGCAGCGGGCTCGCGGCCAGCAGGTCGGGGTCGGGCCAGCCGACCATGACATCGGCCGCAGCCATCGCTCGCCGGTACTCCGCGGCGGAGGCGTCCTGGCCGAGCCGGTCACAGACCACTTGACCGCCGGCGGCCTCGCACAAGTCTCGGATGTGGTCGTCGCCGAAGGCGTCTACGGCGATCAGCAGCCTCAGAGGCCGAGCGAGATCACGACGCGCCTTCACGGGGCGTCAAGCGAGGCCGTGGCCCGAGCGGCCCGTGAGCGAAGCGAACAAGAGCGGGCGACGCAGCGCTGCATTACGAGGCGCTCGCAACTCGCGTGCGCTCGTCCTCCCCGACGCTGAGGGCAGGGCAGGTCCCTCAGTCGAGCCGGAAACGGGCGGTCTGCATGTACTGGATGGGCCACTCGTCCTTGGTGTACTCGTGGTAGGCGGTCACGATCGTGCCGTCGTCGAGCTGCACCACCGTCGGATAGCCGATGTGCCAGTACTGCGGGTGGACGTCGCGCTCAGGCGAGTGGCAGTCGGCGATGATGAACTCGTCGGCGGGATCCCAGTTGATGCCGTCCTCCGACGTGCAGCCCCGAACGTCCATGGGCTTGGCCCGGTAGCTGTACACGCTCAGCACCCGGCCGTCCTGGAGCTGGATCATGTCGGCGGGATAGCCCCACAACCTGGTCCGTGTGGGCGGCGCCCAAGTCACGCCGTCGTCCTCGGAGTGGGTCACCCACTGGTAGTCGTAGCGGGCCGGCCGGAACAGCACCCTGATCATCGACACCAGCCTGCCGTTGGACATGCGGGTCAGCGACGGCTCCTGGAAGTTGATGATCGAGGCCGGGTCGAAGGCCATCGTCCCCCAGTGGTGCCAGTTGTTCCCGCCGTCGTCGGAGCGCAGCAGGAAGCAGCGTGACGGCTCCCAGTTGACCCCGCCGCCGAGGATGTAGCCGTCGGGGCTGAGGGTGCCCTCCAAGGGCATCAGCAGCCCCCCGTCGGGCAGCTCGACCACATGGCCGGACCCGGTGCCGCCGGCCAGGCAGACCGCAGTGCCCGAGTCCGCGATCGGGTAGGTGCTGACCGGGATCGGCCCGTCCCACGACTGCCCGTTGTCCTTGGACTTGTAGACCGCATAGCCGGTCTGGTGAGGCCGGATATAGCCCATCGCCTGCTCGTCGATGCGGTTGGCGATGGCACCGGGGGCGTTGAGGAAGCCGCAGATGCGGGTGTGCATGATGATGGTGCCGTCGCTGATCTGGGCGAAGGCGCAGTCCCAGTTGCCGGTGTGCTCGGTGTAGTCCTCCACCACCACCCGCGTGCTGGGATCCCAGCTCCTGCCGCCGTCGGAGGACTTGATCAGGCACGACCGGCCGGTGTCGGCGTGCGTCTGGCCCCGCTCCTCGTTGTAGCCCAGCAGCAGCTCGCCGTTCTGGAGCTTGACGATGCTGCCCTGGTTGCAGCACCGGTCAGGGTCGATGTAGGCGTCGACTACCTCGGCGTCCACTCTGCGCATGTGACGGTCCCCCTATGTCACTCGATCGAGGCCGCCTGCGAGCGGCCCCGGGCCATCAGCGGAGTGATGTATACCTCATACATCACGCCCGGAGCAACGTCGGCCGGCGCCGGGCCGGCACCCGGTCTCGCCCGTATGAGCCGGACTCGCTGGCCTGCCCGGTCGGCCTCTTCTCCGGCCGGTGGGGAACGCAGGTATGTTCAGTCGCATGAGCGAACTCAGCGCACAGGACGAGAGTCTCCTTCGACGAGCCATCGAAGTGTCGGCCTCCGCGGCGGCCAACGGGAACATGCCCTTCGGCGCGATCATGGCCGACCCCAACGGCAACGATCTCATCGAGGCCGAGAACACCGGCATCACCGGCCACAACACCCTCAACCATGCCGAGACCGTCCTCATGAGGATGGCGGTTGAGGCTCTGACCGTCGAGCAGATCGCCACCGCCACCCTGTACACCAGCTGCGAGCCGTGCGCCATGTGCAGCGGCTCCATGTATTGGGGCGGGTTGAACCGGATGGTCTACGGGATGAGCGAGCACCATCTTCTCGAGATCACCGGAGCCCACCGGCTGAACCCGACCATGCGGGGCGTCGGCTGCCGAAACGTCCTCCACAGCGGTCAGCGCCGCATCGAGGTGAGTGGCCCCCACCTGATCGAAGAGGCCTCCGTCATCCACCGCGACTACTGGAGCACCACGCCCTAGACGGCCCAGCCCCTCAGTCCCGGTCCAGCCCGTCAGTCCGGGCTAGACGGGTGATGATCAGCACGATCGCGAAACCGGCGACCGCGGCCAAGGTGGGGGCTAGCCACTCGGTGGCGCCGGGCCAGGCCAGGCCGGTCCCTGAGATCATCTCGTTCTCGTGGCGGCTGATCACGCCCACGCCGTTGGGCCAGGGCCACAACACCCGCAACGACCCGGCCATCAACCCCACCAGAACCGCCATCACCGTGTTGCGGGCTTTGTCCAGCAGCCGGCCCAGCACGGTCGAGAACAGCGCCAGGCCCACCGCCGCCCCTGCCAGGAACACGGCCGCCTCCACGTAGCGGAGATCGGTCACGACGCTGATCACCGCCCCGTACATGCCCAGCATCAGCAGCAGGAACGCCCCGGAGATGCCCGGCAGGATCATGGCGCACACGGCCACCGCCCCGGCTCCGGCCAGCACCGGCAGCGAAGGGTCGGCCACTGGGCCGGACTGGACGCCCAGCAGGGCGAACGTCCCGACCGCTGACGCCACCATCAACGTGAGCCGGTCCCCGCCCCGCCACTCGAACAGCCGGCACGCCGCCACCGCCGACGCGGCCACCAGGCCGCAGAACAGGCCGGCCATCGTCTCGGGGTGCTCCTCCAACTGCGTCTCGATCACCGAGGCCAGCAGCAGGATCGTGCCCAGAATGCCGGCCAGCAGCGGCACGATCAGCCACCAGTCCACCGCGGCCAGCCGCTGCCCGCAGCCTCGCCAGTCGCCCCGCAGCAGCCGCCCGGCCGCGGCCGCGAGCGTCCGGACGGCGCCCAGCAGCCGCTCGTAGATGCCGAGCACCACCGCGATCGTGCCGCCCGACACCCCCGGCACCACGTCGGCCGCGCCCATGGCAACCCCGCGGGCCAGCCCGAGCGCGACGTGCCGCCCCGGACCCCAGCTCACCTCACGCCCGCTCATCACCCCACCCCCGCCCCCGACCTAGCTCCACGGAATCTCGGGTTGGTTGTATGTGCCAGGTCCACAGAACTCACCCCAAGAATTCTGCGACCGACGCACCGGCGGCCCGCCCCGGAATCTCGGGTTGGTTGTATGTGCCAGGTCCACAGAAGTCGCCCCGAGAATTCTGCGACCGACGCACCGGCGGCCCGCCCCGGAATCTCGGGTTGGTTGTATGTGCCAGGTCCACAGAAGTCGCCCCAAGAATCTGTGCCCGGCCCGCCCCCCGACCGCACTCGAATCAGGTCTGGGAGGCGAGGCGGCGGTTCTTGACCTTGGCCTTGAGGTAGTCCCGGTTCAGCACCGCGATGAAGTCGAGGCTGATCTCCTTGGGGCAGGCCTCGGTGCACTCGCCGTGGTTGGTGCACGACCCGAAGAACGACTCCATCGTCTCCACCATCGCCTCGGCCCGCCGCCACCGCTCCGGCTGGCCCTGGGGCAGCACGTTGAGATGGCCGAGCTTGGCCGCGGTGAACAGCTGGGCCGCCGAGTTGGGGCAGGCCGCCACGCAGGCTCCGCAGCCGATGCAGGCCGCCGCGTCCATGGCGAAGTCGGCCACGTCCTTGGGGACCGGGATCTCGTTGGCGTCGGGGGCGGTGCCGGTGGGCGCCGAGATGAAGCCGCCCGACTCGATTATCCGGTCGAAGGCCCGCCGGTCGACCATCAGGTCCTTCACAACGGGGAACGACGCCGCCCGGAACGGCTCGATCACGATCCCGTCGCCGTCGCGGAACTTGCGCATGTGCAGCTGGCAGGTGGCGGTGGCCTTCTCGGGACCGTGGGGCCGCCCGTTGATCATCACCCCGCAGGTGCCGCAGATGCCCTCGCGGCAGTCGTGGGCGAAGGTGACGGGCTCGATGTCGTCGTCGATGAGGCGCTCGTTGACGATGTCGAGCATCTCCAGGAACGAGCAGTCCTCCGGGATGTCGTGGGCGTCGACGTCGAGGAACGCCCCCGGCTCGTCGGGCCCGGCCTGGCGCCAGATCCGCAGCTTCAGCCGCAAGGTTGCTCCATGCCCGTTCCCGGAGCTCGAGCCCGAGATGTTCCCGGCGCTCATGCCAAGCCCCCGAAACCCCGAAATTGGGGTGGATATTGGGTCTCCAGCAGCCGTTCGGTCGCCAATTTCGCTGCTAGGCGGCCTGGGGCGTGGATTCCGGAGCTCACTTGTAGCTCCTCTGGGTGAGCTTCACGTTCTCGAACGCGAGCGGCTCCTTGATCAGCTCTTGGGGCCGGTCCGGGCCCTGCCAGTCCCATGCGGCCACGTAGCTGAAGTTCTCGTCGTCGCGCAGGGCCTCGCCCTCCGGGGTCTGGTGCTCCTCGCGGAAGTGCCCGCCGCAGGACTCCTCGCGGTGCAGTGCGTCGCGCACCTTCAGTTCGGCCATCTCCATGAAGTCGTCCACCCGGTTGACCTGCTCCAGCGACTGGTTGGTGGTGTCGGCCGAACCCAGCACCTTCACGTTGGCCCGGAACTCCTCCCGCAGCGCCGGGATCTCGCTGAGCGCCTTCTCCAGGCCGGTGCGGTTGCGGGCCATGCCGCAGTACTCCCACACGATCTTGCCCAGCTCCCGGTGGTAGTGGTCCACCGACTTGGTGCCCCGCTTGGCCAGCCAGCCCCGGGTGCGGTCGTCCACCTCGGCCACCGCGGCTGCGAAGGCGGGGTCGTCGGTCGGCACCGGCGCCGCCCCCAGCTTCGGCGCCAGGTAGTCGCCGATGGTGTAGGGCAGCACGAAGTAGCCGTCGGCCAGGCCCTGCATCAGCGCCGACGCGCCCAGCCGGTTGGCCCCGTGGTCGGAGAAGTTGCACTCGCCCAGGGCGTAGAGGCCCGGCACGTTGGTCATCAGGTTGTAGTCCACCCACAGCCCGCCCATGGTGTAGTGGGTGGCCGGGTAGATGCGCATGGGGGACCGGTAGGGGTCCTCACCGGTGATGCGCTCGTACATGTCGAGCAGGTTCCCGTACTTCTCCCGCACCACGCTCTCGCCGTCGCGGGCGATCACGTCGGCGAAGTCGAGGTACACGCCGTTGCGCAGCGGCCCCACGCCCAGGCCCTGGTCGACCACCGTCTTGGCGTTGCGCGACGCCACGTCGCGGGGCACCAGGTTGCCGAACGCCGGGTACTTCTCCTCCAGGAAGTAGTAGCGGTCGGGGTCGCCGATGTGGGCTGCGGCCCGGGCGTCGTCGGAGTTGCGGGGCACCCAGATGCGCCCGTCGTTGCGCAGCGACTCCGACATGAGGGTCAGCTTCGACTGGAACTCGTCGCTGGCCGGGATGCAGGTGGGGTGGATCTGGGTGTAGCACGGGTTGGCGAAGGCCGCCCCTCGCCTATGCGCCCGCCATGCCGCGGTGACGTTGCAGTTCATGGCGTTGGTGGACAGGTAGTAGACGTTGCCGTAGCCGCCGGTGGCCAGCACCACCGCGTGGCCGCTGTGGGCCTGCACCTCGCCGGTGAGCAGGTCCCGGGTGACGATCCCGACCGCCTCGCCGTCCTTGACCACGATGTCGAGCACGTCGGTCCGGTTGTGCAGGGTGACGCCGCCGGCCGCGATCTGGGAGGCCATGGCCTGGTAGGCGCCCAGCAGCAGCTGCTGGCCGGTCTGGCCCCGGGCGTAGAAGGTGCGGCTCACCTGGGCGCCGCCGAAGGACCGGTTGGCCAGCAGGCCGCCGTACTCCCGGGCGAACGGCACTCCCTGGGCGGCGCACTGGTCGATGATGTTGAGCGACACCTGGGAGAGCCGGTAGACGTTGGCCTCCCGGGAGCGGTAGTCGCCGCCCTTGACGGTGTCGTAGAAGAGCCGGTACACCGAGTCGCCGTCGTTGCGGTAGTTCTTGGCTGCGTTGATGCCGCCCTGGGCGGCGATGGAGTGGGCCCGCCGGGGCGAGTCGTGGAACGTGAACGCCTCGACCTGGTAGCCCAGCTCGGCCAGCGACGCCGCGGCCGACGCCCCGGCCAGCCCGGTGCCCACCACCAGGATCTTGAAGCGCCGCTTGTTGGCCGGGTTGACCAGCTTCACCGAGAACTTGTGGTTGTCCCACTTGTCGGCGATGGGCCCGTCCGGGACCCTGGCGTCCGGCGCCACGCTCATGCGACCACCCCCGCCTGAACCATGATCGGGAAGCTCAGGTTGCCGACCAGGATCGCCCCGGCGATCACCGTGGCCAGCCCCCGCCGCAGGTGGTTGAACCGGGGATTGTTGACGCCCAGGGTCTGGAACGCGGAGGCGATGCCGTGGTAGATGTGCACCGACAGCGCCACGTTGGCCACGATGTAGATGATGGCCACCGGGATCGACGACAGCGACTCCACCACGTTGTGGTACACGTCGCCCCGGATGTAGTCGCCGCCCAGCCACCATCCCCAGGTGAGGTCGGCCAGGTGGAACAGCACGTAGAGGCCGATGATGGGGCCGGTCCAGCGCATGGTGCGGCTGGCGAAGTTGACGGCCACGTAGTCCTGGCCCCCGGCGTAGCGCTTGTTGCCGCTGACCCAGTTGGCCTTGGGGCTGCTGCGCCGGCTGATCTCCTTGAGCGACCATGCGCTGTGGATGTGCAGCACGAACATGGCCAGCAGCCCGATGCGCATCACCCACAGGATCAGCGTGCGGGGCACCAGGTGGCCGCCCAGGTCCCGCAGCGCCTCGGCGTACTCGTTGATCTGCGTCGGGCCCTCGTACAGGTGCAGGTTGCCGATCATGTGAACGACCACGAACGCCAGCAGCCCCACCCCGGTGACGGCCATCACGTACTTCTTGCCGACCGAGGCCTGGTAGATGTTCAGCGGCCAGGGAAGCTCCCGCCGACGGCGCCGAAGCGGCGGAACCCGCTCGCCTGAGCCCGCACCGGTGGGGGTGACCGTCCGCGCCATCCCCCCAAACCTATCGCTCACGCCCCACTCCCCGGACGCAGCCACCCCCCTCCGCGAAATTAGGGCGGTTTGTGGGTGTCTGGTGCCTACTCCGTCGCCAATTTCGTGCGACCTCCGTGGCGGCAGGCTGTCTCGACAGTGGCGCACAGAGCTTGGGGATCCTGCAGGTAGTGGGTCCAAGTGAAGTTGAGGACTGTCCAGCCCAGGATGGTCAGCCGGTTTCGGCGCTCCGGGTCCTTGTCGAAAGACACCCGGTTCAGGTGCCAGCGCCTGCTATCGAGCTCGATGGCCACCCGGCGCTCCGGGTAAGCGAGGTCAACCTGAGCGACCAACTCACCGTCAGAGGCATGGATTCGGTGCTCCATCACCGGCCCGGCTGAGACCTGATTCGACTAGCAGGTCGGAGACCATGCGACTCCATGCGCTAAGAGGTATCGAGTCGTCGGACCGGTCCTCCAACGAGGCCCGGAAGGCCGCGCAGCCGTCTCGTCCCCGTCGGGCGTGCGAGACGAGGATCCGGTAGAGGTCCGTGAGGCGCAACCAGCCGTCCCTAAGCACTGAATCGATCGCCTGGTCGAGACGCTGCCGACTGACGACGGCAGACACGTCGAGGAGCGTGCGGCCCAGTCCTGTGCACGGGATCCCCTGACGTTCGGTAGGCATGGCTAGGTCGAACTGGGTTGACTGGTGGAGGATCGCGCCGGTCAGGGACTTTGCTCCGCCCCTCGGGACGACAAGTTCGATGCAATCAAGCCGGAAGCCATCGATGCCGTGCAGCGCAGCCGCTGACCGGTGGCTAGCCAGGGCGTCGCGCGTGAGGCAGGCCGCGAGGAGTCGGGCCATCCGAGTGTCGGGGGTCGATCGGTGCCGGTACACGCCCCGGGCAACCCGCACCCAGCTGCCGGTGCGGATGCGCCACTTGATCTGGGTGTCGGTCATGCCCTCCTGCAGAGCCTGCTCCCTGGTGATCAGGCCGTGCTGTCGCGTCATGCGTTCATGGATCGGTGTCTCGCTCACCACAACCGCACCCCCATTGAATCATGAAATATATTGAAACCTATCTAAATTGGTGTCCATATCGGTCTCCTCCCCGAAATTGGGGTGGATATTGGGTGTCCAGTGCCTGTTTGGTCGCCAATTTCGGGTGGGGCCGGGGCCGGGGGCGGATTGTGTGGGTGCCGACGCGTTTGGCGGTGCGCTGGCCAGAAGTGGGCGGGTAGGTTCGGCTGGTGGCTGGTGGGGCTCGATGAGGCTGCTGGACAACGGCGAGTTCGTCGACGACTTGCACCGGGCGCTGCCATCGGCCGAGCGGCGGGTGCTGATCCAGGTGATGACCTTCGACGGCGACGCGTCCGGGCTGGCGGTGGCCGACCGGTTGGCCGAGGCCGCCGGCCGGGGCGTGGACGTCCGCCTGCTGGTCGACTGCTTCGCCCTGCGCTACGTCAGCGACCGCCCGGCCACGGACCCCGAGGTTCGGGCCGAGGCGGCCGAGACCGCAGCCATGCTCGACCGCCTGAGGGCTGCGGGCGTGACCGTGACCTTCACCCAGCCCTTCGGGCCGGTGCTGTTCTTCGGCCTGAGCCGCAACCACAAGAAGCTTTATGTGATCGACGACCACGCCTACCTCGGCGGCATCAACATCAGCGACCACAACTTCGCCTGGCGGGACTTCATGGTCCGCATCGCCGACCCCGCAACTGTGAACACGCTCGTTGAGGACTTCGCCCTCACCGAACGGGGCGAACGGCAGTCGCTGAAGGGCCACATCATCACCAACTCCGAGATCGAGCCCGCCTTCAAGGACGTGGTCAACGGTGCGACCCGCAGCCTGGTGCTGGCTTCCCCGTACTCCCTCGACATCGGGATCGTCAAGCTGCTCGAGCAGGCTCGGGCCCCCGACAAGACGGTGATCATGGCCCGGCACAACAACTTCCGCTGGCTGCGGGCCGCCGAGCCCCACATATGGGACCGCCTGGCCCGCAGCGGCGTGGACCTGTGTACCTACCCGGACTTCTTCCACGCCCGGTTCGTGCTCGCCGACGACGACAGGCTGCTGATCGGCTCATCGAATTTCAGCCGGCACAGCTTCCGGTGCAACCAGGAGGTCTGCCTGCTGATCACCGACACCGAGTTCATCGCCGAGTTCAAGAACCGGATGCTGGCCGACACCGAGCCTTTGGCGGGGGCCCATCCGGTGCGCCGCAGCCTCGCCGGAGCTGCCTGGGGAAGGGTGGTGGCCCGCTTCTACTTCCACGTGATAGTCGGAGCCGCCCAGGTCGTCGCCCCCTTCGCCCCCACACGCGCCCGCCGCTGACCTGCCCCAGAGTGGGGCCTGCGGGGTGTGGGGCTCGCGGGGTGTGGTGCTGTGGTGGTGCTGACCTGCGCTGGTGTGGGGCGTGCGGGGTGTGGTGCTGTGGTGGTGCTGACCCGGCGCGAGATCGTCCTGGTGTGGGGCTCGCGGGGCGTGGGGCTGTGGTGGTGCTGACCCGGCGCGAGCCCGTCCCGGCGTGAGATCTGCTGGGGGTGGGGTTGATGTGGATGGTGGGCCGTGTGGGGCGGTTTGGCCATCAATGTCGGGGAGGGGGATTGCGCCGGCAGCGGCGGGGTGACACACTGATAAGCAGCGGTTATCGGAATGGGAACCACACAGTGACGATCGCGAAGCCGGTCTGCACAGACCCGGTGATCCTGAACCAGTGGCACGTCATCAGTGCCCTCGACGAGATCGGCGTCGGCGTCGTGAACGACACCCTCCTGCTCGACGAGCGCGTCAGCTTCACCGTCACCGGCGACGGCGAGTGCCTCGTCTGGCGCTCATCGCCGGCCCTGCCCGCCGGCGCCCCCGCGGATCCCGCCGTGCTAAACGGAGCAGAGGCCCTGCCGGCCAAGCCCGAGTACGGCTACCTGTGGACCAGCCTCGGCGATCCCCCCGCCGATCTGTTCCCGCTGCCGGAGTACCACCATCCCCGCAGACGCAACATGAACGCCGGCACCGTCGGCGTGGCCACCTCCGCGCCCCGGGCAGTGGAGAACTTCCTGGACCTGGCCCACTTCCCGTACGTCCACGAGGGCTCGCTGGGCGTGATGCCCCACACCGAGGTGGTCGAGTACGACGTCCAGATCCGCGACGGCGAAGTCCACGCCACCAAGTGCGACATGCTGGTGCCCAAGGTCGGCGTCAACTTCGACGCCCCGGTGGTGATGCGCTACCGCTACCGGGTCCCGCACCCCTACTGCGTGATGCTCTTCTACGACAGCCTGCCCGACCCCTCCGCCGAGGACGTCTGCGCCATCTGGGTGCAGCCCATGAGCGCCGACCGGGTGCGCGCCCACAACTACATGGGCGTCATCGACGACACCAGCACCGACAACGAGATCAAGGCCTACCAGCTGCTGATCTTCGCCCAGGACAAGCCCATCCTCGAGAACCAGCACCCCAAGCTCCTGCCCCTCGACCCCCGGGCCGAGACCCCGATCCGCGCCGACCGCTCGGCCATCGCCTACCGGCGCTGGCTGGCCGACCTGGGCGTCACCTACGGCGTGGTGCCCGCCCCGGTCCGAGGCTGAGCGACCGGGCGGATGGAGGGTGAATCGTGCGGATGCTCGCGAGCCGCCGAGCGAGGCTGTGACCCGAGCGGCCCGTGACCGAAGCGAATAAGAGCGGGAGTGACACCGCGGTGGCGCCACGGGCTCTCGCCTACCAGCGGAGCCGGCTGAGCGCCTGTCCGAGACGGGGGGCGAGATGATCGACGACCCGGTGCTGGTGAACGACTGGCACGCGGTGGCCCGCTCCGGCGATGTGGGCGACCAGCAGGTGGCCGGCGCCCGCCTGCTGGGCGAGGACCTGGTCGTCTGGCGCCAGGACGGCACCGTCATGGCCTGGAAGGACCTGTGCGTGCACCGCGGCACCCGCCTGTCGCTGGGGCATGTCACCGGGCTGGGCCTGGAGTGCGCCTACCACGGCTGGACCTACGACCGGTCCGGCAGCTGCGTCCACATTCCGTCCCGGCCCCAGCAGCGCCCCCCGGCGAGGGCGTGCGCCACCGTCTACGCGGCGACCGAGGCCCACGGCTTGATCTGGGCCTCGCTGGGCCAGCCCGCCGGCGGCCCGCCACGGTACGAAGAGTGGGACGACCCCGCATACCGCCACGTCCTCGGCGGCCCGTACCCCATAAGGGCCGCCGCCCCCAGAGTCATCGAGAACTTCCTGGACGCCAGCCACTTCCCGTTCGTGCACGAGGGCATCCTCGGCGACCGTGACCACGCCGAGATCCGCGACTACGCCGTGGAGACCGGTCCCGACGGAATCACCGCGCTCGACATCAACACCTGGACCCCCAACCCCGACGGCTCGGGCGAGGCCAAGATGGCCCAATGGCTGTACCGGGTGCTGCGGCCCCTCACCGCCTACATCGCTCTGTCGGTTCCCGGCGGCGGCCCCGAGCGCTACACGATGTACTTCGCGGTGACCCCGGTCGACGAGCACAACAGCGTCGGCTGGATGTGGAACTCGATGAACTACAACCACGACCTCTCCGACGAGGAGTTCGGCGCCTACATCGACGAGATCGTCCTGCAGGACATCCCGATCGTGGAGTCCCAGCGGCCCGAGCTGCTGCCGCTGGAGTTGCAGGCCGAGCTGCACGTGCGGGCCGACAAGACCGCGGTCGCCTACCGCCGCTGGCTCAAGGACCTAGGGCTGACTTTCGGCACGTCCTAGCCCAGATCTTTCAGTAAGCCCGGTGGGGGATGGTCTGTGGGTTGGTTGTGGTGCGGTGGCGGGCGTGTCGGGGGTGTTGGGCGTGTGGGGGCGCGTCGGGTCGCAGCGGGGGTGTGGGTGGGTTGGCCGGGTCGGGGGTGTGCTGCGGCGCCCGGTTGGCCGCGGGGTGGGGCGCTCAGATGAGCAGGTTGAGGTTGTGGATCCGTTCGAACGCGGTGAGGAGGTGCGGTGTCCAGGGCCAGTCGTCGGGGAGTTTGGCGAGGTTTTGTCGGCCGGTGCGCACGAGCCGGGCACAGGTGTGCAGCAGGCAGTGGCGGAGCCGTTTGGGTTCGGCTTTGGCGAGGTCGCCGTCGAGGGCGAGCTGGCGGGTCCAGGCGAGCATGTCGTGGGCGCACATGGTGATCTGAAGCCAGGCGCAGTTGATGGCGAACGAGTGCGACGGGAGCTTGGCCAGTCCGGTGGCTTTGTGGTCGCTGATCTGGCGTTCGGCGCGGCCGCGGCCGCGGCCGCGGTGCAGCGCTTCGATGTAGGCGATGTCTGTGCCGTTGTCGGCGTTGTCGGCGATGTCGGTTATGAGTACTTGCAGGCGCCGTCCGGCGGCGTCGGTGAAGGTCAGCTGCGCTCCGGGGTGGGGGTCCTCGCGGCGGGCGATCATGCGGGTGCCGTCGGGCCAGGGCGACAGGTCGACGGCCTCGGTTATCTCGGCGACTTCGGCGTGCTCGCGCGGCTCGGATCCGTCGGTGCTGAGCGCCGGCTGCCAGCATCTGTCGGCGACTTCGAGGATCTTCTGCGCGATGTCGATGCTGAGGGGGTGCCCGACACAGAACCGCACGCCGCGTTCGCGGCACTCCTCGAGGAACCCTCGGGTGCATCCCGCGGAGTCCGCCCTGACGGTCACCTCTGTGTCGCGGGGATCGACGGGGATCTGGGCCAGCGCGTCGGCGAGGACCTCGATGTGGTCCGCGGCGGTGTTGGAGCCGGCGTTGCCGGGCCGCAGCATCCCGGCTAGGGCCTCGCCGGTCGCGTCGAGATAGGCCATCAGCGGATGGAACCCGTATCCGCCCTTGTAGGTCCCCGCGGCGGCCTGCTTGTCCGAGTGGGAGTCCACCAGCGTGGCGTCGATGTCGATCACATAGAACCCCGGATCCGCTCCTGCGGCCCACACCGCGCGCCGGGCCTCGGCCCGGGCCGCTTTGATCTGCTCGACGCGGCGCCCGGCCGCCTCGAGTGCCCGCCACAGCGTCGCCGGCGACGCCACCTCACCGAACAGCCGCGGCTGCG
>LXNI01002167.1_pt1 | contig 14385 bp, 12 predicted proteins | sample 809091 | NCBI WGS metagenome assembly LXNI01 (sample SAMN04870527, study PRJNA318959) | sponge metagenome | biome: 01000161; feature: marine sponge reef; material: water | host: Sarcotragus foetidus | place: Greece: Milos, Mediterranean Sea | collected 2013-05-29 | depth 5-7 m | reverse complement strand
AGCGGCGACTACGGTTGAGGGCCGCGACGCCGCGGGCGGGCGCCGGGGCGCGACCCGAAGGGCGGCGCTCTCTGGTCGACAGCGTGCGTCGAGGCGCTTGCCCGATGTCACCGCATCGCGCGGGGCGCCTCTCCTGCTCCGCCGACCAGACAGCGCCGCGCAGACCATGACCCTGGCGGGAAATGCGGGCTAAGGGAATTTCGGATCAGGCGGCCTTTTCGCCGTAATAGAGCGTCACCACGTGCACGGCTTCGGCAAAAAACAGCCAGCGCTCGATCAGAACTCCCAGCACCACGCTCAGCCCGGCGATCACAGCCAGAGCGGCGGCAAAATAGAAACCGGCGAATACCGATAGGGCCACGCCGATCAGCGGAATCGCAAACAGGGTCACCAGCGTGATTTTTCTCAATTTCGCGGCATGTTTGCGGGCCACCCGATATCCCATTTCCTTTTGCAGGTAGTTCGGTGCCGAGTGGGGCGGATCGAGCGGCCGAACGTTGCCGAAGCCGCCGAGGCCGGTCGCCGTTTCAGCCGTTGCCACGGGGTCGGCCGTGTCGATCGATCGCCAGTATCCGATCTTCAGCACCGCCGCCGCGAGCAGGCTCACGACGGCTACCCCGGCGCTCCGAATGTTTGCGGCCCCAAACATCGCGACAACGAGATGAAACCCCACCGCACCGGTGGCCAGGCCAAGGGTGATGTAGAGCCATGGCACCAGCGGGTGGTGCCATCTGGGGATCGCCTTGAGCGACGCATAGATCATGCCCGTGCAGTAGACCGTGACGGCCGCCAGCACCGGCGTTAGCCACGCGGCCAGCAGCCACACGCCCACCACCTCTCCCAGCCAGACCCAGCCCCAGGCCAGGCCGGCAACGGGTACATAGGCAAGCACCGCGGCGACGCCCTCGCGGGACAGCCAAGACGAGCGGAATTGGCTCAGCGCCCGCCAGGCGCGCTCCGGGTGTCCCAGGTGAATCGTCGACGACAACAGTCCGGCCGTGACCAACACGCCGCCGACGAAAATCAGGATCGCACCCAGTTCGCGCGCCGCCGGAATCCAGCCCGTTCCGACGAAGATCGCCGCAACCGCCAGCAGCCCGTAGCCGAGGCCGGACGCGGTGGTAAAGAAGATGATGGAATAGGCGGGGTGCATGATCAGACGGCCGAGGTGTCCGAAAGCAACCTGTCCACCCAGCCGAGAAACCCGCCTTCGGGGCTGGCGTCCTCAAGAGGAAGCGTGGTGCCTGCTCCCGTCTTCTTCTCGCGGACCGGCAAATACTTGTTGGTCGGCGCGCACTCCATCTCCGGCATCAGATCGTAACCGCCGCGATCGGCGACAAGTCGTGAAACACTCGAGTTGGGATCGCCCAGGTCGCCAAAGTGGCGCGCCGAGGCGGGACAGGTGGCGACACAGGCCGGCACCCGGTCAACCTCCTCCAGGTTCTCGTTGTAAATCCGGTCGATACACAGCGTGCACTTCTTCATCACGCCCGCATCCGTATCGAATTCCCGCGCACCATAGGGGCAGGCCCAGGAACACAGCTTGCAGCCGATACACTTGTCCTCCTCGACCAGGACGATCCCGTCGGACCCCCGTTTGTACGAGGCGCCCGTCGGACAGACGGTGACGCAGGGCGCGTTGTCGCAGTGGAGGCAGGACTTGGGAAAATGCACCACCCTTGCATCGGCGCCCGTACCGGCCTCATAGGAATGAATCCGGTTGAACCACACCCCGTCCGGCGCCGCGCCGTAAGGGTTGAAATCGGTGAGCGGCGCGTGATAACCGCCCGCGTTCCACTCCTTGCAGTTGACCGCGCAGGCGTGACAGCCGACGCAGGTATCGAGATCGATCACCAGGCCGAGGCGCTTGGGCGTTGGCTGCGCGGGCAGTCCGGTCATGGCCGCCGCCCGCCGGCATAGCGGAGAATATCGGGCCGATTGCCGAGGCCGGCAGGTTTTGAGAACTCATCAAACTGCGGCACTGTCCGCCCGTCTTCCGCCGCCGCCTTTTCGATGCGAATTTTCAGGTCGTACCATGCCGCCTGGCCTGTGATGGGATCGGAATTGGTGTAACGCCGGCCGCTGTCCTGTTCCGGCAACAGTTCGTCGATCAGGTGGTTGAGCAGGAACCCTTGGGTGATGTCGGCGGCCGCGGGGTCGATGTTCCAGGCGCCCGCGCGCTTGCCGATGGCGTTCCAGGACCACACCGTCCTGGGGTTGACCCCGGCCATCAACTTTACCTGCACCTTGATGCGCCCGGACCGGCTCTCGGCCCACACCCAGTCGTCGTCTTCGAGGCCCGCCTGTTTCGCGACGGGTTCGGGGACATAGAGCCGGTTGGATCCATGAATTTGCCGAAGCCAGGCATTCTGGGTGCCCCAGGAATGGTACATGGCCATGGGACGCTGGGTGACCGCGTGAAGGGTATAAGTCTCCGGGTCGGCCGCCGCCTCGTCCAGCGGCTGATACCAGAACGGCAACGGATCAAAGTAGGTGTCGATACGGTTCCGCTCGCTCTCGGGCGGGACGTTGTCCCCGTGGCCGCGGGCGGCGAGCCGGAACTTCTGCAACGGCTCGCTGTAGAGCTGGCTGATCACCGGATCGGTGGTTTTCACGTAGCCGTTTTCCTGGGCATGGGCGAGATAGCCGTGGTTGATGTTGCGGAAGAACTTGTGCTCGTCGGCAAGCTCCTCCCGCCAGAAACAGCCGTTCTCTATATATTTATCCAGTTGGCCCGGGTTGGGCGCGCCCTTCCCGGTCTCCGAGCCGTCCTCGCCCCGCCAACCGGCCAGCGGACCGACCCCGGGTTGGCGTTCATGGTTGGTGATGTAGTCGGAATAGCCGCCCGGATAGGCCGGGCGGCCCAATTCCTTGATGAACCCCGGTAAACCGAGCCGGGCGCCCAAGTCGATGAGCACGTCCTGGAACGGCCGCACGTCCCGGTCGGGCTCGACCACCGGGCGGCGGATGGCGTCGCATGCTCCATCAGCGTCGCTGATCGGCCGATCGAGAAGCGAGATACAATCCCAGCGCTCGAGGTAAGTGGTGTCCGGGAGGACCAGGTCCGCGTAGGCCACGGTCTCCGAGTAGTAGGCGTCCGAGTAGATGATGTAGGGGATTTTGTACCCGCCGCCCGCCGCGTCCTTGTCGGTGAGCATCTCCATGGTTCTCGGGGTGTTCATGGACGAGTTCCACGCCATGTTGGCCATGTACATGAACAGCACGTCGATGGGGTACGGATCGCCCCGCCAGGCATTACCGATAACCATGTGCATCAGCCCGTGCGCCGACAGCGGCGCCTCCCACGAGAACGCCTTGTCGATCCGCATGGCCGTGCCGTCTTCGTCCACCAACAGGTCCTCGGGCCCCTGGGGAAAGCCCAGATGCGGTCCCGGAAGCGGCAAGTTGGGATTGACGTCCCCGGGACGGCCGGTGGGCCGGGGCAGTGAATCGAACCCCTTCGGATAGGGCGGCTTGTAGCGCAGGCCACCCGGCGCATCGATGCTGCCCAACAGGATTTGCAACAGGTGGATGGCGCGGCAGGTTTGAAATCCGTTGGAATGGGCGGAGATGCCCCGCATCCCGTACATGCTGACCGGCCGCCCGATCATCTTCTCGTGGCGAACGCCCCGCCAGTCGGTCCAGGGTTCATCGACAACCAAGTCCTGCTCGAAGGCGGCCTCGGCCAGTTCGGCGGCGATCCGCTTGATGACGTCTTCGGCAATACCGGTCTGGTAGGCGACGACGGCCGGGCTGTAGTCCAGACGCAGATAGCGTTCGGCAAGGAGATGAAACACCGGCCTGGCCCGGCGCCCATCCGGGAGTTCCACCTCGCCCCGCAGAGCGGGTTCCACATCAGGATCGATGAACGGGCGCGGCGCGTTGGATTTCCGGTCCCAGACCAGTTCCCGGCCCTCCTCGTCCCGGGCGAATAGACCGTCGTCGGCCTCACCCGCCGCATCGATCACCAGATAGGGCGCGTTGGTGTAGCGGACAAGGTACCCGGCATCGACCTTGCCGCCCCGCAGCAGCTCATGGATCAGCGCCATCACGAACAGGCCGTCGGTGCCGGGCGTAATCCCCAGCCATTCGTCGGCCACTGCCGAATAACCGGTGCGGATGGGATTCACCGAGACGAATTTGGCGCCGCGTCCTTTCAGATGGCTCAGCCCAATCTTGATGGGATTGCTGGCGTGATCCTCGGCGACACCGAACATCAACAGGTATTTCGTCCGCTCCCAGTCGGGCTCGGAGAACTCCCAGAACGCGCTGCCGAAGGTGTAGATTCCCGCCGCCGCCATGTTGACCGAACAGAACCCGCCATGGGCGGCGTAGTTGGGAGTGCCGAATTGCTGGGACCACCAGCTGGTCAGCGCCTGGCTCTGGTCCCGGCCGGTGAAAAATGCTAGCCGCTTGGGATCGGTCGCCCTGACCCGCGCCAACCAAGAGGTCGCGATATCGAGGGCCTCACTCCACTCGATTTCCCGAAACTCGCCGGCGCCCCGTTCGCCGACCCGTCTCAGCGGCTTGGTCAACCGCGCCGGAGAGTTGTGCTGCATGATGCCCGCGGATCCCTTGGCGCAGAGCACTCCCTTGTTCACCGGATGATCCCGGTTGCCCTCGATGTAGCGGATGGTGCCGTCGGTCAGGTGAACTTTGATCCCGCAGCGGCAGGCGCACATGTAGCAGGTCGTGGTCTCCACCCGATCCCCCGGGGAAGGAGAAAGGTCGATGGGGCGATCGCCGCTCAAGGGAGATGTGGTCATATATCCTCGGCTGGAAGGAAGGGGTTCTTGTTGTCGGTGAGAAGTGTAGTGAGCGGTCCCGACCGGTCAAACATTTAACAAGCCGAGAATGTAAAAATGCCCCTATCCGGTATGACTGAGCGCATGGCGGACAACTTTTTTCATCACCGTCGGCAGGGCATGGTCGCCGAACCGGTCAACGGGGCACCACACGCCATCCGGCTTCCCCTTCGAACGTCCGGAGAGTACCCGAAGCTCCAGATGAAAGTGGGTGAAGGTGTGACGCACCATACCCGGCAGCTCCCGGGGTGCCTTGAGCGGCGCCGCGGCCAATACCTTATCGGATTGCCAATCCCCCTCTTCCCAAATGGACGACGGCACCTCCATCATACCGCCCAACAGGCCCTCCTCCGCCCGGCGGCGAAGCAGGATCGAGCCGTTGCCGTCGCTGATCCAATAGGCGTATCCCCGCCGGGTCGGCCGTTCCGCCCTGGGCGGCTTACGCGGATAGGTCTCCGGCTCACCCGCCGCGAAGGCGGCGCAGTCGGCGCTCAAGGGACAGATGGCGCAAGCGGGCTTCTTCGGCGTGCAGATGGCGGCCCCCAGATCCATGGCGGCCTGCACATAGTCGCCCGGGCGCTTCTTCGGTGTCAGTCCCTCGGCAAGCTCCCTAATTCGGGATTTGGCCGTCGGCAGTTCCTCGTCGACGGCGAACAGGCGCGCCACCACCCGTTCGATATTGCCGTCGACCGGCGAGGTCGGCCGGTCGAAGGCGATGGCCGCGATTGCCCCCGCCGTGTAGGGCCCGACGCCCGGCAGTTTCAACAATTGGGCTTCGGTGTCGGGGAACGCTCCGTTCAATTCGCCTGCCACCACCTGGGCGCATTTGTGAAGATTGCGGGCGCGAGCGTAGTAGCCGAGCCCCTGCCATGCATGGAGGACCTCATCCAGTTTCGCCGCCGCCAGATCGCTCACCGTCGGCCACTTCTCCAAAAACGCGACAAAGTACCGGCCCACCGTCGCCACCGTGGTCTGCTGAAGCATGATCTCCGAGAGCCACACATGGTACGGGTCGGCGCAATCGCCGGGGGCGGCCCGCCATGGCAAAACGCGCCGGTGACGGTCATACCAATTGAGCAATTTGGTCGATGGCCTTGTCATCTATTGAGCCGGTTGCCGGACCACTGATTCGTCCCTACCCTACGCGCTTCCGCAATCTCAAAAAAGGCGGCCCATTTCTCATGGCCATCAAACGATATGGCGGCGTCCGCGCCGTCGGCCAATCGGTGGAGAAGCTGACCAAACCCATCTTCGGCCGCCGTGGTTTCGCGGGCGCCGGCGTGCTCACCGACTGGACGGCCATCGTCGGTGAGCACCTGGCCCGCCACACCCAGCCGGACCGCATTTCCCATGACGGGCCGAAGCGTGTCGACGGCACCCTTCATCTCCGGGTCGATAGCGCCTCCCTGGCCACCGAGTTGATACACCTGGAGCCGCAGCTGATTGAGCGAATCAACACCTTCTTCGGTTACAAGGCCGTGGCCCGCCTCAGACTGGTGAACGGTCCCATCGGCCGTGCCGAGGAAAAGCCGGAACAATCCAGGCGAGCACTCACCGAGGATGAAAAATCCAATCTTTCCAAAAGGTTGTCGGTTATCGACGACCCCGATCTGAAGGCGGCGCTGGAGGCGCTCGGCGGCGTCATTCTCACCGATAAAGGGTGATTTGGTCCTGTTCCCGGTCACCTATCCGCCATCTTTCAGCCCCAATCGGCTGCTACACAAATCACCGTGAAAACGACGAAACGGCCTTGGGAAGTCTCGCCGGATAGTCCAAAATCGCCGGAGTACTGCGGATTCTCGGCGCTTGTCGGGAGACCGAACCCAATCTATAGTCATCAACATGTTGTGCCGAGGAGGCAAATTTGGCTCGACGAGCACTAGGTATAGGGCTGCTTCTGGGGTTTCTGGTGGCGGTTTCACCGCTGCACGCCCAGGATTTACCGCCCGCATCCCAAATCCTGTCCGACCGGATTTTGGGCAAGATGGACGCGCCGGTGACGCTCATCGAGTACGCATCGAAGACCTGTTCGCACTGCGCGTCGTTTCACGCCGACGTTCTGCCGACATTGAAGAAAGAATACGTGGAAAGCGGGAAGGTGAAATTCATCTACCGGGAATTCCCGCGCAACCAGCTGGACGTGGCGGTCTCGATGATAGCCCGCTGCGGTCCCCGGAACCGGTTCTTCGCGGTGGTCGATCTGTTTTACAAGACACAAGGCCAGTGGGGACAATCCCGGGATCCGATTGCCGAGCTGACCAAGATCGGCCGGCTGGCGGGCATCACGCCGAAGACCGTCGAAGCCTGCCTGCAGAGCCGGGAAATCTTCCAGGGGATCGTCGAGTCGGGCCGCCAGGGACAAGCGGAGTTCAACATCAGCGCAACGCCGACAATCATCGTCAACGGCCAGCCGGTAAACGGCAATGTGACGATGGACGTGTTGCGTCCCATTTTGGACCGGGCGGCGGCCGGCAACTGATCGCCGTTTCGGTTCGTCGCGGTTTAGGGGGTGGGTCGCGCCGTGCAGTTCACTAAGCTCCGTCTCGCGGGATTCAAGTCCTTCGTCGATCCGACGGAGTTGGAGATCGCGTCCGGCCTGACCGGTGTCGTCGGCCCCAATGGCTGCGGCAAGTCGAACCTCGTCGAAGCCCTGAAATGGGTAATGGGCGAGACCTCGGCCAAGCAGATGCGGGGCTCGGAGATGGACGATGTCATCTTCTCCGGCACCGCCGACCGGCCGTCCCGCAACATCGCCGAAGTGACGCTGCACATGGACAACGCGGACCGCGGCGCACCCTCGATCTTCAACGACAATGATGATCTGGAGGTCAGCCGCCGGATCGAGCGGGAAAAGGGCTCGACCTACAAGGTCAACGCCAGGGAAGTGCGGGCCAAGGACGTTCAGCTGCTGTTCGCCGACGCCGCCTCGGGCGCGCGCTCGACGGCGCTGGTGAGCCAAGGCCGGGTCGGCGCGGTGGTGTCCGCCAAGCCGGCGGACCGCCGCAAACTGCTCGAGGAGGCGGCCGGGATCACCGGACTGCACTCCCGGCGCCACGAGGCCGAACTACGCCTGCGCGGCGCCGAAACCAATCTCGAACGCCTCGACGACATCATGGTCACGCTGGAAGCCCAGATGGCCGGCCTCAAGAAGCAGGTTCGTCAGGCGACCCGCTACAGGAATCTGAGCGGTCATATCCGCAAGGCCGAGGCCACCCTGTTCCACATCCGCTGGACCGCCATCGAGGCCGAAGTCGCGGCGGCCCGGGAACAGCTGAACCAGGCGGAGACCGCCGTCACATCCATGACCGGCGGCGCCGGCCGGGCATCGGCCGAGCAGGCCGAGATCGCCGCCAAGCTGCCGGGCCTCCGCAACAACGAGGCGGAAGCCGCCGCCAAGTTGCAGCGCCTGACCCTGGCCCGTGAGTCCTTGGAACAGGAGGAACAGCGCCTCGCCGACCAGCAGTCCTCGCTGGAATCGCGGATCGAGCAGACCGACAGGGACAGCGAGCGCGAACGGATTCTCGCGGCCGATGCGGAGAACGCCATCACTCGCCTCGGCGAAGAAAATGAGCGTCTGACCGCCGGCGGCGGCGGTGAAGACGGTGCGTTGGAGGAAGCCGCCGGAAAGATGGCCGAAGCCCGGAAGACCTATGAGACGGGCGAGGCCCAGCTCGCCGAGCAGACCAATACGCTGGCTCATGACGAAGCCCGCAAAGCCGATCTTGAGCGCCGCATCGGCGACGCCGGGGCGCGGATCACGCGGCTCAAGGACAGCAGAGAGAACCTGACACGGGAAATCGCCCGCCTGGAAGCGGTTGCGGGCGACCGGGAGGCGCTCACCCGGGCGGACCGGGAGGCGGCCGAAGCCGCCGAGGCCCTGGCCGAGGCCCGCGCCGCGGCGCAAACCTCGGAGTCGACCCGGCTCGAAGCACAGAACCGGTTGTCGGCGGCCCAGGAAACGGCCCAGACCACCGCGACCGCGGAAGCCAAGTTGAAGGCCGAAGAAGAGGCCCTGGCGGAAATTCTCGAGACCGGCGATCCCGATCTGTGGCCGCCGATGATCGATTCGGTGAGCGTCGAGCAGGGCTTCGAAGCGGCCCTCGGCATCGCTCTCGGCGAAGACCTCAGCGCCGCTACGGACGAAGCCGCTCCGGTACACTGGCGCCGGCTGCCGGACCCCGGCGACGCACCCTCCCTGCCGGCGGGTGCCCAACCCCTCAGCGAATTCGTGCGGGGGCCGGAGGTGCTTCGGCGCCGTCTGTCTCAGATCGGCGTGGTGAATTCGACGGAAGACGGGCGGCGCCTGCTGCCCGGGTTGAAGCAGGGCCAGCGGCTGGTCAGCCGGGACGGCGCGTTCTGGCGCTGGGACGGTTACACCGCAGCGGCCGATGCGCCGAGCACCGCGGCCATCCGCCTCGAACAGCGCAATCGCCTCGGTGAAATCCGTGTTTCCCTTGAGGCCGCCGGGATCGCCGCCCGCCAATCGGCGGAATTGCTGGAGACGGCCCGCAACGGCCTCAAGGCGGCAAGCGATCGGGAAGCAAACTCCCGGGAATCGGTCCGCGAGGCGGAAACGGAAATCGAGACCCTGCGCCAGGCCCAGACCGCGCTACGCCAAAAAATGGCCGAAAGCAATTCGCGCCTCGGCGCCCAACGGGAAGCGGGCGAGCGCCTGGATCAAGACCTGCACGACACCGAACGGCAGCTGACCGAAGCACGCGACGCGCGCGATGGAATTGCCGATCTGGACGCCGTTCGCGCCCGGATCGGCGAACTCCGAGAAGAGGTCTCCGCGCGACGCGCGGTATTCGTCGAAAGCCAGGCGGCCTACGATTCGCTCAAGAACCGGGCCGAGGAGCGCCGCCGGCGTCTTGAAGAGATCACCTCCGAGATCGAATCCTGGACCAATCGCAAGACCGGCGCCGAAGAACGGATCACCCAACTGACCGAACGCCGGGCGGAACTTGAGACCGCATTGGAGGCGCTGAAGAACCGGCCCAGCGAGATTGGTGAGCAACGGAATGCCCTCCTCGATCAGATCGGTGAGGCCGAATCGGGCCGCAGGGCGGCGGCCGATGAACTCTCCGGAATGGAAACCAAACTGGCCGAGGCTGACCGGGCGCTCCGCGAAGCCGAACATGAACTGGCCGGGATGCGGGAAGGCCGGGTGCGGGCCGAAGCCGCCGTCGAGCAGGCGAAGCAGGCCGCATCGGCGTTGACCGAGCGCATCCGCGACCGGCTGGATGCCGGCCCCGATGCGCTCTTCGAACTTGCCGGACTCAAGGAAGACCAGGAACTCCCCGAGCCCGATGCAGCCGAGAAGAGGGTCGAGCGCCTGCTCCGGGAGCGGGACAACATGGGCCCGGTCAATCTTCGCGCCGAAGTGGAGGCCCGGGAACTCGAAGAGCAGATGAATTCCATGCTCACCGAGCGCGAAGACCTGTTGAAGGCCATCGATAAACTGCGCCGCGGCATCAACGAACTGAACCGGGAAGGCCGCCAGCGGCTGCTGGCCTCGTACGAGGAGGTCGACAAGCACTTCCAGGAACTGTTCACCCGCCTGTTCGCCGGCGGTCGGGCGCACCTGACTTTGGTCGATTCGGACGATCCGCTGGAAGCGGGGATCGAGATCATGGCGAGCCCGCCCGGCAAGCGGCTCCAGGTGCTGTCGCTGCTGTCCGGCGGCGAGCAGGCCCTGACCGCGCTGGCGCTGTTATTCGCCGTCTTCCTCACCAACCCGGCGCCGATCTGCGTCCTGGACGAGGTCGACGCGCCCCTGGACGACAACAACGTCGATAGGTTCTGCTCCCTGGTTGAAGAGATCGCGCATTCCCTTTCGACCCGCTTCCTTGTGATCACCCACCACCGGATGACCATGGCCCGGGTGGACCGGCTGTACGGCGTCACCATGGGCGAACAGGGCGTTTCACAACTGGTATCCGTCGACCTCGGCCAGGCCATGGCCCTTCGCGCGACCGCGTGACATTCGCGGTCCGCGATAAATGAATTGGGCGGGCGACCGCATAAAGGAACAAGGGGCGGACGGCCTAAGTTTCGGGCCCGCCAAAATTCGAAATAATCCATATATTTCAATAGTTTGGTACCTTCCCATTGTTCCTTGACAGGTCCGGGCACGATGGATAATGTCCGCCCGAATTCGATGCCCCGCGTCACTCACCACGACACCCACAAGGGGGTTTGAGCCGATCATCATCCGTCCGCGACCCGCGGGCTCCCCGAAATGACCGAGGACACGCCGCAACCTCCGAACGAGGATTTGGAATCCCGTCTCAGGGAGGCACGCAAGCGGCTTGATGGCGAGGACGACACCCCCCGCCACCAACGCTCGCAGGAAATGGGCGCCGGTATCGCGCTGGCGGCCAGGATCGGGACGGAACTGGTGGCGGCGGTGGCGGTGGCGGTCGGTATCGGATTATTGTTGGACGCTTGGCTCGAGACCAAGCCCTGGTTCCTGATCGCCTTCATTATCCTGGGCGCGGGCGCCGGGATGATGAATGTCTTCCGGGTGGCCAACAAACTGGGAGGGACCGCCGGATACCGGGACCAGCGCCCAAAACAAAACGGGGCTGATCCGGACGGCGGAGAGGAAGAGTAAGGATTTGGAATTTGGCCGAAGGATCTAGCCCGCTCGAACAATTCGTCATCCAGCGATGGGTGCCCGCCGAAATCGGCGGTGTGGACGTGTCATTCACAAATTCGGCCACCTTCATGGTCGCCGCCGTGGTGCTGGCCTCGGCCCTGATGATCCTCAGCGTCCGCCGGCGGGCCATGGTGCCGAGCCGCTGGCAGCTGCTGGCCGAGCTCAGCTACTCGTTTATCGCCAAAATGCTGTCGGACACGGTGGGCAAGGAAGGACGGCCCTACTTCCCGTTCGTTTTCACGCTGTTCATGTTCGTGCTGTTCGGCAATTTCCTGGGCATGCTGCCCTACAGCTTTACCTTCACCAGCCATCTCGCGGTGACCTTCACGCTCGCCGCCTTCATATTCATCGCGGTGACGCTGATCGCCGTCTTCAAGCATGGCATGAAGTTCTTCTCGTTCTTCCTGCCCCCAGGCGTGCCCATCGCCATGGCGCCGCTGTTGATCCCGATCGAGATCATCTCGTACCTGTCGCGCCCCGTGAGCCTGAGCGTCCGGCTGTTCGCCAACATGATGGCCGGCCACACGCTCCTGAAGGTGGTCGCCGGCTTCGTCGTACCTCTCGGAATCTTCGGCGTGGTGCCGGTCGCCGGCCTCGTCGCCGTCACGGCCCTGGAACTGCTGATCTCGTTCCTCCAGGCCTACATCTTCACCATTTTGACCTGCATCTACATTTCGGATGCGGTTCATCTCCATTGATCCAACGAAATTTCCTAGGACAAGAAAGGAAACCTCATCATGGACGTAGAAGCTGCAAAGCTCATCGGTGCCGGTCTCGCGACCCTCGGCTTCGTTGGCCCGGGTATCGGTATCGGCCTTATCTGGGCGGCGCTGATCAACTCCGTCGGCCGCAACCCGGCCGCCGCCGGCGCAATCACCACCACCGCGTGGGTGTCCTTCGCGCTGGTCGAGGCGCTGGCCATCTTCGCGCTGGTCATCGCGCTGATCATCCTGTTTGGCTAATTGGCTTCTCCGCCCGGGCCGCATTCGGCGGCCCGGCACCGAAGCAATCAGGATATTTCCATGCCGCAGTTTGATGTCACCGCTTTTCCGAGCCAGATCGTCTGGCTGGCGATATGCTTCGTGGCGCTCTATTTCCTGATGTCGCGCATCGCGCTGCCCCGGGTGGAGCAGGTGCTGGAGGAGCGGCAGAAGCGGCTGGACGACAATCTGTCGACGGCGGAGCAGCTCAACGCCGAGGCCCAGAAAGAGGAAGCCAGGTACGAGACCTCCCTTTCCGATGCCCGCGCCCGGGCGCGCCAGGTCATCCACGAGGCAACCGCCGACATGTCGGCCGAAGGGACGCGGCGTCATGACACCCTCGGCGAGCAGCTGGCAGCCGAGATCAAGGCCGCCGAGGCCCGCATCGCCTCGGCCAAGGACGAGGCCATCGCCGGCATCCAGGAAGCGGCCTCCGAAGTCGCGGCCTCGACGGTGCGGCACCTGATCGACGAGAGCCCGTCGCCCCAGGCGGTGGCCGCCGCGATCGAAGCCGCCCTGCAGGAGAAGGCCTGATGTTCATCTCTCCGGCCCACGCCGCCACGGCTGAAGGCGCCGCCTTCTACACCGATCCCACCTTCTGGGTGGCGGTGTCGTTCATCCTGCTGCTCGCATTCGCCGCCAAGCCTGCCTGGGGCATCGTCACCAGGATGATGGACGACAAGATCGACAGCATCCGCGAGCAGCTGGACGAGGCGGCCCGGCTTCGCGAGGAGGCCCAGGAACTGCTGGCCTCCTACAAGCGCAAGATCGCCGAGGCCGAACAGGAAGCTGAAGCCATCATCGGCGAGGCGCGGGAAGAGGCCCAGCGCCTGCGCACCAAGATGACCGAAGACCTGGAGCACTCGCTGCAGCGCCGCGAGAAGCTGGCCATCGACCGCATCGCCCAGGCCGAGACCGAGGCGACCCAGGAGGTCCGGGCCATGGCCTCCGATATCGCGCTCACCGCGACCCGCTCCATCCTCAAGGATACGGTCCAGGGCGACAAAGCCGACCAGCTCATCGACGACGCCATCGACGAACTCCCCGACAAACTGAATTAGTACTTCGGCACGATTGGGCACCCGAGAACCTGTCCGGCGATGCCGGACCGGAGCATTTTCCTGCGTTCTTCTCAGGGGCCAAGTTCTTCCATCACCCCGTTGAATCAACGTGATCTGGATATTTAATTCCAGATTACGACCGTTTGCGCCGGAATGGACAAAAGCGGCCATCAATAGACATTTTTGGCCGTACTCCGCGGCGCCTTTCCCGCCGTTGCCTCACCCGGTTATTCCCGGTTGGGTGAAAATTCTCTGATCTTAAGAAATAAATTCAGGAACCGCTTGCGACATATGCGACCGATTTGGTATGTTTCATTTCCAGGATCGGGAGCCTCGCGCCCGGTCCTTTTTTGATGGATGAGACTGGAGCCCCAACCGCCCGAGCCGTCGGATTTTTGCGCCCGGTCTTTGCCGCAATTCCCTCCCTATCCCCACCCTGACCTTGGCTTCTCCCCGCTTGGGAGAGGATCGAGGTGAGGGCCGGATCAACCCCGAGGCCTTCGGCCCCGGGGCTTTTTCATATGCAAGGAGCACTGACATGTACCTTCCCTTTTCACTCTCGAACCCCGTGTCCCGGCGGCGCTGGGCCTACCACAACAAGCCCATGGACACCCTCAAGGTCCAGATGGGCCTGGAGCAGTTGGGCTTCATGGAGCCCCGGGAGGACGACACCTACGTCTCCACCGATTCCGACCAATTGTTCGGGGCCATGAAGGACTTCCAGAAGGCCAACGGCCTCAAGGTGGACGGGATTGCCAATCCGGACGGCCCCACCCACCGGGCCATGAACAGGGCGCTCGCGGCTTCAAGCGCCGGCAAACCGGCGAAGCCTGTCATCGCCCGGCCCATCCCGGCCGCCGACGCCGCCGTGCGGCACA
>LXNI01002166.1_pt1 | contig 14387 bp, 16 predicted proteins | sample 809091 | NCBI WGS metagenome assembly LXNI01 (sample SAMN04870527, study PRJNA318959) | sponge metagenome | biome: 01000161; feature: marine sponge reef; material: water | host: Sarcotragus foetidus | place: Greece: Milos, Mediterranean Sea | collected 2013-05-29 | depth 5-7 m | reverse complement strand
GCTGGCTGGCGAAGGCACGGCGATGGAAAGCGAATATGACTGGTCCCAGGCCGTGCATGCCGCGGACCTTGCGGACCCGGCGGCGCTCGGCCGGAATGCAGGCGAACGCGCCCTGCGCCGGCTTGGCCCCGTCAAGCCGGAAACGGCCGTGATGCCGGTGGTCTTCGAGCAGCGCCTTGCGGGACGGCTGATCGGCGCGCTTGCCGGCGCCATCAACGGCGCCGCCGTCGCGCGCGGCACGAGCTTCCTCAAGGATGCGATGGGCGAAGCGGTGCTGAAGGAGGGCATGGCCCTGATCGACGATCCGGGCCGGCCGCGCGGTCCCGCTTCGCGCCCGTTCGACGCCGAAGGCCTACCCTGCAGGCGCTGCGCCCTGGTCGAGGACGGCACGCTCCGCTCATGGCTGCTGGATTTGCGCTCCGCCCGGCAATTGGGCGCGCTACCGGCCGGCCATGCCGTCCGCAGCGCCGGGTCCGCCCCCGGCCCGGCCTCGTCCAACCTTTACCTTGAGCCGGGCCGCCTCTCCCCGGAGGCGCTGATCGGCGAGATCGAGAACGGCCTGTTCGTGACCGCGCTCATGGGGCATGGCGTCGATCTCATCGCCGGGCGCTACAGCCAGGGCGCGGCGGGTTTCGCGATTCGCGGCGGCAAGCTCGCCGAGCCGGTGAGCGAAATCACGATTGCAGGAGACCTGCGCGACATGCTCCTCGGCCTGGACGCCGCCGACGATCTAATAGTCCGCGGCGCGACAAACGCCCCCACCTTGCGGGTCGAGGCCATGACGGTCGGCGGGCGTTGAGGGAGGAACAGGCCGGTCAGCTGTCCAGCCGGGGCGCCCACGGGATGCGGCCGAATTCAATGCCTTCCTCGGCGAGCGCGCTGGCTTCCTCGGGCGTGGTCTCGCCATAGATCGCATTGCTTTCGACCTCGCCGTAATGGATGCGGCGGGCCTCCTCGGCGAAACGCGGGCCGACATAGTCGCATTTTTCCTCGACCTTGCGGCGCAGCTCCCTAAGCTCCTGCATCATGGCGGCCCGGCGCGCCGACAATTTGTCGGCCGCACTGCCCGTTCCCTTGGGCGCCACGTTCGGCGTCATCAGGCTCTTGCGCGCCGCGCTGTCGCCGCAATGCGGGCAGATCACCTTGCCGTCCGCGATCTGCGTATCGCAGGCGGCGCTGTCGCGGAACCAAGCCTCGAACTCGTGCTCGTTCTTGCAGGTGAGCCGATAGACGATCATGCGTTACATATAGCGCCATGAAGGAACCGACGCCAGTCTCGGCCTGGGTCGCGCGCTTTGCCGATCTGGCGCCGCCCGTAGCGCCCGTGCTCGACCTCGCCGCCGGCGGCGGCCGCCATGCGCGGTTCTTCGCCGCCCGCGGTCATCCGGTGCTGGCGGTGGACAGGGACGTCTCCCGGCTGCCGGGCGGCCTTGCCTGGGACCTCGAGGACGGCCGCCCCTGGCCCTTCGCCGACCGGCGGTTCGGAGTGGTCGTGGTGGTCAACTACCTGCACCGCCCGACGCTGGCCGCCGCAATCTCCCTGGTCGCGCCCGGCGGCCTGCTGATCTACGAGACCTTCGCCGAGGGCCAGGAAGCCTTCGGACGCCCCCGCAATCCGGACTTCCTTCTGCGGCCGGGAGAGCTTCTGCAGGCGGTGCGCGGCCGCCTCGTCGTGCTAGGCTATGAGCACGGGCTGGCGGAAGGGCCGAAAATGGTTCAGCGCATCGCCGCCATCGACCCTGGCCCCGCCGGTCTGCCGGATGCGTCTTCGTCCAGTTCGACATCCCGGTAAACCTTGGCCGAGAGCACAAGGCCGAAGCCGATCTGGAGCGTCAGCATCGCCGTGCCGCCATAGGAAATGAAGGGCAGCGGCACGCCAACGACCGGGATCATGCCGGCCACCATGGCGATATTGGCGAACACGAACAGGAAGAAGGTGAAGGTGATGCCAAAGGCGAGAAGGCGGGCGAAATCGTTCCGCGCCATGAAGCCGGTCGCGAAGCCGTAGCCCATGATGGCGAGGTAAAGCGCAAGAATGAAGAGGCCGCCGGCAAGCCCGAATTCCTCGGAAATGACGGTGAAAATGAAATCGGTGTGGCTTTCCGGCAGAAAGCCGAGATGGCTCTGCGTCCCCTCCAGATAGCCCTTGCCGAACTCGCCGCCCGAGCCGATGCCGACTTTCGACTGATAGCCATGATAGCCGGCCCCGGTCAGGTCCCGTTCCGGATCAAGGAAGGTGAGCACCCGGTCGCGCTGATAGTCTTTCAGCCGGTACCACACAACCGGCACAAGCGCCGCCGCCCCTGCCCCGCCGACCGCGAATATCCACCAGGAAATGCCGCCCAGGAAAAGCAGAACCACGCCGCCCGCCCCGATCATCGCCGCCGTGCCGAGATCCGGTTGCCGCGCGACCAGCAGGGCCGGCGCCGCAATAAGCGCCGCCGCCAGCAGCAGCATCGGCCAGCGATTCGCCTCTCCGTCATCGAGCATGTGGAAAAGGCGGGCCAGCGCCAGCACCAGGGCGATCTTCATGATCTCGGACGGCTGGATCGACAGCGGGCCGAGTTTCAGCCAGCGCTGGGCGCCCATGCCCACATCGCCCATGAACTCCACGCCGACCACAAGCAGGAGCGCAACGGCGTAGATCGGATAGGCGCAACGCAGCCAGAACCGGATGTCGATCAGCGCGACGACCAGCATGATCGCTAGGCCGGCAGCAAAACGCATGGCATGTGGGCCGGCCCAGGGCCGGATATCGCCGTCGGCGGCCGAATAGAGCATGGCGACGCCAATGGCGGTAACGAGCGTCAGCAGGATGACCAGAACCCAGTCGATCCGGAGCAACAGCGCGCCGACGCCAAGGCCCGGCTGGCGCACCTCCCAAGTCTTCATGATGCGACGGTGCCCGACTTCTGGGCCGCCAGCAGGAGGTCGCGCGCGAGCGGCGCCGCCGCCCTGGAGCCCCCGCCGCCATGCTCCACGATGACGGCGGCGGCATAGCGCGGCTCCTCCACCGGCGCATAGCCGACAAAGAGGGCGTGGTCGCGCTGCTCGCGCGGCAGGTCTTCGTTCTTGCGCACGCCGAGCCGGCGCTCCAATGCGGAAATGCGCCGGACCTGGGAAGTGCCGGTCTTGCCCGCCATCTCGAACCCGGCCTCCTTGATCCGGGCTTTCCAGGCCGTGCCTCGCCGCGAACCGGTGACCGCGGCCAGCCCGTTGCGCACAATCGCGAGATGGCGCTTGTCGATCCTGAGTTCCGGGGCGTTCGCGCCGCCGATCAGCCTTGGGAAGACCGCATGGATGCCATTGGCGAGCCGAGCGGTCATGGTCGCCATCTGTATCGGTGTCGCCAACACATAGCCCTGGCCGATTCCGGCGATCAGCGTTTCTCCGACCAGCCAGGATTCGTCGCGCGCCCTTTGCTTCCAGGCCTTGGTGGGGACAAGCCCGCTGCGCTCGCCGGGAAGTTCGACGCCGGTCGGCGCCCCGAAACCGAGCTTGTCGGCCATCGCCGCAATCCGGTCTATGCCCGTCCGCCGGGCAATCTCGTAGAAATAGATGTCGCAGGACTGCTGCAGCCCCTTGAAGAGATCGACATGCCCGTGCCCGCCGCGCCGCCAGCAGTGGAATTTCCCGGTGCCGAGCTCATGCACGCCATTGCAGAAAAAGCGCTGGTCCGCCGATATCACCCGCGATTCCAGCGCCGCCAGCGCCACCACGATCTTGAAGGTGGACCCGGGCGCATACTGGCCAGACACGACGCGATTGTTGAGCGGATGCCGGGGATGGGATATGAGCGCCTGCCACTCGTTCCTGTCCGCTATGCCGTCATGGAACGCCCCGGGGTCGAAGCTCGGCGATGACGCCATGGCGAGCAGGCCGCCGTCCCGGACATCCATCAGGACGGCGGCGCCGGTCTCCTCCCCGAACAGTCCCGCGGCGAGGGTCTGGAGGTCGGCGTCGAGAGTAAGGCGCAGCGTTTCGCCGGAAAGACCCTCCCGCCGTCCCAATTCCCGGCGCTGGCGGCCCGTGGAGGTGACCTCGACCATCCGGGCGCCGGCGGCGCCGCGCAATGGCTCGTCCTGCGTGCGTTCGATCCCCGTTTTGCCGATGCGAAAATCGGGCATGCGGAGCAGGGCGGCATTGTCGGACCGCTCCAGATCCTTCTGCGCCACGCGGCCGACATAACCGATCGTGTGCGCCGCCGCGGGCCCCAGAGGATAGATCCGGCGTTGCGCGGCGCTGGTGAAAATACCCTCGCGCTCGGCTATCGCCAGCGACAGCCGGGCCATTTCGTCCCACGAAATGTCGTCGAGAACGACGATCGGCTCAAAACCCGGTTGCTTGCGGACCGCCCTGTGGACCCGCTCGCGCGCCGTCGCGCCCAGCGCCGCAAACCGGGCGATTTCGTCCAGCGCCGCGTCGATCGGGCCGGCCTGTTCCGGAACCAGAAGCAGGCGATAGGTTTCCCGGTTTCGGGCCAGCGGCCGGCCCCGGCGGTCCAGGATCTCGCCACGCTTCGGAGCGAGCAGGCGTTGGGCGGTGCGATTGTCCTCGGCGCGGTGCCAATAACGCTCGCCTTCCAGCACCTGCAATTGCACCAGGCGGCCTGCCAGCAGCCCCATCAGGCCGATCTGGACACCGCCGACAAGCAGGGCGCGGCGGCGGATCATATGGGCCCTGTTGCGAACGCCCGCCATCAGGCATTCCTCTTCAACGCCGCCAGCTCCAGAACCGCGAGCGCCCCGGCCAGGGCGGGATAGGCCAGCACGGTCAGCAGGAGCACGGCGGCCGATGTGCCGACCGGAAGCGCCGCGCCGAAATAGAAGGACGCGCCGGCCCAGGCTATCGCGCTGGCGACGAGCGCCACCGCGGCGAACACGGCCCAGCCTGCCGCAAAGGGCTGCCCGACCACCAGGAAACGCTGGCTGCGCGCCGCGCCGAGCACGAACAGATAGACCAGGGCCATCAGACCGAACGGCGCATCCGCAACGCTGTCATGCGCGAGGCCGATGGCGAACACGAACGGCGCCGGCACAAGGTCCGGGCGTCTGCCGGCCCAGTAGTGGACCGCGGCAAGCGCGAGCGACGGCGCCGTCCGGTCGCCGACCCAGGGCACCAGCGAGACGACAAGGAGGGCGGCAATGCTTGCAGCCGGAACCGCCGCGCGCGCCGCCCGGTCCAGATGCGCCAGCATCTACTCCTCCACCTGCATGTGGACGCCGGATGGATCGCTGTCAATTACCCGGACGAATTGCAGTCGGGACCAGTCCACATGCGGCACGACCTCGACTCCGCCGCCGGCGCGCATCGCGGGGCCGACATCGCCGACGGGCAGGCCGGGGGGAAACACGCCGCCGCGGCCGGAAGTGATAACGATATCGCCGGGCGCGACGGCCGCATTCCGGGGCAGGAAACGCAATGTCGGGCGGCTGCCATTGTCGCCGACGAGGATGGCGTGGACCCGGTCCTGGCCCGCCAGCACCGGGACATGCGAGCGCCGGTCGGTAATCAGCAACACGCGCGCGCTGCGGTGGCCTACCGTCATCACCCGCCCGACCAGCCCCTCGCCGGAAACCACCGCCTGGTCGGGGCGCACGCCCTGGCGGCTGCCGGCATCCATCAACAGGCTGCGCGCATAGGGGCCACCCGTGTCGGCGATCACATGCGCGGCGACCATGCGGACCTGTTCGCCGGGATCGAAGCGCAACAGCCGGCGCAATTCGCGGTTCTGGCCATCAAGGCGCCGCGCCAGCGCCTGCCATTGGCGCAGGCGCGCATTCTCGGCCCGCAGCCAGTCATTCTCCTCGGTCAGCGCCGCGACCCGGCCGAGATTGCCGCCGATGTCGCGCGCCGCCCGCAACGGCACCGTTATCGTGTAGAGGACCGGAGCCAACAGATCCCCAACGGCGCTCTTGACCCAGTCGAAGACATAGACTTCAGCCTTGCCGACGATCAGCGCGCCCAGGGAGACAGTGACAAGCAGGACGAACATGGCTCGACGCAAGGTCGCCTGAACCGGCGTTTCTGCCTTGACCTCGGGCCCTGCGCGGTACTCCTGCAAGAAAGGTTGCTCCTCTAGCTTATCAGCACGCGCTCCAGGGCTCCCATATGCTCAAGGCAGCGGCCAGTGCCGAGCGCAACGCAGAACAGCGGTTCTTCGGCCACCGACACCGGCAGGTCGGTCGCGTTGCGGATTTCCGTGTCGATATTGGCGAGCAACCCGCCGCCGCCGGTCAGCACGATGCCGCGATCGACGATATCGGCGGCGAGTTCGGGGGCCGTGTTTTCCAGCGCACCCTTCACCACCTCGACGATCTGGGCCACGGGATCGGCCAGCGCTTCGGCGATCTGGCTTTCAGTCACCAGGATTTCCTTGGGCGCACCGTTCAGGAGATCGCGTCCCTTGATCGGCATCTGGCGCTCATCGGGGCCCGACGGCATGGTGGCGGAGCCGAGCTCCTTCTTGATCGCCTCCGCCGAGGCCTCACCGATCAGCAGATTATGGTGGCGGCGGATATAGGCGATGATCGCATCGTCCATCTTGTCGCCGCCGATGCGCACCGAATTGGCAAAGGCGATATCGCCGAGCGAGAGCACGGCGACTTCCGTGGTGCCGCCGCCGATATCGACGACCATGGAGCCGGTCGGCTCGGTAACCGGCAGTCCGGCCCCGATCGCCGCCGCCATGGGCTCCTCGATCAGGAACACCCGCCTGGCGCCGGCGCTTTCCGCCGATTCCTGGATCGCCCGGCGCTCGACGGCGGTCGATCCGAATGGCACACAGATCACAACCTGCGGACTCGTGAAACCGCGCCGGTTATGCACCTGCCGGATGAAGTGCTTTATCATTTCCTCGGCGACCTCGAAATCGGCGATCACGCCGTCGCGAAGCGGCCGGATGGTTTCGATCGATCCGGGCGTGCGGCCCAGCATCTGTTTCGCCTCGTCGCCGACGGCAATCACCTTCTTGCGGCCCTTGAATTGGCCGATCGCGACGACCGAGGGCTGGTCGAGCACAATGCCGCGCCCCTGGACATAAACCAGCGTATTCGCTGTGCCGAGGTCGATCGCCATATTGGCAGAGAATAGGCCGAGCAGGCGGGACAGCATGGAAGCGAATCGCCATATCCGCGGGAGGTCGAGAGACGGATGCACTATATAGGGCAAAACCGCCCGACGCGACAGCAAAGGCGATCGATGCAACTCGAACCGGAGACGCGCGCCATGCCGCCGGACGCCTGCCCGTCGTCGAATTCCCCCGCAGCCGCAAGGCCCGCTCATGCCTGACATCGTCGTTATCGGCGCCGGCATGGCCGGGGCGTCCGCCGCGCATTTCCTCGCCCGCCGCTTCGAAGTGCTGCTGCTGGAGCGCGAGGACCAGCCGGGCTACCACACCACCGGGCGCTCGGCCGCGCTCTATACCCAGGCCTATGGCAATGCCGCCATCCGGACGCTGACGGTGGCCTCGAAGCCGTTTTTCGACGCGCCGCCCGAAGGCTTTTCCGAGGCGCCGCTGCTCACGCCGCGCGGGCTGGTGTTGTTCGGACGCGCCGACCAGGCGGCCTCGCTCGAGAGCGCCTTCCGCGACGGCCGGCGATTCGTCCCGGAAATCCGGATGCTGGACAGCGAAGGCGTTTGCGGGCTGATTCCGGCGCTCCGGCCGGACTATGCGGCCGGCGGCGTCTATGAGCCGGAGGCGGCGGATATCGATGTGCATGCGCTGCACCGGGGCTTCCTCAGGGGCGCGCTGCTCCGCCGCAATGCGGAGGTCGAAGGCCTCGAACAGAGGGTAAGCGGCTGGCGAGTGATACTCCGGGGCGGGGATGCGCTGGAGGCGCGCATTGTCGTGAACGCCGCCGGCGCCTGGGCGGACGAGGTGGCCGCGATGGCCGGCGCGGCGCCGACAGGCCTTGTGCCGAAGCGGCGAACCGCCTTCACCTTCCCGGCGGAGACGGGCGCGTGGCCGATGGCGGTCGATGTCGATGAGCAGTTCTATTTCAAGCCCGAATCGGGCCGCGCGCTCGGCTCGCTCGCCGACGAAACGCCCTCGCCGCCCTGCGACGCGCAGCCGGAGGAGATCGATGTCGCGATGGCGGTGGACCGGATCGAGCGCGCGACGACCTTCCGCATCCGGCGCATCGAGCAGCGCTGGGCCGGCCTGCGCAGCTTTGTGGCCGACAAGACGCCGGTCCTGGGGTTCGATTCCGGCCTGCCGGGCTTTTTCTGGTGCGCCGGGCAGGGCGGTTACGGCATCCAGACCGCGCCCGCCATGGGCATGGCGGCGGCGGCACTCATCGCCGGAGAGGGCCTGCCGGCGCAAGTCCGCGATCTCGGCCTCGACGAAGCGGCGCTCAACCCGGCCCGCTGCCAAGGAGGCGCGTCGTGACCGTCGAGGCCGTGCTCTGGGATTTCGGCGGCGTCATAACGGAAAGCCCGTTCGACGCCTTCGCCCGCTATGAACGCGCCAACGGCCTGCCGGACGGCGTGATCCGGCGCATCAACAGCCGCAATCCCGACGGCAATGCCTGGGCGCTGTTCGAACGCAGCGAGATCGACCGGGCGGAGTTCCGCCGGCGGTTCGAGGCCGAGGCGGCGGCGCTCGGCTGCCGGTTGGACGCGGGCGCGGTGCTGGACCTCATCCAGGGGCCGGTGCGGCCGCGCATGGTGGCGGCGCTCCGCGCGGTCAGGGCGCGCTATCGCACGGCCTGCCTCACCAACAATATGCGCGCGCCCGGCGAGGACGGCCCCCGCGCTCGCCGGATCGCCGAGGCGATGGCGCTGTTCGATATCGTGGTCGAGTCGCGCGAGGCGGGCCTACGCAAGCCGGAGCCGGCCTTCTACCGCCTTGCCTGTGAGCGCCTCGGGGTGGAGCCGGCGGCCTGCGTTTTCCTCGACGATCTCGGCATCAACCTCAAGCCGGCCCGCGCCATGGGCATGGCGACGATCAAGGTCGAGAATGAAGCGCAGGCGCTGGCCGAGCTGGAGGCCGCTCTGGGCCATCCGCTGTTCTGAAACCGGCCGCGGGACACATCGTCAGAGGTCGCAACCGCCGGGCTGTCGGGGCCGGCCCGGATATTGCCCGCGCGGGCCGGCGCGGCTATTGGGGCCACCATCATGCTGCGCCGCCTCTATGACGGAACCATGCGCCTCGCCGGGCATCCGCATGCGGTGTGGATGCTGGTGGCCGTCGCCTTCGCGGAGAGCCTCTTCTTTCCCGTGCCGGTGGATGCGCTGCTGCTGCCGATGGTGCTGGCGGCGCCGGAGCGCGCCTGGCGCTATGCGGCCACCGCCACCGCGGGCTCCGTGGCGGGCGGCATTGCGGGTTACGGGGCCGGCGTCTTCCTCTTCGACACGGTTGGCGCGCCGATGCTGCGGTTTTACGGCTATGGCGAGGCATTCGCCGAGGCGCAGGCGCTTTACAACGCCTATGGCGGGCTGATCGTCTTCACCGCGGCCTTTTCGCCCATCCCCTACAAGGTCTTCACCCTGGCAAGCGGCGTCGCGGGCACGGATTTCGGCGCCTTTGTCCTGGCCTCCGCACTGGGGCGGGGCTTGCGCTTCTTCATCATCGCCGCGCTGCTCTGGCGCTTCGGCACGCCGATTCGGGCGTTCGTCGAACGCCGGCTCGGGCTGTTGACGCTCGCCTTCGTCACCCTGCTCGTGGCAGGCTTCCTGCTGTTGAGAGTGTTCTGATGCGAGTCCTGCTCCATCCGGCGGCGCTGGCGGCCGGCAGTCTGGCCGCGCTTGCCGCGGCGTTCGCCTTCCAGCATCTGGGCGGGCTGGAGCCTTGCCCGCTCTGCGTATGGCAGCGCTGGCCGCATGTCGCGACCGCCCTGCTGGCGGCGCTCGCCCTCGGCGTCCGGGGGCCGGCGACGGCCATTGCCCTGGCTCTGGCGGGCCTCGCCGCGCTTGCGGGCGCGGGCCTGGCCGGCTTCCATGTCGGCGTCGAGCAGCAATGGTGGCCGGGCCTTGCCGCCTGCGAAGGCGGCGCGCCGGCAAAGACGGCGGCCGAGCTGCGCGAACGCCTGCTGAATGCGCCGCCCGCGCGCTGCGACGAAGTGGCGTGGTCGTTTCTCGGCCTCTCCATGGCGGCCTGGAACGGGCTGTTGTCGCTGGCGCTGGCGGGGCTGGCGGCCGGCGCTGGCGGGCGCATGATCCTGGCCGGCAGGAGGGACACGGCATGAAGCGCCTTCCCGGAGACCCGTCGCGGCAGGCGCACATCGAGGCGATGGTCCGCGTCAACCATGCGGGCGAATATGGCGCACGGCGCATCTATGAGGGCCAGCTCGCCCTGCTCGGGGGCGGGCCGGCCGGGCCCGCGCTCCGGCATATGGCGCGGCAGGAGGCGCGCCATCTGGCCTTCTTCGAGGCCGAGCTCGCTACCCGGCGGGTGCGCCCGACCGCCCTCCAGCCGCTCTGGCATCTTGCCGGTTTCGCGCTCGGCGCCGCCACCGCCGCGCTCGGCGAGCGGGCGGCAATGGCCTGCACTGTCGCCGTGGAGGACGCCATAGACGAGCATTATGCGGCCCAGCTCGAAGGGTTAGCGGGCGAGGAGCCGGCGCTGGCGGCGGCTATCGAGGAGTTTCGCGCCGAGGAACTTGAGCACCGCGACACGGCGCTCGCCGCCGGCGCGGAAGAAGCCCCTGCCTATGGCCTGCTCTACCGCGCCGTGAACACCGGCTCGAAGCTCGCCATCGCGCTCTCGACCCGCATCTGACGCCAGCGGTCCCCGGATGGACCCCATGCCGATGGTTGTTGGTATGAACCCCTCGGCATCAGGCGGCGAGCCAGCCGCCGTCCACGGGGAGCGTGGCGCCGGTGATGAAGCTCGCGCGCCCGGACAGCAGGAAGCCGATCGCCTCGGCGATCTCCTCCGGCTTGCCGAAGCGGGCCATGGCGTGGCGCATGCGGGAGCGCTCGCGGGCCGCGTCGGGATGCGCCTGGCGCGACATGCTGCGGTTCAGCATCGGCGTTTCGGTAGCGCCCGGCGCGACGGCATTGACCCGGATGCCGTCGCCGGCGAGCTCGACCGCCGCCGTGCGGACCAGCGACACCACCGCGCCCTTGGATGCGATATAGGCCGCGTTCAGCGACCCTCCGGCGAAGGCCAGCTGCGAGGCGATGGCGACGACAGAGCCGCCGCCCGCCGCGCGCATCGGTCCTGCCGCCGCCGCCAACCACATCCAGGTGGCCTTGACATTGACGGCGAACACCCGGTCCCAGTCCTCCGGGTCGATATCCTCGATCGCCACGCCGCTCTCGGAAATGCCGGCGGCTGTCACCAGCCCGTCAAGCCGGGGGCAGCGCTCCATGGCGGCGGCGACCAGCGCCGGGTCGGTCACATCGCCGACAAGACCGGAGGAGGCGTCCCGGTCCACCACGAGCACATCCGCGCCGGCGGCGCGCAGTATCCGCACCGTCTCGGCCCCGATGCCCGAGGCGCCGCCGGTCACGATGATCGTCTTGTTGGCGAAATCCATGGCCGCTCCTTATCCGTCTTCGCCGGCTGCGCGGAGCAGGCTTGCGGTCTCTGCGGCGGGGCCGAGGCGGCACCAGATCGGCGTGTGGTCGGAAGCCTTCGGGCGACTACGTGGAACCGTGTCGATATCACATTCCTCCAGCCGGTCCGCCGCCGCCGGCGACAGCAACAGATGGTCGATACGGATACCCTCGCCGCGCTGCCAGCGGCCGCGCTGATAGTCCCAGAACGTAAACGCCCCGCCCCGCCGCGCATGAAGGGAGCGGAAGGCGTCGGTCCAGCCGAGATGGAGGATGCCGCGGAAAGCGCGGCGGCTTTCGGGCCGGTAGAGCGCATCGCCCACCCAGTCCTCCGGGTCGTAGCAGTCCTCCGGTTCGGGAATGACATTGAAATCCCCGCCAAGCACTGTCGGCGCCTCGTCGGCCAGCAGGCGCGCGGCATGGCGTTTCAGCCGCGCCATCCAGGCGAGCTTGTAGGGGAATTTGTCGCTGGCCACCGGATTGCCGTTCGGCAGATACACGGAGGCGACCCGCACGCCGTCGAACACCGCCTCGACATAGCGCGCCTGGTCGTCGCCGTCGTCGCCCGGCAGGCCCTCGCGCAGCGAGTCGGGGGCCGCCTTCGAAAGGAGCGCGACGCCGTTATAGGTCTTCTGTCCGAGCACCGCCGCCCGATATCCCGCCGCCTCGATCTCGAGATGCGGGAAGGCGTCGGCGGTGCATTTGATTTCCTGCAGCGCCAGCACGTCCGGGGCGGCCGCCGCCAGCCAGTCGATCACGGCGGGCAGGCGGGCCTTGATCGAGTTGACGTTCCAGCTTGCGATTTTCATTCAGACGGCGAAGGAGGAGCCGCAGCCGCAAGACGCCGTCGCATTGGGATTGTCGATCCGGAAGGCGGCGCCGGCCAGATCCTCGACGAAATCGATCTCCGCGCCTTCCAGCAGCTCGAGCGACATCTCATCGATCACGACATCGACCCCGGCATGGGAGAACACGAGGTCGTCGTCATGGCGCGCCTCATCGAAGGCGAAGCCGTACTGGAAGCCGGAACAGCCGCCGCCCGACACGGAGACCCGCAACATCAAGTCATTGCCCTGCTGCTGGTCGAGCAGGAAGGAGACGCGCGCGGCGGCGCGGTCGGAAATGCTGATCCCTGCGTTCATCATGCCGACATGCTCCATTGGCTGGCGATTATCTGGCCTGCGGAGCCGATGTGTCAATGCGCCCGCTCAGATGCAGTAGGTCGCCAGCGGCGGCAGGCCGTTGAAATTGACCGAGCAATAGGAGGCCGTGTAGGCGCCGGTCGACTCGATCGTCACCTTGTCGCCGACCTCCAGCGTCAGCGGCAGGCGGTAATTGCTGTGCTGGTAGATCACATCGGCCTCGTCGCAGGTCGGCCCCGCCAGCACCACCGGGCCGCATTCCGCGCCGTCGCGCTCCGTGGTGATGCGATATTGGATCGCCTCGTCCATGGTCTCGATCAGGCCGCCGAATTTGCCGATATCGAGATAGACCCAGCGCTCCTCGTCCCGGTAGCCCTTGCAGGAAATCAGCACCACCTCGCTCTGCACCAGGCCGGCATCGCCCACCAGCGCCCGGCCCGGCTCGACGATGAGATTGGGCACCCGGTTGCCGAAATGGCTCCGGGCCGCGGCGGCCAGCGCCTCCAAATGCTCTTCGGGGCTGGGCGCATCCCGGCGGTAGCGGGCAGGAAAACCGCCGCCGACATTCACCATGCCGAGCTTCACCCCGGCCTCGTCGAGCGCGGTGAACAGCATGACCGTGCGACCGAAGGCCACATCCCACTGGCGCACATCGCGCTGTTGCGAGCCGATATGGAAGGACAGCCCATATGGGTCGAGGCCGAGCCGCCCGGCTTCGAGCATGAGGTCGCGCGCCATGTCCAACTCGCAGCCGAATTTGCGCCCGAGCGGCCAGTCCGCACCGTCTCCGGTCATGACAATGCGGCAATAGACGCGCGCGCCGGGCGCGGAGTCCGCCAGCTTGCGCAGCTCTGCGGCGCTGTCAAAGGCGAACAGGTCCACGCCAAGCTGGTGGGCGGCCGCGATATCGGCAGATTTCTTGATCGTGTTGCCGAAGGAGAGGCGCCGGGCGGGCGCGCCGGCGGCGAGGCAATCGCGGATCTCGTAGATGCTGGCGCAATCGAAGGACGAACCGAGGCGCACCAGCAGCGAGACGATTTCCGGCGCCGGATTGGCCTTGACGGCGTAATAGACCGTCGCCTGCGGCAGCAGCCGGGCGAAGGCGAGATAGTTCTCCCGCACGACATCAAGGTCGATCACCAAGCACGGCGTCGGCGGCCGGGACTCGTCAAGAAATCGGCGAATGCGCGCCGTCATCGCACAACCCTCCCAAGGGGCTCCTAACCGCGGCTCGGGCGGCGGACCGGCGACCGGCTCGGGACCGTTCGTCTTCCCGCCTGTCGCACCGATACCTCGTTACCGGCCCCCGGCTTGCCTGCCCGGGTGATTTCTTGGCACGTGGGTCATGCGTGGTGCGGCGGCGACCAATAGGGCTTTTGCGCCCGGCCGTCAAGCATTCGCCGGGCCGTCCCGGCGGCGCAGCCGCCCGGCCCGGCCCTAACCCGCATTTCTCACCAGGGTCACGGCCTGCGTCGCGTCCAGGGGTTCGCTCCGCAAGGAGCGGGCCGAAGAGCATAGCGGTGCTTACGCTTGAGGCCCGCGACGCCGCGCGCAACGCGGCAGTTTGTTTGGTTGGCGGCGTTTACGCCGCCGCGCATAACGCGGCAGCTTGTTTGGTTGGCGGCGTTTGCGCCACCGCGCATAACGCGGCAGCTTGTTTGGTTGGCGGCGTTTGCGCCACCGCGCATAACGCGGCAGCTTGTTTGGTTGGCGGCGTTTGCGCCACCGCGCATAACGCGGCAG
>LXNI01002165.1_pt1 | contig 14395 bp, 16 predicted proteins | sample 809091 | NCBI WGS metagenome assembly LXNI01 (sample SAMN04870527, study PRJNA318959) | sponge metagenome | biome: 01000161; feature: marine sponge reef; material: water | host: Sarcotragus foetidus | place: Greece: Milos, Mediterranean Sea | collected 2013-05-29 | depth 5-7 m | reverse complement strand
GGACTGGGAGAAATCAATCGCCTCCGCACAGGCATGGATCCTCGTCGCCCACATCCGACTCCTCACAAGGCGTCTCGCAAGCCATTGTTAGTAAAGGTAGAGTTTCGAGTCGGACTCTTAGACCGTTCGTACGACAATTCATGCCCAATCAGATCTATCACATGTGCCGGACCGAGGAGTGGGAGGCGGCACAGTCGGCCGGCAACTATCCCGGTTCTTCGCAAGATATGGCCGACGGTTTCATCCATTTTTCCACCGCCGAACAAGTGATCGGGAGCGCCGCCAAGCATCGGGCCGGGCAGGACGGCTTGCTGCTGCTGACCGTCGATGGGGATGTGCTGGGGGAGGCGTTGAAATGGGAGCCGTCCCGCGGCGGCGCGCTGTTCCCCCATCTCTACGGCGAACTGCCGGTTTCGGCCGTTCTCCGGGCCGATCCGTTGCCTCTAGGCCCGGACGGCCGGCACGTGTTTCCCGACCTCGGTCAATTATGTCTTAACGTTTCTAGAGCAGTGTCCGGTCAAACGGTTCAATTTGGCCGGAAACTGCTCTAGCTGTTAAGATTCACAAGGTTGGCGCGCACGGACGGGGTGCGCGCCGCGACGGGAGTTTCGGAACCCCCTAACCTGGGAAGACCATGGAAAGCGTCGCCCATTCCGAATTGACCGGTATTGCCGTTGTCGCCCTTGCGGCGCTGCTCTGCGGTCTGATGATGGAGCGGCTTCGCCAACCCGCTTTCGTCGGTTACATCGTGGCGGGCGTACTTCTTGGTCCATCCGGCTTCGCCCTGGTCGAGAACCGCGATCAGATCGACACGCTCGCCGACCTTGGCGTCCTCATGCTGTTGTTCGTCGTCGGTATGGAATTGTCGATCCGGCTGTTCATGCGAATCTGGCGCCTGGCGCTCAGCACCACCCTGATCCAGATTGCCGCCTCCATGGTGGTGATGCTCTTGCTCTCCGCGCTGACGGATTGGCCGATCGGCATGGTCGTTCTGCTGGGGTTCGTGGTGGCGTTGTCGAGCACGGCCGCCGCCATCAAGATGCTTCAGGAAAGCCGGGAGACCAAGAGCAGGACCGGTTTGATCAGCATCGCCGTGCTGATTACCCAGGATTTGGCGTTCGTGCCGATGATCCTGATCTTGGGCGTCATCAGTGTTGGACACGCGGCGTATCAGGGCCTTCTGGCCGTGGTCGGGTCGATGGCGATCCTCGCCGCCCTCATCTGGTATCTGGCGCGAGGGCGGAGAATCCGGCTGCCCATGGCGCATCTGTTCTCGCGCTCGAACGAACTCGCACCGCTGACCGCGCTCGCCTTCTGCTTTGGCGCCGCGACCATATCCGGCTTGCTGGGCATGTCGCCGGCCTACGGCGCGTTTCTCGCCGGCCTGGTGCTCGGCAATAGCGAACAGCGGCCCCAACTGCTCCAGAACGCCAAGCCCATCCAGTCGATCCTGGTAATGGTGTTTTTCCTGTCGGTTGGTTTGTTGCTCGATATGCCGTTCATTTGGGACAATCTCGGCACGGTGCTATTGCTGTTGTTCCTGGTGACCGTGTTCAAGACGGTGATGAATACCGCCATCCTCCGGTTCATGGGACAGCCCTGGGCGGTGGCTTTCATGACCAGCGTCATCCTGGCCCAAATCGGCGAATTCTCCTTTCTGCTCGCGCGGACCGGCCTCGAGACCGGCCTTATCGGCGAGGACGCAATGCGCCTCGTGGTGGCGGTAACGGTTCTGAGCCTTGCGTTGAGCCCGCTTTGGCTGCTGACCGCCCGCCGCCTCCACTACTTGACCGCCGGCGGTGTCGAGAGCCTGGGTGAAATGCTGGGCCTGGTGTATGGGCGCGAAGCGGGCATGATTGCCGATACGGTCCAGCAAGTGGGGCCCAAGGCGCGGCTGGTTGGGGAGCGGCTTGCCCGCCTGGCCCGGCCCGCCAAGCCGCATGACGCCGGCAACGCCTCAAAGCGGGGGGCCGGTGAGCCCGAGACAGCGGAGCCGAAAGCAATTGCGGACGAGACAAAAAAGGGAAGTTCCGATTCCTGATTTCACATTCGAGGAACGGGCTCTCCAAGAGGGGCACCGGCGAATTGCGGGCATCGATGAAGCGGGGCGCGGCCCATGGGCCGGTCCGGTTGTCGCGGCGGCGGTCATCCTCTCGCGGGACGAGCTCCCGGCGCAATTGGCGGAGCGGATCGACGATTCCAAGAAGCTGAAAGAGGACAAGCGCGAGGAACTCCTGTCCGGATTTGCTCCCTTCGCCGAGATCGGGATCGGCCGGGCATCCGTCGAGGAAATCGATGAGCTGAACATTCTTCAGGCGACCATGGTGGCGATGGCCCGCGCCGCGGACCAGGTGAACCCCGATTTTGCCCTGGTCGACGGCAACCGGTGTCCCGGCCTCCAATGCGGCAGCCTCGCGGTGGTCAAAGGCGACTCCCTCAGTCTCTCCATTGCCGCCGCCTCCATAGTCGCAAAGGTTACCCGGGATCGGATCATGCGGGAATTGGACCGCCAGTTTCCCGGTTTCGGTTGGGCGGGCAACAAGGGGTACGGCACCGCCGGGCATCGGGCCGGCCTGAGCCGGTTGGGCATTACACCCCATCATCGCCGGAGCTTCGCGCCGATCGCCGAATTGCTCGATCAAGATGTTGAGTCCAGGTGACGCTGGAGACCTATATCTGGCGTATCGAATCCTTCTAAGTTATTGATTCCATTTCGTTCTTGACGGCGAGTCCGGGCCGAATCAGGATGCGCCGATGCCTGGGAAAAAGACAACGGGACCGGACAAGGTCCTGCAGGGGGATTGCGTCGAGATCATGCGGACCATGGCGGCCGGATCGGCCGATGTGGTGTTTGCCGACCCGCCCTATAACCTGCAGCTGGAACAGGAGCTGCTGCGGCCCAACAACACCAAAGTGGAAGGGGTCGACGAGGCTTGGGACCGGTTCGACAGCTTTCAAGCCTATGACGAATTCACCCGTGAGTGGCTAACCGCCGCCGGGCACGTTCTGAAGGATAATGGCTCGCTGTGGGTCATCGGCAGCTACCACAATATTTTTCGGATCGGCAGCCTGCTTCAGGACCAGGGATTTTGGATTCTCAATGACATCATCTGGCGCAAGACCAATCCGATGCCCAACTTCCGCGGCGCCCGGTTCACCAATGCCCACGAGACGATGATCTGGTGCGCTAAATCCAAAGATGCCAAGCCGCGGTTCAACTACGACGCCATGAAGGCCCTCAACGAGGATCTTCAGATGCGTTCGGATTGGCTGTTGCCAATCTGCGCCGGCGCCGAGCGGATTAAACATGATGGAAAGAAGGCCCATCCGACCCAAAAGCCGGAAGCACTGCTTCATCGAGTGATTCTGGCGTCGACCGAACCGGGGGAAACCATCCTCGATCCGTTCTTCGGCACCGGCACCACCGGCGCCGTGGCGCGCCGCCTCGGCCGTCACTACGTCGGCATTGAGCGGGACGAGCGTTACGTCGAAATCGCCCGTGAACGAATTCGCCGGGTCTCTCCGCCGGGTGATGAGAGCCTGCTCAGCACACCGTCAAAGCGGAAGGCGCCGCGCATTCCGTTCGGATGGCTGGTGGAGCGGGGACTTTTGTCACCGGGCACCGTCCTCACCGATCAGCGGCGCCGGCATTCCGCCCAGGTGCGGGCGGACGGATCGATCATCAGCGCCGAGCACCGGGGGTCCATTCATCGGGTCGGGGCGCTGGTGCAGAGCGCACAGGCCTGCAACGGGTGGGATTTTTGGTGCATTGATGTGGAGGGCAGCCTAGTGCCCATCGACATGCTGCGGCAGAAATTGCGCGCCGAACTTTCTTAGCCGGATTCTTTTATTGCGGTTTAGCGGGTTGGGACCGGCGATTCGCCCGAGTAATCGTAGAAGCCGCGGCCCGACTTCTTACCCATCCAACCAGCCTCCACGTATTTCACCAGCAACGGACACGGCCGGTATTTGGTATCGGCGAGCCCATCGTGCAGGACCTGCATGATAGCGAGACAGGTATCTAAACCAATGAAGTCGGCCAGTTCCAGCGGCCCCATGGGATGGTGGGCGCCCAGCTTCATGGCCGTATCGATGGCTTCGACCGAGCCGACGCCCTCGTAGAGGGTATAGACCGCCTCGTTGATCATCGGCAGCAGAATACGGTTGACGATGAAGGCCGGAAAATCCTCCGCGCTGACCGGGGTCTTGCCGAGCTTCTGGGTGAAGCCGCGGATTTCCTCGAACACGGCGGGTTCCGTCGCAATGCCGCGGATGAGCTCGATCAGCTCCATGAGCGGCGCCGGGTTCATGAAATGAATGCCGATAAACCGCTCCGGCCGGTCGGTCCGGGAGGCCAGGCGGGTAATCGAAATCGACGAAGTGTTGGTGCCCAGGATGGCATCCGCACTCAGGAGCGGACAAACCAAGTCGTAAATCCCGGTCTTGATCTCCTCGTCTTCGGTCGCCGCCTCGATGACCAGATCGCAATCCGCGAGCGGTGCGTATTCGGAGTTGCCGTGGATGCGGCCCAATGCGGCTTTCATATCCTCGTCGCTGAGGCGCCCCCGCTTGACCAGACGGCCAAGATTATTCTCGATCGCCGCCAGTGCCGAGGAAACCTGTTCCTCCGCGATGTCGACCAGATGAACGTCAAAGCCCGACACGGCGCAAACGTGGGCGATGCCGAGGCCCATTTGGCCTGCACCGATAACGCCGATCGTATTGATTTCGGAGCTCATGTTCGATTTGTTCCCATGTCTGTTTCTCTGCCGGTCGCGTCAGTCGGTCAGCTCGCTGGAGAGCTCGGGCAATGCCTCGAAGAGGTCCGCCACAAGCCCGTAATCGGCCACCTGGAAGATCGGCGCTTCCTCGTCCTTGTTGATGGCGACGATCACCTTGCTGTCTTTCATGCCCGCCAGATGCTGGATGGCGCCCGAAATACCAACGGCGATATAAAGCTCCGGCGCGACGATCTTGCCGGTCTGGCCGACCTGGAAGTCGTTGGGCACAAAGCCCGCATCGACCGCGGCCCGGGACGCACCGACCGCCGCGCCGAGCTTGTCCGCAACTGCTTCGAGCAGGTGAAAATTGTCACCGCTCTGCATGCCGCGACCACCGGAAATGATGACTCGGGCCGACGTCAATTCCGGCCGTTCGGACACGCTCAACTGGGTGCCGACAAAAGATGAGAGCCCGGGATCTTCCGCGCTTGCCACCTCCGACATCTCGGCGGCGCCGCCGGTGGCCGGCGCGGCCTCGAAGGCGGTGGTCCGGACCGTAATCACCTTGACCGGATCGGCGGACTGAACCGTGGCAACCGCGTTGCCGGCGTAAATCGGGCGCTGAAACGTGTCGGCGCTTTCGATCGCGCTGACGTCGGAAATCTGGGCTACATCCAGCAACGCGGCGACACGGGGCATGAGGTTTTTGCCGAAGGTGCTGGCCGGGGCGAGAATATGCGGGTAGTCGCCGGAGAGGCCGGCGACAAGCGGCGTCAGCGTTTCAGCCAGCGGGTTTTCGTAGAGAGCGGCATCCGCCACCAGCACACGCCGTACCCCGCCGATGGCGGAGGCCGCCTCGGCGGCCGGTCCGCAGTTGGCTCCGGCGACCAGCACATGCACGTCGCCGAGCACCGTCGCCGCGGTTACCGTGTTTAGCGTTGATGCCTTCAGCTCGGCATTGGAATGTTCGGCAACGACCAGGACCGGCATCAGATGACCTTGGCTTCGTTTTGGAGTTTCTCGACCAGTTCGCCGATGCTGCCGACCATGACGCCGGCTTCCCGCTTAGCGGGTTCTTCGACCTTCAACGTCGTCAGACGGGGAGCGGTTTCGACGCCCAGATCGGCCGGCGCAAGGCTGTCGATGGGCTTTTTCTTGGCCTTCATGATATTGGGCAGGGATGCGTAGCGGGGTGTGTTGAGCCGCAAGTCCGTGGTCACGATGCAGGGCATCTTGAGACGCACGGTCTCCAGTCCGCCATCGACTTCCCGTGTCACGTCCGCCGAGCCATCCGCGATTGAGAGCTCGGATGCAAATGTGCCTTGAGGCCAGCCCAACAAGGCGGCGAGCATTTGGCCGGTCTGATTGCTGTCATCGTCGATCGCTTGCTTGCCGAGAATGACCAGGTCGGGCGATTCCTTCTCGACAATGGCCTTCAACAGCTTGGCGACCGCCAACGGTTCAAGCTCTTCATCGGAGAGGACATGAATGCCCCGGTCGGCGCCCATGGCCAGCGCCGTGCGGATGGTCTCCTGGCACTGCTGTGGGCCCATGGAGACGGCAATCAGTTCCTCCGCCGTTCCCGCCTCGCGCAGTTGTACCCCTTCCTCCACGGCAATTTCGTCGAATGGGTTCATCGACATCTTGACGTTGGCGAGTTCCACCCCCGTCTGGTCGCTCTTGACGCGAACTTTGACGTTGTAGTCGACGACCCGCTTAACGGCGGTCAAAACCCTCATTTTGGCCTGTGTGTCCTTGGGAGCCCGTTCGAAAGGGAGCGTTTCACGAATTATTTTGCAATGCAACATAGAAAGTGCGGCCGAGGCTGTCAAACGAGGGCGGATAGCCGCACTGCACCGATTTTCAACAGGCCGCGCGGTTCTAGAGCAGTTTCCGGCCAAACGGTTCAATTTGGCCGGAAACTGCTCTAGCGGTTGGCCCCCGGCACCCACAATACGTCCGCATTTCCGTCGTCATTGGCCGCGCGGGCCATGACGAAGAGGAGATCAGACAGCCGGTTGAGGTATTTGAGCGCCGCCGGGCTGACGGGCTCCTCGGCGGCCAACGCCGTGGTCCGCCGCTCGGCGCGTCGAACGATTGTCCGCGCAAGGTGCAGTTGCGCCGACGTATTGGATCCGCCCGGAAGCACAAACGACGTCAGCGCCGCCAACCGGTCGTTGATCCCGTCAATTTCGTTCTCCAAGCGGCGGACTTGGCCGTCGCTTATCCGCAGCGCCCCCTCGGTTTCCAAATCGGGCGTTGCGAGGTCGGCGCCGAGATCGAACAGGTCGTTCTGGAGTCGGCTCAGCGATTCGTCCAGTTCGGCGGCGGCGCCCAGCCGGGCCACGCCGATGATGGCATTGGCTTCGTCGACGGTGCCGCAGGCCTCGACCCTTGCCGAATGTTTTTGAACACGATCACCGCCGGCGAGCGACGTTTCACCGCCGTCTCCGCCACGGGTGTAGATTTTGTCGAGCTTGATCATTGTGTCTTCTACTTGAGGAACACCAGTAACGCCAATATGCCGATCAGCAGGACCGCAACGCCCTGCAGTCCGACCCGCCAACGCATGAGGATGTTGCTGAACCGGGGGGAAAACAGCCGTCCCCGCCGTCCCATGGAGAACACGCCGAAGAACAGAACCAGGGCGGTCGCAATCATCGCCACCAGCAGGAGTATCGAAATTGCCCCAAACGCGATATCCATGGGATAGCTTTACTCCCTGCGGGCGAAATTCGCACCCCCGGAAACGTCAATGTGATGAATTGGTGTTCTTCTTGAGGGCCATTCAGGAGCCGGGACAATGGGCTGGATCAAGGAAAACACCGCAGCAACGTCGAAGAGCGCCGGCGGCAGCGCGAAAGTTCGGGTCGTCGCCGAACGGCTTCTCGGCCGGTTGCCTCAAGGGGGGGTACCGCCCCTGTCGCCCTATCCGCATTTCGAATAGGTGCACGCCGTACAGATGTCACAGCCTTCGGCGTGGATCAAGCTGGCCTGCCCGCACTTCGGGCATTGGCTGAAGATATTTCCGGCGCCGGCTGGGTTGTCCTCGAGGTTGACGACTTTGAGCGCACGCGCGGCCTCGCCGGCGAGACCAGGTTCGGCATCCGTCGGCAGGAATCCGATCTGGACCATATGGTCTTCGATGACCTGACCGATGGCGGCGAGCAGCGACGGCACGTACTTTCCGTTCATCCACTGACCGCCGCGGGGGTCGAAGACAGCCTTTAGTTCGTCGACGACAAATGACACATCTCCGCCGCGACGGAATACAGCCGAAATCATCCGGGTGAGGGCGACGGTCCAGGCGTAATGCTCGGTGTTCTTGGAATTGATGAACACCTCGAACGGACGCCGCCGTCCGTCCTGGACGATATCATTGAGGGTGATGTAGATCGCGTGATCGCTCTCCGGCCAATGGACCTTGTAGGTGGATCCCTCCAGGGCCTCCGGGCGGTCAAGCGGCTGCGTCAGATAGACAAGTGCGCCGGAATCGCCCTGATCGACCGGCTTGACCGGCTCGCTCGGCGCCTCCAGGGGCAATTCTTCCTGGTCGCCCGCCTGGGCCGGTTCGGTCGATTTGGTCTCGAGCACGGCTCCGGTGACGTCGTTCGGCCGGTAGGTGGTGCAGCCTTTGCAGCCCAGATCATAGGCCTGGATGTAAATGTCCTTGAAATCCTCGAAGGAGATGTTCTCAGGGCAATTGATGGTCTTGGAAATCGAGCTGTCGATGAATTCCTGTACCGCCGCCTGCATGACCAGATGATCGGCGGGCGTCAGCGCCTGGGCATCGACGAAGGCCTCCGTCAACGGCCGGTTTTCGCCAAACAGCCGGCGGTAGAGACGATAGGCGTAATCGGATACTTCTTCCTCCCGCCGGGAGCCGTCGGGCATCAGTACACGGCGATTGTAGGAAAAGCTGAAGACCGGTTCGAGGCCCGACGACACATTGTCGGCCAGCAGGGAAATGGTTCCCGTCGGCGCAACCGATGTCACCAAGGCGTTGCGGACTCCCTTTGCGGCGATGGCGTCGCGAACATCCTCATCCAGCCGCGAGATGCCCTCGGTCGCTAGATAGGCGTCCCGGTCGTAGAGGGGGAAGGCGCCCTTCTCGCCGGCGAGACCGGCCGAGGCCAAGTAAGCGGCCCGCTGTATGGTCTTGAGCCATTCCCGGGTGAGCGCAACCGCATCGGCAGAGCCGTAACGCGCACCGCACATGATGAGGGCATCGCCAAGCCCGGTGATCCCAAGGCCAATCCGGCGCTTTTGAGCGGCTTCGGCGGCCTGTTCGGGCAGAGGATAGCGCGATGCATCGATGGCGTTGTCGAGCATCCGGATGGCGGTGGTGACCAAACGGGATATTGCGTCCATCGGGATTGATGCGGCTTCCGTAAACGGGTCGCTCACCAGCCTGGCCAAATTTATCGAGCCCAGCAGGCATGCACCATACGGTGGCAGCGGCTGTTCGCCGCACGGGTTCGTCGCGTGGATGGTTTCGCAATAGGACAGTGGATTCAGCCGGTTTATCCGGTCGATGAAAATCACCCCCGGTTCGGCGTAGGCGAAGGTCGCCCGCATGATCTTGTCCCACAGCTCGCGGGCCGGCAGCGAACCGTAAACCGTTCCATCGAACTGTAGCCGCCAGGATAGATCCTGCTTCACCGCCTCCATGAACGCGTCCGTGACCAGCACCGAAAGGTTAAACATCCGAAGCCGGCCGGCCTCCTGCTTAGCCTCGATGAAGGCCTCGATGTCCGGATGGTCGCAGCGCATCACGGCCATCATCGCGCCTCGCCGGGAGCCGGCACTCATGATGGTTCGGCACATGGCGTCCCAGACATCCATAAATGACAACGGACCCGAGGCATCGGCGCCGACGCCTTTCACCGGGGCGCCCTTGGGCCGCAGGGTGGAGAAGTCGTACCCAATGCCGCCGCCTTGCTGCATGGTCATGGCGGCTTCCCGGAGCGCCTCGAAGATTCCGGACATATCGTCCGGGATCTGACCCATCACGAAGCAGTTGAACAGCGTGACTTCCCGCTCAGTGCCGGCGCCGGAGAGAATTCGCCCGGCCGGCAGAAACTTGTAATCGGAGAGAGCGTCTTCGAAGGCGGCTTCCCAGTCGGTCGGGGAGGATTCCACCGCGGCCAAAGCCTTGGCGACCCGGGCAAAGGTATCCTCGACGGTTTTGTCCACAGGCGCGCCATCCGGACGCTTCAGCCGATACTTCATATCCCAGATTTGTTGGGAAATGCTGGCAGTCTCTGTATGGGCCATGTGGACACGTCCCGCCGATCAATCCGGAGCGGCCGGCAGTTAGACCTCTTGCCCACTAAAATTATTTAATTTCAATGAGTTATGCTGCCAGCCGCGTATATTCTAGGCAAGCCATGGAAACCGGTCAACTAAAAGTTCTTGTTTTGTTTCCACTGCTTGATCCCCTGGCTCGTATTGGCTAGAGGCTTATAATCATTACGGAATTTGGGATTTCCCCTTTATCCACAATATTCCGGCGGTGACTTTCCACCGGATTATCCACACGGGTGGCTATCAGGAACCGGTCCGGGATGCTTCTTCCTCGAGGCGGCGGCTGGCGGTCTCGATTCGGCTTTCCAGTTCCTCCATGAACGGGCGGCGTTCGAGGCCCTTCGGCATGGGCTCGAGGAATTCGAGAACGATGGTTCCCGGGCGCTTCAAGAACTGTCGCCGCCCCCAGAACACGCCCGAATTGACTGCAACCGGCACCACCTCGGTATCAATGCCGGCTGCGAGAGCCGCGATCCCGGGGAAGTAGCGGCCGGTTTCACCGGGCGGCACGCGCGTGCCTTCGGGGAAGATCACCACCGAGCGGCCGTCGCCAATGAGGCGGCCGACCTGATCGGTCAGCGCACGCAGAGAGGAGACACCGCCCTTGCGATCGATGGCCGCGTGGTCCGCCTTCCGCATGTACCAGCCCCAGAGCGGAATTCTCAAGAGTTCCGTCTTCATCACGTAGGCGTTGCCGGCATTCATCTTGAGGAACGCCATGGTGTCCCAGGCCGACTGATGCTTGGCGGCAAAGATGACCGGCTTGTCGGGGACACGTTCCCGTCCGCGGATTTCGATCCGGGTTCCAATGATGTTCTCGAGCAACCAGTCGCTGCCGACCGACCACAGCCGGATGCCCTTGCGGAACGTTCGCGCCGGAAACGGCATCAGCGTCCACAGGCTCAGCATCAGGGCTGCGGTCCAGCCGAAATAGAGCAGGTTGAAGACGATCGAACGGATGAAGGTCATGCGCCGTTCAACCCACCCTGCCGGATGCCAATCCGCCGACCGCGTGTCTTATCCAGGCCAGAGTGAACTTCATGTATTCGGTAACCACCAATGACGTGCTGCCCGGCCATGCCCACCAGCGCTCGCGCTTGAACTGCGCAGGGAACACCGCGTGGGGGACGATGACAATTTCCGGCATTGTGTGGCGAAACTCGAGCATACTGCGCGGCATGTGGTAGTTGGCGGTCACCAGGGACAGAGAGCGAAATCCATTGCGTTCGATCCACGCCGCCGTCTCGGTCGCGTTGCCGGCGGTGCTGACCGCCGTGTGGCCAACCGTGACGCAGCAAATGAAATCTCCCGGCAATCGCCGCGAGATTTCCAACAATTGGGCCACATCCACACCCCGATAGACGCCGGAGACAAACAGTTTCTTCGCCCGTTTCGCGGCCAGCAGGTCGAGGCCTTCGTCCAGCCGTCCGCTGCCCCCGGTCAGGACGACGATGGCGTCGGTGGTCGTTACGGCATTTGGCGGCGATGCGGGAATGGATCGGTAAAAGAATATCAGCCCGGCAATCCAGAAGCCGACGATCAGCAGGCCGGCCAGGGCCGCGAGGCCGGCGGCTTTTCGTTGCGCTGTCTTTCGTGGTGCCATCTTCGAACCGCCTAAACCATGTGGGCGAGGGAGCGGAGCACCGTTATCCGCGCCGTCAGCCAAGCCAGCAGACCGGTGGCCGGCAGCAGGAGGACAACGGCGATCCAGGCGCCGAGGCTCAAATCGATCCCCGGCAGCACCCCAAATCCCAGGAACTCCACCAACACCCCCAACGCGATCAGCACGATTGCCGCCGATATGATCCCCATCGCCGCGCCGCGCAGGCCGAGCATCATCGACCGGACGGCAAACTGGGCGGCGATGTATCGGTCATGGGCGCCGATGAGGTGCATGACCTCGATTACTTCCCGATGGACGCCGAGCCCGGCCCGGGTGGTGAAGACGATGGTGCCGACGGTTGCCACGCCGACAAGCAGGAAAATCAACACCCCGATTGCTTCCGTAGAGCGCAGCGCCCGCAGGAAGCCGGACATCCAGGCGCCATGATCGTCGACGGCGGCACCGGGCACGGCTCGCCGGAGCTGTTCGCTCAGGGTGGCGAGGGCCGGTATATCATCCCGATTGATTTCCACATCGATGATTTGAGGCAGCGGCAGCTGGCTCGCATCCGCGGCGGCGCCGAGCCATGGTTTCAACAGCTCGCGGACTTGGCGCGGCGGCAGCAGGGTAACCTCTTCGACCCCCTCGGTCGCCTCGAGAATTTTGATTGCCGCGGCGGCGCGCCGCTTATCGGTGCGTTCGTCCTCGCCTGCCGGGAGTTGAACCGTCAGGGTTTCGGAGAGACCCTTGTCCCATGTGCTCGCGAGGTCACTGAGCGCGAAAACCCCGGCCAATGTCAGAGAGGCCAGGAACACCATGAACGCGGTGAGCCAAGGCAGGTAGCGGCTGGAATCGTCGCGCTCAAAGGGCAGATCGGTCCGGCGGCTTAGGAGCGCCATGGTTAGAGCCTCCTTGAACGGGGCAAGGTTTCCACCGTCGCGGCCGGTTCGGACTCCCTGTCCTCGATGGAAAGACGGCCGCCCTCAAGATGCATGATCGGGTGCAGCGAGGAAGAGATGAGGCTCTTGTTGTGGGTGGCGATAACCACCGTCGTGCCAAGCCTATTCAGCTCCTCGAACAGATGGAGCAGACGCGCGGCAATGCGGTCATCCACATTTCCCGTCGGTTCATCGGCGAGCAGCAGCTTGGGTTGGGAGATCACCGCCCGGGCGATGGCGACGCGCTGCTGCTGGCCACCGGACAGCGTCTCCGGCCACGCGGCCATATTCTCCTCCAGCCCGACCCAGGTGAGCAACTCCTCGACATGTTTCTTGATCTCCTTTTCTCTCATGCCGGATACCCGCAGCGGCAGAGCGACATTGTCGAACGCGGTTTGATGGGACAGGAGGCGGAATTCCTGGAACACCACACCGATGCGGCGGCGCAGCGTCGGATAGTCGCCGCGGCGGAGGGAGGCAATGTCGCGACCGAAGAGGGATACGGAACCACGGGTCGGTTTTTTCGCCAGGTACATCAGGCGCATCAACGACGACTTCCCGGCGCCGCTTTCACCCGTAAGGAAATGGAACGAGCCCGGGGTCAGGGTGAATGACAGGTCCTGCAACACCTCGGGGCCCATCCCGTAGCGCAGGCCGACGGTTTGAAATCGGACGATTTCATCCATGAGTCGCGGAACTCGGTTCGTTGGTTTGGTGACCGCAGAATGGCACGGGGTCAAATGTCCCGTCCAGGGCGACGCGGGACGGCGTCTTGGCAGCCGGGCCGAATTTCAATTCCCTTTCGGACCTCTGGGGCGAGGTTGCGGTAAAATCGGCATTTACCTATAAGTAATTGAACATTCAACAGAACTTGCGGCAATGCGCATCACCTGTCCGTCCTGCTCGACTTCATACGATGTCGACGGTTCCTTATTCGGCGATCAAGGTAGGTCAGTCCGCTGCACCAATTGTGGTCACCAGTGGCTTCAGGCGCGAATCGACGATCCGGCAGCCCAACCCGCCCCCCCGCCGCCGCCCGCTTATCCGGCCCCCTATCCGCCGGCCTACGCGCCGGCGCCCGGCTACGGATCACCGCCCGGATATCCGCCGCCTGGTTATCCGCCCCAGCCATATCCGGCGCCGTACCCCCATCCGGGGCAACCGCCGGCGGAGGCCGCCGCCGCACCTCAACCCGCACCTGCCGAGCCCGATCCCGAGCCGCTCGGGCCCCTCATGGAAGAGGCGCAGGAACTCGACGGGGACATTGAGCCCGATGACATCCCGGACCCGGACCCAATCTCTGTGGTGTATTCCGAGCCCGTTGCCGTCGCCGGCGCGCAAGAGACCGGCCGCCGCGGCCTCTGGGTATCGCTGGCGGCGGTCGGCGCCGTCGTTATTATCCTGCTGGGCCTGGCGTTCGCCCGTGGTCCCATTGTTTCACTGGTCCCTGGTCTGGCGGGCGTTTACGCGCTGGCTGGCCTCGGCGAGACACTAGGTGCCGGACTGCGTATCGACCTCGGTCTGCCGACGCGGGAAGCCGAGGGAGATGCGAAATGGATTCAAGTGAGGGGATCCATCACCAACGTCTCCGGCCAGCCGCGGATCGTGCCGGTGATCCGGATCTCATTGGCCGATGCGGCCGGCAACGAAGTCCGGCATCTGAACATCCCTCCGGCGAAGGATGAGTTGGCGCCCAAGGAAAGCTTCGAGTTCACCGGGCGCTTCGATAATCCGCCGCCCGCGGTGCGGCGGACCGATGTCCGGTTCACCGACGAAAAGGTCTCGGAGCCCGCGGGCGAGGCCCCGGCCCGGTAAGCGGCAATATC
>LXNI01002164.1_pt1 | contig 14397 bp, 12 predicted proteins | sample 809091 | NCBI WGS metagenome assembly LXNI01 (sample SAMN04870527, study PRJNA318959) | sponge metagenome | biome: 01000161; feature: marine sponge reef; material: water | host: Sarcotragus foetidus | place: Greece: Milos, Mediterranean Sea | collected 2013-05-29 | depth 5-7 m | reverse complement strand
GTTCGCGGTCGCCAAGGCCTTGGCGTTCAGCCAGGAGTACTGAACCCGCGGCCTTGCTGGCGTCTGCGCGCGCTGCTGTGCACACTTGACATCCGAAGGTGCTTGAGAGGAAAAGGACGCTTGACAGTGGGCTTGGTGGCTTGGACACAACGGGCTTTCCACAGGACTGGCTCGCCGCGGTGGTTCTTCGCGGGTTCGCGGCGGTGGATGGTCGGGCTGTACGCGGCCGGCATCGCGCTCATCCTGGTGGGATCGACGATAGGCCTCGGGTACGTCCCGCCCGAGCGTTACCAGGGCGACAGCTTCCGCATCCTGTTCGTGCATGTCCCCGCCGTGCATCTCGCGCAGACGATCTACATCGCGGTTGCGGTCGCGGGCCTCGTGTACCTCGTGTGGCGGATGAAGATGGCCGACCTCGTCATTGCGGCGGCAGCGCCCGTCGGCATGGCGGTGACGGCGGCGGGGCTTGCGACCGGCGTGGTCTGGGGCATGCCCACCTGGGGAACGGGCTGGGTGTGGGACGCCCGCATCATGTCGACGCTGGTCCTGCTCCTGCTGTTCTTCGGTCTGTTGGCGCTGCGCCAGGCGATCCCGCGGCCCGACCGGGCCGCGATGGCGGTATCGCTGCTGGCCGTGGTGGGCGCGGTGAACCTGCCGATCATCAAGTACTCCGTGGAGTGGTTCACGACGCTGCACCAGCCGGCCAGCCTCACCCTTGGCGAACGGCCGACGATCGCGCCGGTGTTCCTGGTGCCGTTGGCGTTGAATGCGCTCGGCTACTACTGCCTTGCCGCGGGGATCGTCATCGCCGCGCTGCGCATGAAGATCGTCGAACGGGAGTCGGGCACGTCATGGGTGGCCGAGTGGCTCGATGGCAGGAGAGAACGGTGAGCGACTTTCTGGCGATGGGCGGACACGGCGCCTACGTGTGGACAGCCTACGGCTTGAGCCTCCTGGTGCTGGTCGCGGCGGGTGCTTGGCCCCTGCTCGGCATGCGCACGCTGGTGCGCGGGCTCAAGCGCCGACGCCGACTCGGCGCCGCGGTAGTCCGAAGCGAGGCGGAGTCGACGTGAAGGCGGTCCGCAAGCAACGCCTGGCGATCGTCGCGTTCGTTCTCGTCGGCGCGGGTGCCACCGTCGGCCTCGTCATGTCGGCCATGCAGGAGAACATCAACCTGTTCTACGAACCGGCCAGGGTGGTCAACGGCGAAGCGCCGCAGGGAACGGTCATTCGGGCAGGCGGCATGGTGGTCGACGGCAGCGTGGTCCATGACGACACCGGCCTAGGCGTTCGTTTCACCCTCACGGACCACGCGGGCCACGACTTCGACGTGGTCTACAACGGCATCCTGCCGAGCCTCTTCCGGGAAGGGCAGGGCATCCTCGTCACCGGCCGGCTGGACGGCAGCGGGGTGTTCGACGCCGCGGAGGTGCTGGCCAAGCACGATGAGAACTACATGCCGCCGGAGCTCGAGGGCATCGCGGGCCATCAGCCGGCTACCGAGTAAGGGCCACACGCGAGAAGAGACGGCGGCTCGGGGCCTTCCAGCCCACCACCCGCCCCCACCCGCCACCCGCCCGCCGTTGACTTGACCTCGGAGGCGTGGTTTAGTCGGACTAGATCGCCTGACAGGCGGCCCGGTCCTGTGGGCGAGGCCCGGCAGTCAAGGGCGAAGCATATGCGACGAAAGGACTCTGTCGTTATTCAATGCGCCTGACGGAAATCAAGCTCGCGGGGTTCAAATCCTTCGTCGACCCGACGACTGTGGCCCTGCGCGGGAACCGAAATGCCGTTGTCGGGCCGAACGGATGCGGCAAGTCCAATGTGATCGACGCAGTGCGTTGGGTGATGGGCGAGAGTTCCGCCCGCCAATTGCGCGGCCAGGCGCTCACCGACGTGATCTTCAACGGGTCGAGTTCCCGGCCACCTACGGCGCTGGCGTCGATCGAGCTCGTGTTCGACAACCGCGATGGCCGCGTGGGCGGTCAACTGTCCGACTATTCGGAGATCTGCATCCGCCGCGTGGTCAACCGGGACGCGCAATCGACCTACTCCCTCAACGGTACCAAGTGCCGGCGTCGCGACATCGCGGACGTGTTCCTCGGCACGGGCTTCGGTCCGCGGACCTACTCGATCATCGAGCAAGGGATGATCAGCCAGCTCGTCGAGGCCAAGCCCGAGGATTTGCGCAGCTACCTCGAAGAGGCCGCCGGCATCTCCCGCTACAAGGAACGCCGGCGCGAAACCCAGAATCGGATCCAGCACACGGTCGACAACCTCGGCCGTTTGAGCGACATCCGCGAGGAACTCGACCGTCAACTCGGCCACCTCGAGCGCCAGGCCAAGGCTGCCGCCCGCTATCGCACGTTGAAGGAAGACGAGCGTCGCCGGACGGCGGAACTGGTCGGGATTCAACTCAGGGCCGTCGAAGGCGAACATGCCACGCAGGACGACTTCGCGCGATCGCGGGAAGTCGCCCTCGAAGCCGCCGCGAGCGAGCGCCAAGCCCTCGACACGGGGCTCGAGCGTGCCCGTACCACGTTGGCGGAAGGCAACGACGAGGCGGGCGTCGCACAGGGCCGCTACCATCAACTTGGTGCGGACGCGGCCAAGCTCGAACAAGCCATTCGTTTCAACCGGGAGCGGATCGACCAGCTCAAGGAGGACGTCGGCGCCCTCGGCACCCAACGCCAGGAGGCGGAACGCCAATTCGACGCGGACGCATCGCGGATCGCCGCGTTGCGGGAGGAGCTTGCGACGAGCAAGCCGAGGCTTGACGCGGCGGCGACGGCCGAGGCCGATTCGCGCCGGGCGGAAGCAGGCCATCGTGCCGAGATGCAAACCGTGGATCGCGCCTGGGAGGCGTTCGGCGCTCGACGTGCAGGGAACGATCGCGACGTCGAGGTGTGCCGGCAGCGCATCGCCTACGGGGACAAGGCGCTGACCCGCCTGCGCGAACGCCTGCAACAGCTTGGTCAGGAGGCGCACGACATCCCGGAGTCCGACCTGCACGAACTGGCACGGCGCGTGGTCGAGGCCCGCGATCGTGTGGACGCTCTGGATCGCGAAATCGACGCCAATGGACGGGCGGCGGCCAAGGCCGAGGCGGCATCCGCCGAGTGCGAACGAGCGGCCCGGAGGGCCGAGAGCGAGTTGCAGACCCGGCGCGGCGAACTGGCAGCCCTCAAGGCCGCCCAGGAGGTCGCGCTGGGCAAGGAGCCGCCGGTGCCGGGGAGCGCGGTTGGGGATTGGCTCGCCGCGCACGATCTCGGCTCGACCCCGCGGCTCGGCGAAGTCCTCACCGTGGAACCGGGCTGGGAATGCGCGGTGGAAACGGTATTGGGCGGTGCGGTGCAAGCCTTGCTGGTCGCCGAGGATGCCGCGCTGGCCGCGAGCATCGAACCCTTGCCGGATGGTCGGCTGACCTTGCGCGGCACGCCGCGCGACTCCGCAACGGACGGCCCCCTGCCGGCCCTGCAGGACCATGTGGGCGGTGCCTGCGGCTCCTTGCTGGCGGGTGTCTTTGCGGCGCCGACGGTGGCGGTCGCGCTGCGCCACCGCGGCCGGCTGTCGGCGGGTCAGAGCATCGTCACGCAGACCGGCGTGTGGCTTGGCGCGGATTGGGTGCGTTTCGACAAGGGCGCGGCGGATGGCGCCAGCGTGCTGCGCCGCGGGCGGGCAATGGATGCCCTGCGGCGCACCGTCGACGATGCGTCGGCTAGGTTCGCCGGCGCGCGCCGCAAGCTCGCCGAAGCCCGCGACCGCATTGCCGAGCTTTCCAGTGAACGAGACCGGCTGCAGGGCGCGCGGGCGGACGCGGTGGCGACGGAGGCACGGGCGCAGACCGCGCACGACGTCTCCCGTGTGCGCATCGACGAGGCCGCGGCCCGCCAGCGCCGGAACGCGGCCGAGCAGGCCGCGCTCGTGGGCGAGGCCGACGAGCAGGACCGGTCGCTGGGTGCGGCGCGTGCGGAGCTGGCGCAACTCGTGGAGAAGCAGTCCGCGCTCGCCGGGGAGGAGGCGGGCCTGCGCACAGAACGCGAGCGACTCGGCGCTCTCCTGGAGGCGGCGCGGGTGCGTACCGAGCAGGCGCGCGACGCGCACGAGCGCGCCCGACTCGCTTACCGGGGTCTGCAGGCAACCCTTGAAGCCGCGGAGGCGGGTCGGGAAAGACTGCTCCGCACGCGACGTGACCTGGAAGCGCGCGCCGACCGGCTTTTGGCGGCGTTGGCGGACGTCGAGGCGGAGGGGCCACTCAAGCAGCAAGCCTTGGAGAACAAGCTGGCCGAGCGTGTCGACGTCGAGAACGCGCTGTTGGATTTGCGCCGAAGACTGGACCGGGTCCAGTCGCAGATCCGCGAACTGACGTCCCAGCGGGCGGCGGCGGACGCCCATTTCGAGTCGGTTCGCAGCGAGTTGGAGACAGCCCGCGTGGAGTGCGCCCGGCTGGCGACGAACCGCGACAACCTGCGCGCCCGGCTGGCGACCACCGGGTACGAGTTGTCGGAGGCGCTCGCCGGTGTTCCGGAGGACGCCGACGAGGCGACGTGGGCCGGGTTGCTGGAGGCGGTGCAGCGTCGAATCGCCCGACTCGGCCAGATCAACCTGGCAGCCATCGATCAGTACCGGCAAGAGTCCGAACGCAAGGCCTATCTCGACCGTCAGCACGCGGACCTCGAAGCGGCCTTGACGACCTTGCGCGGCGCAATCCGGCGCATCGATGCGGACACGCGCAAGCGGTTCAAGGCCACCTTCGACGAGGTCAACGGCCACTTGAAGGCGTTGTTTCCGCGCGTCTTCGGTGGCGGCCATGCCTACCTGGAACTCACCGGGGACGACTTGCTGGACACCGGCGTGACGTTGATGGCGCGCCCGCCGGGCAAGCGCAACACCACTATCCACCTCCTGTCCGGTGGCGAGAAGGCGATGGCCGCCGTGGCGTTGATCTTCGCCATCTTCCAACTCAATCCCAGTCCCGTCTGTCTGCTCGACGAGGTCGATGCGCCGCTCGACGACACCAATGTGGTGCGGTTCGCCGAGTTGATCCGGGACATGTCGGCAGACGTGCAGTTCGTTGTGATCACGCACAACAAGCAGACCATCGAGATGGCCGACCACCTGCTCGGCGTCACCATGCAGGAAGCCGGCGTCTCCAGGCTGGTTTCGGTGGATGTGGAGAGTGCGACGCACATGGTGGCAGCGGGATGAGCGCGAAGTCGCCGAGGAGAGTCGCCGGGGAGAATCGAGGAGAATCCCGATGGGGATGAAGGAATACGTACTGTGGGGCGGCGGCCTCCTGGTCGTGCTGGTTGTCGCACACGGTCTTTGGCAGGCCTGGCGGTCCCGGCGGCGGCGCGTCGCGGATTCCGAGGTCGAGCCCGACGTGGATTCCGGCGACGGGGCGCAGCTGGACATTTTCGATCCGCCGATGCTGAGCGATGTCGATGACGCGGACGCCCCGGCGGCCGTGGAGCCAACCGCATCTGCCGACTCCGGCGCTGTGGCCGAGGACAGTCTGGCGGCCGCCGACGCCGCTACCGACGAAGATGATTCCGGCGGCGGCCGGCGCGGTCGTCGTGTCGTGATCCCGGGCAAGCGAACCGAGCCCACCGTGCCGCGCAACGACCATTTGTTCAAGGTCCGCACGCCGACGCCCGAAACGGGCCGCGCACCGTCCGCGCCGCCGGGTCTGGACCAGGTCGTGGTCATCTGGGTGGCGGCCAAGGAAGGGACCAGTTTCGGTGGTCAGGAACTCGTCAAGGCACTCGCCGACAATGGCCTGAGATACGATAATGACGCGCTGTTCCGCAAGTTCGATGTCGACAGTGGCGAAGAGCTGTTCTCCGTGGTCAACGGCCTCGAGCCCGGCACCTTCGACCTTTCGGACCTCGACGCCCTGTCGACGCCGCGCATCGTCATGCTACTGTCCCTCGTGAGTGCGACCACGGGACTTGCCGCCTTCTCGGAAATGCTCGACGCGGCGCAGGACATTTCGATCTCGCTGGGAGGCGAACTTCGGGACGAGAAAATGGGCCCGATGACCGGACAGACCATCGAGCACTACCGCCAGCGGATCAGCGACTACAAGCGCAAGTCTCTGCGCAAGTGACCGCCGGCGTCGTCACCCAAGCCGCTCTCGAGGCGGCCGAGTTGCGCGACCGCCTCAACCACCACCTCTACCGCTACCACGTCCTCGACGATCCCGAGATCACCGACGGCGAATACGACGCACTCTACGATCGCCTGGTGGAGATCGAAGCCGCCCACCCCGACCTCGTCGTGCCGGATTCGCCGACGCAGCGGGTCGGCGCGGAGCCGGCCCCCGGTTTTGCCACGGTTCGCCACGAGATCCCGATGCTGTCCCTGGACAAGTGCTCATCGGTCGCCGAACTCAACGCTTGGCAGGACCGCTGCCGGCGGCTGCTCGACGAGGCCGACGAATTGACCTACTTCTGCGAACCCAAGATCGACGGGGTCGCCGTCAGCCTGCTCTACATTGATCGCGTCCTGGTACGCGGTGCCACCCGCGGCAACGGCGAGACCGGCGAGGACATCACGGCGAACGTGCGCACGATCGGCGCGATCCCGCTCAGGCTTCACGGCGAGGATGTGCCGGACCTGCTGGAGGTCCGCGGCGAGGTGTACATGCCGATCGCCGGCTTCCACGCATTCAACGAGCGGGCCCTCGAGGCCGGCGAGCGGCCCATCGTCAATCCGCGCAACGGGGCCGCGGGCAGCCTGCGGCAACTCGACGCCGGGGTCACCGCCAAGCGACCGTTGTCGATGTTCTGCTACAGCGTGGGCGAGGCGCGGGGCTGGCAACCGGGCCGGCACTCGGAGGTGCTTGAGAGATTCGAAGCGTGGCGCCTGCCGGTCAACCCGCGCGCGCGATTGACCGGCGACCTCGACGGTTGCGCCGCGTACATCGAGGCGCTGGAGGCCGAACGCAACGAGCTTGGCTACGCCATCGACGGTGCGGTGGTGAAGGTCGACGGCTTCGCGTTGCGCGACAAGCTTGGGCAAGTGACGCGCAAGCCGCGCTGGGCGGTTGCCTACAAGTACGCCGCCGAGGAAGCGAGCACGGTACTCCTCGATGTCGACTTCCAGGTCGGCCGCACGGGCGCCATCACGCCGGTCGCCAAGCTCGAGCCGGTGTTCGTCGGCGGTGTGACCGTATCCAACGCGACCCTGCACAACATGGACGAAGTGGCCCGGCTGGACCTGCACATCGGCGACACGGTGATGATCCATCGGGCCGGGGACGTGATCCCCCGCGTCAGCCAGGCCGTGGCGTCGAAGCGCCCCGCCGACGCGCGCCGCCCGACGTTGCCGAAGGACTGCCCGGTCTGCGGTTCGGCGGTCGTCAAGCCTGAAGGCGAAGTCGTTGCGCGTTGCAGCGGCGGCTTGCGGTGCGGCGCCCAGCAGCGCGAGCGTCTGCGCCACTTCGCGTCCCGCTTGGCGCTGGACATCGAAGGCCTCGGCGACAAGCTGGTGGATCAGTTGGTGACCGAGGGTCTGGTCCGAAGCCCCGTCGACCTGTTCCGGCTGACCCGCGATCAACTCGCGGGCCTGGAACGCATGGGCGAGAAGTCGGCCGACAACCTGCTCGCCGCGCTGCAGGCGAGCAAGGAGACGACGTTCGCCCGTTTCATCTACGCGCTCGGCATCCGCGAGGTCGGCGAAGCCACTGCCGCCGCGCTTGCCGGACGCTACCGGACGCTTGCCCGCCTGCTGGAGGCGGACGTGGCCTCGTTGCAGGATGTGGAGGATGTCGGCCCCGTTGTCGCCACCAAGATCGTCGACTTCTTCGGCACCCCCGACAATCGGGCGCTCGCCTTAGACCTGCACGAGGGCGTCGGCATCGGTTGGCCGACCCCGGAGGCGTCGGACGCCGATGCACCGCCGCTGGTCGGCCAGACCTGGGTGCTGACGGGGACGCTCACGGCGATGACGCGCAACGAGGCGAAGGCGAGGTTGAACGCCCTTGGCGCCAAGGTGGCCGGATCGGTGTCGAAGAACACCAGTTGTGTCGTCGCCGGCCCCGGGGCCGGCAGCAAGTTGGCGAGGGCGGAGGAACTCGGCATCGAGGTCGTTGACGAGGAGCAGTTCGTGGCGAGGCTTGGCGGTTTGGAGGAGGGCTAGCAGATGGAACGAGCCATCGGTTCGGGGGGGCGGCTCGCCGCGGTGGGCCGCCGCGCGGTCGTATGCGCCGCAGTAACGCTGCTTGCGTTCACGGCCGGGTGCGCTTCGGTGCCGTCGAACCCGGAGAACCTCTGTGCGATCTTCAAGGAACGCAAGAGCTGGCATCGCGCGGCGCACGCCGCCGAGCGCCAGTGGCGGATTCCGATGCCGGTCATGATGGCGGTGATGTACAAGGAGTCGAGCTACGTGCACGACGCGCGGCCGCCACGAACGCGGCTGCTGTGGGTGATCCCCTGGCGTCGGGAGTCGTCCGCCTACGGCTTTGCGCAGGCCACCGACGCTGCCTGGCAGGACTATACGCGCGCCACCGGCAACCGCCGCGGAGACCGCGACGACTTCGGCGACGCGGTGGACTTCGTGGGCTGGTACCTGAACCGCGCGCACCGCCAGGCGGGAATCTCCACAACCGACGCGCGCAGTCTCTATCTCGCCTACTACTCCGGCGTCGGCGGCTACCAGCGCGGAACCTGGCGCAACAATGCGTGGCTGAAGCGCGCGGCCGGCAGCGTTGCGACGAGAAGCAGCCGCTATTCGCGCCAGCTCGCAAGCTGCAAGCTCAACCGGCGATGGTGGTGGTTCGGCTAGCGAGGCTAGCGGTGCTGCGCCCCAGCAAGTAGCAGCGGTGGCCGACGGCCACGAAACTGGATCCAACTGCAACGCAAAACCGCAGTCACGCAAACTAGCGGGGCGAAGCGTGCCACGCGAACACGAGGTCGATTCGCCGAAGCGGCCGGATGGATCTTACGTTGCGGCGGACTGGTTGCGGCGTTACTTTGCGTTGGCGAAAAGCTGAACGGTTGAGGCGTGTCTTGGCAAACGACCACCCGGCCCCCGAAAGTCCGCAGGTCGCGGCAACGTCCGAGCGACTCGGGGTTCCGACTCGGCCCGGTGAGACGGCCGAGCGGTCAGATGGCTTGGAACCAGCATTCCCGCATTCCCGTATCGCGGCGGTCAACGTGGCTTCGGTCCCGCAGAGGAGCCCCTTGAGGTACCCCGGGGGCAAGACTTGGCTGGTGCCGCACATCCGGGAATGGCTCTCGTTGACCAAACCCAGGATCCTGCTGGAGCCGTTCGCGGGTGGTGGGATCGTGTCTCTTACCGCCGTCATGGAGGGGCTGGTCGAACAAGCTGTCATGGTCGAGATCGACCGCGATGTGGCGGCGTTCTGGCACGCGGCGCTACGCAGTGGCGAGGCATTGGCGCATCGCGTCAGTTCCTTCGTGCCGACGGTCGAGATTCTGCGTCAGATGGAACGAACCATCCCTGCTCAGTTGGTGGAGCAGGGCTTCCGGACACTTGCGCTGAACCGGACCAAACGAGCCGGAATCATGGCCCCCGGCGCGTCCTTCAGCAGAAGAGGCGAGAACGGAAAGGGCGTCCTTTCGAGGTGGTATCCGGACACCCTGATCGCAAGACTGAAGGCGATCGAAGAACACGCGCATCGGCTCAGCTTCTTCGAGGGCGATGGCACGGCGTTGCTTGGACCGCTTCTTCACGGCTGGGGGAAAAGCGCGGCGGTATTCGTTGATCCGCCGTACACGGCGGTCGGCGGCAAGCGGCCGGGAAGCCGACTGTACGCCCATAGCGAGATCGACCATGGGTTGCTTTTCTCGACACTAGCAGCCGGGCGATCCAACTTCCTGATGACCTACGATAGCGCGCCGGAGGTCGTCCGCCTGGTACGCAGGTACGGATTCCATGCCGTGACTGTCCAGATGAAGAATGCCCACCATAGCCGTCTTCCCGAACTGGTCGTCACGCGAGAGCCGATTTTCCAGCCGAAATAGGCGGAATCAGTGCAAGCGCATCGCAGGATCTCAACGAAGGCGATGCGATCTGGCTTGTCCCGAGGCTCCGCGGGGACGGTGTGCTGGAGCGGTATCACTGGGAAAGTGCTCACGATGGAGGCGTCGAGCCAGAAACTGCTATCGGCCAACCGGATCAGACGGGACGACTTCGAGAGCGCCCTGCGGGCCAAGCTTGTCCCCTTGACGTGATTTGGCATTGTCACGAGGACGAATGTGGCAACGCAGCACGGGAGGCCCTACCGTTCGTAGAAGTCCGCCCCGTGGCGATGATCCACGCCGTTCGTCATCCTCAAGAGTTCCTTCTGCCGCGTCGTCATGTCCTTGAGCCACTGGTCGCGGAAGCCGTCGTGGGGGTCGCATTGGAAGCGCAGCCAATGGCTGTTGCGGTAATGCCCGAACATGGCCGTGCGCAACGCTGCCGAGTGGTTCGCACCGCCGCCGTGCCAGGTCTGGCCATGGAAGACGACCACGGAACCGGCGCGTAGTTCGGGCTGCATCTCGTGGGGCAGGTGCAGACCCGGCGGCGGCTCGGACAGGTGGCTCTGGTGGCTGCCCGGTACCAGCCGGGTACCGCCGTTGCCGGGGTTGAGGTCCGAGAGCGCCCAGACGGTGTTCATCATCAGGGGCGCGTCGTCGCCGTAGCGGTGCATCGCCAGGGGCACGTCGCTGTGCAGCGTCTGCGCGCTCTCGTCGGGCCGGACCACCCGCGCGCTCAACGATCCGAGGATGAGGTCGGGGCCCATCAGCGCCTCGATGTACGGGAGTACGGCCGGGTGGTCGATGGCGGGCAGGAACATGGGGTCGAGCGTCACCAGGTTCGCCAGGTGCCGTGCCGTGCCGCGGTGGCGGTGCTCGACGCCGATCTCGAACGCCTGCTTGACAACGAAATCGCGCATTGCGGCGGCCGTGGCGGGGTCGAGGACGTCGGGGATCACCGTGAAGCCCCAGACCCTGAGTTCGTCGAACCGGTCCGGGTCGATGCGCGCATCCGTGGACGGACGGCTGCCGCCGCTGCTCATCGATCCTCCTCGGGCTGCTTCCACTGCGCGACCACGCCGGTGTCCACGAGGTCAGCCGTTCGCTCTTCGTCGTAGCCGAGTTCGGCGAGAATCTCGACGCTGTGCTCCCCGAGGCGGGGCGCCGGCCCACCGATGCTGCTCGGCGATGCGCTGAACCGGGCTGCGGGGGTGGCCTGCCGGACCTCCCCGAAACCCTCGACGGTGCGCCGCTCGATGGACTCGTTCACCCGGATCTGCTCGTGGTCCATCAGCTCCATGCGCGTCAGGAGCGGTGCGCTCGGTACGTCGTTGGCGTCCAGGCGCGCGAGGATCTCGTCCCGCGGCCACTTGGCGATCTCCGCCGCGGTGATGCGCTTGCGCTCCTCGCCGTTCCTGCCTCGGGCACGGGGGGTGGCGAAACGCTCATCGTCGATCAGGTCTTCCCGGCCGAGTGCCCGGCACATGCCCACCCACTCCTTGGTGGAGATCGCGCCGGCCGTGATGTAGCCGTCCTGGGTCTCGAAGACGAGGTCCATCGTGCCCTGGCTGCGGGTCACGTCGAACTCCCGCTCGGCGAACGTCAGGCCGCCCATGCCCTCGGGCCAGAAGAACGCCAGCATGGACTCCAGCATCGACAGCTTGATGTGCTGCCCAACGCCCGTGCGCTCGCGATGAAAGAGCGCAGCGCCAATCGCCTGGGCGGCGGTCAGGGAGGTCACCTTGTCGGCGACGATGATGCGGAACATCGCCGGCTTGCCGGTCTCCCGGTTGGCTTGGATGTCGGTGGCGCCGGACAGCGCCTGGATCACGGGATCGTAGACGCGCTTGTGCGCAAACGGACCGTGTTCGCCGAAGCCGCTGATGGATACGTAGATGATCCTCTCGTTCAGCGCGCGCACGGTCGGCTCGCCGAAGCCCATCCGCTCCATGGCGCCGGGGCGGAAGTTCTGCACCAGTACGTCCGTCTCGCGCACAAGGTCCGCAAGGACGGCCTTGCCAGCGTCGGACTTGAGATCGAGCGCGAGCGAACGTTTGCCGCGATTGCAGGAATAGAACATGGCGTTGACGCCGTTGTGCAGTCCCCCGAAGTGCCGCATCTGCTCGCCGTTCGGCGGCTCCACCTTGACGACCTCGGCACCCTGGTCCGCCAGCATCATGGCGGCCACGGGGCCGGACACCATGGTGGTCAGGTCGAGCACCTTGATTCCCTGCATCGGTCCCATCGGTAGTTCCCCAAGCCGGAGTCGACGGGTGCGGAGTCTATTCGACGATTTGGCCCAGCGGTGGCACCGGGATCAGCAAGGGTCGAGGATTTCCCGGGTCGCGGCCTTCTCGACGAATCCCGAGCGGGTCATGCGGCGCATGCGTGCGGCCTCGTCTAGCGTATCGAGGAACCCCTTGTCGAGGCTCAGGTTGACCCGCACGACCCGTTTCCGGTCGTGGACGTAGGGGATCATCATGAGGACGGCACCATTCGTGATGTCGTCGGCAACCTGCTCGCGCACGAGCTCGATTCCCTGCGGCGGCACAGGCTCGGTGTCTTCAAAGAACAGGCTCAACGCCTCGATCGCACGCGGAATGATCTCGTCGAAGGCGTCTGCGGCCGAAAAACACCCAGGAACCTCGGGAAACCGAACGCCGTAAGCGCTGTCGGGATCCTTGTCGATGACGGCGACGTAGTGCATGCCTGCCTCCTCAAGTCCAGCCTTCCTGGCGTGCGATGTTCTGGGCGGTACCGCTTGGGAGATCCTTCTTCGGGTGGGGCACTACGACGATGGTCGTGCCCTTCCCGAACTTGTGGTGCGAACCTCTGACGCTCACCAGTTCGAAGCCTTCCGCCTTGAGCCGCTTGACAATGTCACGGCTGCTGCGAACCATGCGCAATTATATACACACGGTCATTCGGTTCGCATCCATTAGCACTAGCCCGCATTTCTCATCAGCGGCCGCGATGATCGGCGAGGATTTTGGCCCAGTGCGCGTGCTCGCGACCGAAAGCGTAGGCGCGTCGCGGGCGACGCGGGTGTCCTACGGTTGAGGGAGCATGTGCGCGCACGCCTCCCGCGCGCGGGAGGGGCCAAAAGACCGCCGAGGGCGCGGCCAGCGCAGCCTGCACGCATGCCATGGCCATCGTGTACCCGGAACGCGTGTTGGTCCAATGATTTCCATCCACGTCTCAAGCGGCTGGTGAGAAATGCGGGCTAGTGTGCCGCCTCTCAAATGCGTTCACATTACATTCCTGCCCGACGGCGAACCGGGTATGTGCGCAAGTACCTGTTTCGACGGCGGCACATCCTCGCCTCGCGTCCGAGAATGCGAGCCCGAACGGCGTTCCAACAGTCAACGTATTTCCGAGACGGTACACTAGCCCGGCAAGTTCGATTACATTACCGCCTTCGCCTTGAGGCCACGACGCAATGTTGAAGGAGAGGGCGCCATGCCCATGAACGTCAAACCCGTGCCGACGTTGGATGACGAAGTCAACGAGGTGCGGCTCGCGACGGCGGAGATCGTCAACAACGACATCCTGCCTTTCGAGGACAAGCTCTGGGCCCATCGGACCGATGGCGGTCGCCCGAGCAAGGATAACCTCGAGGAGGCGCACGAACTGCGCATCGGCGTGCAGAACAAGGTCAAGAAGGCCAACCTGTGGGCACCGCACCTGCCGCCGGACTTCGGCGGCATGGGCCTGTCCTTCCTGCAGCACGCGTACATGAACGAAGTGCTGGCCTACAGCCCCGGCGCCGCATCGCTGTTCGGCGTGGTGGCACCGAACTCCGGCAACCAGAAGATCCTGGTCAAGTACGGCACGCCCGAGCAGCACGAGAACTGGCTGAAGCCGTTGACGGAAGGCCGCATGCAGTCGGGCTTTTCGATGACCGAGCCGCACAACGCCGGCTCCGATCCGCGTTCGATCCAGACCCGGGCCGTGCTCGACGGCGACGAGTGGGTGATCAACGGCCACAAGTGGTTCACGTCCAATGGCCACGCCGCCGACTTCTACATCGTGATGTGCCGGACGGCCGATCCGGACGACCCGGGCGGGACCAACGACAAGATGACCCAGATCATCGTGCCCAAGAACACGCCGGGCGTGAACATCGTCCGCGGCGTACCGGTCTGGGGCAAGGCCTCGAGCCACTGCGAGATCATCTACGACAACGTCCGGGTGCCGAAGACCAACCAGCTCGGCAGCACGGGCACGGGTCACCAGGCCGCGCAGGATCGCTTGGGGGCCGGGCGCATCTACCACTGCATGAACTCCGTCGGGTCGATGTGGCGGTGTTTCGACCTGATGGTCGAACGGATCATGACCCGCACCGTGCACGGTGGCGAGAAGCTCGAGGAGAAGCAGTTCATGCAGGGCTTCATCGCCGACAGCTACATCG